>JGI12421J11937_10000029_pt1 | contig 46973 bp, 45 predicted proteins | sample LakErihyJuly2011_2_FD_11937 | JGI IMG/M metagenome (IMG submission 11937)
TATTTGGGGAGAATTGGTTCCATTTGGTAAAATTTGGAGAGCGGGTGCCAATGCAGCCACGACGATTGAAACCGACAAAGATCTTACTATTGAAGGTTCAACATTGCCAGCTGGTAAATATTCTTTTTTTGTGATACCAAGTGAAAAAGAATGTGTGCTTATTTTTAATAAAGTGGCGAAACAATCTGGAACGTATGATTATAAAGAAAAAGACGATCAGTTGCGAGTTACTGTTAAGCAAAAAGCTGTAGAATCAAGTACTGAAAGTTTAGTTTATACCATTAATAAAAATAATATTATTTTAAGTTGGGAAAAATGGAATATTCCGTTTTCGGTAAAATAAAAAAAGTCGTTGTAATAGAAAAAAGCGCTATCATGTATAATTGATAACGCTTTTTTTATAAAAAAAAATTATGTTTACGGTTCAATTATAAAACAATTGTGAATTGTAATTTGCACTATAATTTATATTATGTAAAATAGAAAAAGGCCTGTAATAATGTTACGCATTGTCTTTCAATCTTTTTTCTGGCCTAATAATCATTCGTAAAGATTGATCTTTTGAAAAATAAGCAATCATCCAATTATAAAAAGTGTTAATTCGGTTGCGATACGTAATTAAGGAAATCAAGTGAACGAATAACCAAATCATCCATGCAACGAAACCTTTTAAATGTAATTTGGGCTTCGGTAAATCTACCACAGCTTTATTCTTTCCTATAATTGCCATGGAGCCTTTGTCATAATATTTAAACGATTTAAGCGTCTTCTTTTGATGTATTAATTTGAAGTTGTTTGCAAGATTAATACCTTGCTGGATTGCTACTTGTGCTACTTGAGGATGACCGTGTGGAAAATCGACATCAGTCAATTGTATACAGGTATCACCAATGGCATAGATGTTTTTAGTTGCGTTCACTTTATTAAAGGCATCGGTCAGCATTCGTTTGCCCCGACCATAACTTTCTTTAGGAATACCTTCAAATTCTCTAGCGGTAATTCCAGCCGCCCAAATTAGGTTTTTAGTGTGTATGGTTTCGCCATTGGCAAAATAGACGATATCATCCACATAATCCGTCACTGTTGCGTTTAGTTTTACAGCAACTCCCAATTTGGTTACCGCTTCAAGCGTATCTTCTTGTGATTGCTTGCTCATTGGCGCTAACAAAGCATCGCCACCATCGACCAAATAAATTTGACTAGCAGCTGTAGATAGTTCTGGATATTCTTTAAGCAAAATACTTTTTCTCATTTCAGCTAACATACCCGAAACTTCCACTCCCGTTGGTCCGCCGCCAGCAACTACAATAGTCAAAAGTTTTCTTCTTTTTCGAATGTCTTTGCAAATAGCTGCTTTTTCTAGATTTTTCAACAAGGTATTGCGCATTTCGATGGCATCATTTAGCGTTTTCATCGGAATAGCGTTTTTCTTTACATTTTCCATTCCGAAATAATTCGTTTCGGCTCCCGTGGCAAAAACTAAGTGATCGTAATTCAATTCGCCGTTGTTGAGGATGATTTTATTTTCGTCAGGGATTACACACAGCAATTCGCCCAAACGAAACTGTAGATTTTTTTTGCCAGCAAATAATTTTCTAAAGGGATAACTGATGCTTGAAGGTTCCAAATATGCCGTAGCGACCTGATATATTAGTGGTGCAAAAAAGTTGTAGTTGTTTTTGTCGATAAGAGTTACTTCAATATCTTTTTGATTCACTAGTTCTTTGGCTAAATTGACGCCAGCAAAACCACCTCCTATTATTACTATTTGCATATCAAAACTTTATAATTGTGAATATTCTATAAAAGTACTATTAAATTCAGCTACAAAATTTAGTTTTTGAATTTCTTAACAGGTTTATCTTTAGTTAAATCTGTTTTGTTTTGATACAATTGATTGGCTAACAATTTTTCAATCAATTCGTCCTTTGTCAAATGATGAAAAATAGTTTTGATTTTATTTTTAAGATCGACTGTGACTTCGTGATTTGGTTTCGTTTTAAAGATTTGCTTTGCCCATAATATGGCGTTATTTTCTTCAATATTTTCCACCGTTGGTTTTTGAAATTTAGTGAATTTAATTCCTAATTCCCTTTCGAAATCTGCAATTTCAGTAACTTCTTCTTGTTGTAAAACGGTTAACGAAAATCCTTTTGCGCCAGCTCTGGCGGTTCTTCCGCTGCGGTGAACGTACACTTCATATACATCTGGTAAATGGTAATTCACCACATAAGAAATTGCCGCCACGTCAATTCCCCTTGCTGCTAAATCTGTTGCAACTAATATATTGATGTGTCCTTCACGAAATTGTTCCATAATTCGGTCACGGATTCCCTGTGATAAGCTCCCGTGCAAAGCTCCTGACGAAAACCGATTTATGGCTAAATTTTTGGCCAGCTTATTAACTGCTGCTTTGGTTTTACAAAAAATAATCCCACGTTCTCCATCTTTTGAAGTTAAGAAATGCATTAAAACATTCAATTTATCGATTGGATCCACCACAATATATTGGTGAACAATTAATTGATTTCCAATAGTTTCCATATCCGCGCTAACTTGAACCACATTTTTATTTAAGTAGTTTTGGATCAATTGTTTTATGGTTCCCGGCATTGTTGCCGAAAATAGAAATGTCTTTTTGTTTTTGGGCAATTCGGCGATAATTTCCTCTAAGCTTTCTTTTAAAATAGTAACCATTTCGTCAGCTTCGTCCAAAACTAAAAATCGAGTTTCTTTTAAGTTTATCGCTTTACGCTGAATTAAATCAATCAATCTGCCGGGCGTTGCCACTACAATATGTGTTGGCGAAGTCAATCGTTCGATTTGTGGTTTTATGGGAATTCCTCCACAAGTTTCCGCAATGGAAACTTCTGGTAGGTATTTTGCGAAAGCGTCTAAATTAGTATAAATCTGATGTCCTAATTCTCGTGTTGGGACCAAAATAATGGCTTGAATATCCGAAATTTTGCTATCAATTAATTGCAATAAAGGCAAGCCAAAAGCAGCTGTTTTTCCTGTTCCAGTTTTGGCAAGACCAACAATATCATGCGAATTTGCCAAAAATAGCGGAATTGTTTTTTGCTGAATTTCAGTAGGAACTACAATTTTTAAATCATGAAGCGCTTTTATAATTGATTCTTGAATTCCTAAATCAGAGAATTGTTTTGTCATTTTGTAGCTTTACTATTTTATAAAATTGTTGTATTTGAAAATTATCCCCGAATAAATTTATTTAATTCCAGCTGCAATCTAAAATCAATCCGCTTCGTTCATGATTTTTTCGCGATACTTCTTCCCTATCAACAGTATAAGTTTCTGTTTATAGTCCTCCACGAGCCATTCGCGGTAGTTTTTACTGCATTGACTTAAACATTTGGCATAACGCTTCAATCGGCATTCTATGTCTGGTTCTAACTCTTTGAATAAGGCCTTTGCATCTCGTAAATCCTCCGTATTGTCAACGCACATTGCTGCATGTTGTTCTAATGATTTATCCAAAACTACTTTGGAACGCAAATTTTGAGCGATAATTAATTTGTGTTCTTCTTCAACACCGAAAGTTACGATTTCAGTTTTGCTAAATTTAGCCCGCAATTCAGTAGGCATCGTATATTTAAAATACAATTCAATTTCAGTGTCATCACGCAAGTTTTCTAAATAATATTCTGGTGATTTGAATATGTGTTGCCAATTTACGGGCTCACTCCAAAGCCCAAAACGTGCTGCGTTATTGCCCAAGTCGATTACGTTAAATGTATCTTTAGTAGACAATTTTCTAGATCCACGACCAATCATTTGGAAGTATAATGTCAATGATTTTGTGGCTCTATTAAGAATAATTGTTTCCACTGTGGGTTCATCAAATCCCGTAGTCAAGATGCCTACCGAGGTTAAGATTGCGTCAGGTGTGTGTTTAAACCAGTGTAAAATATCTTTGCGCTCCTCAATGCTACTGGTATTGTCAAGGTGTCTAATGATAAATCCTGCTTCGCGGAAGGTTTCATAAACATACAACGAAGTATTGATTCCGTTATTGAAGATTAGGGTTTTTTTGCCCAATGATTTCTCCGTGTACGCATGCAATAACTTTTCCTGCATCGCCATGTTAGTATACAAATCATCCGAAGATTTTACCGTATAGTCGCCATTGATTCCTACTTTTAAGGATGTCAACCCTACATCGTAGCTATAAGTGATTGCTTTTGCCAAAAATCCGTTATCAATTAGAGAGCTTATAGTGTCACCTACTATCAATTCGTCGTAATTTTCGTGCATTGGTAACTTAATATTCGAACTCAAAGGCGTTGCTGTAACTCCTAAAATGAAAGCATTTTTGAACGAACTTAATAATTTTCGGAAGGAATTGTAATGGGCTTCATCAATGATTACCAGTCCGATGTTGTCAAGATGTAATTTTTCGTCGTTGATTCTGTTTTTCAAAGTTTCGACCATTGCCACAAAACACGAATAATCGTTTTGATCAGGCAATTCTTTTACTTTACTGTTGATGATTTTATTGGACACATCAAAACCCTTCAACATTTTTGAAGTTTGTTTACACAACTCGATGCGGTGCGTCAAGACCACCACTTTCTTATCATGTCTAGACAAATATTGTCTGACGATTTCTGAAAAAACTACCGTTTTGCCACCACCAGTAGGCAATTGATACAATAAATGGTAGTTGCTTGGCGCATTTTCTAATCGTTCGAAGATGGTTTCTATATCTCCTTTTTGGTAGCTATACAGTTCTTTTTTATCTTCAATTTCTGTTTCGAGCGTGTTTTGAGGCATTGTTTTTAGATGCATTTTTGCAAAAATACACCTAAAAAAGAGTTTTTACACTAAATAAACTATAAATAAAAGCTAATACTTATGGAAAAGATAATTGTCAATATTCAAATCGCTCAACAAGCGCTTCAAATTCTTGCTTGTTAAACCATCCCTGTTTTATGGTTTCATCACTAATGGAAACAATTCTGGGTTTGAATTCGTTCAGCGTTCCATTAGCAATCATAAAAATTACGGCTTGTTTGAATGAACTGAACATACTTTTGTAAAAGACTTCTTGTTTTACGGCTCGTTCACTTGAAAAAGTTTGGGCTATTTCAATGGCATAGAGCATTACATCGCCGATTAGAAATGGATCTACTCCTAGTTGAATGAAATGTTTAATGTAATTTTGGGCAAGGGAACGGCGCATCTTTGGTCGTCTGATTTTACTGCCTGTTCTTTGTGGAAAATATTCGTTAGAGATTTTGATTTTACAATCTTTTACTAAGGTTTCTTCCTTTGGATTAAACACAAAATCATAATACGTTTTAACAGCACGGAATTTTTCATACAATTCAAGAATTTGTTCTTCAAGTTGCACTTTTTTGAGGTCAGTCAAATATTTTTTTAAATCGCGTTTGCTCATTCTAAAAGTTTAGGATTACAAAAGTAAATTAGTTTGGGAATTATTAGGCTAAAAATGAATGATAATCCTTAATTTTGTAGATTAATTGTAAAAACTACTATCTTTAATGTTACGTATTTTTAAAAACATTGCAATCCTAGAAGGAATCTCTTATTTAGTATTATTAGCTAATATGCTTTTTGTTAAGCCTTCAAATATAGTTCTTTATAAAAGTTTATTGTATCCAATAGGAATGTCACATGGCGTTTTATTTGTGGGTTACGTGTTATTTGCGGCCTTATTGATGCAATCTCAAAAATGGAATTTTAAAACAACTGCAATTATTCTTGGCGCTTCAATCCTGCCCTTTGCAACTTTCTATATTGAACAAAAATACTTGCGACATGAATAATTTTCTAGAAAAGATATTTGGCTGGTGTTATCCTGTATTGCGAAAACTAGGTTTTGATTATTCTTTGGCTTCTTATATGAGTTTGATTATAAACATCGTCATGATGTGCTTTTTGGCTTATATTTTTTTTATAGTTTTTCGTTTATTATTGGATAAAAGTTTTAGATCAATAGCTAAAAAAACAAAAAATAAATTTGATGATTATGTTATAGAAAATCTAACGGGACAATACCTTTTTTATTTAATTCCTTTACTGCTCGTATATAAATCGGTACCCGTAATTTTGGAAAAATATGATTACTGGGAATTTGTATTTGGCAAAATTGTCGGCGTTTGGATTGTTGTGCTTTTTATAATGATTATCAGGACATGTTTAAATATTTTGAGGTATTATTTAAAACTAAAGCCTAGATATAGCGATAAGCCAATCGATAGTTTTATTCAGGTTTTTAATATTGTGGTATGGCTTTTTGGAATCGCAATAATTATTTCAAAAATTTTTGATATTAATCAGAAAGATCTTCTTACAATTTTAGGAGCTATTTCAGCATTGATCATTTTAATTTTCAGGGATACTATTTTAGGATTTGTGGCCAGTGTTCAGGTTGCAATCAATGACATGGTGCGCATTGGAGATTGGGTCACAATGGAAAAATTTGGTGTCGATGGAGACGTGATTGAAATAAATCTTGCTACTGTTAAAGTCCGCAATTTCGATAATACTACTACTACAATCCCTACCTATAGTTTGATTTCAGATTCTTTTCAAAATTGGCGCGGAATGATTGATTCTGATGGACGCAGAATCAAACGACACATTCTGCTGAAAGCGAGTAGTATTCGGTTTATTGAAGAGGGTGAATTGGTTGGTTTTCAAAAAATCCAACTTTTAAGTCATTATATTGACAAAAGAAAGTCCGAAATTGACACCTTTAATTTCACTAATTCTATTGATAAATCAATTGCCATCAATGGACGAAATTTGACAAATCTGGGTTTATTTCGCAAATATATCATGCAATATCTCCACAATCATCCGGGATTAAATAAGGATTTAATTATGGTTTGTCGTCAGTTGCAATCTACTGCCTATGGCGTTCCACTAGAAGTTTATGCTTTTTCAAAAGACAAAAAATTCGAAAATTATGAATATATAATGTCCGATATATTTGACCATATTATTGCTTCCGTTTCCTTTTTTGATTTAGAAATCGCCGAAATGTCGAATGAAAAAGTGCTGTCAAAATAATAAATGATATTATAAACGGTCTTTCACATATTCAATCTCTGTTTTACCATGTGCTTTTGGTTTTCCATCATCGCCTAGATTGACCATTGTCGTACTGTCTATTGAAATTATGGTTTCTCGTGTCATCATATTTCGCGCTTCACATTTTAGCGTGAGGGAAGTGTTTCCGAATTTCACAACATCGATACCTATTTCAATAATATCTCCTTGGCGCGCTGAACTTCTAAAATTAATTTCGGACATGTGCTTGGTGACAATTCTAGAATTTTCTAATTGAATAATGGTGTATAAAGCCAATTCTTCGTCTAACCAAGCTAGTAATTTTCCTCCAAACAGTGTTCCATTTGGGTTTAAATCTTCGGGTTTAACCCATTTTCGAGAGCGAAATCGCATATTATTATTTATTTCTGCAAAATTAAACTTTTATTGGCTCATTTTTTTTAATTTTATATAAAAAATGACAAATCAAAGAGATGTTTTTTTAAAGGAATTTCGAGGGCAAACTATTGGAACTGTATCCGGTCAATCCTCATCGGAAGAACTTTTTCAGAATGAAGTACTTCGTCCAATTTTGAAGCTGCAAAACGATTTGTTTTTAGCTTCTTTTATCAATCATTTGGCAAAAAACAAGATTGATTTTAAAACAATTTCTATTGAGAAAAAATTCGCAATAATTGAAAATGCAATTCAAAAAGACATCAAGTTTCGCAATGCTTTGAAAGGAATGATTCTCGGATTATTTACTTTAGAGGAATATTCTTCGTACATAAAAAATTCATCTAATCTCAACAAAAGAATGATGAATATGTTAATTGAAAGATTAAAAAGTCAAGTCCAACTACTTGATTTTGATTCTATTTAGTTAAAATATTTGCGGGAAATTATTTATTTCATACGCTATTTACTCTTAACCATATTCACATAAAAATCTTTATCTACTTCAATTTGCAAAACTTTTGCAGTTTGTGGCAAATTAGTCCATTCTGCCCGCGGTTTAAGCCATTGTTCTTTGCCGTTTATGTTTACTTTTACAGGAATAGAAAAGCCAGGAACACAATTTGTCCAGCGATATGATAGGTTGTTATCCTTACATTGATATTCAAATGTTGGGATTCTAATGTCACGCAAATATTGGTTGAAAAATGGCGCCAAATCAAGTCCTATGGTTGTACTTAAAAAGTCTTCAATTTGTTTTGTAGTCACGGTTTGGTAGTAAAAAGTACTGTTTAACCCTCGTAAAATGGTTCTCCATTTTTCGTCATCATTCACAATTTGTCGCAGAGTATGCAACATATTGGCTCCTTTTGGATACATATCACCAGAGCCTTCTTTGTTTACATCATACCTTCCGATAATGGTTTTTTTGTTGTTTATTCTGTTCCTTAAACCTCGCGCATATTCGCTACCTGCATCTTTACCATAATAATAATCGACAAACAAACATTCAGAATAGGACGTAAAACCTTCATGAATCCACATATCCGCAATGTCTTTGTAGGTAATATTATTGGCGAACCATTCGTGCCCCGATTCGTGTATTATAATATAGTCAAATTTTAATCCCCAACCGGTATCACTCAAATCGCCGCCACGATATCCATTGCCATAATCGTTTCCATACGTCACGCTGCTTTGGTGTTCCATTCCCAAATATGGCGCTTCGACTAGTTTATAACTGTCTTCATAAAAAGGATATGGACCAAACCAATATTCGAAAGCTTTGAGCATTTGTGGCACTTGTTTGAAATGCAGTTTTGCTTTCTCTAAATTAACTAGTAGTACATAATAATCGCAATCTAAATCTCCTTTTTCACCTTTAAAAACTTCGGAAAAAGAAACATAATCACCAATGTTTATGTTTACTCCATAATTATTTATTGGGTTTGACACATACCAATTGAAAGTTCGGGTTCCATCTTTCATATCCACTACGCTTCGCAAACGACCATTAGAAACATCCGTCAAATCTTTGGGAACATTGACACTAATGAGCATATCCTCAACTTCGTCATACATATGGTCTTTGTTGGGCCACCAAGCACTTGCGCCCAATCCTTGACAAGTCGAAGCGATAAAAGGTTTTCCATTAGTATCCTTGCTCCAAGTTATTCCTCCATCCCAAGGCGGATTTACGGCGATTTTAGGTTTGCCGTTATAAAAAACTATTACTTCTTTTAAGTCTCCCACATTTTGCTTTGCCAACAAATCAATGTAGAAAACATTACCATCCCTAAGGTATTTTAATTCTTTGCCATCTTGGGTAACTTTAGTAATTTTCAAAGGTTCTTGTAAGTCAATTTGCATCCGATTATACGAATTCAAAACTTGATAGCGAATGGTATTCGAACCCGAAATTGTACTATCAGCAGGATTAACCTTGATGTCTAAATGATAGTTTTTTAAGTCCCACCAAGCTCTTTCTTTGGTAATACTGCCACGAAGACTGTCTTGCCTGGTAAATATTTCTTGTTTATTCCCTAGTAGTCCTTGAGCATTGATAAAATTAGAAAGCAATAAGGAGCAGCAAATAAAATGTAAATAATTTTTCATACTAATTTATCTATTTGTTATTTTTTTTATCGCAAAGTCGCAAAGTAAAAATCCCTTTAGATTGTTGAATTTAAGTTTATCAAGATACAAAAAAGGGTTCTTCCGTGGAATGAATAAAGGTCTAGCTTCTAAACATATAAATCTTACATCGTGACAAAATAATTTATAATTTACAGTAAATATAGTGGATTACTATTTTAATAAAAAGAAAAATCCAATAGAAAAAAAAATCTATTGGATTTTATGCATGAAAATTAACAAGAATATTAATGCTACTTTTGGCGACCTTTTAAAATGGCAACAACATCATTCAACCTAAATCCTTTAGCTTGCAATAATATGAGGTAATGAAAAAGCAAGTCGGCGCTTTCGTCCAAAAATAAGTCATCATTATTGTCCTTAGCTTCAATCACAACTTCTATAGCTTCCTCTCCCACTTTTTGAGCAATTTTATTAATTCCTTTTTCGAACAATGAAGCCACATAACTCTTCTCTGAATCAGAATTTTCTCGTCTAGTTTTTATAGTTTCTTCTAATTTAGAAATAAAGCCATACTGTTGATTATTAGACTCTTGCCAACAGGTATCTGAACCTGTATGACAAGTTGGTCCTTCTGGTCTTACCTGTATCAGAAGTGCGTCATTATCGCAATCGTTTTTAATGTCAATTAAATTTAAAAAGTTGCCACTCTCCTCGCCTTTTGTCCAAAGTCTTTGTTTCGAACGGCTAAAAAAGGTTACTTTTTTCGTATCTATTGTTTTTTGGTAGGCATCCGCATTCATATAACCCAGCATTAAAACACTTTTGGTTTCGCTATCCTGAATTATCGCTGGAATCAAGCCGTATTCGCTTTTTGAAAAATCTATGTCCATAATTTTAAAGTTAGAGGTTAGAGATTAGAAGTGAAAGAAGTATTGAAACTTCGGAATTTGTACTTCTAAATTCGTACCTCAATATTATTATTTTTAAGTTCTTGTTTCAATGTTTTTATCTCAATTTCTTTAAAATGAAATACGCTTGCCGCCAAAGCAGCATCAGCTTTTCCTTCGACAAAGGTATCTACAAAATGTTGAATAGTTCCTGCTCCACCCGAAGCAATTATGGGAATATTTACTAATTCGGACAATGCTGCCACAGCCTCGTTTGCAAAACCGTTTTTAGTTCCGTCGTGATTCATCGAGGTAAAAAGAATTTCTCCAGCACCACGATGCTCCACTTCTTTTGCCCAATCGAATAATCGAATTGCTGTCGGCACTTTCCCTCCAACCAAATGCACCATCCATTCGCCATCAATTTGTTTGGCATCAATGGCTACAACCACGCATTGGCTACCAAATTTCTGAGCAATATCCGTAATCAATTGCGGATTTTTTACTGCCGAAGAATTGATAGATACTTTATCAGCACCATTTTGCAACAAAACTTCGACATCCAAAACAGAAGAGATTCCACCTCCAACTGTAAAAGGAATATTGATGGTTGCTGCTACTTTGCGAACTAAATCCACTAATGTTTTACGAGCTTCTTCTGTAGCTGAAATATCTAAGAATACTAATTCATCCGCTCCTTCATCAGAATAAATTTTGGCTAATTCCACAGGATCGCCAGCATCTCGTAAATCTACAAAATTAACACCTTTCACGGTTCTTCCGTTTTTGATGTCGAGGCAAGGGATGATTCTTTTTGTTAACATTCTTTTTAATTTGAAAATTTGAAAATTTATCAATTTGAAAATTCATTGTTGCATTTCCAAATTGATAAATTTTCAAATTATTTATTTAAAATATAATTCTCCAATTGTTTCAACGAAATTCTTCCCTCGTAAATCGCTTTTCCTATAATTGTTCCTTCGCAACCTAATTCTGCAAGTTTTGGTAATTCATCAAAGGTAGAAATTCCTCCCGAAGCAATTAAATTGATTCCTTCGGCTTCCGCCAATATTTTGGCATATAAATCAAAACTAGGGCCAGCCAACATGCCATCTTTGGCAATATCGGTACAAATTACGTATTGAATTCCTTTGTTTTGATAATCTTGAATGAATGGAACCAAATCTTCGTTGGAGTCTTCTAACCATCCTGAAACGGCTACTTTTTCATTTTTGGCATCTGCTCCTAAAATGATTTTATCCGAACCGTATTCGGCAATCCATTTTTCGAAAATTGCTCTGTTTTTTACAGCAATACTTCCGCCTGTAATTTGGTTAGCACCACTTTCGAACGCGATTTTTAAATCAGCATCCGACTTTAAACCGCCACCAAAATCAATCTTCAATTTGGTTTGTGAAGCAATTTGTTCTAATATTTTATAATTGACAATTTTGTTTGATTTTGCTCCGTCCAAATCCACCAAATGCAAATATTCGATTCCGTGTGCTTCGAATGATTTCGCCACTTCTAGCGGATTTTCATTATATATAATTTTGGTATTGTAATCGCCTTTCGACAAGCGAACACATTTTCCGTCGATGATATCTATTGCTGGAATTATTCTCATTTTTATAATTTAAAGATTTAAAAATTGAATAATTTAAAGATTGCTAATTTAGAAGTATTTAATTTCAAATTTTTCAATCTTTAAATTTTTCAATCATTCAATTTTAGAAAATTCTCAAGAATTTTCTCTCCAACATCGCCACTTTTTTCAGGGTGAAATTGCGTTCCATAGAAATTATTATTTTCCAAAGCGGATGAATATTCCAGTTCATAATTAGTCGTCGCAATGGTTTCGGCACAAAGAGGAGCATAAAAACTGTGCACTAAATACATATACTCGTTTTCGGTAATTCCTTTGAACAAATCCGATTTTAGATTGTAAATATTGTTCCAGCCCATTTGCGGTACTTTTACTTTCGAAGAAAATTTCACCACATTCACGTCAAAAATTCCCAATCCTACGGTATTTCCTTCTTCGGAAGAATTGCACATCAATTGCATTCCCAAACAAATCCCAAAAACGGGTTGTTTCAGCTTTGGAATTAAAGTATCTAAACCACTTTCTTTGAGCATTTTCATTGCATAACTCGCTTCTCCCACTCCTGGAAATATCACTTTATCCGCAGCTTTTATTTCATCAGGATTATTACTCAAAACTGCTTTGAATCCCAATCTTTCGATGGCAAACATAATGCTTTGAATGTTTCCTGCTCCGTAATTTATGATGACAATGCCAGCCCCCCCCGCCCCCGAAGGGGGAGCTGAAGTAACTTGTGTTTTATCCTTTTCCATATATAATTTTCAAACTTAGTAATTCCCCCTTCGGGGGTTTGCTTCGCCAATTCGCTATCGCTCGTGTGGGGGCTAAAGCATTCCTTTTGTACTTGGCAAAATCATTTTTTCTGTATCGCGTTTTACAGCCACTTTTATCGCTTTGGCGAAAGCCTTGAAAATCGCTTCGATTTTGTGGTGTTCGTTCGTTCCTTCGGCTTTGATATTGATGTTGGCTTTTGCTCCATCAGAAAAGGATTTGAAAAAATGAAAGAACATTTCCGTTGGCATTTTTCCCACCATTTCGCGTTTGAATTCTGTTTCCCAAACCAACCAATTTCTTCCCCCAAAATCAATCGCCACCTGCGCTAAACAATCGTCCATTGGCAAGCAAAAACCGTAACGCTCAATTCCTAATTTATTTCCTAATGCTTTAGCAAAAACTTCTCCCAAGGCAATTGCAGTGTCTTCAATTGTGTGGTGCTCATCAACTTCTAAATCGCCTTTTACTAAAATTTCCAAATCCATTTGTCCGTGGCGCGCGATTTGGTCGAGCATGTGGTCGAAAAAAGCAATTCCAGTTTCGATTTTACTTTTCCCAGTTCCGTCCAAGTTTAAATTGATATAAATATCGGTTTCATTCGTTTTTCTTGTAATAGATGCAGAACGTTCTTCTAATTTTAAAAACTCATAAATGGTTTTCCATTCTGTTGTTTGCAAGGCAATAACAGCATCTAATTCGTGCCTTTTAGAGGATATTTCATCAGTTCCCAACTCTTCGTCAGTGCAAATGAAAATCGCTTTTGAACCCAAGTTTTTAGCCAATTCCACATCGGTAATTCGGTCGCCAATGACGAATGAATTTTCTAAATCATAATCAGGATTATTGATATATTTAGTCAACATTCCTGTCGCGGGTTTGCGAGTTGGAGCATTTTCGTGTGGAAATGTTTTGTCAATCAGCACTTCGCTAAAAACAACCCCTTCATTTTCAAAAGCTTTCATCACCAAATTATGTACCGGCCAGAAGTTAGCTTCTGGATGTGAATCAGTTCCCAAACCATCCTGATTAGTTACCATCACCAATTCGAAATCCAATTCGGAAGCAATTTTACCTAGATATTGAAAGGCTTGTGGATAGAATTCCAATTTTTCGAAACTATCCAATTGATAGTCATTTGGTTCTAAAACCATTGTTCCGTCGCGGTCTATAAAAAGTACTTTTTTCATAAAATATTCATTATCCCACAGATTCACAGATTGAAATGATTTGAAATTTGTGATTCTGTGACTATTTATTAATTCAATAGTTTTAGAGCATTAATTAGAATCGCATTTTCTTCTTCCGTTCCAATTGTCAAACGCAAAGTGTTTTCACATAATGGTTGGGTCGTTCTGTTTCGAACAACAATTCCTTTGGCAATCAATTCAGCGTATCTTTTATTGGCGTCATCCACTTGTATCAAAATGAAATTGGCTTCTGTTGGATATATTTTTTCGACAAATTTTATGTCAATTAAAACTTTGTACAATTCCTCTCTTTGAGCAATAATACAATTTATCTCCGATTTAATCTTTTCTGGATCACTCAATCTTTCCAACGCTCTTAACTGTGTCAATTCATTTACGTTATAAGGTGGTTTTATTTTATTTAAAACCGAAATAATTTCAACTGAAGCATAACAAATTCCCAATCGGATTCCTGCCAAACCATACGCTTTTGAAAGTGTTTGCGTAATGACCAAATTAGGATATTCGTCCAATTCATTCATCCAACTTTGTTTTTTTGAAAAATCGATATAGGCCTCATCAATTACAACCAATCCTTTGAAATTTTTTAATAAATAGGCCACACTTTCATCCGAAAATGAATTTCCGGTTGGGTTGTTTGGCGAACATAAAAAGATAACTCTAGTATTCTCGTCAACAGCTTCTAAAATTTTCTCTAATTCTGGCTGAAAATTAGTAGAAAGTAATACTTCCTTGTTTTCGATGTTGTTTAAATTGGCCAAAACTCCGTACATTCCGTAAGTGGGTGGCAAAGTGATTACATTGTCCAACTTGGGTTCACAAAAAGCTCTGAAGATTAAATCCAGTACTTCGTCACTTCCGTTGCCGAGTAAAATTTGTTTTGTATTTATATTTTTAAGTTTTGACAAAACCGATTTTACATTTATTTGTTGTGGATCCGGATAACGATTCACACCATTTTGGTATGGATTTTCATTGGCATCCAAGAAAATCATATCGGTTGTGTCGAAATCCTCAAATTCATCACGTGCTGATGAATACGGTTTCATCAGCTTTATGTTGTCTCTAGTTAAACTATTTATATTGAAATTCATTTCGTTCAATCTTTAAATTTTTAAATCTTTCAATCTCAAAGTAACTGCATTTTTGTGTGCTTGCAATCCTTCAGCGTCTGCCATAATTTCAATGGCTTTACCAATGTTTTGAATGCCGTCTTTAGAAATTTTTTGAAAGGTCATCGATTTTGCAAAACTATCCAAATTTACACCGCTATAATTCTTTGCATAACCATTGGTTGGCAAGGTATGGTTCGTTCCCGAAGCATAGTCTCCAGCACTTTCTGGTGTATAATTCCCGATGAAAACAGAACCTGCATTCTGAATGTTATTAACATAAAAATCTTCCTCTTTTACACAGACAATGAAGTGTTCAGGACCATATTCATCGATTAACTCTAAGGCAATCGTATCATTTTCAACAAAAATCAATTTTGAATTTGCGATGGCTTTTTCGGCGATAGCTTTTCTTGGTAAGACTTCCAATTGGGATTGTATTTCCTTTTCTACTGCATCAATCAATTCTTTTGAAGTTGAAACCAAAATTACCTGGCTGTCGATTCCATGTTCCGCTTGCGACAATAAATCGGAAGCTACAAAGGATGGAACGGCAGAGTCATCGGCTACAATCAATAATTCAGAAGGTCCAGCAGGCATATCGATGGCCACGCCAAACTGGGTTGCCAATTGTTTTGCAACTGTTACAAATTGATTTCCAGGTCCAAAAATTTTATACACTTTTGGTATAGTTTCCGTTCCGAAAGTCATTCCTGCAATGGCTTGGATTCCGCCTACTTTTACTATTTTGGTCACACCACATAAGTGAGCAGCATATAAAATAGCGGGATTGATGTTTCCGTTTTTATCCGGTGGCGAACACAGAATAATTTCTTTGCAACCAGCAATATTTGCTGGTAGAGCCAACATTAAAACGGTCGAAAACAAAGGAGCCGTTCCACCCGGAATGTACAAGCCTACTTTTTGAATGGGTCTTTTTTCTTGCCAGCAATTTACGCCCTCAGTAGTTTCAACAACCACTTTAGCTGTTTTTTGAGCAGAATGAAATTTTTCAATATTCGATTTTGCCAATTGAATTGCATTTTTTAATTCTTCAGAAACCAAACTGATTGCCTGTTCAATTTCTAATTTTGAAACTTCAATATTTTCAAATTTGGCACCATCAAAAAGCGCAGTATACTTGGCGACAGCCGCATCACCATTATTTTGAACTTCCTTAAAAATTTCTTTTACAGTAAGCTCAATATCTTCTATTGTTTGCGTTGGTCTTTTTAATATTTCGGACCAAGTTTCCGGTTTTGGATTGTATATTTTATTCATATTAGCCCCCTAGCCCCCGAAGGGGGAATTGTTACAGGAGAGGTTACCTGTATTTTATTTTTAAAATTATTTTTTTAATTCCCCCTTTGGGGGTAAGGGGGCTTTTTAAAGCACCATTTTCTCTATTGGGCAAACTAAAATTCCTTCGGCACCAGCTTCTTTGAGTTGGTCGATGACATCCCAAAAAGTATCTTTATCAATTACCGAATGGACGCTGCTCCAACCCTCTTCCGCCAACGGCATCAAGGTAAGACTTTTTAAAACGGGTAATATTTTGCCTATAGCTTCGATTTTATTGTTTGGAATGTTCATCAAAATGTATTTTGATTTTCGAGCTCTTAAAACAGATTCTATTCGGAATTTAAGGGTGTCAATTATTTTTTGTGATTCTAAGCTGACTTTTGGCGAAACCGCTAAAACTGCTTCACTTTTAAAAATGACTTCAACCTCTTTTAAATTATTTTTAAATAAAGTACTTCCGCTCGAAACGATATCTACAATTGCATCGGCAAGACCAATATTTGGCGCAATTTCTACTGAACCTGAGATTTGATGAAGGTCAACTGTTACCCCTTTGGAAGTAAAAAAATCAAGTACCGTATTAGGATAAGAAGTTGCGATACGCATTCCTTCTAAATCTTTGATAGAATTGTATTCAAATGCTTTTGGAACTGCTACAGAAACTTTGCATTTTGAAAACCCTAATTTTTGAATTACTTCAATATTTTTTCCTTTTTCCACCAATAAATTATCTCCTACTATGGCGATATCCACTACACCATCAATTAAATATTGAGGTATATCCGAATTTCGTAAATACAAAACTTCTAGAGGAAAGTTTGATGCTTCCGCTTTTAATTGGTCTATTCCGTTATCGATTGAGATTCCCGCATCTTTTAGAATTTGGATGCTATCTTCGTTTAAGCGACCTGATTTTTGAATGGCAATTTTTAAAGTAGTCATTTTTTTGTTTTTGTTGTTCGTACTATTTATTGAGCACAAAAAATTTTTAAATAAAAAACCCGTTTGATGTGCTCAAACGGGTTTTAAAATATGATTTTTACAAACATATCATTAACACATCGCTTGATAGCAATATTGAAAATGATGGTGATGTAATTGAATTGATAACATAATTTTTATTAAATAATCCTTTTATAAGATTGCAAAGATACAAGATAATAAGTGTAAAAAACAATTATTAATTTAACTAAATAAAAAATAATTGTTAAAAATTACCCGCGGGATTGTTTTTTACAATGAAGAACAGACGCAAATTAGAATATGAACAACCGAATCAATCCTCTTTAATTGTTTCGCCTGAAGCATTTACTGGCTCTGCGTTTGCCCTAATTTCGGTATGACGAATTTCCCCTCCAGTAGTTCCTGTTTGCTGTGCAAAAAATACTCCAATAATGGCAACAATTAATGCAAGAAATGAAATTAGTTGCGCTTTGGCATGTTTTTTATAATTCAAAAATAATCCTGCGACTGAAATTGTTCCTAAAACATACAAAATAATCGCTAATTTTTCCGCCATTTCTTCATGTACGTGGATAATTTGTTTTCCAATAGAAGGCATGTCCTCTACCAATTCCTCAGCTCCTTCGCCGGTTCCCATACTAAATGCAGCGAAAATTGCACTCACAATAAATAAAGCGTAAGCAGTACTTTTAACGGTATTGTTTTTTAAAATTATTCCTGTAATCAAAATTCCCAACCCAAGAATTGTTCCTATAATTGGGAAATGGTTTACTACCAAGTGTACATGTGCGTCGTTCATAATTTCTAGTTCTAGTTATAAAGTTTAATTTAAAATTTTGACAATAATTTATGGTGCTAATGAAACTCCAATTATAGTTCCGATTCCATAAGTGATTGCCGCTGCGGTCAAACCAAAAGCAACTTGTCGCATTCCAGAAAACAAAATACTTTTTCCGGTCAGTAATGTAATGGCTGCTCCAATGCCAAAAAGGCCCACAACACTGCTTATGATACTTAATAAAATGGCGGCTTTTCCGTCCAAAATCATAAAAGGATACAAGGGGATGATTGCTCCAATAGAAAAAAGAACAAAGGATGCAATCGCCGCTTCCCAAGCAGAACCGCCCAATTCTTCTTTATCAATTCCTAATTCTTCGGTAATTATAGCTTCAATAGCGGTTTCAGGATTTTCAAAAGCTTTGTCTGCTAATTTTTGGGCTTCAACAACGTTCATCCCTTTGGCTTGATACAGTAAGACCAATTCCTTTTTTTCTTCTTCCGGGGACGCTTCTAGTTCTTCTGTTTCTAAATCAATTTGGCGTTGGTTTAATTCCCTAGAACTTTGAACCGAAAGCCATTCGCCCAATGCCATCGAAATTGCTCCAGCCATAAGTCCCGCAATTCCGGTTAGTAAAATGGTATTGTTAGAAACTGCTGCTCCTGCAACTCCCATGACTAAACTCATATTAGAAACTAGTCCGTCATTAGAACCTAATACTGCCGCTCGCAACGCATTTCCACCAACGGATTTATGACGGCTTTCAAATTTAGACAACAATCCGCCTGAAACATTGAGTGCGGCATTTTTGTTTAAGGCCTCAATAATATTAAGGTGATTGTGTTCGAAACCATTGGGCTTCTCTCCTTTCTCAATTTTGTTCTTGATCGCGTTTACTGCAAATTGTTTTTCAACATTAGATAAACTGCTGATAATCGAATTATACCCAAAAAGTTTCCCCAATTTCAGTTGGAATTTAGCTCTTGATGACGCGACTGGCATAGTGTGATTGGGGTCAAATTCTCGAACTTTGTCCAACATGTGTTTTGCATGACCTTTTTCAATCTCGGCTAAACTTTGTAAAACTCGACTTAGATTTTCGTCTGATTGTATGATTGCAATACTGTCGTATAAAAATGCAGTATCGACTTCGGTTTGTAATTGCCCTTTTAGTTTATTTAAATCCATACCTCAATTTTTAACAAATTTAATAAATAAAAACCGATAGCCGGTAATAATAATTTAAAACGAATACAAGAAATAAGCGGAAGTTTCTTTCTTGTATTCGTTTTAAATTTCTTATTGTATATTTAGTAATTCCAATACTATTTTGACTGTTAAAAGTTTTTAGTAACGTGAGTTAAAAAAAACTAACGCATTTGTTATTGTCATAAAATTTAAAGTTGAACTAAAGAGAATAGTTCTGGATAAGTACTTTTGTCCTTTGTATTTTGTTATTTTTGTATAAAAAAAATGTTTCGTCATAAAGGAGAAAATAGAACGTTTATTCACAATTTAAGATTAGCAGTTTTGTTGTCGTTTGTTGCGGGATTGGTTAATATTACTGGCGTTCTTGCCTTAAAAACATTGACAACAAATGTCACAGGTCACTTTGCATTTTTTGCTGAAGAAATCATGCGACACGATTACAATACTGCAATTACCTTTTTCTTTTTTACCATTTTTTTTCTTCTTGGTTCATTTCTTTCCAGTTTTTTGCAAGAATTAATTTCATTAAAAAATCCCGATTGGTCGCATATCATTCCAATTACATTAGAAATGATTATTTTAATGGCAGTTAGTATTTTTGGGAGCAGTACAAGCATATTTACTTTTGAGGGAAAATGGACTGCTTTTTTTGTGCTTCTCGCGATGGGAATTCAAAATTCATTAGTAACCAATATTTCAAGAGCAACAGTTCGAACCACCCATTTAACAGGACTTTTTACGGATTTAGGAATTGAACTTTCACAGTTATTTTTTTATAAAAAACCAGAAGAAGTAAAAAAATTAAAAGCCAGTATATTTTTACGATTAGCCATCATTTTATTTTTTTTCCTAGGCTGTTTTTTGGGTGGAATTAGTTATAAATTTTTAGAAATCAAAACACTTTTTATCGCCGTATTTATACTTTTTCTTGCACAATGGTATGATTATATGCGTCTAAAATTTCATTTACTAAAAAGAAAAACTTTTCATCTGTAACTTCTTTACAACATTCCGTTATATTTTCGTATGAACCATTCCGAAGCTAATGTGACTGCAATTATGACTAGCAACCACATCCAGTCAATTAAAGGAGTTTTTGTTATAACCGCTCTCTGGACCGCTTTGTACTTTTCGTCTGCTAAAAGTATTTTAATTAAAGCATCGACTTGATCAGGATAATGCAGTTTCCCGATGGTTTGGTTTGCCAATTGATTGAGCTTATCCACATCTGGATTTACGAATTGCTTCTCGATATCAAAATCCACAATTTCAAATTGGCCTGAATAGCTTGTTTTTGAATTTAATTCTTGAACGGAAAAATTATAAGATCCACCCGCAAGACCATCCAGAATGACTTTAAATGAATTATTCCCCTTTAATAAATCGTAGTTTTTAGTTTGCTTCGTTTTGACATTGGTTACTGAAATTGTCAAACGTGCTTTTTCGTCGAATTCGTAGTTTTTATTGAAAAACTGAGCCGAAATTTCAATAGGATCACCTGAANTATAGAAGTTTTCGTGATTAACAATTAATGATTTTTTAGATTCAGTGGATGCCAAAAATTGAATAATTTTATCCATAAAAACATCAAACTTATTGAATGATTGATTGTCTACATGACTTTGCAACCGCCATTTCCAAATATTTTCCCCCAAAAGGTAAGCCGAACGCTTGCCCTGATTTTCGGCGAAAGCCAATAGTGGAGCATTGGTTTCAATATTCCTGATTTTTGAGGAAAGCAAAGTCGAAACAGATCCTTTTGTGGTAATTGTTCCGAAAGCATTTTGTAAAGGTGGAAAATTTTCGAAACCTAAATTATCTATCGCAAAAAGATTAAACTGCGAATTGAATTCAGCCAAATACTCTTCTTTTTGACCACTCATTTTGAAAATTAAACTGCTTTGCTGTTGGTTTAAAAAATTGAAATCAGTACTATTTCCAGTAATAATAAAAGTGTTAATACCAGCTACTTTATTGATCTCAAAAACCGACTTAAATTCAGTGGTGGGTTGGTATAAAATTAAGATATTGTAATCTTGTATAGTATTGATGGAATTGGGTTTAACTATAGTTACTTTTCGTTGTGCATTAGTTTCAATTGCACGTTTCAAAGCTCCGATATCAGGATGATTTATAGTTGCAACTATCGCTACATTTGTCTTTTGATCCATCACTTCAACGGCAAAATTTTTGCTGTTATTATACCTGTTTTTTTCATTTTCTTTGGATGAAATTGTAGCAGTAAAGACTTGTAATCCTACTTTGTCTGCAGGAAGCAATACATTCAATATTACAGATTTTTTCGACGGTGAAAAAGAAACATTTTGTTTACTTATAACTGAATTTCCCTGCGAAATACTAAAATTAGCATTTACGCTTTTATTTCCAGAATAGCTCAAAAATACTTCCACAGGAAATTTATTCTTGTGAAATGCATATTTATTTACGTTTAACTGAGTCACTTTTAAATCTAAAAATTTCGTTGTATCTCCGATTACTATTGGAAAAACTTTGTTATTAGTTTCAAAGGAATATACATAATCACTACCAGAAGTTTGGTTTCCATCTGTAATTAAGACTGTGGGAAAACTAGCATTTTTATAGATGCTTTTCAGATTTTTTGCGGCTTCATCGATATTAGTTTGTGTTCCTTTGAAATCAAACGCATTCGATTGTTGAAGCTCCGTATCAAATCGATACGACTGTATCTCAAATTTATCTTGAAGTGCTGCATTTTGAAATAGTTTTTTGTACACTTCCAATGCAGTTTCTGTTGCATTCAAATCCAAAATCGAACTTGAATTATCCACCACAATAGGCAAAGGCGTTTTAATGATTTCCAGCGTTTTCCGACTCATTACTGGATTAATCAATAGTACTAATATTCCGAAAATGGATAAAAAACGCAAAAAAGCCAAAACCAAGTTCACTTTCGACTTCGTTTTGACTTTGTAGAAATATTGAAAAAATGACAAACCGCCGGCTATTAACAAAGAAATCAATAGTAATAGAAAGGTGTTTGTTGTCATTTCTTTTCAATTGTTTTAAATGTTGAATTTTAAATTTTAAATTTGGTTGTTATGAAACTTCATTTAAAATTCATCATTTATAATTTAAAATAATTTTTAAGTAAGCATTCCTCCGCAAACGTTCAAAACTTGCCCCGTAATATAACCGCTCATATCTGACGCAAGGAAAAGACAAGCGTTGGCAACATCATCAGTGGAACCGCCGCGTTTTAGTGGAATTCCGTCTCTCCAGCCTTGTACAACTTGATCACTTAATTTTGCTGTCATTTCGGTTTCAATAAATCCCGGAGCGATAGCGTTGCAGCGAATATTGCGAGATCCTAATTCTAATGCAACTGATTTTGTAAACCCAATGACTCCCGCTTTCGAAGCAGCATAATTCGTTTGACCTGCATTTCCTTTCACTCCTACTACCGAACTCATGTTAATTATAGAACCTGATCGCTGCTTTAAGAACGTTCTTTGAATCGCTTTTGTCATATTGAAAACCGATTTCAAGTTCACATCGATAACTTTGTCAAAATCTTCTTCCGACATTCGCATTAATAGATTGTCTTTTGTAATTCCGGCGTTGTTGATTAAAATATCAACGGTTCCAAATTCGGCTAAGACTGCATCTACAAAAGATTGTGCCTCATTGAAATCGGCTGCATTTGACTGATATCCTTTTGCTTTTACACCTAAAGCGTTCAATTCTTTTTCTAACGCTAATGCAGATTCTACTGATGAACTGTATGTAAACGCCACGTTTGCGCCATGTTTTGCAAAAACTTCTGCAATTCCTTTTCCAATTCCGCGACTTGCGCCAGTGATTATGGCCACTTTTCCCTCGAGTAATTTCATATTGTAAGATTAGTTTTATTTTTATTAGGAACCTTCCGAAAGATATTTCCTATTATTCGCAACAATCCAAGCTTAAAATCTTCAGATTATCGCTTCTACAGGGACTTGCTAATAATCGTCAAATATAAGAATAATTGTGGTTTTGGAAAAAAATAAAAAATTCAATTAAACCATTTATTAAATAATTAATCTTAAAACGTTGTTTTACCATTGTAAATCATTTAACGAAATGATTTTTAAAAAAAATAATAAACCGATAACATTTTTTACTCCTAAAAAGGATTATTGAATACTATAAATATTATTTATTGAATTATTTTAGCCATATGACTTTATTACTTTTTTACAGAAATTTTATCAATTAAAAATCTATTTTATGAGACAAATGCCATTTTTCAGTTTAGCAATTTCCTTGTTTTCGGCTCTAGTACTAACTTCGTGCAACGAAGAAGATTCTTCAATTGATACCGTTACACCTCCTGCTGTTATAACAGTTCCTGCAATTTACAATAAAATTTATGGTGCAACAAGCATTACGAGCGACGGAACGTACATTACTATCAAAACAGCGGGCTTGCCTGATCACAAAAGTGTATATTATGCTGTTTCAAATCCTTTATATGAAGCATTTAGCGGCATAACTTTTGGGGGAACTACTTTTGCTAAAAATCCAAATTCTATTTCTGCCAAGACCTATACTTTTAAAATCCCCGTTGATCCTAAAGTTAGCGCTAACCACCCAGCAACGCCTCTTGGTTCGATTGGGGTTTCATTAAATGGGGTTCCTTTCTACAATCAATACGCAGGACCAAGTCAACCACTTACTAACGAAATAGTATCATTTGACAAATTTTATGGACATCCAGCGCCCGGTGGAACATACCATTATCACGTTGAGCCGTTGTATTTAACGACCGTAAAAGCAACTAAATCATCATTATTAGGATTTTTGTTAGACGGGTTTCCTGTTTATGGTCCAGAAGAAAATGGTGCGGCAGTAACCAATGCAATGCTAGATGCCTACCACGGTCACACTGGTGTTACCGCAGATTATCCAAATGGAATTTACCATTATCATATCAACAATACCGATCCATACATAAATGGAAGTGGTTTTTATGGAACACCAGGGACAGTTACGCAGTAGCTTGTTAATTTTGTATAGACTACACTTCAGAAATAAATATGGTAGAGCGCATAAACGTCAAATAAATGTCCTCTAAAAGATACTTACTAATTATTAAAAAAATGATTTACAAAAATTTCGCATTTGCATCGCTTATTTGCTTGTTGGTTTCCTGTGGTAAAGATGATGGCACTGCCACTGACACCATTACTAATCCTCCAAGTAACGAAACAATAGTTAAAGTACTATCCAGCAACTTTCTTTCTGGAGGGTTATCCGTGCCAATAACCACCGAAACTAGAACGCTCTCAAACGGAACCACTGCCGAATGCTTTAAAATAGTAACCAAGAGTACTCCGCCTGACCACGCAATGGGACCTTGGTGTCCTTCTAATATTGCAGATGACGCCACTAAAGGGGGAATTTGGTTAGAAGGTGGAAATGTTTATGATGTAGACGGTGCATTTGTTAAAAACCTTGCAACATTTTACAATAATACGACTTGGCAAATGTACAATCCTTCTTCAGGTGCGATCACGAAAACCAATACTCAGGCTGACTGTCAAGCGGCAGCAAATCCAAATGTTGGAGCAGCCTATAAAAATTATTGTGTAGAGTGTTTACCGTCCTATGTATCTACCCTAACAAAAACTATTTATATTCCTGTCACACCCGTTAAGTTGAGTGCGCCAGTTCCCTTTGGTGGCGGACCAGGTACATCAGCACCAACCACCAGAGGCATTGCATTTAATGGGGTGGTATTTGACGCTCCTGCTCCTACAAATATAATATTGGCAGCATACACTTTAGCTCCTTTTGACGATGCAGGTGGACATATCAATATGGGTGCAGGTTATCACTACCATGCTGCTACTGGCAAATCAACTAAAATCAGCCAGACTGATGGACATGCTGCCATGATAGGTTATGCTTTAGATGGTTTTGGATTATACGAAAGATTAAGTGGTGCTGGAACAGAATATACCGATTTAGATGCAAGTCGCGGGCACTATGATGGTACAAGAGGCTACCATTACCATGTAGACAAAGCGGGTTCTAATAATTTTATTAATAGTTTAGCAGGCGCTTATGCACGATAAATTTAGAATTTTGGAGTTAAAGAAAATTTTTGTTTTTATACTCCTTTTCTGTTCAATTCTAAAAGGTTTTGCTCATAGTCCAGATTGGTCAAGTCTGATGATTTATGAGCAAAATGGCAGACACTTTTTGGCAGTTAAAAGTTCGCTCACTGCATTTGAGGGCGAGATTGATTATATTTTTACTAAAAATGCCTACAAAACTCCAGAAGAGTTTAAGCAATTGGTAAGTACTTATTTTCAAAAAAAATGTTTACTAATTATCAATAATGACACCATAAAGTTTAGTAAGCCATCCGTGATACTTGGGCACGAAACTACAATATTTGTGGAACTCACCAATTTATCACAAAAAATCAAGACGCTCTATCTAAAAAATGAGTTATTTGCAGATATGCCTTACAACCAGTGCGAAATAATTCTTGCAATCAAGGGGTATCCTCAAAAACAGTTTATCCTTAAAAAAGAGAATTTACATGAAGTAAGGCTCTTCACAGAAAATGGACGTTGGACAGTTGAAGATAAAATAGTTTCTTTTTTTAAATCTTCAGATTTGCTTGTAGGTATATTGATTTCTATAAGTGCTTTGGTAATTGCATCCATCGTGATATGGAGAAAAAAAATCAGCAAAAATAGGTTTTGCTAAATGGCAGCTAACAAAATTTTGATACACATTTTATGAAAAAACTTATTTTCATTTTATTTGTTTTTATTCTTTATGCTTGTTCGAACGGCAAAAAGGAAAAAATTATAATCCAAAGATCAATTCCAGCGATTTATATCGAGGGGAAAACTGCGAGCTTAGAAAAAATTCAGGATATTGTTTNTTACAATACTAGAAGATTTGATGGTTATGTTTATGAAATGTACAATGCAAAAGACACATCATTTGTCAAATCTTATCTAAATGGTTTGGAAGAAGGAACCCATAAAAAATGGTATCCCAACAAGCAATTATCTGAAGAACGATTGTATCATAACGGCAAAAAAGAAGGGATCCACAAAGCATGGTGGGATAACGGAAACATGCAATATAAATATCAAATTTCAAATGATGAATATACCGGTGAATTTAAGGAATGGAATCAGGATGGACTTTTAATAAAATTTTTTCATTATAAAAATGGTCAAGAAGATGGCAGTCAGAAACTTTATTATGAAAATGGCTCAATAAGGTCAAATTATGTAATTGTCAAGGGAAGAAGATTTGGATTATTAGGAACAAAAAATTGTAGCAATGTTAAAGAAAGTCGTAGCCATTAGTTGTATTTTTTTTATTGTAAGTTGTCAAAATAAAGTTTCCCAGGATACCTTACCTTATTACAACACAGCCAACTTTGATCCCAAATTTTTGATTCCCAATGATGCCGATAAAAAAATCCATCATGTGATAGCCAATTTCAGCATGATCGATCAATACAATCAAACCATTACCCAAAAAGATATTGAAGACAAAATACATATTGCCAATTTCTTTTTTACCAGTTGTGGTTCTATTTGTCCCAAGATGACTACTAATTTGCTTGCAGTTCAAGATCTACTTAAAAAAGAAAAAGACATTGTTTTGCTATCTTACAGTGTGATGCCTTGGGAAGATAGTGTTCCTGTTTTACAAAGTTTCGCAAAAGAATATAAGATTACAGCCCCAAACTGGCATTTGCTTACTGGAAAAAAAGAGGAGATTTATGAACTAGCACGAAAAAGTTATTTTGCAGAAGAAAATATTGGTTTTGCAAAAAATACTAATGAATTTTTACACACAGAACATATTTTGTTAGTAGATAAAAACAAAAAGATCAGAGGTATTTATAATGCCACTTTAGAACTGGAAATACAGCAATTAATAAAGGATATTTATGTTTTGAAGGAAGAGTAAAAACAGCTATTCAGCGGAACTAAAAAAGACGAATCAGTGGCTTTGACAAAAATAAAATCATGTTGCGCACAAAGTCACTACAGTAACTACATTTTTAATAGCACTTTTAGTAACAAATTTTATGCAAATTTAAAATGGTCAAGTCCGCTCTAAAAAGCCACATTCCATCTAGGCAACCTTTCGTTTTCGTCCAAGAAATTCTGTAGAATTTGACCTTCGATAAAAGTTGGAATTACTTTATTTTTGTCATTAAAAGTTTCATACCAATGCACTTCTAATCTGTCGATATTTTCTAATTTCATTTGAGCTGGCCAAGAGTACTTTCTACCCGTTTTAGCAAATTGCTGGCCGTTTACGATTTTGTCAAACAAGCCGCCGTTTTTGCTTTTCAAAGAGCCATCATTTTGAATTGTTCCTGTAGAACCAACCATTATTAAATCACGCTCATCACCATTAATGGAGTAAACAATGAAAATGCCACTTCCAGTAACTGATGCGTTGCACACTTCTTCTAGATTATCGTCAACTGAAAAAGTGAATTGATTTTTTACTTTGAATTTATTTAATTCTTTATACATTATTATGTTTATGGTTTATTGTTTGTTGCTTAGAACAACTTATTAAAAAACTCCATCTCGTTTATTCAACTAGACGGAGTTTCTTAAAATTTGTTATTTGCTATTTGTTTTTTGTTTTTTGGAATTTATCCTAATACTTCTTTTACTTTTTTTCCAATTTCAGCAGGAGAATCTACCACGTGAATGCCACATTCTCTCATAATTCGTTTTTTTGCTTCAGCAGTATCATCATCTCCTCCAACAATTGCACCTGCGTGCCCCATTGTTCTTCCTTTTGGAGCAGTTTCGCCAGCAATAAATCCAACTACTGGTTTGCGGTTTCCATCCGCTTTTATCCATTTTGCAGCATCAGCTTCTAACTGACCTCCTATTTCACCAATCATTACGATACATTCTGTTTCAGGATCATTCATAAACAACTCCACCGCTTCTTTTGTAGTTGTTCCAATTATTGGATCGCCACCTATTCCGATTGCTGTAGTGATTCCTAATCCTTGTTTTACCACTTGATCCGCTGCTTCATAGGTTAAAGTTCCTGATTTCGAAACAATGCCAACAGTTCCTTTTTTGAAAACAAAACCTGGCATGATGCCTACTTTAGCTTCTCCAGGAGTAATTACACCTGGACAGTTTGGACCAATTAATCTGCAATCTCTATTTTTTATATAGTTGTTGGCTTTAATCATATCGGCAACAGGAATTCCTTCGGTGATGGCGATAATAACTTTGATACCTGCATCGGCAGCTTCCATAATAGCATCTGCTGCAAAAGCTGGCGGAACAAAGATAATTGTCGTATCTGCACCTGCTTGTTCAACAGCATCTTTTACAGTATTGAAAACTGGACGATCTAAATGGGTTGATCCGCCTTTTCCCGGAGTAACTCCACCAACGACATTTGTACCATATTCAATCATCTGAGAAGCATGAAAAGTACCTTCGCTTCCTGTAAAACCTTGAACAATTATTTTGGAATCTTTATTAACTAAAACACTCATGATATATTTTTTACGTAGTTTTTTTTAATTGTTGTGCAAAAGTAAAGCTTTGTAAGTGAAATTCGAAAAATTTAATTAAGAAAAATGACTCATTTGATACCCTCTGAATAATTTTCCGTCTTTTACTTCCCAAATAACAAAAAAATTACCCATTAACATTTCTTCACGTGGATTTTCTATCGTTTTGACAAAGTGCGAAAAACGTAATGAAACCAAATTTTTTTCCTGAATAACATGACTAATTCTAATTTTGGAACGCACATAGGCTTTTGACATTTGGTCAGTTAGTGCTAAAAAATCATCGTAATTCATTTGAATAAAACCTTGACTACTATTCCAATCCATTACTACTTTAGGATGCAATAATTCGCTTACGGTTTTTTTATCTAAGAGAACATCGGATTTGTAAAATTCGAGGACAATATCTTTTGGTTTCATATGTAGCTATTTATTGTTTACTACTTGTTATGCCTGATGGTCGATTGGCGGATGTATTTAGTTTAGCTGTTCGCTACACTCATTTCAAATTATGGGTAGTGCTAATTTCAAAGTTCTTTTAATTTTTTGAGTATTTCTGGAATTTTTTTGATGTTGGCAAGTTGCTTTAATTTTTCTCGAGATTCCTCTATTGGTGTGCCAAAATAAGTTTTACCACCTTCGACCGATTTGGTTACGCCAGTTTGTCCCATAATGACCGCTTTTTCTCCAATAGTTATTCCGCTTGTGGTTCCCACTTGCCCCCAGATAGTAACTTCATCTTGTATTACTACGCAACCTGCTATACCCGTTTGCGAGGCTATCAAACATTTTTTGCCAATGACAGTGTCGTGTCCTACATGGACTTGATTGTCAATTTTTGTGCCTTCGCCAATGGTTGTATCGCCTGTAACTCCTTTATCAATAGTGCAAAGTGCTCCAATACCCACATTGTCTTTGATAACTACTCTTCCACCAGAAATTAATTGATCGTACCCATCTGGACGATTTTTATAATAAAAAGCATCTGCTCCAAGCACGGTTCCTGCATGAATAATTACGTTGTCACCAATTATTGTATGATCATAAATAGAAACATTTGAATGAATCAGGCAGTTTTTTCCAATAACGACATCGTTTCCGATAAAAGAGTTCGGCTGAATTATTGTCCCTGTTCCTACTTTGGCGGAAGCCGAAATAGCAACATTAGAGAACCTAAAGGGTTTGAAATGATTTGTCAATGTATTGAAATCCCTAAAAGGATCATCAGAAATCAATAACGATTTTCCTTCAGGACAATCTACATTTTTGTTGATTAAAATAGTAGTTGCTGCTGAGTTTAAAGCTTTGTCGTAATATTTGGGATGGTCAACAAACACTATATCTCCTGATTCCACGACGTGAATTTCGTTCATTCCGGAAATAGGAAACGTACTATCGCCAACAAACTCACAATTAAGAATTGCGGCAATTTCTTGTAATGTTTGTCTTTTATTGAATTTCATAAATTAGTATTCAGTGGTCAGGATTTGGTCTTTAGCGATTAGTATTCTACTTGCCTGAATACTTTGTACTGGAAACTGAATACTACTCCTTAACTCGTTCCATGTAATTCCCGGAAGTCGTATCAATTTTAATCTTATCACCTTCATTAATAAACAACGGAACATTTACTGTTGCTCCCGTTTCAACCGTAGCGGATTTTGTGGCGTTTGTAGCGGTATTCCCTTTTATTCCCGGCTCAGCGTAAGTAACCTCAAGCACAACAGAAGCAGGCATATCAACTGAAAGTGGCAGATCAGTTTCGGTATTGATACTAACCATTACGCTTTCCCCTTCTTTTAATAATCCAGGCGAATCCAAAATGTTTTTGTTTAAAGAAATTTGTTCGAAAGTTTCCACATTCATGAAATGAAATTCGTCACCTTCTGGATATAAATATTGAAATTTATGGTTTTCAACGCGAACTTCATCAATTTTATGTCCTGCAGAAAAAGTGTTGTCTAATACTTTTCCGTTTGTTAAACTTCTTAATTTTGTTCGAACAAAAGCGGGGCCTTTTCCCGGTTTAACGTGAAGAAATTCTATAATTTTATAGATGTCGTTGTTATACTTAATGCACAGTCCGTTTTTAATATCTGATGTTGATGCCATTTTTATGTTTATTGTTTATTTTGTTTAAAATTATTTAAAGTTTGAATTACAAAAAGGATGGTATAACTCAAAACTGCAACCTGCAACCTGTAATCTGCAACCTAGTAATTTCCTGAGTATCCTTTCATAACTCCTCGTGAGGAATTTCTGATAAAATCAATAATTTCATCTCTTTCTGGTGTCGCCTCCATTTCAGCTTCAATGATTCCTAGAGCTTGTGTCACATTATAATTTTTTTGATACAATATTCTATAAATTTCTTGAATTTCTTTTATTTTTTCGGAGGTAAATCCGCGTCTTCTTAATCCTACTGAATTGATTCCAACGTATGATAACGGTTCTTTTGCAGCTTTTGTAAATGGCGGAACATCTTTTCTCAGCAACGAACCGCCTGAAATCATAGTATGATCGCCCACACTAATAAATTGATGCACTGCCGAAAGACCGCCAATAATTGCATAATTTCCGATTGTCACATGACCTCCCAAAAGCACTCCGTTTACAATAATCGCATTGTTACCAATATGGCAGTCATGTGCAATATGCGCCGCTGCCATAATCAAACAATTATCACCAATTACAGTTTGTCCTGATGCTATTGTACCTCTATTAATGGTTACGCATTCTCTTATGGTACAATTATTACCAATTATCGCCAAAGAATCTTCGCCTCCAAACTTTAAATCTTGAGGAATAGCAGCGATTACAGCACCTGGAAAAATATTACAATTTTTACCAATTCTTGCACCTTCCATAATGGTTACATTTGACCCGATCCAAGTCCCATCTCCTATAATCACGTTATTGTGAATAGTTGTAAAAGGTTCAATTACAACATTTTTTGCGATTTTTGCACCCGGATGAACATACGCTAACGGTTGATTCATATTGTTTGTTTAGTTTGTGGTTTATTGCTTGTGGTTTGCCGTTTTTAACTAAAAACTAGTCACATCAAACTATAAACATTTTTATTACTGTTTTCTCGCTATTTGCGCCATTAATTCTGCTTCAGCAACTAGTTTTCCGTTGGCGTAAGCATTTGCTTGCATGTGACAAATTCCTCTTCGGATAGGCGTAATTAAATCACATTTAAAAGTCAACGTGTNACCTGGCAATACTTTATGTTTGAACTTTACATTGTCGATTTTCATAAAATAAGTCAAATAATTTTCAGGATCGGGAACGGTACTTAATACTAATATTCCACCAGTTTGTGCCATTGCTTCAACAATAATTACGCCAGGCATAACTGGAGCTCCTGGAAAATGACCTATGAAAAAACTTTCGTTCATAGTAACGTTTTTCATTCCCACGATATGACTTTCAGACATTTCTAAAATCCTGTCAATAAACAAAAATGGAGGTCTATGCGGCAAAACAGACATTATTTTATGAATATCCATTAAAGGTTCTAAATTCATATCATAAACAGGAACGTGGTTTCTTTGTTCAATTTTTATAATTTTCGCCATTTTTTTTGCAAACTGAGTATTGACAAAATGTCCCGGCTTATTTGCAATAATCTTGCCTTGAATGCGAGTTCCAATTAACGATAAATCACCTATTACATCTAGTAATTTATGTCTAGCAGCTTCGTTTGGATAATGCAAAGTCAAATTGTCTAAAATACCATTAGGCTTTACTGTTATTTCATCTTTTCCGAAGGCAACTTTTAAGCTATTCATTGTTTTTTGAGAAATTTCCTTGTCAACATATACAATAGCATTGTTCAAGTCTCCTCCTTTAATTAGACCTTCATCTAATAATGATTCTAGTTCGTGCAGAAAACTGAATGTTCTTGATTCAGCAATTTCAGCTTTAAAATCAGAAATGCTTTTTAACGTAGCATTTTGAGTTCCCAATACTTTTGTGCCAAAATCGACCATCGCGGTTACGCTGTAGGATTCACTTGGCATTACTATAATTTCGCTACCCGTTTCTTCATCCGTATACGATATTACTTCTTTCACAACATAAACCTTTCTTTTGGCTTCTTGCTCTTCGATCCCTGCCTGTTCTAAAGCTTCAACAAAATATTTTGATGAACCATCCATTATGGGCAGCTCGGAAGCATCTAACGCAATGATGACATTGTCTAAATCGCAGCCCACTAAGGCCGCTAAAACGTGCTCTGGTGTTTGAATTTTTACACCAAGTTTTTCTAAATTAGTTCCTCTTTGTGTATTCACTACATAATTCGCATCTGCTTCAATAACCGGCTGTCCTTCTAAATCAAATCTGATGAAGGTAAAACCATTATTAACGGGCGCTGGTTTAAAAGTGATCGTAACTTCTTTTCCAGTATGCAATCCAACTCCTTTCAGGGAAATTTCTGTTTTGATGGTCTTCTGTTTAACCATTTTCTCCATTTTTTTGGTTTACTATTTGTTTTTTTAATTCTTCTAACTCGTTAACAATTTTTGGCAAATTCTTGAAATGAACATACGATTTACTAAAATCGTTGTAGCCAAATGTTGGACTTCCTTGTAGTATTTCGTTGTCTTTTACATTTCTTCCTACTCCAGATTGCGCCTGAATCCTAACATTATTCCCAATTGTTAAATGACCCGCAATTCCTACTTGACCACCAATCATTCCGTTGTTTCCAATTTTAGTGGAACCTGCAACACCTGTTTGGGCTGCAATTACGGTGTTTTCACCAATTTCAACATTATGTCCAATTTGAATTTGATTGTCTAATTTCACTCCTTTTCGTATAATGGTTGAACCCATTGTTGCTTTATCAATGGTGGTGCTTGCACCAATATCAACATTATCTTCGATGATAACGTTTCCTATTTGAGGAATTTTTGTATACGTTCCGTCTTCATTTGGCGCAAAGCCAAAGCCATCAGCACCAATAACCGCACCCGAATATATTGCGCAATTATTCCCAATAATGGTATCCGAATGAATTTTTGCACCTGCAAAAATAGTTACATTATTTCCTATTTCCACATTTTCACCTAGGAAACAATTGGGATAAATTTTCACATTTTCGCCCAAAACAACATTTTCGCTAATATAACTAAAACTTCCTAAATAAAGATTGGCGCCATATTTTGCGCTATCCGAAATAAAAGAAGGGTGTTCAATCCCTATTTTGTTGCCTTTTTTTGCTTGATCGTAAAATTCTAATAATTTCGTAAAAGATAAATAAGGGTCCTCCACCTTTATTAATGTTGTTTTTAATTCACGTTCAGGAGTAAAAGCTTTATTTACTATCGTTATGGTTGATTGAGTAGAGTAAATATAAGACAAGTATTTTGGGTTTGCCAAAAAACTAATACAACCTTCAGAACCTTCTTCGATTTTAGATAGCTTGTATACTTCGGCCTGGGAATTACCCACGACCTCACCACCTAAAACACCCGCTATTTGCTCTGCTGTAAATTTCATCTTATAGGATTATTTTTTTATAGGAATAAGCTGGAACTCCTGTTTAGCGTTCTTCTCTTATTCAAAAAAAATGCTCTGTTTTGTTTCATCTCGACAAAAATATAAAAAATAGATTTTAAATATAGGCTTTTAGACAAGTTGTTTTGGGAAACACAAATAATATTTGGTTACAAATTTTGACAAAGATTTCAAATTCAACTGGTCAGATGCTTCAACAACATCTTCAATAGTCTTGTCTTTTTTCAAAATCCGTATGGGTTCGGCTTCCTTGCTGTAAGCTTGGTTCTTGATTTTTCCTTTAAAAATAAAATAATTGGTTTCTGCCAAAGTGATATTGTTTTGCAATGCAAATTGTTCTGTTAGTATCTGAAAAGCTTCATTGGAAACTTTTTCTTCACTTATTTTTATTTTTAATAAGTCTCTATTAATAATCATTTTGCTAAGAGACGACAATATAAAATCATCTTGTTTTTGCCACGATTTTAAAGCACTTATGATGTCAAAATCATCTAATTGCGAAAACAAATCTAAGTTTTCACTATCAAAAGTTTCTAAAGTAATTTTGTTCCTCATAAAGTATAGCAATGGTTCACTGCAGGGTAAAATGATTCCTTTTTCGGTCAATTGTTTAGCACGTTTCAATACTTTTGTCAAAATTAACTCTGCCACTAAGCTAGTTTTATGCAAATAAACTTGCCAATACATCAATCGTCTCGACATTAAGAATTTCTCGACAGAATAAATCCCTTTTTCTTCGATGACCAAAACATCATCGACCACATTCATCATTTGAATCAAACGCTCTGAATTTACATTTCCTTCGGCCACGCCCGAATAAAAACTATCGCGTTTCAAATAATCCATTCGATCCATATCCAGCTGGCTAGAAATCAATTGCAACATAAATATTCTATGGTAATCTCCCTGAAAAACCTGAATTGCTAAACTTAATTGACCACCAAATTCTTCGTTTAACTGATTCATAAACAATAAAGAAATGGCTTCATGATGCACGTCTTCTACGATACTTTTTTCCATGGCATGCGAAAAAGGCCCGTGACCTATGTCATGCAACAAAATAGCAATGTACAAGGCATTTTCTTCTTCGGGCGAAATAGAGACTCCTTTAAATCTTAGGACATCCACAGCTTTTTGCATGATGTGCATACAGCCCAAAGCGTGATGAAATCGCGTGTGATTGGCACCTGGATAGACTAAATACGACAGACCCATTTGGGAAATACGTCGCAAGCGTTGAAAATAAGGATGCTGAATTAAATCGTAAATTAAGGCATTAGGGATAGTAATAAACCCATAAATGGGATCATTAAATATTTTTAGCTTGTTGATTTCGCTCACTATTGTTTTGTTTTGAGTAACAAATATAAGGAAACTAGAGTGGATTGAAAATTTAAGTTTAAAATAGCATTATTTAGTTAAGTGAATAAGAAATCTTTCTTTTTAAATAAATATAACTTTCTAAAATTACTGTAGCGGTTATTGAGTAAAAAGTTTAATGCAGCGATATAACATTTTTTTTTATCTAACTAAAGAGCAACGAACATAATGCTTTGCTTCAAAACTTGCAAGTCCAAGCAATGACGAAGTAAAACCAAATACCTTAAAATAATATTAAATTATCAGTTTATTACTCAATACCCAATTAAAAAAAAGTATTTTGGCTTTAGATTTATTACTTTTGACTGTTTTTTACTTACAATTATGGATATTATAAAAATACTTTGGGTTGATGACGAAATTGACTACCTCAAACCACATATTTTATTTCTGGAAAAGAAAAATTATAGCGTAACTACCTGCAATAATGGTCGCGATGCCATTGACATTTTTGAAAACGAAAACTTTGACATTGTTTTTCTGGATGAAAATATGCCTGGAATGAGTGGCTTAGAAACACTCGCGGAGATGAAGGAAAAAAAATCTTCGATTCCGATGATTATGATTACCAAGAGTGAGGAAGAATACATTATGGAGGAAGCCATTGGTTCTAAAATTGCGGATTATTTAATAAAACCGGTTAATCCAAACCAAATTTTATTGAGTTTGAAGAAGAACTTGGATCATTCGCGATTGATTTCACAAAAAACTACTTTAGATTACCAAAAAGAATTTCGGAAAATTTCGATGGAAATGGCAATGGTCAATTCTCATGAAGATTGGGTAGAATTGTATAAAAAATTGATTTTTTGGGAATTAGAACTCGAAAACATTGACGATCAAAGTATGATTGCAATTCTGGAATCGCAAAAAGCGGAAGCTAATTCGCAATTTGGGAAATTTATAGAGCGAAATTATGAAGATTGGTATGCGCCAAAAGCTGATAACCGAGGCAAAGTCGAACGGAGCGATGCTAAACCCGTTCTTTCGCACAATTTATTTCGGGAATTAGTAGTGCCCGAAATTGTAAAAAAAGACACTCGAGGCGGAGCCGAACAGAGCAAAGCTAAACCGTTATTGTTTGTAGTAATTGATAATTTGCGCTACGACCAATGGAAAGTGTTTGAAAGCGTCGTGGGAAATCATTATAAATTAGAAAAAGAAGTTCCTTATTATGCCATTCTCCCAACGGCAACACAATATGCACGAAATGCCATTTTCTCTGGATTGACGCCACTTGAAATGGAAAAACAGTTTCCGCAATATTGGAAGAATGACCCTGAAGAGGGTGGGAAAAATTTGTATGAAGCTGAATTTTTAACAGCGCAATTGAAACGTTTGGGATTGAATATCAAACAAGATTATTTTAAAATTACCAATCTTGCAGCAGGAAAAAAACTAGTAGAAAATTTTAAAGCCTATAAAAACAACGATTTGGTTACGGTAGTCTATAATTTTGTAGATATGCTTTCGCACGCAAAAACCGAAATGGATGTGGTCAAAGAACTCGCTTCTGATGATAAAGCTTATCGCTCATTGACATTGAGTTGGTTTAAGAATTCACCTCTTTTAGAAATTATTCAACAAGCACAAAAATTAGGTTTTAAATTGATTTTGACCACAGATCACGGAACAATAAACGTTAAAAACCCTTCAAAAGTAATTGGCGACAAGAATACCAGTCTTAATTTACGATATAAAACGGGAAGAAGCTTGTCCTACGAACAAAAGGATGTTTATGCCGTTAAAGAACCTAAAAACATAGGTTTACCAACTATTAATATGAGTAGTTCCTATATTTTTGCCAAGAATGATTTATTTTTGGCTTATGTAAACAACTACAACCATTATGTAAGTTATTACAAAAACACTTATCAGCACGGCGGAATCTCATTAGAAGAAATGATTATTCCGTTTTTGATTTTTAATCCCAAGTAATTTTAGATTGCAGATTTTAGATTTTAGATTTGCCTTCGAACAATAAATTTAAAATAGAATGAATATTATTTTTTCATTAGACGAAATTGATACAGTTGCGCAGCAAATTTTAAGTGAAAATCCGCATAAAATAATCCTTTTTCACGGAGAAATGGGCGTTGGAAAAACTACTTTGATAAAAGCTTTGGCAAAAGAACTTGGAGTAAGTGGCGCAACAAGTAGTCCAACCTTTTCTTTAGTTAATGAATATCAAACTAATGATAATACAATAGTTTATCATTTTGACTTTTATAGATTAAACAAAGAAACAGAAGCTCTTGATATGGGAGCCGATGACTATTTTTATTCCGGAAATTGGTGTTTTATTGAATGGGCCGAAAAAATACCAAACCTTATTCCTGAGGCACATTCTGTTATCAAAATCAGTTTACTTCCTGGTGGAAAACGCTCCTTATCTTTACTTTAAATCACTTGAAATGAAAGTGGAAAACGAAGTATTTATTTTACCCTTCGCTCCTGAATTCAAGGAGGAAATAAAGATATTGAATCTGGAATGGCTCAAAAAATACTTCAAAGTAGAAGCCAAAGACGAACGTATGCTCTCTGACCCGCAAGGAGAAATTATTGATAAAGGCGGGATGGTATTTTATGCTAAATACAATCAGAAAATTGTGGGTACGGTATCCTTACTAAAAACTGACGAAACTACTTTTGAGCTTAGTAAAATGGCAGTTACTAATAGTGTTCAAGGTCTTGGAATTGGACAAAAATTAATGGAACATTGTTTCCGTATCGCTAATGAAAAAGGGATTAAAAAACTTGTTTTATATTCAAACCGGAAGCTATTATCAGCAATTTATTTGTATGAAAAATTTGGTTTTGAAGAAGTGTCTTTAGAATTTGGCATTTATGAAAGAGCTGATATCAAGATGGAGAAAAATTTTTTATGATTTTAAATCTCACATCAGTATTAATATTTTTATGTTTCTAAAACTTTTTCCGTAAATTGTACCACAAATTTTACAGAACCAATGTCGATAACTCCTTTTACAAAACAACAGTTATTACCCCAAGAAGAAAAACTGGAAGTTGCAAGACAAAAAAGCGAACTTTTTATTGGTATTCCTAAAGAAACCAGTTATCAGGAGCGCCGAATTTGCCTCACACCAGATGCCGTAAACGCACTAACCTATCAAGGACATCGAGTAATGATAGAAGCCGGTGCCGGAGAAAGCTCCAGTTATTCTGATAAAGAATATGCTGATGCGGGTGCAGAAGTTACAAAAGATACTAAAAAGGTTTTTAGTTGTCCGATGTTATTAAAAGTAGAACCCCCTACTTTAAATGAAATTGAAATGATACAACCTGAAACTATTATTATTTCTGCAATTCAAATAAAAACTAGAAAAAAATCATATTTCGAAGCGCTATCCAAGAAAAAAATCACGGCGCTTGCTTTTGAATATATAAAAGATGAAGATGGCACTTATCCTTGTGTGAAATCATTAAGTGAAATTGCTGGAACGGCATCTGTCTTAATTGCTGCCGAATTGATGATTACTAATGAGTTTGGAAAAGGTTTACTGTTTGGGAATATTTCTGGAGTTCCCCCAACGGATGTAGTCATTCTAGGTGCTGGTACAGTTGGCGAATTTGCCGCAAAAACCGCAATTGGGTTGGGTGCAAACGTGAAAGTTTTCGATAATTCTATCACAAAATTACGCCGTTTGCAAAACAATTTAAATCAACGTATTTTCACTTCTACCATTCAACCCAAAGCTTTACTAAAAGCTTTAAGAAGATGTGATGTAGCTATTGGCGCTATGCGAGGCAAAGAAAGATGTCCTGTAATAGTCACTGAAACTATGGTCGAATACATGAAAAAAGGAGCCGTTATAGTTGATGTTAGTATTGATACCGGAGGTTGTTTTGAAACTTCGGAGGTGACAACACATGAAAAACCAACATTTATCAAGAACAACGTTTTACATTATTGCGTACCTAATATTCCTTCCCGCTATTCAAAAACGGCATCACTTTCGATAAGTAATATCATCACTCCTTCGTTGTTGCAAATTGCAGAAGATGGAGGCCTAGAACGTGCAATCAGGCGCGACAAAGGTTTAAAAAACGGAGTTTATTTATACCACGGAATCCTAACCAACAATGTTATAGGAGATTGGTTTGATTTACCAAGTAACGATATTAATTTAATCGTGTTTTAAATAAACTTTCTTTTATCTTTGCCGAAAATTAAACTATGAAGTTTTCACACCGTTTCGCCTATTATTTAGTAGGGTTAATTATGGGTTGTTTTTTTGTTGCTGCAGTATTCAGCGGAAAAGATACGCGTTGTAATTATTTTCCAAATGCTAGAGTATTAAATGATTTAAGAAACAAACCATTCTATTATTCGGATAATGCTTCGCAAATATTAGCTGAAAAATGGATTGATACCATCGATATCAAAAACTGTTTGAAATATGGTGATGTTGACTTTGACAATAGTAATATTGCCATTGGAAATGGAAAAATTTATGTTATCGAAGGAAAAACTATTAAAAACCAAGAAATCACACTCAACGTTATTAATTATCCTGAAAAAGCAGTTTTAGATAAAATTGTAAAAAAATAGGATTTTAGAATTAGCAGTAGAAAAACGCCTCAAGATGTAAATTTGCCCTAAAAAGTTAGACACTATTTGGGGCATTTTTTGTTAAACCATCCTAACCCTCGGCAAATTAATTTCGTGCTCTTGCGGATAGGGCGCTCTTTCGGTGGTGCTGATGTCTCCACGAAGTTGTTCTGTCGCTTTGAATTGCAATGCATTTGAATTGGCATATCGTGGATCGGGTTTAAAAGGCATTTTTGCCATTTTAGAAATAGTAATAGTTGGAAAATGATAATCGACTTCGACTGTACCCAAAAGCAAATAACATCCGCCACCTTTAAAGGAATAGTTTATGAGACTTTTGGGGAAGTGAGCCGTATCAAAATAATCGCCGTTAGCATCAATCCAAGTGCCAAAAAACATCATTCCCATTTTTGTAGGTACTTGTTTAATCGATACCAAATAAGCCAGTAATTTGACTTCTTTTTTTAAATAGTCATTAAGATTTTTAGCGAAGACGACACTTTTATAGTTGGTTTCTAATAAATCAAATGGTGAACAAGATACCGGAAAACCAAGTAGTTCCATTTCGTCAAATGCATCTTCGAGAATGGAACGTTCTATCATTGGGAATTTGAATTCTTTTGTAGGTTCTTCGATTAGTAGCGGACTATTTGCCTCCAACTTATGATTTGTTAAAAGCATTCGCGCTTCGATAATTAATTGGCTTTTTGTTTTACCAATACATCGAAACGCTCCAATAAATATAAGTGTTTGAATACTCTCTAAACCGGATGGAACTCTATTTATAAAATTTTCAATAGATTTGAATGCTCCGTTTTTTTCTCTTTCAGAAACAATATTGAAAATATAATCACTGTTTAAATTTTTTAACTGCATAAAACCCAAGTACACATCAATTCCGTACACGGTCGTGTCGTAAACACTTTTGTTTATACACGGATTATGAATGGTTGCGCCACTCATTTTAGCTTCGTGAATGTAAATTTCAGGTCTGTAAAAACCACCACCGTTGTTGATGGCTGCAACCATAAACTCAATGCCGTAATAGGTTTTGAGATATAAACTTTGGTAACTTTCGACAGCATAGGAAGCAGAATGCGCTTTGCAAAACGAGTATCCTGCGAAACTTTCTATTTGTCGGTAGACTTCTTCGCTGAGTTTTTCTGAATGTCCTTGTGCTTTACAAGAAACAAAAAATTGGTCTTTTACACTCTGAAGTTCTGCCAACGAACGCCCTTTTCCGCTGATGGCGCGTCGCAAAATATCGCCATAGGCTGCAGTGAGTCCGCCGTAGTGCAATGCAATTTTTATAACATCTTCTTGATAGACCATAACGCCATAAGTTTCGCCCAATTGCTTTTTAAATACTTCGTGAAAATAGTCGAACTTATCCGGATTGTTGTGCCTAAAAATGTATTCTCGCATCATACCGCTTTGGGCAACTCCGGGACGAATAATACTAGAAGCTGCAACTAAAGTTTTGTAATTATCGCATTTCAATCGTCGCAATAACCCACGCATTGCCGGACTTTCGATATAAAAGCAACCTATTGTTTTGCCAATACTCAAAAATTCGTTGCATTTGATTTCATTTTTTGATAATGATAGGTCAGTGATGTCAATTTTAATTCCTCTGTTTTTTTGAATGATTTTGACTGCCTCATCAATGGTTCCCAATCCGCGCTGGCTCAGAATATCAAATTTTTCAAAACCAATATCTTCGGCAACGTGCATATCAAATTGCACAATAGGAAAACCCTTTGGTGGCATTTCTAGCGCTGTAAAATTAGTGATTGGTTCTTCAGAAATGATAATTCCGCAAGAATGCATACTGCGTTGGTTTGGATATTTCTCGAGCATCATTCCATATTCTTCGACATATTTTACCACCGAATTACTTTCTCTTTGTCGTCCTTTGGCTTTAGCCAATCCATCGAGTTCGTCTTTTGATAATCCAAAAACTTTGCCTACTTCTCTAAAAATAGATCGGTATTTGAATTCGACATTGGTGCCACAAAACGCCACGTGATTGGGATCAAAACGTTTAAAGATATATTCTAAAATAAAATCGCGTTCTCGCCACGACCAATCGATATCAAAATCGGGGGGACTTTTTCGGTTTTCGTTTAGAAATCGCTCAAAATATAAATCCAATTCAATAGGGCAAATGTTGGTAATTCCGAGGCAATAACTCACAATGCTATTGGCACCACTACCCCGCCCCACGTGCATAAAACCTTGACTTTTGCTGTATTGAATTATATCCCAAGTAATGAGAAAATAGCCACCAAAATTTAGATCATTGATTACTTTTAACTCTTTTAAAACTCTCGCTTGAGCTTCTTTATTGTCATTTCCGTACCGTTTTTTTAATCCACTTTTTGCTAAGTTTTCTAACAATAATCGGTCGCCTTCTTTGCTTTTAGTATAGAATTTTTTATTTCGAGCTGTTTTAAATTCAAATTCAAAATTGCAGTTTTCGATTACATATTCGGTGTTTTTGATAATTTCAGGATAGTCGATGTAATTTTTTATTCCCTCTTCTGAACTTGTCATTTTTTCAGAAGTTTTGCAAATATCGTCTTCGGTCAATTTTGATAATAAAGTATTGTTGTCGATGGCACGCAGAATGCGATGTAAATTGAATTCCTTTTTAGTTCTGAAAGTTACCGGTTGCAATACAACTGATTTTTGAATCTTAGACTTCCATTCGGATTTGAATAATTTGATAACTTCTTCTGGACGAATGCCTATGTATTCAAAATTTCGCAACTCGTTCGGAATAGTATCAGTTGGATAAATTACAAACACGTTTTCAAATGCTGGTGCAACAAGTGGTAAACTGGTTTTAGATAGATTGTGATGGGTCAGTAAACGGCACATTTCGCCAATCCCTTTTTGGTTTTTGGCTAAGCCAATAAAAAGCAGTTGGTTGTCTTGTCTGAATTCAACTCCTACTATTGGTTTTATTGCCGCTTCTTTGCATTGTTTGGTGAAGTCATATATTCCGGTTACGGTATTGATATCGGTTAATGCTAATGCGTTAAGACCTAAAATTTTGGCTTGCGCCACCAAGTCCTCTAGCGGAATGGTTCCATAACGAAGGCTGTGATAAGAATGGCAGTTGAGAGGCCCCACCCCGACCCTCCCCGAAGGGGAGGGAGTTGAAATTGTTATCGATTTTTGGTCTACCATTTATAGTTTTACTTTTATTTCCCACTTCCTGCTTCCTGCTTTTTACTTTGCTTNATAATGGTACCCGAACATCGCGATACGGCATCGAAACCAAACCTGTTTTTAATTTTATCAATGGCTTGATAAAGCGATAACATTTCGGTGGTATCTTCGAACATATTGATTTGGTAAGTGCCGCGAACTAGTCCTGTAAATCGTATTCCCACTAATCGCAGACGCATTCTTCGGATATACAGTTTTGTAAACATTTCGATTGCTGTTTTTGTTAAAATATGGTCAAAAGAGGTATAGGGTATTTTGATTTGTTTGGTTTCGGTATCAAAATTATTGTACCGAATTTTGATTACAACGGTTGAGGCTAAAAAGCCTTCTGAGCGCAATTGATAGGATAATTTTTCGACCATACCTGTAATTAAAGATTTGATATTGTAGATGTCAATAGTATCGGTTTCAAAGGTATGTTCGGTTGAAATGGATTTTCTTTCGGTGTAGGGTTCTACAGGATTGTCGTCTATTCCGTTTGCTTTTTTCCAAATTTCAATACCATTTTTACCAATCATTTGTTGTAAAACTTCGACTGGCATTTGGGATAATGTCTGGATATTTCTAATTCCAATTCTGGATAACAATTGAAAGGTAACATCGCCCAACATGGGTATTTTTTGGATGGGTAATGGGTCGAGAAATGGTCTCACGTTGGTTTCGGTTATTTCTAATTTTCCCAAAGGTTTGGCTTCGCCAGTACCAATTTTAGAAACCGTTTTATTAACGGATAGTGCAAAACTTATAGGCAAACCACTTTCTTTTATGATTTTTGAGGATAATTCAGATGTCCATTTGTAGCAACCAAAAAATTTATCCATTCCGGTTAGGTCTAAATAAAATTCATCGATACTGGCTTTCTCGACTATTGGCACTACTTCTTTTAAAATCGCAGTTACTTCGTGTGATTTGTTAGAATAAAATTCCATATCTCCCCGAACTACAGATGCTTGCGGGCAAAGTCTGAGGGCGTATTTTATAGGCATTGCCGAACGAACGCCAAATTTTCGAGCTTCGTAAGAACAGGACGCTACCACGCCACGATCCGAACTGCCGCCAACAATAATAGGCAAGCCAATCAGTTTTGGGTTGATTAATCGTTCGCAGGAAACAAAAAATGTATCCAAATCCATGTGTACTATTGCTCTGTTCATAAGCCTCCCCAACCCCTCCAAAGGAGGGGCTTTTGTTTTGGTTGATATTGATGGTTGATATTGAATTTCATTATGATTATTTGGTTTACTTCCCAATTCGCTCTCGCTCGTATGAAATTTTTTCTGCAAAATTATTTCATTTTGTATCAAATAGTATTACATTTGTTGGTATAAATTATATCAATGTCTATATTCTCAGATAACATCCGATTATTGCGAAATCAGATAGGAATTTCGCAACAAAAACTCTCCGATGATTTAATAATCACTAGAGTTCGATTTGCTAAATATGAAGAAGGTAAAAGCGAACCTCCATTTGAAATTTTGAAAAGAATTTCAAAATATTTTCACGTGAGTATTGATATTTTGATTAATGTCGATTTACAAAAAATACCATTGGATAGCTTATTGAAAATGGAAGATAACCGACTATTGCTACCAATTATAATTGATAAATCTGGTCGAGATTATATTGAAATTTTGCCGTACAAAGCCAAAGCGGGTTATTTAAGCGGATACAGTGATCCAGAATTTATAGAAAAATTGCAACAGATGCATTTGCCATTTTTAACTAAAGGAAAGTTTAGAGCTTTTCCTATCGAAGGCGATTCGATGCCGCCACACAATGACAAATCATTCATTGTTGGCAAATACATTGAAAAGTTGGCGGATATAAAAGAGGGGAAAACCTATGTTGTTTTGAGTAGAAACGACGGAATTGTATATAAAAGAGTTTACAGAAAACCCAAAAGAGAAACTATTTTTGTATTTCATTCGGATAACATTGGCTATAAACCCTATGAGGTCAAAGCCAATGAAATACTCGAGATTTGGGAACACGTTTGTAGTTTTTGCACCCAAGAATTTCAACCGGACGATTTAGGAGTTATGAATGTAAAAGATATGTTTCAACAATTGCGTTTGGAAATTAGTGAGTTAAAGAAAGTTTTCGGGCTCTAGCGCTGTTAAGGATTTAGACAGCCAAAAATATCGGTTGAGCACTGACTACAATAGTACAAAACAAAATTTAAAATCATTAATAAAACTGTAATAGCGCGAAACCTATGTTAGCGGAAGATTTCATTTATTTTCACTTTAATGCTATCTCCATAATATTGTAAACCTTCTAAATGGTTTTTGTCAATTTCCATAAAATATTTTGGTTCATTTGCTTCATCAAAAATTTTTCTTCCAAATTTAATTGGTGTTCTTTTGTCTTCTCTTGAATGAATTATTAATATCGGTTTTTTGTTTTTCTTTATCTCTTTTTCCGCTCTTATTCCGTCATATACAATATTTGCCATGAAACCTGCGGTATAAACAGCTTCTTTTCTGTGCGAATAAAACGCTCCTTCAATTATAATTCCTTCAATATCATTTTGTCTGTTTGAACCAACTACAGATGCTAAATATCCACCATAAGATTGTCCAAAAATTATCACTTTTTTATTTTTAAAGCTTGGATTATTTTTTATAAAATCTAATGCAGAATAAGAGTCAGTTAACACATTTTTTCTAGTAGCTTTTCCATCGGAAAAGCCATAACCACTATAATCAAATGTGAATACTTGAAATCCTTTTTCTGTGATTTGACTAATCATTGGGTAGTGATAAGTTAATAAATTTTGAGCACTTCCGTGAAAATGTAAAAATATTAAATCTGTTCTAACATTATTATTTGGCGTTAATAATAAGCCTGATAATTTATTTCCTGATTTACTTACAAAATCCGTTGGTTTAATTTCATAAGTTTTATTAATCTTAATTGTGTCTTTGTAAATATTCAGTGTTGATTTTATCGAATCGTGTTTAACTGTATAAAATTCCTTATTTACAGTATAATTATTAAAATTATTGAAGTTTATATTAAAACTTTGTATTTTATTAACTCTATGAAATAAACTGCTAAATTGACAAGAATTTAGGAAAGGTATTGTAAAAAGTAATAAAACTAATTTCAGTCTTTTTTTTAACATTATTTTTTCTGCGTTTCGTTTTTTAAAATAGCCACTAACGTCCCGCCACTTTGAGATGGTGGGGATAAAATAAGCCCAAACTTTCAGATGATGACTGAATTTTAAAATACAAAATGGAGTTTCAGTTTA
>JGI12421J11937_10000036_pt1 | contig 41864 bp, 15 predicted proteins | sample LakErihyJuly2011_2_FD_11937 | JGI IMG/M metagenome (IMG submission 11937)
AGACGTTGCTATTGGCAGAAGCCGGAAGTAGAAGCCGGAAGTAGAAGCCGGAAGTAGAAGCCGGAAGCAGAAGCCGGAAGCAGAAGCCGGAAGTAGAAGCCGGAAGTAGAAGCCGGAAGTAGAAGCCGGAAGCAGAAGCCGGAAGCAGAAGCCGGAAGCAGAAGCCGGAGGATTTTGTGTTTACATAAACAACTCGGAAAGAACATACCCTTGTTTAAAACCAAGAACCATGCATTTTATTGCATGCATCGATATTTTAGAGTTATGTTGTCTTTTGAGGTTCTCAGAATTTGAAGGCCTTCGAAAGGTTAACCGCATGTTGCATTCCACGTCGTCAAAGCACCTATGGAAAGAGCGCGCCAAAATTCTTCGCTTGAAGAGTCTGAAAGCTACTTTCGAGACAAGTACCATAAGTTTGATTTCGTCCGAGGCTCAGTTGGCGTACCAGGAACTTAATAAGTTCATGCAATTAGCGATCGTTTTCGGAAAGGTCGAGCACGTGGGGTGGCTTGTCGAGGGAATCTTGCAGGCGGAAGACATGTTAGAAAGTCCATTTCCGTTCCTGACGCACCGTGTCAAAATCAAAGACACTAGTGATTTTACAGTGGCCTACAAATCGTGGTTGTTTTTTGGGATCGCAGAAGGTTCTTCGGAGGAGGGAACTGGGATGATCCTGCCGCTCTTACTCAACTTGAAGAATGATGTTGATGTGCGGCACGTGCTACTTTGTCAAGATTATGATGGGAGTGGTTCCAACTGCATGCACATGTGCGCCCAGCATGGAAAGTGCAAGTTTCTGAATTTCATGCTGAAGAAGGCTCGCGAAGTGGGGATCATTGACGACGTGCTTTTGAATTTGAATATGTACAACGAAACCTGTCTTTTTCTTGCTTTCAGGTTCAGGCAATTCGAGGCCGTCGAGGAGATACTGAAGTATGCTTCCCTTTCCAACGTTCTTGCTCCGCTGCTGATGTTGGAGACCAATCTCGGACAAAATTGCTACTCCGAAGCCGAGTTCGCCATGGGTTTGAGTTCGAAATGGATGGATGCGTTTTTGGAGGCAGCTGTCGAGGCAGGTGTACTGTCTGAGGTTCTCAGTAGGAAAGCCAAGAAAGGGGGAGGGCGCTTTAGTTTCGTAGATGCACTCGCGGTCGACAATGAGAGGCTGAGGAAGACCTTGATGTGAATTTTAGTTTGTTCTGTCTATTAAAAGCCATGCCGGTCACAAAACCCGTATTGTCTTGATAAAAATTAAACAGAAACAGTATCCTGTATAAAGCAGTCATCTGCGCATGTCGAGGGTATTTATGACGGGAAGATGCCATGGCTGATGACATGCAGCCGCTCATCAATGAACAGGCCGAATTTAGAGGGTACGTGGATGCGCATCTGAAGCCGCTCTTGAGGACGTTTGTGAGTAATTATTATTCGCTGGAGACAAATAGAAAGTGCTGGCGTCTCTGCGACATGTGGTTTACTGCGTTCCTCATAAACTCAAAAGCTAGATATCTGTGGGGGTACCGCGACGGTGGCCATGAACTGCACATGAAGGCCCTGCGTCAGTGGCATTATAGCCTACTCAGAAACGAGGCTATAGAGGGCTTCCACGAGCAGTTCAAACTACAGCACGATGTTCCAGCGCGCGTGGACGACGCGGAGGTGATTCTTGCGACGCTCGTCGCGGGCAGGAGGGCCGCGTTGCAGTCCGGCAGGTTGCAGCATACGCAGTTCGACACGTTGGTGGTGGAGACGGACTCGCACTTGCTAAGTGAGAAACGCTGCAAGACATACACGCTCTACTGCCTGTGGCTGACGTTCATTGTGCAATGTGATTGCAAAGAGTTATACCAGCACCTGATGAATTTTCACGACATCGTGACGTGTCATTGGTTTGACTCGGTCAACACTGACCCCGCCGGCGTCTTTGTGGACCGGGCGAACGCCTGGTTCTTGCGGAAAACTGACTGCGGCCAGCTGTTGCAGTATGCGGGCCTGCAGCGCGAGCTGGCTGGAAACATGTGTGCGGGCCTGCAGCGCGAGCTGGCTGGAAACATGTGTGCGGACGAGCACGAAGAACAGGAAGGCAAGGCCAGGCGGCACGCGTGCGGAACACAGGCCTCCATCACCCTGAATCCGTACCTCGTCGATCAATCTTCTGGGCGACCCGATCATGGATCATTGGCAGGCCGGCAAATCCGGAGAACATACGGTCATTCGAAGCCCTCGATACACACACAGTCGCTGCTGTTCGTGCTCCCGAGGGAGGTTGTGTTTTGGCCTTCGTTGCAGGGATAGCATTCTTGTGCTGCGAAGTTGGGCTGGTATGCCCCATGCGCACAGGGCACGCAAGCTCGCTCGTGTTCGTAGTGACCCGGCTGGCACGGGAGGCATGCATAGCCCTCGGTGCACATTGCGGCTACGTATTCGCCAAGCTGTGCACCGACGTCGGCGTTGTAGAGCGTGAAGAGGTGCTGAACCATATCGAAGTCGTGGACGAGAGAGGTGCCCGGACTGCAAGCCGTCACGGTCGCTGAGGTGTTCCACAAGCACTCGGCGCACGCCGTCTGCCCTGATGCGGACTGGTACAAGCCTGTTTGCGCAGTCTCGCAGCCCGCACATTCTGTAGCCATGGACGCGTTTGAGAAGGTGTTGACACCGCAGGCTTCACACTTGAGACCGTCGCTCTTCGTGCCGGGCGCACATGCACGGTAGTGGCACATGAAGATGTCGTCTATGCCTTCCGCGGGCGGCCGAGTCTCGAATCCCGGCTGGGGGGCGCAAGGAGTGCAATGGTAGAACGTCAGCGAGTCCTGCAGACACTCCGAGGTCGCCCGGTAGGATTCTGCACACGTGCTGTCGAGACCAGCGCAGACGGAGACACACACGTCGCCATCCGTACTGTTGCTGAGCTGGAAGCCGGTGTCACACACGGTGCCGCACGTGTATGCGTCGACGCGCATTGGCGAGCCGTGAGGCACTGCTGGACAGGCCACGAGGTGATTTGGCGCCGCCCCTCTCGAGAGCACATTCCCTTGTCCGGAAATGTGCTCAAGGCCGTAGCACCCGTACCCGGGCAAGAACTCATACTTGATCAGACTTGTGGACCCGAGAGTTGCCGGCACCGGGATGTCGAAAGTAAACTGGGCTAGCGTCGAACACATTGCGCGCACAATCGCAGGCAACGGGAGCGAGAGAGCACAAGCTTCGGCCCAGGTCTGCTCTCCAAAGTGCATTTTTTCTGAAGGGGGACGCCACATCAGGGCTTGTCGAGAGGCGTCGAACTGCAAAGATTTGACGCAGTCCAAAAGGCTGTGCGAGAGAGCTCCGGGGCAGCTTCTGGTCTCAGCATCTGCGCTGATGGAAACGATGGTATTTTCGTTGCAGGCGAGCACCCCCCTTGAGCGCCACACATCAAAGTCGGGGGCACACGCTTGCAGGCTTATGCCTTCCGGGACACGCGCAAACTCGAGGCTACCGTAGTTGTGTGCGCGAGACCCAGCTTCTGCATCAACAATGGCAGCCGAAGAGAGGGGAAGGCGCAGCGTGCTGCTGTTGCCAGACAACCACACTCCAGCAAGCGCGGGGAGTGCAGTGCCAAAATATGGATTCTCATTGCTGCTTGTTTGCGAACAGGGGTCAATACTCACACAGTTGCCCTCGAGCCAGTCGGCGCCGATCTCATGCTCGAGCACTTCGCGATGTTTCAGCTGTGCAAGGGCGTCTTTGAGGTTGCCGCAAAGCACGAGCGCCAGGGTTCTGTTCGAGCTGTCTGCGTACAGTGGGAGCCCCTCCGCCACAAGCAGATAAAAAAGATAAAGTGCCAGAAGAGCTACACATTTGGACATAATTCAAGTATGTTTAATACAAATAAAATGATTAACGAGGAGCATACGCTCTCGAGCCCACTGATAGAGCGGGAGCGCGCGCAAAAGAAAGCAGAAAAAGCTATGGGCTTAGAAAATTTGCAGCGGATGTATCGTGCCTTTCGCCCGAAATTTTACACACAGGTGGGATGAGTTGTCGGCCGCCTTTTAAATATCTGGGGGGCAAACCAAGATCTTGGGTCTTCCGCCCTTCGCGTCCCCCCCTGGAGTCATGCGGTAGCCTTTGGCGTTCCAGGAATGTGGATCGAAGGTCCACGTAGTCCTTTGGATGCTGCCTTTTTTGCCGAAGGTCTTCGACCGGACGGCGATGGTGCACAGAAACTGGCTGAAGATTTTTTTGGGCGTTTGCACGTTGTTAAACATCTGGGGGGCAAACTTTTGCACAAGCTCCGTCTCCATTTCGGCCGTTTGGAAACCGAGGTAGGGGTGCACAACTCCCTCTTTGTTCAAGGAGCAGTGTTTCTCGGCGAAGTCACGAAGCTCCTTCATAAGCCTTGTATAGCGCGGGTTGGGCTGGTACTTCAAAAGGTTGTTGTCGTCGAGCGGGACCTCCAACGTCCTCGTCTTAGAGACACCTGCAGTCTTGAAGTTCCCGCCCCCGCGAGCCAATTTTTGGAAGTCGGGCATCTCAAAGGGAAGGTGAGGGTTGAGATCAACAGGACCGTCGGTCAACACTGTCTTTGTGGCCCACTTGCCCATAGGCTCGCCCTTCTTTTTCTTCTTGGAGTCCTTGATACTTCTCATGATTTTCATGCCGTTGGGGAGCGTGTTCGCCTCTTTCTTGACCCTGGACTTCTTCTTGTACTCGACGGCGACTGCGGTGCAAGTCAAGACTTCGGTCTTGCTTCCAGCATCGATCACATTCACTCTCTTCTTGACCCTTGGTGTGTTCTTGTCAGGGAGAAGCGAAACCATGATACTGGCCGCCGAATTCAGCTCATCAGACATGGGTGGCGAATCCGAAGTGGGAAGTGGAATTTTTTCAAGACTTAAATAGACTCAAGTTCGCGGAGCAGAATCAGAAGCCGGAATCAGAAGCCGGAATCAGAAGCCATAATCAGAAGCCAGAATCAGAAGCCAGAATCAGAAGCCAGAATCAGAAGCCAGAATCAGAAGCCAGAATCAGAAGCCAGAATCAGAAGCCAGAAACTCTATAAATATGAAGTGTTGACTTTTCGGTCCAAAAACAATGTTAGCGTGCGGCAAAAATGCCAGTGTTATAGTGACCAGTGACGGGGAATTGCATTCGACAGGTGTGAACACGCATGGTCAAATCGGACACGGCATGGCGAAGTGCAAGTGGTTTTTTGAGAAACCGAAGTACGAAAATGGATTGTCTTTCCTATATGTTTCTGTATTCGATAGACACATGGCTGCGGTGGACAACTCGGGAGAAGTTCACGTATGTGGCAATGCTCGTGATGGGAGGTTGGGGATAGGCGTTCCCTCTGAAAAATTCGGGTTCAATTACCTTGGGGTTCGGAAATTGGCCGAGGTGCAGGTGCAATATGTCAAACTTAAAAAAATATCGATGGTCGAGAGTTTGCAAGCGATGAGCATGAACATGCATCACAATGTTCAAGATCTCTCGTTTTTTGAAGAAAAGATGCTCAAGGTCGCATGTGGCTCTCGTTTCACACTAGCTCTCTCATCTGCCGGTCGTGTTTGGGCCACTGGGGCGAATTCACGTGGACAGCTTGGTCTCAACGACCACACCAGCCGCTATTTTTTCACAAGTATGGAAAATTTCTTCTCGGAGGGCGGGGAACTCTTGTCCCTTCCGCACGTCGTGGATATTGCGGCCGGAAGTAACCACAGCATGATGCTCTGCAAAAATGGCAATCTTTTCGTCTGTGGCGACAACGATTCTGGATCTTTGGGGCTTGGTGATAGGGTGGATCGTCTGGGGCCGACTCTGGTAGAGCAACTGTTTCAAGACAAGGTGTGCAGAATAGCTGCCGGTGTCTGGCACTCACTGGCGATAACTGACGAAGGGCATCTTTACACCTGGGGGAAGGGATGGTACGGACAGCTTGGCCATGGAACCGGCTGCGATCTTACTTTGCCAAAAAAGGTCTGGTTGCCGGAGACGAGAGACGATTTCGTGATTATGGCTTCCGGGGGGTTGAGCCACACGGTGTTTCTCTGCAGAGAGAAGACGGTGTGGTCGTGTGGGAGAGGCTGTCACGGATCGCTATGCACAGGTGACATCGGATGCCGCATGATCCCAGCACGGATCGACACGACGGTGATCAAAAATGTAAACAAAGAGAATGAAGTGATGATCGTCGTTTGTGGCCACGACCACACAGGGATTGTGGCATCAGACGGAACGCTGTACATGTGTGGGAGGGGAGACGGAGGTAACATCTGGTTCAAAAAAGAGGACGGGCCGGGCGGACTGTCTCTCGAAAGGCAGGTGTTGCCGAGGCTGACTCCTGTCATTGTCAAGAAAAGGAAGGGTCTGAATTTTCAGGCCCCCATCTCGGTGGGCCCGGCCCTTGCGTGGAGGAAACGCATGTCGGAGCTCGTGCTGGCGTTTTGCATACCCATCCTCATGCATTATTCCTCGGAAGTTGAAAATATGCTGCTTCGGGCTCTTGACAAAGGAAAGAAAGCAAAGGATGAAGAAACGAGATCGGGCGGACTCGTCTTCGATCTCACACCGGACTTGCTGGGCATCATTGCCAAGATGGTGCTGTGCACGGGTATGCCTGAGTATCAGAGCTATCACAAAAGCTCGAGAATGCTCGTAGGTGAGGAAAATTAGATACATGCAGAGACAGCGCGCCCGAGCACGTCATTGCTAAAGTAAAAAAATTTATTCGCCTTTGAATAAAGTGCCAGTCGGGCTACAATAAGCATGTGTTACAGGCACAGAAGGGGCCCTCGGGGTACTGTCCAATCTCACAGACGTCACAGCGCGTGCAGCTCGCGTTGTTGCTATCGGAGAGAGGGACGTCAACGTAAGGGTGTAGGCACTTGAAGGTACAGTTTGCTGATTCTGCAATCCAGTCGAAGGCTTCCGGAGGGAGAGAGGTTGTTTCGAAGTAAGTGCCGTTTGCGACAAGGGGGGGACTCGTGCACGGCGTGCACTTGTTCTCCTGTTTTACCCATCCCTTTTTGCACTTACGCTCGCAGTCTCCGGTGAAGCCGACCTCGTGACCGACAATCTCGGATCCTTGCTTTTCTTCACAAGGTATGATTAGGGCGTTTGTAGTGTGTGTGCAGTTTTCGAAATAGTAGAAACCAGGATCCTGTGACATAAGCAGCTCTGATCTGTCCCAGCACTCTTTGCAGCGACCTCTGGCATCTCGGTAATGATTGTCTTTGCACCTCGTCTGGCAAGTGTTGCTGTGGTTGAAATATTCCTCGTTTTGTGCATACTGACCCAGTAAGGGCCAAAGACTGCTGCACGCGTAGCACCCGGAGTCTTGATTGTAGCTGCAGTTCTGCCATGTCAGGCCCGGGCCGCAAGGAAGTTCCTCCTGGCAGAGGATGCAGTTACCGACGCCGAGATGCTCGCGCAAGAAGTATCCGCCGTTGCATTGCAGGCGACAGGCATGCGTGGAGTTTGAGGACGCCCAGGAAGCCACTCCCTTCAAAACGAGATCTCGGCCCTCTGTACACGGCACGCAGTTATCTTCGTCGGCCTTTTCTAACGCAGGACAGCCCCGCAGGCGTTGCCCCAGTTGGCAGATGTCGTGCCCCCCGTGTTTGTGACAGTTCTCGCAGTTGCCGTCCTTTCCCAGGAACTCGCCCGGCGAGCAACTGTACAGTTTGGTGTGGGGGCGGAGAGAGACGAAGAAAGAGGCGTCTTCCGGGAGCCTGCATCTCTGGTGGTGGTTCAGTAACAAAATGCCTATGCCCGTGCTGTGGTCTCTGTCAAGGTACGCAGGCAGCTCGACCTGACACTCGGCGTAGAGACCGATGCCCCCCTCTTGGAGCTTGAGTGTGCAGCCCAGATATTGCAGGCGGTCGGGTTCTTCGTCCGCTTCCTGCGAACCACAATCGTCCTGCATCAAGAAGAGCTCCGTCTTGTAGATGCAGTCTACAAGCTCGCGCCCGCGCACGTCGAGACTCACGGTGCCTTGGACGCGCGCCCAGTCGTCCGACTGCATCCCGTCTCTGCCGAGGACGAGGTGCTCAAGGCCGATGTCTGCCAGCTGGAGTGCCGATGGTACATGGACTCGCGTGCACCACTTGTCGGGCGTGTGCTTGAACACAGGGAAGCTCGAGAGCACCGGCGTCAGCTGAATGTCGTCGACGCCCACTCTGATCTCCACATCAGTACCTACGATCACGTCTCTCTCGACATGCAGCTCCAGCCGCATGTGCTGCCGTGGCGTTACTCGCATCACGTGGCGCTCGCGGCGCCACTGGGCCACGTTCTCTGACAGCACGTAGTTCGTGGACATGAGATTTTGCTGCGAAAGAAGCGTTGGCTGCGAAAGAAGCGCTGGCTGCAAAAGATGCATCAGGCGCGCGTGTATCTCGTACTCGCGTGGCTTCGACTCATACATCGCCCCGTCGACCCAGAAGACGCGGCGATCCAGGTAGATGCAATTACACGGCGTCAGCGAGAGGCGTTTTATGGTCTTTGACTCATCAAGGAAGTACACAGTCGTCTCTCTCTCGCGCGTCGCGTCCAGCAGCGCTACCACGTGCTCGTAAGGGGCGCAATCAGGTTCCAGCAGGAAATTTTTCTCCAGTCCCTCGACGTCAGCAAGTCCGCACGCCGTCCCGAGCCGCTGGTACGGCCTGAGGCGCTGGCCGCACGGCACTTTGAACTGCAGCAGCAGCCACCGCCCTGCATCGACGAGGAGCATCTCGATGCTGTTGAATTCCAACACGAGACCACGAGGTCTTGTCGACGTCAATTCATACGGATTTTTCAAACGGTTCTCGACAATTNGGTATCCGTTTGACCAATCAGCAAAGACACACTGATTGTCCAAAATCTGGAATCTGCCTACGGCGACAGGGAGGCCGAGCGCGCGGTTCCAGGCGCCAAGCTGTCCTGGAGCTTGCGAGTATTTTGCCAGGAAGCTGCTGGGCTTGTCAGAATTGACCGATACTTTGTGTTTGGACATGAGCAGCTCGGGGACCTCGTTGACGTCGACCTCTTCGCTGTTCCGCTCGTACACGGGCAGGGCTGCTTCACCGTACTTGTGCACGATGTAGCTCGTGCTTTCCAGATTCAAAATCAATCTTTTGTCCTCTACGTTTGTGCTTGAAGCGTATGAGGGGGTTTGCAACGAATCGCGACGCACGAGGACCACCGCATACGCAGCGGGAACTGTAACGGTTGTCGTGCTTGGCTTCAGGAGCTCGAAGTCGGGGAGGTATGTCAGTACCTCAAATGAGGTCGTTTCAGCGAGGCGGAAATTGAAGAAAAGATGATCTGTCTTTACAAAGTGCTTTTGCACGAGGTCTGATGTTCGCACTCGCTCTATCTCTAAGGGTTGAGTGAAGTGTTCAGTAACTTTGCTCTGAAAATAATATGCGATGAAAATATTGCCGTGGACCCCCACGACCCACTGAAACGACGTGTGTGTCAAATTGTGCGCACTATCATTCCGCAGGAATGCTGTAGATATGTAAGCAGGTTTCTCTGCAGCATCTATGTCCAGCGCATGGTCGTTGCAAATCGCCGACTGCCCTGTGTTTGATACCTGGCGTGGGCCGAGACAAACTCGCAAGATCAGAGAGTCTTCGTCTGGTTTTTGTACACACGCTAGCAGAAAGTGACTCACCTCCCGGGGCGCCGCAAGTTTGCAAAACCGAAGCCATTCTTCCTCGGGTTCTACATTGACGGGCCAACTACCCGGAAGATCAATTTGTTCACTCTCTTCGTTTTCCAACGTCAGTTCGAGCTGGGTGTCGCCCATCTGCCAGGAAAGTGAATATTTTCGCACTGACCAAATATGCAAATTTAGATTGGTGATGAGCAGTGCCACGACGCTGTCGTCTACCGCAGCAACACTGATCCAGTTTGCAACGTCAGGATCGTTGCTCATCACCTCAGTCAATCCGGTGTCCTCCAGTGCCAGTATTGTGGATGATATCGTATTATTGCTGTTTAAACTGTCATCATGCCAGTACAATCTTCCGGAAGAGAATTTTTCTAAATTTCCTGCGAGGAGCACCAGCAGGATGTATTGTGTGTCTATGAGCGACTGGAAGGCGGATAGATATCTGTAGTTCCCCGTACCGACAGCAATCTCGTGAAGCAATTGCGGTTGTTTTGTACCGTAGCATCGTATACTGTTGGCGTTCGTCGCAATTATGGGACATAGACTGTACGGGTCTCCTGTGTGAACTTGTTGTATGTTGCTGAACGCTGTAATCGAGTCTGATTTTATCTGGTAAACGACCTTCTCAGCATCCATTGGGTTGTGTCTGTCTGCCACGGGCGCGCTGCGGATGTTCGTGTGCACGTGACGGAGACCGAGCAACGTCTCGTCTTTTGTCTTCGTGCATGTCCAGGCAGGCCCATTACAGGCGTCGATGCTTGTCGCAACGTGCTTGTATGGACGCTGGAGCACGAAGACGTCTGCCTGTCTCACAAGGTCGTCACAATTCGACACCACGTTGCGGCAGATGTCTATTTGCAAGGAATTTAACGGTTGGTTTGTGCAGCAGTACGAGACTTTGTACATTGTTGGGCTCGCCCACACTTGTTTTGTGAAGCCATACCCGTTGTCGAGAGTTAGGGACGCGCTCTCATTGAACCGGGGCGCTATTTCGAAGCGGATCACGTCTGATACATCGAGATCAGCACACGATGTCCAGTTTGAAATCCACGCCTCCGTTTTTACAAGAAAGAGGCTGTCTGCATCTTGCAAGGAATCGGCAGACACCGGCTGCTTCCACAAGAACTCGGGCACAAAGAGGTCGTGCGCGTCATTGACACTTTCGCCGTCCACAGTTATGTAAGGACGCACGCGCACTTTGGCATGGTTCTTTTTTTCGAGGTATTCTGTCGCGTCTACGGAAAAATAGCTGACGAGCACGGCGCGCAGCCACGACGCTTTGTGCAGGCTCCTGTCGTGCGGCACATCCACAGCGAGCTTCGCGTATTTCTGGTGCATGCACAGCAAAAGGAACAGCAGTCCTCTGCCTCCGAAGTCCGCGTGTTTTGGCAGCTCTGGGTCTTGGTCGTGGTCATTCCACGTCACTTCGATGGGAGGCATCTCCGGAACGTTCCAGTGCCCATTGAAGCCGTACGAGACTGCGTAGGCCTCTGTATTGACTAGAATTATGCGATCTAGACAGTTGCTCGTCGAATTCTCCTCGGTGCTGCAAGAGACAGTGTTCTGTAGCGGCAGCATCGGCATCGCCACGTTATCGTCAACGTCCCAGATTCGACACGCTCTTGTACCGCGGTGTTTGTGTGCGTGTTGAGACGTCTCCTGGGAGGCCCAGAAAAACTGAGAGCTGCCAGCCGGTGTCGCAACATTGTCTGTGATGCCTTCTGCGTTCCATACGCACTGATACTCGTTCAGCTCGTCCAAGACAATCAAAATATTCTCGAAACTAGCAAACCCCCTGCTGCTCATCTCGTTTTCCTCATTCAAGAGATTCACTTCCCCACCGGCGTAAACCTGCTCATTGTCGGAATTCAGGTATAGTTGCGTGGTCGGCACGTTACCGGACATCGGATACCCGCTTTCACATCGCGCTTGGTGCGGCAGGCGGCAAGGAATAGCGACCTGGTCCTCTCGGCAAGCTTGTGGCAAGCACGGCTTGTGACACAAAGTCCCGTCAGGTGTCACTCCCGTCCACATGCCACCAACCCTGTGCGTGCATGCCGATATTTGGCAGTGCAGCTCTTCATGGCTTCGCGCCTTGGAATTAAACCACCGACCCTTCAACAACGAAAAATATTCGGCGTGTCTCGCGCGACTGCAAACCCCACAACGTACGTTTGCAAAATCTATGCAATTATGAGGGTACTCATTCACGGCACTACACGTGGTGTAGTGCTTCTCGCATGCCGAGCATCTGCCAATCCCGATGTCTGTCAGAAGCGCCGCTCCGCTTCCCTGGCAGCCTTCGAAAAACAAAAGGGGCCAGTTTCCTGTCACCTTGCTGGATTCCAGTTCATAAAGCTCTATGTCCTTTCTGCTGCACAATTTCATGTTTCGCAAGTCTTGGCACTCGCTGCACTTTCTCTCTGTCCAGTCCCAGATCTGGCCCTGCGTGCACTGGAGCTGGCTGCACTCTCGCGCACAGCCCGCGCCCCAGTCTTTGTGTAGTCTTGTGCCACTTTCCTCATCGTATGTGCCGCAACTGTCGCACGGAACGCACTTGGCGTTCCGCTTGAGGGCGATGACGTCCTCGTGCTGCATGTCTTCGGCTGTGATAATGACAGGACATGCACGCACCGGGATCATGCCATACACCTCCTGCGTGTCTGCAGCGCAGGTCCGCATGTTGCACGCGTATGGGCCATCACATTGTTGGGAATCGTAGTTGCGCCGGCCGTCACATGGGTCCGAACACCTGAAGTCCACCTCCGTTTCCTTGGCCCGGAAAACACTGACGAAGTCGTATATCCCAAATCCAGTCACCGCCAAACCTGAGATTGTGGCGGTTTCTTCGATCGCACACTGAGGTGTGGGCACGAGTAAACTTGCAGGCTTGCATTCTCCAGCCGAAAGCCCACCACAGCCTGCAAGCTTCTCACCATCAGCACACACCGTGTCGCAGACCTCGCATGTTCCTTCGTTGTGGTCAATACATCCACTTCGGTATTCAATATTCTTGCTTGCATTGCTATCACATGATTTACATGGCAAGCAGTGAATACCCTGTACGTAGTGCCCGGCCTTGCAGGTACAGATTACCTCGCCGTTGTAATATCTTTGTACCCAGCCTCTAGCACAAACGCAATAACGAATTGTAGCACTGCCTTCTGGTGAATTGCTGTTTGGAGGACAATCCAAACATTTTGTTGCCATTGGATCGTGCTGGTATTTACCTGCTGCACACGCGGTACACTCATCTTGATCAATCTGTGCTATAATAAATCCTGGTTTACACCTTATACAATTTCCTGGTAAATATTTGTCATGTTTGCATGCAACTCTGCGTTTACCTTCTTCACAATCTGCACATTTCAGACATGCATGATGGGATTTTAGGAAGTCCGAATTCAAATAATAACCTATAGGACATGATGAACAATTCGTGCTGCCTTCATAAGAAAATTTTCCTATTGCACACTGTGCACACGTATCCTGACCATCTTTGTCGGTATACCTGTTCCGTGGACAATTTGTGCATTGTGCATTTGATGACGCAACATTATTAATAACATATGAATTTCCATTAGGTTCATAAGAATAAGAATATTCGCCGGCAGTACAATCCTCGCATGCCTGCATTGAAGTGGAACCATTCTTCTCATTGTATTTGCCATTCTTACAATTTTCACAATATGTTTGTTCTGCTAGTGCGTTGTATTTACCTGGTTGACACGCTTGACACACGCTCTGACCAAAAAGGTCGTTGTATTTACCCACTGCACAAGGTAAGCAACTCCAGCTCGAAACAGTTGCCCCATAATCTTTGCCGTATTTACCCTTTGCACACTCAGCACACACGTTCTGACCCTCATTCTCGTTGTATTTACCTGGTTGACACGCTTGACACACGCTCTGACCAAAAAGGTCGTTGTATTTACCCACTGCACAAGGTAAGCAACTCCAGCTCGAACGCATTGAATCATAATATTGGCCGTATTTACCCTTTGCACAAGCGCTACATTCGGAGTCACTAAGACCTTCATATCCTGGCGCACAGACACAGTTTCGGGTGTATTGACTGCCAGTTTCCATTGTGGTTTTACCTAGGGGACACGATGTGCAAGCTCCACGCATACCTCCGAATTTGCCGACTGGACAATTTTCGCAATCACCCGTGTTTCCAACACGTTGCTTTCCTTCAGTACACGTAATGCAAGTAATTCCGTTCCTGGAAAATTCTCCAGGCTGGTCGCAGATCCTACACGGCGCGCCAATTTCAGCACGACACAAATCACAAACGGTCTGCCCCAATTGTGTCTGGTACTTGCCCGCTGCGCATTCTATGCAAGTATTCTGCCCGCGTTCTGTCCCATACCAATGAGGAGGACACGGTGTACAGAGAGCTTGCGAGGACGACGCGTACGTGCCCGCTGCGCATTCAGTGCATGAGCCCTGACCCGTTTCTGCCTTGTACTTGCCCTCTGCGCATGCTATGCAATCACTCTGCCCCAATTGTGTCTGGTACTTGCCCGCTGCGCATGCAGTGCATAAGCCCTGACCCGTTTGTGCCTGGTACTTGGCCACTGCGCATGCTATGCAAGCACTCTGCCCCGATTGTGCCTGGGACTTGCCCGCTGCGCATTCAGTGCATAAGCCCTGACCCGTTTGTGACTTGTACGTGCCCGCTGCGCATGCTATGCACTGTTGATAGGCAAGGACGTTCACTGGATAATATCCTTGCTTACAGACACAGTCTGTCATGACAGTACTGCCAGTGCTCAGTGTGGTGTAACCCATGGGACAAGGGTCACAATTGGGTGGTACGCCATACTTTCCTATTGCACAAACTTCTGAGGAAACTGCTAAAGCGCATGAACTCTGGCCCGCCTGGGTTTGATACTTGCCGACAGCACAATTCTTGCATTTATTTGTTCCCCATATTGCAGGATCCTCATTAGCGGATGGCCCGCCATACTCGCGCCACGACAGGCCCTTGTCGAAATACTTGCCAGCTTCACACTTTTCGCATCTTCCGGCAATCGATAACTCATATCCATTGCGACACTTGCACATTCCATGTGGATAATCAAACAAGTTTCGTCGGGCACCAAAGTACGGCAACGAGAGATCTGTAACAAATTCGCTATCAGCACAGCAACCACAGCGATAGTCGTCTTCTGGCTGATTATTCGGATATCCGCTAAATATTGCCAGGACTGTGTTGGGAACTGGCCAAGACGGCACAAGGAATGGAAAATATTGACAGTGTTCCTGATGGGCTGAAGAAAGAACGCATCCTTTCCGGCTGATGAGAATTCTCAATTGATATTCACACAGACCGTCCGGTCTTAATTTGATCCTGTATGTTAATGCATTTGGTAATCCAGTTGTTTGCAAATACTGCTTGTCGGCGTTAATCACGCAAGGGATTTGCGAAGCACACAATGCAGTGCCATCACTGAACACCATACCAGCAGTTCCCCAAGGATACATTCTCACCACTTGCTGGGCTGCAGTTGTTTTTTCAGCCAGTTGCCACCCAGAGGGCAAGCTGAGATAGTCTTTACTACATCCACGTTGAGTATTATCTCTTGGCGAGGTTCCATCGAGTGTTGTGTACTCAGTACCCTCGAACATAACAGGAGTAGCAATCAGTATCTCAACAGGCTCAATTTCTTCCGGGAGCCATACCGTGATTTTGCTCTCGACGAGTACTATGAAGCACACAGTGAAAAGGCAGAGTTTAGCTTTTTGTGTTGCCATGTTTTTGCATCACGAAAATAGTGATGCTTAGCAAAGACCTTATTCTGAAGCGGCATATGCCCGGCACTATATATGATGCGCTCTGGCATGTCTGCGCTCGTGGTCGAATCTTTGCTGCACACGAATTGGACGGATCCGCTACGAGTGCTGACACACGCGCCGGGACCGAACGCGAGCGTGTCTTTCGGGCGGCCGCGGCTGCCGAAGCCGCCGCCGAGAATCGTGGATGCGCAGTCGATCTTCGGGGGCGTTGCAATAGAATTATCGGCGGTCCCGTCGATTCTCGAAGACGTGGCAAGTGAATTGTCGGCTGTGCAGGCCAAGACCCTCGCTGATGCCGTGGTCGAGGGCGTCGCTACGGCCGCGCAGGGCGAGACCCTCGCCGATGCCGCGGTCGAGGGCGTCGCTTCGTTTTTCGAAAGACCGACCGACCGCTTCCGACGCAATTCTCCGACCACGCGCCCGTATATTCTCCCCCACAGTACATCGCGTCGACTGCACAAACAGGCCACGCGCAGGCTTCTGTTTGCCCATGCGTCGCGTGCGGGTAATGACACGACGCGGAATATGTTGAACAGTGTCGAGAACCCGAAAAACTCCACACAATCTTCTACAGAAACGCTCGACACGCAGAGCATAAACGTGGGGCTCTCAGTGACAGTCGTCGCACTCCTCCTCTTCATCGCACTTGGATTTCTGCGACGTTGGTGGCAAAAAGAATCGGTCGAGAAAAATTCAGTGAAATATGGAGATATGGAATCCAAAATGGAATCCAAAATGGAGACCGACAATCTAGGCCGATAATTGTATTTAAGACAAGTATAAGCAGAAGTCAAATGACTTCTACCAGCAACAACATCAATCGCCGCGGGCAGGGCCGCGGCAGATCACCCGCTGCCCGCGGCAGATCACCCGCTGCCCGCGGCAGATCACCCGCTGCCCGCGGCAGATCACCCGCGAGGGTTCCACCCGCGAGGGTTCCACCCGCGAGCGGCCCTGCCCGCGGCAGATCACCCGCTGCCCGCGGCAGCGGAGGCGGCGGAGGCGGCGGAGGCGGCGGAGGCGGCGGAGGCGGCGGAGGCGGCGGAGGCGGCGGAGGCGGCGGAGGCGGCGGAGGCGGCGGAGGCGGCAGAGTCTGCAAAGATCATGCGATCGTGCTCGCGGTCTTCATGCTGTCAATACTCTGTAGGGTGAGTGTGAACGGGACGTTCTTGCAGAGCGTCGCTGACGCTGTTCTCCTGAAGGAGGACACGGAAGTGGCCGACAGGTCACTGGCCACAGGAGGTCTCGTGTGGACCCTTGTGCTGTTTTTCTGCTCCCTGCTCTTCATGTTCAGCTGGAAAACCTTCTGTGTTCTCACAGGGGTCAGGTTCTATGCAGACGTCTGGGTGATCTCCTTCATTAGCATCTGGATCGCCCCGACGCACGACCTGGAAACGGGTCTGCTCCTCGTGGGATATCTCCTGGCCCAGGCCATCTGCCACCTGCTGGATGGGTCTGCGGGCAGCCGTACAGGCAATGCAATGGTCCCGATACAGTCGACAGACTTTTGTCGATTAGTCATCAGGCTGCTCTCATTGAGGACAGGGCTCACCCTGCTAATCCCGGGATGGGTCCCGTGGCAACGCCTCGCAGTCGTTGTCACATTTTGTGCGGAAGTCGCGAGCTACTTCATCCAGCGCCTTGAGGACGCTTCTGAGGACAATTTTTAAACCCTCGTCTTTTTAATAAATATACAAATATAAATCATGTGTGTATATGTTGTATTTACGGCATGGAAATAAATGGCTCTCGTGCCTCCAATACGTCGCTGGCGCCTGCTGCTGCTACTTGTGTGTGCGCTTGTGCTCCCAGAGAATATGCACGGTTTTTATTTGTATTGTGATAGAAGTTGCGATCGAAATGAAGAATGCTTATATCCTTCTGCAGCGGCCAAGTCTTTTGGGATAACGGAATGTAGCAGGTGTCCTATGGGGAAGTATAAGGAAGAAAAGGGTCCTGGTCAGTGCAAATATTGTGCAGATAACACTCTGCCCACCAATGCCAAACAAAATCCCCAAATTGAAACTTATTGCGAAGATACTTGTTATTATGCCTGGTTGCGATGGAAAGCGAGCAGTGAAAAAACTCGGAGGGTTTTTATAGGCAATTTTGTTAATGTTCCATGCATCAAAAAATGTATTGGAGATGATCCCAACAAACTTAACTCGGTGTTCCCACAGCGATTTGAGAAATGCGACTATGTTGCTGATGAATGCACGAGACAAGACGATACATGGGCAGAAAATGCCATTATCCAACTAAAAATGCCATTATCTGCCGGCGAAAATGAAGATGAGAAGCATGGTAATCTTTGGCCCGAATGGGGTCGAGTGTGCGTGCATTGCGAAACGGGAAAATATATACAGGAAGGAAAATGTACAGATTGTCCAGGGGGATTTATCCCCGTCGACACCAGTGTCGCCAGTCAATTATCTCCTCCTGCCTTTATTCCGCTCGACGTGAAAAAATTAATGTTCGATAGAAACATCATGCAGGGGGAATTCCCTAAGCATAATTTTTTTGTATTTAGTTGCCGGGTATGCAGTGTAGCTGAAGGGATAGCGACGAGCACGGGATGCTCAAAATGTAAAGATTACGAATATCAAGAAGCAAAAGAGGTAAACATTGAGAAATCAAGGTTAGACGTACCAAATTTTAAGGTACTTATTTCTGATGCATGTAAACGATGTCCAGGCGGATATCAAAGGAAAAATCCAACGAAGCAGTGTAGAGGTAACTATCAGGAATGTTGTGAACCATGTAAAGAAAACCATTATGGTGAAGATGGATCATGTAAAATGATAACCCCTGATCACGTGACAATCAATGGAGACAATACAATACAAGCAGTTGGTGCAACCAAGCAAAGAACGTGTGTTCACGGAGAAGAGCTTATCTCATGCGACCACGAGGAATGCGTCAGTGTTTCTGCAATCAGACCCTCTGCTGTTAATGGATGGAGAACATGCGGGAAGTGTGCCGATTCAGATTTGAAGGTTCCCAAAGAAGCAAATGGGTGTACATTGTGTGACGAAACAAAGAGCCAGCGAAACAAAGATGAAATATGTACATCTTGCTCAACGTGTTCTCAATTAAAAGTTGATGATCCGAAATATTATGCAATCCATGCAATTCAAGAGCCATTCAAGAAATACGCAATGGACCATGATGGTTTTGACTTAAAATGGGCTGAAAAATTTCAGTATTGGGCCAGCACGACGACAGCATATTGTGAACCACTGAAAAGGCTGCAGGTCAAAGTAACTAAGAATGGTGATCACCATACATTGAGTTTTCAGGACAAAAATCAATATAGAAACACTGAAGAAGACCCAAATGTGTTTGATTTGGAGAAATTTTACACAATAGACCGTCACGGTGAAAAATGTGCAAAAACACATTGCTCAAAAGTTTGCATGACGACTTTTCACTATAGTCCCTCTTGTGGAAAGCAAATCATAACCGAAGATATAAAGAATATCTGGGTGCATATTGAAAATACCGATAATATATTAAGACTTTCCGATCTTGTGACACAGCAAATGAGTACCGTGGCCCAGTACAATGTGTCTCACGGCGTCTGCGAGAAGTGCACGTTGTGTGCTAAAGGATACCACAACCCCACGTGTAATGTCTACAGTGATGATGTGAATCCCATCGGACAATGTCAAACATGTAAGACGGAATGCAATGTAGGCTTTTTCATGTACCACCCTGATGGGGAAGCAGGATGTCACATTCCGCCAGAGACGAAGTGTTATTCAACGTCGAATAAATGCGAAATAGACAAAAATTACGAGTGCATGGAGTGTCCAAAGTGGGTTTTACATGACAATTTAATGAGCATCGTGACGGCATGTGGCCAAGGAGAGACATATCAAGGGCCGAAAGTGAAGGACGGCCTGGTCGAAGCGCATTGGCACGATATCAAGTGGACGGAGGAAGAAATCGACCTGAGAAAATTAGGAGTAAATTGGAAAAACTACAGGAACTTTATGCGAGACCTCACACCATATTGCCCGACATCTTATTTTTTTGATAAATCTCAGCAGGGATGTAGTGACGACTCGTTACGGCAGACCAAAACAGTAGAAAAGTTCCAGGTAAATGTCAATCCTGTAAAAGTGGTGTCGTATGGGTTTGCCCCTTTCAATCCGAATTGCTGCACACTGTGCAAAGAAACGGACCTGAACAAGAAAAAGACGGCATATTGGAAAGAATGCACAGGAGACACCGTAACAGACACACAGGACGAGTGGGTTGACAGGTGTGGGTTCGGTTTTTATGAAGACAAGGACACGCAAACGTGTCTCAGGTGTCGCTCGTGTAACGAGGGGATGCTATTTAGTGCATGACAGATAAAACAAGAGAGCAAAGTGTCTGATCGACTGCTCGCAGTTTTGAAGCACATGACAATCCACTCCGACTTTTTCAAGATAGCAAAAGAAAACTGCGCCGATGCCTTCAGGGACACGCTGCCTGCACGCCCCGATACCGTGTTCATAGACGGACAGGTGAAGCTCATGAAATCGAGCACTGTGGACTTGTGGCCGGTGTTTTTCAGAATGCAGTTTTACAAGACAATCGAGAGCTGCTATGACATGGGCGCGGACACGGTGGTGTTGGGCTTCGACGACTACAACCACGTGCCTGTGTCGAAGACGATGACGCAGGTAAAAAGAGCGAAGCAGAAAGTGGATTACGAATTTGCACACTCAAGTTCGCTGCCCTCAAAGATGCCGGAGGACTGGGGCAGCGCGATGGCCAACCGCACTTTTAAAGTGAAGGTGATACTGAAGGTACTGGAGGTCACGAAGCAGTGGTTCGAGTCCATGCTGGCCACAAATCCGGCTTACAGAGATCGGAAGCTCGTGTTGGACTATTCCGGCGTTCCCACGCTGCTCAAGCTGGTCTCCCCTGCAAGCGCGCGGAACAACCTAGACGAGTATATCAAGCAACACGACTGGACGCCAAAGCAGGGGACTGTCGGCCGTGGAGAATGCGACATCAAGGCCTTCCGTTGGATGCCTGTGAGCCGCTGTCTTTGCATCGTCTCCACGGACGGGGACTATCTCCCCCTGTCCCTGCTACAGACTAGCAGACAGCAGGGGGACAGCACGCAAAAATGCAACATCATCCTGCACCGCATGACCACGCAGTTGCCTGTGACGTCGGCTAGCAAGCGCAAATTTTTGGACGAGGGATCGGTCAAGCCGACAAAACGAACTTACGAGTTCGTGGACGTCGAGTCCGTGTGTAAATGGATCCGCCGCGAGTTTCCCAGCAAAGTGAATGACCCAGTTGTCCAGTACTGTGCTCTGGTGGCGCTTTGTGGGTGTGACTTTGCTCGAAATCTCCCCAGACTCGGGCCGCGCACTCTGTGGGTACTGCGTCATCGCATCCAGAACACGAATCTACTAGATGTGCATCAGGCAGTGTGTGCGCTGAGCATCGGCTACCTCCACGTATTCGTGAAGAAAAACACTCTGCCGGTGGGCATGTCCAACACGGCTGATTGGTACACCAGCACGTCGCTGGAGCAGGCTGTCGGCATTTACGACAATGTCTTCACTCGCATCCACAACGACCAGCGGATTTCGCCTCGCATCAAGATACAGCTGTGGACCGGCAAAGGTGTGACAGCACACGTGCGCAACGCTCTGTGGACCATGCACTACTGGATGCTCCTCGAGCACTGTCCCGACCCCCACAGCGACGACTTCGGATACGTCCGCGACGCCAAAGGCCGCACGCACTTTGCGACAGTGTAAAGTGAGGGGTGGATACGATAGTTTTGGTAAAATAAACTCGTTCGATTTTCAAAAAAATATATGATGCAGAGCACGCACTGTTGTCTTTTTTATTTTGCCCTCTTGTTTATAAAACACGTTGACTATCATGCTGTTGGTTGGAGCGGGTGTGGTTCAGACGCTACTAATTTGCGACCTACTATTGCGACGGATACTTTTTCTGTTTTTCTCAAACAAGCGGAGTGGCCTAAAGCGGTTCGCAGACAATGCGGCACTGTCGTCGTTTGCTGCTGCTCTGTTGAATTTAACGGCACTGCCGGTGCTGGTGTTGACGAGTATTGTGAATACACTTGGTCGATCTTTGTCCCTGATAGCGCTCTGCTTTGTTGTATTTGCAAGTCTTTTACTTCTGTCCACGAGCGCCGTGTACGCTTTCGTGGTGTTCTCGCGCATTTACAACGTCGGCATCGCGCCCGTGCTCATGGCGACACGATGGATCTTTGTTCTGCTCGACTTTGTCTTCAGAGCTTTTATGCCTTTGTACAACGGTCTGATTTTCATGGCCAGTCAGATTATCCGCAATCTTCTTTTGCCGTATTCATTCCAGAATGTAGACTCTCTTCCGGAGATTCTGCAGGCTTTGTCGCTGGCGCTGGTGACGCTGGCCCTGAGTGTCACGTCGTGGCTCAAAAACGTCATGGAGTGCACTCTGTTGTACCAGACCGCCGGGCGCATTTGCGGGCACGCTGCAAACATGACTGCAGTCAAGATTGACTGTTCCGGATTATTCTCGGCAGTGAACACGCAGTGCTTCGCCGCTCCCAATCACCTGACACTGGATCTCTTGACACCGGGTCTGTTTGTGCGACAGGCGATGTTGTCGCTGAGACGGGTGCTCGGGAGTCACTGCGGAGTGGCGGCGCTCATGTTCAACCTCCTCCTGTTTCCGCTGGTGGATCATCGGCTCTACGCCACGGTGCACGCGGGCGTTAACACCGTCCTCTTCGGTGTCATTGGCCTGCCGGTCACCACCATGCGGCGCTGCGAGATGCTGCAGCTGAAGCGTGCCCCAAATGTCTTGGGTGTGCAAGGGGGTCGTGCCGGTCTCAGCCGGACACACGAGGTCGTCGCGTGCACGCCTGACTGGGAGCCGCTGGTGCGCATGGCGTCGTCGACGCTCGACGGCATAGGGGAGGTGATCGACGGATGGTTGAATGCGGCGGCTTTGCTGGTGCGAGACCGCTTGGGGGGCGAGAGTGAAGAAGGGGACAGTAGATGCAACGAGGGCGTGCGTATGAACAGTGTGGTGCTGGACGCGGCTCGCGCAATCGAAGGGCACTCTAGCATACAGGCGCTGGAGCGGCTGCAGAACAAGGGTGGGCTGCCCGATGCAGAAACACTGATGCGCGTGCGGGTGGTCGGGATGACCCCGAAGCTCTTTGGAGTGACGGACGGAAAGGCTGTTCTGTACCGCAGTGCTCATGACGGCTACGTGTGGGCTTTCGGCGCCTGGCCCTTCTCCGTGGACGTGCGCTTGGGACTGGCGCCGGTGTCTTACAGCGGAAGTGCGAAAGAGACAGACACCACGGGAGATACGCGGACTGGACTGCTAGGGTGCAGGTGTGTGATGGAAGGCGGGTTCAGAATAATCTGTGCCACCGCACCGTATGTTACACACATCGATGACGACGCGAATGTCTCGGCGGTGCACGAGGTCTTTTTTCCGGAGCTCAGTCTGCTTGGGATGTCTTGCGCCAATACTGTCGTGCGAGTGTTGCCCCTACGCTGGCCGCGGCGGAGACTGGCGACGGCGGAGGGCAACGGGGGGAGCGGGTACAGTGCATACACGCGCTTTTCGTACCTGAACATTGCGCAGAACTTGAAGGGCGACGTAGACACGACGGACAATATGCGACTGTTGGCGAGCAAATACACGGCCACGAAGGCTGGAGCAGTGGAGGCAGCTATCTTCGTGCAGCCACTGTGCAGTGGAGGCTCGAATCCTGCTTGCTGGCACGACGCCTTAAATTGCTACCCGTGGTGCATGGGTGTCGTGAGGGGCGGTGTGCGTGCGCAGAATGTCACGATGTACAGCACGCAACGATGGGAAGACCACGTCGTGCTGCCCGACGTCGATTGTGGCGTCGAGAGACACACAGAGCAAATGCTCAGCGAGAACTGCGGGAAAGAACCCGCAGCCTCTGCTGTAGTCGACTTCATGAGTCAAAAGGGCATCGTGTACCCAGGCTGTCGTGCCGCGCGCATGTGCACGCCGTCCCCGATCCCCGCTTCCGTCATGAGTCTCGTGCCGCTTTTGAATAGAGACACGAGCTTCAACGAAACTGAACTAGCTCTCATGCTCGAGCACAAGACAAGAACGTGGTATTCTGTGCGCACGCAAGAGCAGCCGTTCGTGGTTGCCGGAGACGTGATGCTCGGGATACAACTGGACAACCTGCGCAATCCTGAGCATGTCGTAGTGACGAGGCTCTACGACATAGGCCACGGCTCGCTGCAGATGAGCAGCGAGCGCCTCGTCCTCACGAGCAACTCTCACGCGATCAAACTCGCCACATGCAATCAGGCCGACACCAGCTGCTACGCGAATAGCATGGCCGACGGCAAGATCGTACTGCCCAGGTCGATCTACAAGGTGTACAGGGAAGCAATAGCCGCAGGCGGAGAGCCGCCGGGCCTGCTCCCGGCGACGGCTTCGCGTTGGGCTGTGCACTGGGCTGAGAACCCGGACCTGGATGTGTACAGGGTGGTTTTCAAATTCTGTAATGGAGAAGCAGCGGCTTTCGGCTTCATCATACACTCGAGCTTCGGGCGCGCACGTGTCTGGACGGCGCAGACCATGCGCGGCGTTGACATGGAGGCCGCCGGTTCGCCAAGTTCCGCAGAAGTGAGGAGCAGGGTGTCGTACATGCGCGTGCCTGAGTTTTACGGAGATTTTTTCAAGGACAAGAGCACCGCTGCCGACCAATGCGACGTGGTGGTTGGCATGAAGATTGTGAGCGTCGAGTACCTGAACACCCAAAACGTGCTTGTCACGGTGCTTGCGGCGCGCCCACGAGATTACAACCCAGACACCGACACTGTGACAGGTCCGCGCATCTACCGCTACTACTTTCTGCACCCCTCGCGACACGACTGCCGCGACGTCGACGACGCGGAGGCAGTAGACGGGGAGAAAACTATATTCTCGTGCTGGCGGACCCACGACCAAGGGATGTGGTCTGGTGACGAGTTGCTTGCTGGAAGATCTTGGGGGGCGTCTTCGACCAATGCAGAGCAATTGGGCGATACGCCGTGCATCGAGGCGCGGACGGTGCCTGCCTTCGGTTCTGCGCTCACCGTGCCCCTGAGCGCGATTCTGAGTCTCGTGCACGTTATTCTCGATACTGTATGTACACTGACAGCTGCCGTGGCTGCGGTGCCCAAAAATCCACTTCAGGCTTTGCGTGATCTGCATACTGTCGACCTGGAGCAAGTGACTTTTCACTCGATGACAGACAGCGCCGGTGAGCGATTGTTGCACGTGGATGACATCATCGCCGCGGGCGAGTGGTGCGCACGCTTCAACGCACATCTTATGATATACGCTGTGAATACGTTCTCTTCGGTCTCGTCGACACTGGCGGCGAATAAATTGGCCGACAGGACACTCTCAGGCCTGCGGACCATTGTTGTCGGAGCGGCCAAAGTCGCAGAAGGTGCGCCCGGAGCGCTCCCGGCCTTTGCTGGCGTCGAAGCCATGTTCCAACAGCCCATTGCGTTTTCGTCTATGTACGCGAGCACGGCAGTGCTGGGCATGGCCGACGGCCTGGTAGCGAACATGCGGCTGCCTGTCTTGGTCCGAACTTTTGTTCGCACACAGGCAGGCATGGTTGGAAGCTTCTCGATGTTGTTAAAGGTGGGGAGGGTTGTCTTGCTACGTGTGTTACAAGTTGGCGACAGGAACCCAGCGGCCGTTGTCAGCAGTGCTCTGCTGGAGTCTAGGTCGATCGTGAAGACAGACCTTCTCGACACCATGCGCTTCCAGTGCTACGGCCTGGCGCAGATGGTCGGCGCCGAAAAGCCATGGGGCAAAGCGCTCGAACAATTATGCTTGCTCTTTCCGGACACAATCGAGGGAGTGATGACTGTGGCGATCGTGTTGCTCGTTGACTACCCGACCGTGTCGTGTGCATGTAAGCTGAGTGAAGGAGACATGATCAACGATCTTGACAGCACGGTGCTTGATTCCGTGACACTCATATGTGCATTGCGCCCTCTGCCTCTCGAGGAGAAGCATTGGCTAGCCGCATTTGCTCAGAACAAAGATGATCAACAGAGCATTTGCTTCATTGCCATGGATCTCAGCAACTCGCGTCTATCGTCTGCATTTGACAAAACTTATAACCGCTTCTCGCGCATGACGGAACACGCCGAAGGCGTAGTGGACGGTCTCTTGGGCGTCATAACCGGCGACAGCGTGGACTGCGACGCGTTTGACGTCTCGCCTTACGTTGTCAGTATCATACCAGACCCCGTAGATTACTTCTCTTCCTGTGTCGATACTGAAGACTGTGGCGTCAAGTGTATGGAGGAGTTCTCAGAGTTCAACAGAGCGAAGGCCTTGGAAGAGTCCAAGGGCATTGATCTCGGGATGCAGACTGACATCACGGTCGACATGGAGAGCATGCTCTTCAGCGCTCGGGATATCGAAGACGGCAAAAACAAACCCCCGTTCATGATTCTTGACATGACTCAGATTCCCCAGAAATCTTGCGCACAGGTGTGCGGCGGGACCTACTATGCCGGGAATCAATGTTTGATTCTGGCGGGTCTGAGCGCCGATGATTCGGTGCATAATTCACAGAAAAACTTGGCGATTGCGTACTACTGCCTGCCAATCGACATCACACAGTATGCGTTCCAGTGGCGTGGCATGGAAGCCAAGACTTTGAATCTCCAGAACTCCGCGACAGGCTACCCGTCGTTGCCTGCTGCACACACGGTGATGTCTGTTCACATAGCGTCCTCGTGGGGCCCGCAGGACGGAACACGCGACATGCTGATCGTAGAGACACACAGCCCCGACAATTCTTTCACAACGCAAACTGATTTTGTGCAGCAGAGCGTCACCACAGTGATGCTCTTTAAGGCCGGAAAACCTACGCCCTTTCAAATCATGCGCACGGCCTTGCACAGTGAGAGGTCATACGGGGTCTTACAGCAATTACAAAAACAGAATCCTGAAAACGGATTCTTGCACAAGATTGAACATCTGCAGGTAGACATAGCTGACAATATAGGGAATGAAATCACTCTTGAGGCGCGCGGCTGGACCATTCATCAGAACAGCGATACTGCCACTGAATCTGGAACATTTGGACTGCCAGAGAAGGCATGTGTGCTATGCAAGATCTCATTCAGGGATTCGGATTTCTTGCCCCAAGTCTTTTGTGAGGTGGGATGTCATCAAGACCCGCCGTACACGGATGTCGACTTCGTGCTTCAACACAAGCGGATATGCGTCCGAGAACTAGGGGCAGACGATGATGAAAGTCTGGATAACCCCGGCATCTGTGAGGAGCACTTAGCATTGCCGTCCGTCAGTAAGGCTGAGAGAGCCCTATATTTTAAGACCAATTCTGTTCCGGATCGCAAGAAAATGAGCATTCCGGAAAGTCTTGTCTCCCTTTTTCGCATAGACTCCATCGCACGCGCATACAAAGATATAGAGAACAATGTCCACGCGCGCACAATTCTCCTCTCGCGTGTGCTGTACTTGGAGTCACGCATATTACGCGATCTGAGATTGTTGGTGAGCGGGGAGGTCGAAAACACAGAAGGACTGTCGGGAGCGACTGTAATGATAGAGATTCCGACGGCCAATGCACGCGATGTGCGCGGTGGATGGCTACACATCCTTAACCTCCAAGTGTCTGAAAGTGTGGTCAGTGGCATGATGCACCAAGGCCTGCGAACAAGCACCACGGCTCACATTTTGAAGGAATGTAGTGTGCATAATTGTGGCGCGTGCGCACGGCGAGAAGGGGGTTCGATTGACGAGGACCTTTTTTCGCTTGAAATTTTGTGCTATGCAGCCCAGCAGTGCGGTATCGAGCGCTGTGCAGGCACCCTGGTCAACATGCGGAAGCCTCTGTGTAACCTCGGGAAGGTGTTGACATCAGAGATGCATGGCATGCGCGTGCTGCTCAAGGGTGTGTGGAATTTAATCACAGACAAAATTATCATGACTGTGGAGTTGACGCACCAGCGGCGGGAAGAGTATACAGTGCGATGGCCGGATGTGGCTCTGCGGCAGCATACCTGCACCACGAAAGATACCATCGTCAGTATGGCAGCTACTATAACATCTGTACTAGGTGCAAGGTCGCACGTGATGCACGACGTGTCGGTGCAAAACCCGCACAAGGGCACTCTTGTTGACGCGCGCATGCACGCGCGACAAATAATGATTCTGACGGCTACGACAAATTTTATCACTTCTGTTCTGCTCTTGAATGTTTATCACACAATTGTTGCTCAAAAGTTCATCTCGTGCACTAGCTCTGGATTCAGTTCCAGCCTCACACAAATAATTGACACGGCATCAACCAGGGGACAGCCTGAACTGACTATAAACTTCGGAGGCGTCATGCAGCAAGCGGCCGAGCGTTCCAATATAGCGGTGTGTCTTAGCGAAGAAGTTCGACAGTCGCTGGAGGACGCGGGCGCCGACATTGAGGATATGAAGGAGCGCAAATCAGGCACTCAGAAGGGACGCGCAAACAAGATCACGCGCCTCATCTCTGATTCCATTTCAAGCCTCGTCGACGAGGCGCTCAGTACGTGGGTGGCGCTTTCGACTAACGTTGCTGACGTATACATCGCATGGGCGTTCGGAATGATCAAGGGTATGATGGACGTGGCCCAGACTATTGACTGGGAGAGATGTAAGTTGCCAGACATTGACAATTCCCTCGAGATGTTAGGGAAGTGTGCGTGCGGCGACGAAGCATACTCAATCCCTGCCAAGAGCAAACTCATGGACATCTCCAATCAGGCCTTCTGGTGCTCGGGACTTCTCATGCTCAACAACGGCGACGGTAGCGACCTGCTTGTTTGGAATCCGTTCTCCTACTCCTCGTTGTTGAATATGCGGACCGGTGATGGTGAGGTCTCTTATGGATACAATGATTACGTAGAGTGTCTGCAAAAACAGTGGCCAAGCGAATGTGAGATCAAGAAACCCAAACACCCAGACTTTGTAAATCAGGGTGTGGACTTGATGCAGGTGATCGGCCGTTGCCGCGATAACTATCAACAGAAGCGGTGGGACGAGGCTTCGACGCTGTACGCACTATTCACAGTGGAAGAGTGGCGCACCACTGCAAACTTGAAAAAATCTGTGAGTGCACGCTTAGACGACAAGTTTACGCTGCTCCGGAAAAAGGTGGTGCGCTTGCTGGAAATGTTTGGAAAATCCAATCCTGTAATGGACATTTCGCCACTTTCCTGGGTCTGTCTCGCAGACTCCCTCGCAGTCGGTAATCTCAAGCACAATTGCCACAGAGAAGTGGACAGCAATTTCGTGTACGAGCGGGCGGTAGACGGGCTCTCCAGCAGCGTGGACGCATGCAGAGTCCCAGAAAAAATTTCAGACAGATCCTTTCCACGCATGTTGTGGACGGGTGACAGCTCCAACCACGCGCCTCTGACCAAAGTGCACAGCATTGACATTCCCGCAAGCGAGCGTGAGAAAATCGCTGAGAGCAAGATCGAGAGGATGATCGAGAACGAAATCACGCCGGTTGTGTCAAAAATGCTGCAGAGTTCGTTCGGCGCAAAATTGAAAGCACATTTAGATGTAGAGGCTTTCAGTGTCGAAGGCGATGAACTGCATCAGCTGATAGATTGTATCATACTTGGACCTTACGCCGCAGCTGCTATGAGTGCCAATGTGCACCTCGAAAATATGAAACCGCTTCCTGTGCCTCTGTACCACCGCGGCAGTGCATTCTCACGAGAGTTCACTGCGTGGGGAGGCACCGGTGGTTCGCCGATTCGAAAAGCATTTATGCATCTAACCCGCAAAAAAGTGGAAGACCAAGCGGTTGACATTGTCACAAAAACGGTCATCACTCATATGCAGGGCATAGCTGCTGTATGGACGAACAAGGAAAACTTTCTCTGCACATGCAAGAACACACCTCCCAGTATCCAGTGTTGTGCGGGAGTGAGAAGAGAGTACCTCAGGTTCGGCTTGCAAAATTCGATGGGGTCTACAGAATGGGATATTTCTCACAAGATCCTTTCGTCTACGTTTGATTTGATTGCTAATTCGAACCTGATCGACCGCAAATGGCTGCAGCAGATCGGAGACCCCGTGACACTGAACGAAGATGATCGCAGCATCGTGAGCGCGGCACAGTTATTCAGATCTTCCGGAAACGTTCCGATTCACACATACGGGACACAAGACAGCATTGTGTTGATGAACAACGAGTCTCTGTGGGAATGGTGCACGAGCAGGGTCACTGGGTTGTTCGGCACGATGCCACTGACCGGCGAAGACCTGAACAAGAAAGAAGGGCGTGCGTCGAAAAGCAGCATACCTCACGTGCCCATGGACGAGTTTGGCGGGCCTTACCAGTACGACCCGTCTCAGGACCATGACAACGCACCGACGCGCGACCATCAAGATGCACGCAACCACGCCATGGAGCTCGTTGTGGACCAGCTTCTCTCGCATTCTCGCTCGTTCGCGCCGCACTTCTGGACACACGCACATCGATACGTGGCGTCGGATAGCGTGTGGTGTGAGGGGGAGTATCACGGAGACACGGAGGTTCGACAAACTGCGACTCCGTCGTCGCTGTCGACCGCCTCACAGGGAGAGCCGGAAAACTTGAGGCAGGAAGCGTTGCTGGCGCCTGACATCGATCAGCTGCTGTACCCAACAGACGTGCTGCAGGCTTGTGCGTGTGGCTGGAAAAACACAGAGCACGTGTGTTACATCCCTGCTGAGGTGTGTGCGCATGGCCGAGACGTGCTCACGGATGCCCGCCTCGCAGACGGTCGTTTGAAACGAGACGCCTGGGCCAAGTTGTGTGAGAATGACACGCTCGCAACTTACACTTTGACAGGCGACGATCTTCTTGCAGTCCTGCAGGTGTTACAGGACTTGGACTCTGTGAAACTCGTGAACTGCAGTGCAAAACAACTGTCGATTGCTTGGGGACTTCTGGATCCGCAACAGGCAGAGGAGTGGTATGCTGGAAATCAAGGGCGGAATACAAATGGATGGAGAATGAGCGCCCAGCACCTGGCGACAGAAGGGCCTGGCGGCCTGCGGATCGGCATGCTCTCTCCCCACGCGCCACAAACGATGCAGGAACACGTCAGTGATTTTGAGCTCGGGGAGGGTGCCGAGGGGCTCTTCAACGCACGCTACAAACACACCATAGCACAGCCTGTCTGCAACAGCTCGCTACAGAAGCTGCTGCGTGAAGAGCTGGACGAGTACTTTGTGAACACGCTACTGCCAATGGCACACTCAGTGCAGATCGTTCCTGCTGTGGAGTATTGTGTTCGCTGGACAATCGAGTATGCCTTGCTGTCCATGCTCCGTCTGTTATTGGAAGAGACGCAGGATAACGACCAGGTCAACAGAGATCGCTTCCTCTTGTTGCTGTCAAGGCAGCAAACAACAGCCAACGTGTGGAGAGACCGCTGTTCGACGCAAGCGCAGGACGTCGCTTTGTGCGTTCTGCGAGGCGTGTACGACATTATCCCGGAAGATAAGCAGAAACCGCCTACGTCATGTGCTTTTGCTGGACATACACTCACAGACTGCACACAATATTATTACACGAGTTCCTGTATACTCTACTGCGACGGGATTTTTTACGACCCCTGCATGTGCGAGCAGCAAGGCGAAGACTCCGCATGCTCAGCGGTTGATTTCCACCCGAAGACGTGCGAGGCCGGTAAAATCGTCGACGGGCGCCGTTTGTTCGCGGACCACGCCGGGACAGAGAATCTTCTGACGAACAGCTTGCACTGGCCGAGCACCATTTTGGCCGGAGAGGCCAGGGACTACGAACACGAGCAGCAGTTGCTGGACGCGCTGCAGGGCGCGCTCGCCGTCGCCAAGCACGACGTCGATCTGTCTGCGGTTTTCCACAGCGCAACAGGTTTGCTCTTGCAGAGAGAAGACGAGGAGAAAGTCCCGAAATCGTACTGTGACGACCTGCTGGACTATTGGCCGGACGTGCAGCACCCCGTAGGCTACCACCCGACATCTGCGTGCTCGGCGTCGGAGACTCACACCCGAGGCTTCAGCTCTTGGATGTCAGAAACGCCGAACGGACACGACACCCTCATCGAGCCCGTGCGCATGCGGAACATGACAGTCGCGTCGCAGGTCTTCGGGGCCGCGCATCTCGTGTGCGATGCGCAAGCATACGCCACGCCAGCCCACAGATTAAATCCATACTACATGCAAAGCAAGTGGAGCCAACAAGCATCAGCAGACCCTAGCATTCCGCGCTCGGCGCCGGTCGTCGATCTGGAGGACATGAACTTTGTTGGCTCGCCGTCGCTCCAGGAAACAGACACGACCTTGCGCAAAAGAGGACACGAGAGCGATTTGCTGCTTCAACACTCCGTAGGTCTTGTCCGATCGTGGGCACGATGGTACACGCCGACGACCGATGCTACCGCTAGCAATGCTGAACAGATGCTCTTGAATACCGTCTGGCCGCACTGGGTGGTGGAAAACTCGCAGTTGTCTGACAAATCTTTTGAAGTTTCGGGACATTTCCTGGCAGACGGCAGTCAGGACAATGCGGAAGGGTGTGGATTCCCCGCGTTAGACGTGTGCACGAGCCATGACGAATGTAATGTTCTGAAAAACATAAATGCGAAACAGCTTGTGTGTCTGCAAAATTTCGACGTGAAAGGGGTGGCGCAAACGGGCGTGTGCATGGAAATAGGCACGTGCTACCAGCACCAGCACTGCGACGGAGAAAAATTATGCAGTGGACAGGGGAAATGCGTCTCTCCTTCGATCCGTGTGAAAAACAAGGCCCGAAAAAACGCAGAAGTACAGCTATTTGCCGAGAGAGGATGCGACGTGTCGATGCAAAAAGTCAGTCTATTTGAGAGCATCCCGGACTTCGCGTATGCCAATGGAATGTGCAGTTTCCGGAACTGGTACCACTACCACAACACCACAGAAAAAACAGATGGCTTCCAGTACGTCAAAGAAGTGCCAGACACCCTTTTTTTGAGGACTACAGAATCAGAAGCGAAAATGTTGTCCGATATGCAAGTCCTGTCGCACAAGCCGCATTCGTGCGACCGGTCGTACTCATACACAAAGTACAAGGCTTGCTACGAGCCTGCGAACTTTGTTGGCAGGTCTGACCGTGTCAGTCCGGTTAACGTCAGCAGGACCTGGGTCTTCAAGGATGATAAGTGGCACGCCAGGTTCTGTGACATGAAAGGAGGTGATGTGACGGGCTTCCTAGACCCTTACAAGCGCTTCTCAACGACGCTTCACAGTGCTTCGCAGGAGATTCGCAAATGCGTGGACTTCAATTTATGCCCGTCTATCTTATTTCACGTCAAAGGAAAAAGTGTCGAAAAGCGCCGGGTGATGGTATATACAAAGAATAATGCATTAGAAAATGGAGTCGAACCATCAAAGACCACGCGAGATTACTGTGCACTAGACGCACAGCGATGTTGGGGCACAGGCTACATGCTGGGCACCGATTGCGAAGAAGTGAACCAGGAGGTCAGCAATCTCTGTATACCAGACATACTTGTGCTGCCTCTTGTCACGATTGTCTTTGGCGAGCAGTCGACAATGTCCAGAGACCCAGACCAGGCGGAGAAAAAGTTGAATGACTTGCGCCAGTTCTGTGTCAATGCGTTTGACGATCAAATGGCAGACCTTGGCAAGTCTGGACTCTTATTGTTCATGGACGTACTAAATCATCTCACCACCCCCTACAAATGGACGGAGAATGAGAGCCTACTCAAAGTGAAAAGATATGCCAATGCACTTTTGTGGTTCGTCTTCGGCATGAATGTCGAAGGTCAGAATCGCGGCTTTTCCAATGACGAGGAATACATTGCACACTCAAATTGTCTCGTGTACTTAGCCAAAAAGCTGGTCAGCAACGAGAAATTTATAGACGAGGAGACGACGCAAGAGGCCGTGTACCCGACAAGTTTCGAAAAAAGCCTCGTGCCAGGCTCCTCCCTGTATATTTTCGAGCGCAGAGTTCCTGTCCCAATCAGTTTCCGCTGGTTTGCTCAGTGCGTCGTGCTCGCAACCGGCGATGGGGACGGCGGGGTTCCCACTCGCTTCTTGGCTCAGCTGCTCGAAGGAATTCACACAGACAGAGTCCAGTGTGAAAACTACAAGGCATCGTTGCCTGCCGAGGAATTGCCACTCAAAAAATGGTTACAGACAGCAAAATTCTTATTTCAGCGATTGGAATCCCGTGACAGCGATTCTCCTACGAAAGCTTCAGAATTTCACACCATACAGATCGGCGAAGACGTCATACAAACAATCACATGGGCGGTCTCACAGCTACCAGTCATGGATATTCCAGATCTAGTGTGCATAGGCGCAGAACACGGGTTTACAGACCTGATTCACATAAATTCAGATTATGTGAGATACAGGAACCCTCGTGTAGTCTTATCAAAACCTGGTGGATTTTTGACTATGTTCGCTGACAGCGGAAACTCTAGCATATACAACCGAGTGCTAGAATATCTGACATCTGAAATGTTTTACTGGGATCCCACCAGCCCGTCGATTACCATGAAAACTCTGATTGAAGAGAACGTCGTTGAAAATTTGCACACGGATTTGAACAAGAATGTTTTCCCAAGTGATGTTTATCCGATGTACGACTACGTAAAATTGCGTCCTGCACCCATGCAAGAATTGTATAATCAAATCCAGAAGAATGTTGAAAGATCAGAGTACCTGCAGGATGGGAGTACATGCGAGTGCGGGAGCGGAGAGAGCGGAGATAAATGTCAGCGGCTCACCAAGCCAGAGTACGCTCTGAGCAGGCCAATGAAATGCTCATACAATCCCTCCCTGCCGTGTACGGACAACGTCAAGGTTCTTGTCGATCAAAGATTCCCAACGGACGTGCCGACAAACGGAAAATACGAATGTGAGAAAAATGACTCGCCTTGCCAGTTCCTGCAGGAGAAAGAACTTCTGTACCTAGTCCTCCTGATACTAGACAGGAGAATCACCGACACAGTAAGTGGTGGTTTCATGGCACTTCATAAAATACGCGATCCAGAAGCAGCTAACGCCGTAGATGCTCTGTACAATGACCCGTTGGCAGAGGATTTGCAGTATCTTGACTTCACAGAGGCGAAGCATTTCAACACATTCGTGGAAGCACGCACAGTCATGAACTTCAAGTGTCCGTCAACAACCTTCGACTTCCAATTATTGACCAACCAGATGCATAAAACCATGCAGAGTTGCGCCACTCAGATGCAAGATAACGTCGGTTGGAATGTTCCGGTGGATCACACACTGACATTTACACCCAAAGTCGATTCTTTGTTACATGGATTCTACCCAACGTTTCTTCTTGGCCGAGATCGCAAGAAAACCTTCTTGCATGATCTCCTGTTCACAGACTGGCATCTTGCAATTCACGGACATAGTTTCATGCACAGCATTTGCTACGTGGATGATGACAACGTAAAGGTGATGGCACCATTCTGGGCGGAGTTCTTCGACGTTGCTAATAACCTTGCACAAGAGGACAGTGCGACCGACCCTCCTCTCGCGTGCGACATGAAGCGATCTTCCAAGGGCAGTTCAGTGATGTTTTACAACACCCTATGCGCTGCCAGTTTAGCCTCAGTGGAAACATGTGCCAACCACCCAGTGTACGAAAACTACATAAAGAACGTACTTCCGTCGGTGTGTACGAGAAATCATGGGCATACGGTGGTTCGCTCTCACATTGGAGCGCTAATAGATGAGCCTCTCTGTGAGAAAATGCCAGAATTCCCGGAAAATTGCCCGCTGGAGCACGGCACTTTGCTGGGACACAAGGGAGACCCCGTCACAGATCTAGAAGACAGAAGCTCTTCGGAGACGGTGGACATGCAAAGTGGGCTGTGGAATATACAAAACTCGATCTTCAGAGGCAGATTGACAAGAATGGCTCTCGAGCGTGTGCCCGCGCTGAAGCTGCTTCCACAGGACATCGGCGGCCACTGTCTCGAGTTCGCCATTACAGAGGACTATCTATATCTGAACAGCGTGCATCTCGGAGATTGCGATCACACTGGCGGTAATGTGGTGGACTGGCTGCAGAACATCGAACAGAACTGGGCGTGGGAGCATGATCTGGCGCAAAAAATCTTGGATGCCCAGGACGTGTCCGAATCGTCTACTCTTTCGTGGCGGTGTCCTTTGCACTGGCTGGGACAATTCCACGACAACAATGATAAGCAACAGGCACAGAGTCCCTCGTGGCACCGCAACAAAGCGCGCTTCGCGCACATCACAGGTGCTTTCCACTACGCCCACCCCACAATAAAGGGTGCGAGCAAGAAGCTGCGTGGCCTCCGTGCCGCCAGCTTCCTCAGCGACACCGTCGCGTGCGTCGCAGCAGACAGCGCACACTGCCACAGCTCGCAGTATCTTAGCTCGACGATGAAGAAAATTCTTGGGAAGGAAGAGTGGCATGTAGTCGACTACGTCACAAATGAGCCCTCGCTTACATGCGATCGCGTGCTCGACTGGCCGAACGATTGTGGAAGCAGATCGCAAACAGGAAAAGAAGGTGTTTGTGTGGTGCGAAACTAAGTATACATAATAAAGAATCATGCGCACATTGTCTTGTTTTTATTATGCTTGCGTACCGACGTTACCCGGCCTTGTTGCATCGCCAAGCGACGAAAAGCGCTGCAGCGATGACGCCGCACAGGATGCCTGCGTTTGTCCAAAGCGCCGCATTGACGGCTTTCATACCTGCTCGGCCCCTGCTCAGTGTCCGAGCGAGCTCTGTATCCGCTGAGCCAGGGGTGACCGGACTAGACACCGCAAACTCCACTATCTTGTGGAAAGCTATGTCCTCGACGTCCACAATGATCTGTGTGCCTGTAGCGTCCTGTAACAGTTGAGCGTGTTTGAGAACGGCGCTGACGAGCACGGAATTAAGTCTCGTGAGAATAGTGTCGATTTTCTTCTCCTGCTGCGAAACGGCCGCCTGTGAAATCACAATCATTCCATCAATCTGCGCAGGAAACGCCCGAGGAGCACTGCTCAAGAGTCGTCTCCTCTGGTACGGGTAATTTGTGTTTTCTTGTGTCTGGGCCGACGCTGTACAGGCTGCAGGCAACACGCCAGCAGACACACACTTCTCCAACTGCAACTCTGCCAAACGTTGGTCAAAGGAGGTGTGATACACGGAGTCGCGGATGGATAACAATACAAAGCCCTGTTGCCCTGCGTCGGTTAGGTCCTGCTGCACAGCGGCGGAGAGTCGGTCCACAGCATCAAAGAGCGCCTGCGCGTAGCCGATGTCAGTCGGTGATAGCAGGGTGTCGACGACGAAGCCAAATGTAGAGGCTACAAATGCCTGCGGTAGAGCAATGCAGGCGTACTTGATGCTCAGTTTTGTGTATTCAGGGTTAGTGGGCTCAAGCTGCGCTAGCGTCGGTGGCAGTGAGTTGTAGGGCTGACGAAGCATGTCGCCCCTGCATTCCCACACACAACGAACACGTCCGCCCACTTCGGTACTGCGCACGTTTCCGAACGCTGGTGCGCTCAGGCCGATTGCTGTGCAGCCGTTGCGCAGTGCGAATGTCAGTAAGCGCTCCACTGGCGTGCGCAGAATCACCGTGTGCACAAAGTGGCGCACCGAAAACTTTTCTCCGAAAGCTGTTACTTGAGTGACCCTGAAGGCGAGAGAAAATAGGTCGCTCGAGTTAGCACCAACTGCCAGTGTATACTGATGCATAAACTCAGGCTCGTGGAAGACGACCATGACGAGTGGCGATCGAACGCGCACAAGCGCGCCTCCAGTAGCGTCGCTGAGGATGCTGCTAGTGCGCGCTTGCACCTCCGCGGGCGACTTACGAACGCCGTCGCAGAACGCTGTAGCACTCGCGGCATCGGCCACCTGCGACGCCACGTAAGTGTTGTGCCATGGGCGTGTATTCACAGCCAGCAGTAAGCCCGCGCAATCTACAATAAAGAAGCGGTTTTCCTGACCGGGTTCGTACGCTCGTGCACACGGCTGTTCGCACACAGTAAAAATAAGAACGACTGCAGCGTCTGCTTGTTGGCTCAGCATGTCCACAGACCATGCGTTCTCATACGCATGGAATGTCGCGCCAGTCAAGTGCATCATGTCATTCGCGCCGATATTGTACATCATGTCCTCGGCGCCTTCGACACACATACAGCAGAGCCTCAGCAGTACCAGCAGACCATACGCCACGATTCGCAGGCGGAGCATGCACAGGCGCCCGTTTTATAAAGTAGTTTGATTCTCATAGACTTTTTACTCTTTGTATTTGAACTCGACATATTTAAGAGACGACGAGCAGGTCGACTATGCCCCCGAAGAGGAAGCATCAGCCGGCCGAGAACGAGGCCAAGAACGAGGCCAATAACGAGGCCAATAACGAGGCCAAGCACGAGGCCAAAAAGAAATGCACCCGCGAGCAGCAAGAAGCTGCCTCCCGAACTCCAGGAGACGGTGGGCCCGGGCAGAAGACGTGGTTAATCAACGCCTGCGGCGTCAATAACAGCAGGATCGAGGAGTTGCACGGGATGCTCATTCCGAAAGACAGGGGGCATTTTGCTCCCCTGCCCAAGCTCACGAAGCTTCCAAAAGAAGCCGAGGACAACAAGGCGTGGTTCGACTGTCATTACCAGCAGCAGCAAACCATACTTGACTTGCAGCGCTTGCTCTCCCCGGAACAGCTGGGGTGGCACTTAAAAAGTCCACAAGCTGTCGACCCTGCGATGGCAATCTTCACGGTTCCGGACGAGCAGTTTCTGAAGCTGGCCAGGTACCACCTTGAGCAGCTTAACCATCAGCAGCACATTTGGGTGCCTCAGGTACCAGGTGAGGAGGATGGTTTCAATACAGATTTGTATCTGTACTGGCTTTGGTTCCTGGGTGCGCAGTCTGTGCTGAAAGCAAAGAATTCGACCAACCCTCGTTGGGCTGCGCACAACCCGGACATTGCGCAGCAAGTCTGTGATGACTATTTCAAGAGGGATGGTCGGTTTGTTCGCTTCAACGCGGACATCACCAGGCTCACCTTGGGCAGGGGGGACGAGTTCGACATCGCGTGCGTGTGCATCTTCCACATGATCGCCGCACAGCACCTCGTTTCACGAGGTGCGATGGGCTTGTACGAAAACTTGCGTGACAAGATACACCTGATGACCAACGCTCTGCAAAAAGCCCTCGTTAAGGCGTTGCTATGCGATCAGCGTAACGATCTCCGAACGGATTTGATGTGCAGGATCGAAATGGCCTTCTTGTCTAGGAAGACCACTCTGCCGGACAAGCATAAAGAAGGCACACACTATTGCATTCTTCGGGGGGACAACGCAGGCTTGAAAGAGATGATGGCCAAGGCAACTGCTGACCCGAAGTTGAAGAAGGCCATGAAAAAACAGATTGGCGAAGCAAATGCTCTGGCCGGGTTTTTTGAAGAGAAGACCGGGGAATACATAGACCTATTCTATGTGGGATGCACTGGCATTAATCTCGCTCCATGGGATGCGAACCCCCGTCCTCCTCCCGAGGAGGATCCCGCTCCTCCTCCTCCTGTTCCAGCACCCATATTTTGCTCATCAAACGGCGGATGTGCCGGAAACTCGTTCAGTTTCGCCGCCAGCGGTTGCAGCAGATCTGCGGTTGCAGCAGAGCCGCTTGCAGCAGATCCTGGAAAGCAAACTTCTTCCTCTTATATCAAAGACTTTTGTGAGAAAGCCAAGGAAATGCAGGCTTTATGGGAGAAGCAATGCTCCACGACACGCGGTTCTAACTCCTTCGACGACGATGGTGACTGGTTCGAGTGCGAGCCGGTCTCGGAAAAGCCGGTCTCGGAAAAGCCGGTCTCGGAAAAGCCGGTCTCGAAAGAGTCGGAAGAGGATGACGATGACTGGGGAGTGTGAAAGAGTCGTTCATTAATAAATAACAAAACATATTTGGGGTTTTTAGCGCATCTGCTCCTCCAGACTCTGCTTGCGTTCTCGTTCGCTGTAGTAGTCTAGAGGAAGAGCGATGAACATGCGCCCGGACATCGGAGCTGTGATACAGCTGGCGGCGAGCGAGCACAGCTTCTGCTCGAGGTCCTTGAACATGTCGAGGGCGCGCTCGCGGAGCTTCAGTAGGTCAGTCTCCTGTGTTGTGAGAGCAGCCTGATTTTCTGTGCATGTGAGTATGCAGGCGACCAGTTCATTCAGCACGTTTCGCTGTACGCTCGTCATGCTCAGAAGAGCAGCCCTTGATCCTCTTCAGGCATTTTCTCATTTTGTCTGCGATCTGTGCATGGGAGGCGGAAAGAGAGGCGTTGTCCGCTGAAGGCCACGGCAGATACTTTGTATCGTGCCTGACAGTCGGGCTGTACAGTCGACTCGGCGAAATCGATGGGGACGAGAGGCCCTGTGCGCGGGTTTGGGCGTGAGAGTAAGCGAGGGCCGGTCAGTGCAGTCAACCGCCGGTGCAGCGCGCTTGGTGAGTTCAAATACATGCCCCGCAGCTCCTCCTCGGGCACCATCCCACTCTCGCGCAGCAGGTCCGCCACCAGCTTGCTGCAGAAGGTGCGCGCGCCGGTCACGCCGAAGGCCGTCTCGAGCTTTACGTGGCCCCGCGCCAGCGCCAGCGCCCTGCCCACCGCAGGCGCCGGCGCCTCGACCCGCACGCCCGTGTAGAACTCCGGGTCGAAGCTGCGCTCCCGCATGCTCACGCGTCCGTTCATCACGATCGAGCACGCCTCCCCGTTCGGGAACTGCAGCTCGACGTGGCAGAACGGCGGGTCGAGGCTCGCCACGATCTTGTTGACCACGTTCAGCCCCGTCACCCGGTCCTTCGCTGGGCTGTAGAACCACACAGTGCACACAGCAGACATGCCTGGCCCGCTTTATATACTTGCGCTCTTCATACTCGCGTGCGGCTCAATGCTCACGTCTGGACATGGCGAAAGAACGTATCGAGGAGCACACGTATATTAGACACGCCTTGACATGCTGGGGTCTTCCTTGGCTGGTCGAGGCCGCCGCGCCCTCTACTGCGTCTTGCTCTTGTGCTTGGCACGTGTCGACGCACAATGTTCTGCCAATTTTTATGGTACTGGTGCCTCCCAAAACGTTGCGAGAGGCAAAACAGCCACTGCTTCAAGTATTTATTCTGATTTCTACGGCGCATCTTTGGCCGTGGATGGCAGCTATGGCTTAAACCCGTGGCATTCCGTATGGGGGTACAATGATGTGCCGTCATGGCTCGGAATTAATTTGGGTGCAAGCTCTTCTATCACCAAAATTAGATATTATCCTTGGTATAATATCGGCTCTGGCTATGACGGCACTTTTGATATTCGTGTGGGAGCATCTAGCAATTTTGGGACTAATCCTATTTGCGCTTCACCTTTTCTCAGCGTTACTGTCCAATACACCGACGTTACCTGTATTGCAACTGGCCAATATGTATCAATTCATAGACAAACACTTGGTTTAATGAGTATAACTGAACTTGAGGTCTACGCAAGTTCGTGCACACAGTGTCCTTCTTCGAGCAACTCGTTAGCGGGCAGCACTTCAGAAACACAATGCAAATGTAATGCTGGATATACTGGCCCTGCCGGCGGCCCTTGTGTATTATGTGAAGCAGGCAAGTATAGAACTACCGGCGAAAGCTGCGAAAATTGTGCACCAGGAAGTGTTCCCAATGCAGCACGTACAGGATGCCAAAGCTGGTGTGACAACAGCTGGCAAGTTCCAGTAAACAGTCAGTGTGTCGATGCACAAAGCTGTGGCTTGGCGATGTATCGAACAATTGATAATACTTGTGCAAACTGCGCAGCAAACACATACAAAGGAAATGAAGGTACTGAAGGAATATCAGCATGCCTAGCATGCCCTGTCAATACATTTTCTGGAAAAGATTATGGACGCTATATTGAAGAAATACAGGGAAATGTGGAACAACTTGCTTATGGTGTGAACAATATATGGCAATGTTATTGCAAAGAAGGATATACATGTCCCGGATGTACGACAGAAGCAATTGCATGCAGCATTTGCGCAGAAAACACTTATAAAAGCGGCTTGGGATCTTTTGGTGCTCGTACACTGTGCCAATCTTGTCCATCAGGAAGCACATCTACTGCTGGCTCAGGCAGTTGCATTTGCCCTGTAAATTCAGTCTGGACTCCTAACCCAGATTCAGGCATAGGATCGTGTGTTGCAACAATTCCGACGTCATGCCCAACCGGTCAGTATCTGTCTGGCTCGTCGTGCGTGCAATGTGCCACTGGAAAGTACAAAGCCACCACGGGCACCGAAGAATGCATTGCCTGTCCACCAGTAACCTCCACTGGTGGTGTCTATTCTTCTCCCGCTGGCAGTACGTCAGTAAGCT
>JGI12421J11937_10000037_pt1 | contig 41585 bp, 42 predicted proteins | sample LakErihyJuly2011_2_FD_11937 | JGI IMG/M metagenome (IMG submission 11937)
TAAAAAAATTAACGGCAAATTACAAGGAAAATGGTGTTGGTATAAACCAATTATTTAATTATAGCAAAAAACTTTTTGAAAGTGGTGTAAAAGAATTGTATTTATATTTATTTGCTGAAATAGATAATGATTTTAGAGATGCCTTGGAAAACAAAGAGGGTTTTAAAAAAATATTTTCTCAACAAGGCGAAATATGGCAAAATAGTTATCAAGATAGAAACTCTTACATCCAAATCATCTCGCCAAATGCAATTATAGCCGATGCAAATGCAAGAAACAAAACATTTTTAGATATTATTAAAAAACAAAAAAATATTATCACCTAAACCCCCAGTCCCCTCAATAACAACTCCTCAAAAATAATCTCGCTTTTTAGTTTTTGGTGGTTGAGTTTGGGCTTTAAATTGCCTTGCATTTAAATGCAAATTTTTGATGTATTGTTGTGGATATTGTGGCGGAGATTTTTGTGGATGTTTGCAAACACCCTACAACAAATTTTCAATTTGTTGTTCCACAAGTTCAATGGGTTGGCTGGCGTTAATGGTTTGTAAAATATTGCGAGATTTGTAGAGGGCAATTACATCGCTGCACGAGTCGTTAAATACTTTCACGCGATTTTTAATGGTTTCCTCGTTATCATCGCTTCGGTGCGAAAAATGCACCGAGCCACAAACATCGCAAACGCCCTCAACTTTTGTAGGGTTGCTCTTTTTATTATAAACCGCCCCGCAGGAGCTGCAAGTAAAACGATTAACAATGCGGTCAACCAATACATTAACATCAACATCTAGCAAAATGGCCGCGGTGATTGATTGAGCGGATTTTTCAAGTAGGCTATCCAAAAAATTGCTTTGTGCAAGGCTTCGTGGAAAGCCATCAAACAAAAAGCCACTAAAATTTGGGCTTTGCAGCGAGCCGAAGAACTTTTCGCTTACAACCGCCTCAATAATTGATATATCAACCAAATTGCCGGCATCCATTGCCGTTTTTACCGGGGCGTAGTATTTGTGGGATGAGTTTTTAACAACCTCCCTCAACAAATTGCCGGGGGTTATATCGGTTAAATTATATTTTGCAATAATTTTTGCCGCCTGAGTGCCCTTGCCCGAGCCCGGAGCACCAAACAAAATAACATTTTTTGCTGTTTTCATTTTTATTAGCCATTAACTATGCCGCGTTAGTTAAAACATCTACGATAAAAAGCAAGAAAAAATTTTGTTTTTAGCGGGGGTTAGTATCTAACAATTTATAACATATACCTTCCAACCAATAAATTTAAGATTGGGCTTTATCGTTAGATGTTAATTACCCAAAATAAAACCAAATAATGCTTGACTAATAAAAAAGGTGGGGTAGAATTTGTTTATTCATCGCGGGGTAGAGCAGCCTGGTAGCTCGCAAGGCTCATAATCTTGAGGTCGTAGGTTCAAATCCTGCCCCCGCAACCAAATTTATCGTTATATAATTTTGTTAGTTTGTTTAACGAGATGCAAAAGTTTAAAAATTACTTACACAAATGCCGTGAGGAGCTAAAACACATCAAACACCCCACAAAAAAGGAGCTCTACCCCCGCACCATCGGTGTTGTGGCGGTTTCATCAGCTTTTGCCCTCTGCTTTGTATTGCTTGATATTGTTATTAAGGCAGTTTTGTTTTTGTTTTATTAGGCATCTTTTGTATTTCGCTTTACTTCATGCTTTTTAAAATTTGCCTTCACCTAGCTTCAGTTTTTCAAGATGTGTTAATTACCAAAAATATCAAAAAACTCTCAGTGGTTTTTTTATTTTTTGTTATTAATGCCAATTTTTTTGGTGCCGCTAGTTTTGCCGCAGAAATCAATAGTGAGCCAAAATACAATTTTTCTAACGGATATTCCCAAATAGCGGATGATATTTTACCTGCGGTAGTTACAATTACGGCAACAAAAATTGTTAAACCAACTCAGCAGGATATTCAAAAACTTCAACAATTTGACGAGCTATTTAGCTTGTTTGGAATTCCCCACCAAAACCTATTTTCCAACAAGGAAAGCAAAAGTATTATTTTGGGCTCGGGTTTTTTTATTTCGGCCGAGGGGTATATTATTACAAACCATCATGTTGTTAATGGTGCTAGCGAAATTGAAATCAAAAATTTTGAGGATAAAACCACAACGGCAAAAGTTATTGCAAGCGACAAACAAACCGATATTGCAATTTTGCAGGTTGAGGATGCAAAATTTACCACAAAAATAGCACAATTTGACGACTCATCCCTCGCAAAAGTTGGCGATTTAACTTTTGTTGTTGGCAATCCGTTTGGTCTTGGTAGTAGCCTTACAACCGGTATTGTTTCGGCCCGAGGGCGAAATATATCTACAAGCCCATATAGCGATTACATACAAACCGATGCCGCAATTAACAAAGGCAATAGCGGCGGCCCTGTTTTTAATACAAACGGAAAGGTTATTGGTATTAGCACTGCAATTTACACTCCATCTGGCGGAAATGTTGGCATTGGATTTGCCATTCCCTCAAACACTGCAAAGGATGTTGTTGAAAAACTAATGAGGGACAAAAAAATTGTTCGCTCGTGGCTTGGCGTTGGCATTGGCGAAGTTAGCGATGACATAGCCCAAAGCACAAAATATTTATCTCGCAAAGGTTCGTTTGTTTTAAAAGTCTACGAAAAAAGCCCTGCAAGCAAGGCTGGCATTAAGGATATGGATATTATTTGCGATGTTGATGGGGTTGAAATTATATCTTACAACAATTTGCCGCTTATTGTTTCAAATTCAAAAGTTGGCAAAAAAATTAATCTTGGCGTGTGGCGATTTGGCAAAAAATTACAAATTCCCGTTATTTTGGAGCAACTAAAAGACGACCAAACCGAGCAAGACCAACAACAAACTACTACAACAATTACAAAAGCCGAACAATTTGCCACAATTGCCGGCATAACTGTTTCAAGCACTAAGGACGGCAACGGAGTTATAGTTCAGGATGTTGCAAATAATTCCCCCTCTTCCTCCAGCGGTATTAAATATGGTCATATTATTTTGCAAGTTAATAGCAAAAATATTTCCAACGCCGATGATTTTATCAAGGAGGTTCAATTATCAATTGAGGAAAAAGGCTCTAATAAAAAAACAAAAAAAACTGCTCTTTTTAAAATTAAGGAAGGCGAGGAAAGTTTTATCATCTCGGTCCAATTAGTCTAGTAAAATTAGTGTAAAAATTAGTTCAAAAAATAATGTCGCTTAAAAAGGATAAGGTATTGCAATTTATTGATAAAGTTGAGCAAAAAACGGCAACCGTTATAACAACAACAAAACAAAAGACTGATCAAATTCGCGGAATTTCTCCCGCACCGGAAATTATAGCAAACGACGATGCAAATTCAAGTTTTGTAATTATTAACGAACAAAAACTAAAAAAACAAACCTTGCCAATTAAAATATTTTCGTGGAAAATGTTTGGCTACGGATGGATGGGTTTTGCATTTGTAGGGGCGAGGGCCTTTGTGCTGTCCATTGTTTTGCTGGCATTTTCGGGGCTGTATCTTTACAAGCTTATTGAGTCCACCAAGCAAACTTTACAATCAATAAAGCAAATTGATTTTGCAAGCGAGGAAGTTGTTACAAGGCAGCAGTTTAAATCTCAAATAAAAACGCAAAGCACCGCCTTGTATGATGGTATTGCTTTTGGGCTTTCGTTGTTTTTTGGGTTTTTTGGCAATCAAATTATTTTGTATTATCGCCTAAAAAATGGCTGGAAAATTGCCCCGCTAGACCAAAAAACTGCCGAGTTTGTAAAAAAACGATATTTTTTGAAAAATTATCCCATTACAATTATTAAAAACTAAGTGATAGCAAGTATTGATGGGGTGGCAAAGCTAATTGGCGAAAATTTTATTGTTATTCAAACCCCCGCTGGCATTGGGTATGAAGTTTTTTGCCTTGGGTCTTTTGTTGCAACAATACATCCCGAGGACTCAGTATTTTTATATTGCGTGCAAATAATTAAGGAGGAAAGCCAGAACATTTACGGATTTGAAAGCGTTGAGCAAGTGTTGTGGTTTAAGTCCCTCATTAAAGCAAGTGGGGTTGGGGCAAAAACTGCTCTTGCAATTTTGGATAACCTTGGGGTTGAAGTAACCACAATTTCTATTCAAGGGGGAGATTACTCCACCTTTGCCTCAGTTAGTGGCATTGGCAAAAAAACTGCCGAACGATTAGTTATTGAGCTTGAAAAGGAGCCGTTTAAAATTAACACCGCACTACAAAGCTTAAAATTTTCGCCAAACACATTTTTACGGCAAACGGCTCCACTTGAACTACCTACAAAACCCGCTTCCACTAAAAAAACCAAACAAAAGGATTCTGCCCCACCTGAAAAAGCCAGCGACAATCTGCGAGAAATTATCAACGAGGCAAGCCTTGCCTTGCAATCCCTCGGTTACGACAAAGTGGCCGTTTTTACTAAAGTTAGCTTACTTGCCAAAGCCTCCGCCACGCCTAGCACTCAGGGCCTTATTAAGCAATTTTTGTTTGAAGCTACATCTAAGTTATAACTATGAAAAAAATTTTCATCGCCCTTGATGGCAATTATACGCTGGACGAATTTTGCGATATTGCAAAGCAACTTTTGCAAGCAAAGATCCGAACAAATATTAAAATTTGCTTTAAAATTGGAATGGAATTTTTTTACTCCTTCGGCTTTTATGGAGTAAATAAAATTGAGGAGCTGGGGGCAGAGATATTCCTAGATCTCAAATTTTTTGACATCTCCAACACAGTTGAAGGCGCTCTGCGGGCTATTTACAAAAATTCTAAGGGATTTATAAAATACACAACCCTGCATTTGCTTAATGGCACAGAGTGTTTAAGGCGGGCGCATAGCTTTAACAATCAACAACAAAATAAAATTAAAATATTGGGCGTTAGCCTTTTAACTTCGCTGGATGAGAGCTATTTGCGTGAGCAAAATTTTAGCTATCAATCATCCGCCGATGCCGTTAAAAACATGATAAAACTCAGCCACAATTTTGTTGATGGTTGCATTTGCTCCCCGCTGGAGGCCGCATTTGTGCGGCAAATAGCCGCTGAAAACTTTGAAATTATAACTCCCGGAGTGCAAATTAACACCCTAAATAACGACCAAAGCACTGACCAAAAGCGCACCGCCACTCCCCTCGCTGCCTTTCAAAATGGTGCAAGCGGCATTGTAATTGGCCGCGCAATTATGCAAACCCCCAACAAACTACTCACCCTTGAACAAATTTTGTCGGATTTATCTGCTTTGAGTTAAATTTTTAAAGTGCTGTGCAAGTGCATCAACAATTTGGGCATTAAAATTGCCGTAAAAACCTTCCAGCAGCAAATTGTGCTTTTGCATAAAAATATCCACTTTTTGCTGATGTAGGGTAATTTGCGAGTCGCTCATTTTTTTCAATACAAAATCGCCGGAGTCCATAGTTTTTTGTTTTATACCATTTTCGTTGATAAATATTGGGGGCTTGCCAACCCCAATGCGAAGTCTTGTGTATAAATTGCTAATGTGGCTATCTGCCGATTTTAACCCATTATTTCCCCCACTTCCCCCGCCTTGCTTGGTTTTTATTTCGGTTTCTTTTAGGTCAATATCATCGTGAAATACAATGATATTTGAAATATCTACTCTGTAAAATGATGCAATTTCGGCTATTGAAACCCCAGAGTTATTCATAAATGTAAGTGGCTGCAAAAACAAAACCTGCCGAGAGTTAATTGTTTTTTTTGCAAAGCTAGAATGCTGGGAAAATTTGTTAAAACTCAGCTCATACTTTTTTGCAAAAGCTTGCAAATAATACATTGAAACATTATGTGGAGTGTGCTGATATTGCGTGCCAATATTATTTAAAAAAACCATTAGCATTGCACTATTTGGGGTGAATTTCATAACATTAGACCTCTCCTAAAATATTTTTATGAGCCGAAGCGACTTTATATTGCATAAACGAGCAAGGCGAAGAAAAATTTTTGAAACAAAGATGAACTAAAAATAGGTTATGGGAGATGTCTATTGCCTTAAATTGTAATATTAATACACCCTTTTAACAGGTGGTATTACTTGCATTTCATCGGTTAAGGTGTTTAGCACAACGGGGCGTTTTGTAAAATGGGGTTTGCCGTTGGTTTTTATTGTTATCATTGTGTGGTGCATGCAGTTTGCGTCGTCGCGGTCTTGGTGGTCGTCCCTTGCGTGTGCCCCGCGAGACTCCTTACGATTTAACGCAGAAGCAACGGTTGCTAGTGCTTGGTAGCGTAAATTATCAAGCTCCAAAGCCTCAATAAGTTCGCTGTTCCACATAAGGCCTTTGTCGCTAACTTTAATTGTGGCGAAGGCATTAAAGGTATCGGATAATTTTTTTACTCCTTCTTGCAAACTTTCTTCAGTTCTAAAAACTGCGGCGTGTTTTTGCATTGCAGTTTGCATTGTGCTCCTAACTTCGGCAACTGATGCAGAGCCATTTGCATTAACAATGCTGTAAAAATAATCCATTGCTCGGTTAATTTCGGCTTGCGAGGCTTGCACTTTTTTGCCAAGAGTTGGCTTTATAATTTCGGTAGCGCGAATTGCGGCAGCTCGGCCAAACACAACTAAATCAAGCAAAGAATTTGACCCTAAACGATTTGCCCCATGCACCGAAACACAAGCCGCCTCCCCAATTGCCATAAGCCCGCCAATATCGTATTGGTTGCCGCTTTCGTCCATTTGAACCACTTCGCAGGTATATTTAGCAGGAATGCCCCCCATATTATAATGCACGGTTGGAACAACAGGAATTGGCTCCTTTGTAACATCAACCCCTGCAAAAATTTTTGCACTCTCCGATATCCCCGGCAAGCGTTGATTTAACACCTCTGCCCCCAAGTGATGAAGCACCAAAAATACATGATCCTTGTTTTTACCAACGCCTCGCCCTTCGTTAATTTCAACGGTCATAGCGCGGGATACAACATCCCGAGAGGCTAAATCCTTAACTTTTGGGGCATATTTTGCCATAAATCGCTCCCCTTCGCTGTTAATTAAATATCCGCCCTCGCCGCGGCAACCTTCAGTAATTAAACAGCCAGAGCCATAAATGCCGGTTGGATGAAACTGCACAAATTCCATATCCTGCATTTGAAAGCCATGGCGAGCTAAAATTCCGCCGCCATCCCCCGTGCAAGTGTGAGCCGAAGTGCAGGATTGATACGCCCTACCATAGCCCCCAGTAGCCAAAACAACCATCTGGCTGTGAAATGCGTGTAAGGTGCCGTCCACCATTGATAACGCAAGGCATCCCACACATTTTTTGCTCGCGCCTTCGCCTTCAAAAAATAAATCAATAACAAAGTATTCAATAAAAAATTCAGCATTAAATTTAAGTGCTTGTTGGTATAATGTATGCAAAATTGCGTGACCGGTTCTATCCGCCGCTGCACAGGTGCGTTGTGCGGGTTTGCCTTGGCCGTATTCAGTTGTCATTCCTCCAAATGGGCGTTGATAAATTTTGCCTTCTTTTGTGCGCGAAAATGGAACCCCGTAGTGTTCAAGCTCTATAACACTTTCCATTGCGTTTTTGCACATGTATTCAATCGCGTCCTGATCGCCTAGCCAGTCGGAGCCTTTAATTGTGTCGTAGGCGTGCCAACGCCAGTTGTCCTCCCCCATGTTTGCAAGAGCCGCCGAAATACCCCCCTGAGCCGCAACCGTGTGCGAGCGAGTTGGAAAAACTTTTGAAATACAAGCAGTTTTTATACCTCTTTCAACAAGGCCAAATGTGGCACGAAGCCCAGCTCCACCCGCTCCAATAACAACCGCATCGTAATAGTGATGTGTAATTTCGTGTTTTTTTACTTCTGCCATAATAAATACTTTAACAAAAAAATTTTTACTTACTTAAACTCATTTTAACAATTTGCAATAAAAAAATAATTTTTTTATTGACTTTTTTATTGACAAATTATAAAAGTTTTTTTATTATTGTGTTAGGGTAAAAAATAGAATAAAAAATAATGGGACGTAGCCAAGCGGTAAGGCAGCGGGTTTTGATCCCGTCATGCGTAGGTTCGAATCCTTCCGTCCCAGCCACTTATAATCACTTTTCAGCAATAAATCTATGCAGAACGAAAAACTTGCGGTTATTGATGCCTCTGCTTTTATTTTTCGTGCGTTTTATTCCACGCCTCCAATGCAAACAAGTTTTGGCAGGCCAATCAATGCGGTTTATGGCTTTTTTGGAATGATTTTTAACACCTTGCGTCAAACACGCCCAAAATACATAATTTTTGCGATGGACACGAAAGGTAAAACATTTAGAGACGAGCTATACAATCAATACAAGGCAAATCGCATTGCTTGCCCGCCCGATTTAATTCCTCAGTTTGAAATTATAACCGAAGGACTTTGTGCCAGCAATTTGGCAAACATTGCAATTGAGGGTTTGGAAGCTGATGATATAATTGCATCTATTTGTAAAAATGCCAATTTTGCTGGCCTTACAAAACTAATTTGCTCCAAGGATAAAGACCTTATGCAGCTTATAACAAACCCAAATGTGCTACAATACGATTTTAAAACAAATCAATACATTGATGCCAAGGCCGTTGTTGAAAAATTTGGCGTTGAACCTAAATACATTGCCGATTATTTGGCTCTTGTTGGCGATAGCAGCGATAACATTCCGGGGGCAAAAAATATTGGCCCCAAAAAGGCCTGCGAAATTATCAACAAACTTGGCAGCATTGAAAATATTTACAGATCCATTGAAAATAACGAGCAAATTATTGATGCCAAAATTATTGCTCTGCTGCAAGAAAGCAAGTCAAATGTTTTGCTTTCTAAGCAGCTTACAACTTTAACTGGCGATGATATTAATTTGCAGCTGCAAAACCAATATTTAACCGAAACAATAAATACCGCCGCTCTTGAAGCCTTTTTTGCAAAATACGAGTTAAAATCTCTTCGCACCAAACTCGCCGAAAAATGGCTCACCGAAAGCTGGATAAATAAATCTCCCGCAACCCTACAACCCTCGCAAACCACTCAGGATAGTTTGTTTTAGTTGATTACTTTGGCGAAATAAGTGCAAGTAGCTCATCAAGTTTATTTTCATCTTTTAGTTTGTATAAATCGTCGCATCCGCCAATGTAAGTTGTGTGAATATAAATTTGCGGAACCGTTTGCCTGCCAGTTGCATTTGCAAGTTGCATGCGTGTTTGCGGCTGATTTGTAATATCAATTTCAATGTAATTTATCTCCCTTACCTTAAACAAAGCTTTTGCTTTAACGCAATAAGGGCAGTAATTTGTTGTGTAAATTACAACTTTATTTTCTTGGTACATATCTATAATGATTAACATAATTTTGACTTTATATTTTTCTTTTAGCAAAAAAGCAATTTATTTCAAAAAAAACTTGAATAACAAAAAAGGCTAAACTATATTAGTAGTAAGTTAAAAATTATTAATATATTATTTCGTCAAAATTATGAACTGCATAAAATCAAATAAAATGTCGGTTGCTGCTATTGTTTTATCGGTTGCTGCTATGGGATTTACTGTTTTTAAAACAAGCCCTAATAATATGTATAATTCTATCATGAAAAATCTTGAAAAAAAACAACAAAAGGAAATGGAAAAAATGCAAGAAAAAGCTGGTGATTATATAAAAGCTAACTACGATGCAATTATTGCAGACCAACCATTTATTGGAAACGAAAATGGCTCAAAAATTATTATTAAATTTTCCGACTACAACTGCGGTCACTGCAAACACTCAGGCCAAATGCTTCAAAGCTATGTTGCAAAACACAGCGATGTTAAAGTTGTTATTCGCGAGCTTCCAATTTTAGGCAAGGGTTCTTTTGATGCTGCTTTAATTGCTTACTACATCAACACAAAGGACAAAAGCAAATTTTCCAAATTTCACGAAACATTAATGAACAGCGAAAATAAAAAATCTGCAATGGATGTTGCAATTTCTATGGGCTTTACAAAAGCTGAGGTTGAGGCAGCAATGAAAAGCGACAAATACAAGGACAAAATTGCCAACACATACAAAGTAGCTCAGGAGCTTGGAATTCAAGGAACTCCTGCATTTATTATTGGCAAAAAGTTTTACCCGAGCGCTGTGGATGAGGCGGCTCTTGACAAAGAACTTAACAAATAATTTATAACTTTTTTAACATTGCATTTTTTAACATTGCATTATGGCAATAAAAGTTTCATTAATTGGTGCGGGAAACATTGGCGGAACCTTGGCTCATATTTTGGCTTCTGCGGGGTTTTGCAACCAAATTACAATGCTAGACCTCAATGAAGGTGTTGCAAAAGGCAAGACACTTGATATTTTGCAGTCCTCCTCCATTTATCATGGCGGTAGCTTAATTAACGGAACCGGCAATTACGAGGATATTGCAAATAGCGATGTAATTATTATTACTGCCGGTATTGCTCGCAAACCTGGAATGTCGCGTGATGATTTGCTGAAAACAAACTCCTCAATTATTGCAAGTGTTGCCGAAAATGTTAAAAAACACTCTCCAAATTCTTTTGTAATTGTTATTACAAATCCGCTTGATGCTATGGTGCAACACTTTCAGCAAGTTAGCGGGCTTGATAGCAAAAAAGTTGTGGGAATGGCAGGCGTGCTTGATAGCGCGCGATTTAAAACATTTATCGCACAGGCTCTTGGCATTTATCAGGGTGATGTTTCTTGCTTTGTATTGGGCGGACATGGGGATACTATGGTTCCTGTATTAAGCTATGTTACCGTTGCTGGTTTGCCTCTTTCGCATTTTATAAAATCTGGCAAAATTACTCAACAACAAATTGATCAAATTGTTGAGCGAACCCGCAGCGGAGGGGCTGAAATTGTTGCATTACTTGGCACTGGCTCGGCGTTTTACTCCCCTGCTGAAAGTGCCATTGAAATGGCAAAATCGTATTTGTTTGACCAAAAGCGAATTTTGCCTTGCGCGGCAAAGCTTAGCGGACAATACGGCGTTAACAATTTATATGTTGGTGTTCCTTGTGTTATTGGTAAAAACGGCGTGGAGCAAATTTTGGAAGTTGAGCTTACCGAAAACGAACAACAAATGCTTAATAAATCCATCAACGCCGTAAAGGAGCTAATTGCCGCAATTTAATTTTGCTGCATATAGTAACTGCATCCCTTTTTATAGAGGTTTATAAAAATTGTTCTTCGCCTTGCCAGTTTTGCGAAGATAAAGTCGCTTCGGCTCATCAAAATGTTTTAAAAAAATATCTTGGCTCCTGTTTCGCTTCGTAAAAAATAGGTTTTAGGAGAGGTTTGGTAAAGTATTGTTGAAATTTGTAAAATTACTATGATTGCAACAAAACATGATGGCACAAGCTTTAATTTGCTTGAAAATAAAAATCCGTTTATTTTGTATTTTTACCCAAAGAACGACACCCCCGTCTGCACAATACAAGCAAACGATTTTACCGCACTAAAACCCCAATTTGAGGCTCTTGGCTTTGATGTTTTTGGGGTTTCTAAGGATAATTTAAAATCTCACTGCAAATTTATTGATAAATACAATCTCACCATAACATTAATTAGCGATGAAACCCTTGAAATATGCAATTATTTTGGCGTTTGGGTGCAAAAAAGTATGATGGGTAAAAAGTATATGGGTGTTGAGCGCTCAACATTTGTAATAAAAAATGGGCAAATTGTTAAGGAATGGCGGGACATTAATGCAAAGGGCCATGCAAACGAAGTGCTTATTTTTTGCAAGACTGCTTAGTTTGTATGAAACTTGCGATGCTTGGAGGGTCGTTTAATCCGCCTCATAAAGGTCATTTAGCAGCCATAAAAACTGCGATGAAAAGCCTTTCAATAAAAAACGGATGCTTTTTGCCGGCAAAGCAAAATCCGTTTAAAGCTGGCAAATCTTTGCCATCATTTTGCCAGCGTTTTAAAGATTGCAAAGAATTTTTACGGCATAATCACACTTCCAAATACAAAATTTTTGTAAGCAATTTTGAGGACAATTTTGAGGGTAAAGCAAAGCATTTTGAAACTAATTTTGTGTTGAATAATTTTGTAAAAAAAAATCCTCGCACACAAATTTACTGGGTAATGGGGCTAGACTGCCTCAAAAACTTTGAAAAATGGGGCGGATTTATAAATTTTGTAAATCAATTTAACATTATAATAATTAGTCGCGAAAATTGTAAAGCCAAAATATCTGCCCTAAATTGCAAAGCCGCCAAAATTTTGCGTGGCAATCCCTATCGTGGCATTTGCCATTTAAAGCAAAATTATCAAAAGGGCTTGTTATTCATCAACTCCCCAGCCGTAAATATTTCCTCCACCAAGCTAAGGGGATTGTAAATTACAACAACATCCTGAAATCTATAATAAAATAACTTGCAAAATATGTTTTGTAAAGTAGTATTGCATTATGATGTTAATAACGAAGTAATGAGTGAGATAATTTTGTCTGGTATTCAGCCCACGGGGGCATTGCATTTAGGCAATTATTTGGGGGCGGTGCAAAATTGGGTGGAGATTGCAAAAAACAAGCAAAACAACGATAAAATGTTTTTTAGCGTTGTAGATTTACACGCAATAACAATTGAGCAAAAACCGGCGGAGCTAAGGGAGAACATCTACAAAACTCTCGCAACTTATATTGCCTGCGGAATTGATTGCCAGCGTGATGATACTTGCCTATTTGTGCAATCGCATGTTAGTTATCATGCACATTTGGCGTGGATATTATCTTGCAACACTTCAAACGGCTGGCTTGATAAAATGACGCAGTATAAGTCCAAAACTAAAGCAAATAAAGACCGCGAATGCCTCGGGCTTTATGCCTACCCCGTGTTAATGGCGGCAGATATTTTGCTTTATCAAGCAACTTTGGTGCCGGTGGGGGAGGATCAGGTTCAACATCTTGAATTAACACGAGACATTGCCGAAAAAATGAATGCCAAATTTGGCAATATTTTTACGGTGCCAAAATACCTGCTAAACAAACAAACAAAACGCATTATGAGCCTGCAGGACGGCTCCAGCAAAATGAGTAAAAGCGATGCAAATCAGCTATCTTGCATAAATTTAATAGATAGCAACGATGAAATTACCAACAAAATAAAACGCGCAAAAACCGATTCCATCAGCGGAATTTTTCAAGCCGAAGGAAGGCTTGAAGTTAACAATTTGCTTCGCATTTTTTCGGCTTTATGCGGGCATTCGGTTGAAGAGCTTTCTGCAAAATATCAATCCTGCCAAACTTCGGCTTTTAAAACCGACCTTGCAGATTGTATAATACAAGCCCTTTCGCCAATTAGAGGCAAAATTAACGAGCTAACAAATAACAAGCCTTTTCTTGATGCCATTATTGCACAAAACGCAGAATATGCTAACACCATCGCCTTACAAACAATTACAAAACTAAATCAAGCAATGGGGTTGTGACGCACTATCCTGTAATCCATTAACAACATTTTTGATGGCGGAGCAGATGGTTAGAATTTGCCGTGGGGTAATGGTGAAGGGAGGCATGCAGTAAATGGCAATAGTGCCGTGAATTGTGTAAATTGGGCGAATCCACACCCCAAGCTCAACAAATTTGGCTCGCAGCACCGATAAATCAATCACCCTCGCATCAGCTTGCTCCATAAAAGGGTTTGATAAATCAATTGCCTCTGCAATAACTTGCCCTTCAAGCGGGATGGGAGAATGGAGTTCTTTTTCGCCAGACTTCCCCTCAAATTTATCGTAAATTTCAACGCAGGCCATGGCGCCAAATACCCTAACTTGTTTAACAATTTTGTTTGTTTTTAGGCAATGCAGATTTTTCATAAACATTTGCTCTATTTGTTTAATTTTTGTTTCGTAGTTAATTTTAGGGTTTTCAAAAATATTGAGACTTTCAATGGCGGCAACGCAAGCAAGAGGGTTTGCCATAAATGTTGGCCCGTGCATAAAACATTTTTGTGGGTTTGAGGGATTAAATTTACCAAAAACTAAATCATCTACAACGCAGGCCCCAAGCCCAATATGCCCNGCAGTAAGTGCCTTGCTAAGGGTAATAATATTAGGGTAAATGCCTTGCAAATGATGAAAGGCAAATTTTTTGCCGGTTCGGTAAAATCCTGTGGCACACTCGTCAAAAATTAGCAAAACATTATATTTTTTTACAATTTGGCAAAGTTTTTGCAGGTTTGCAACGCTATATAGCAACATTCCGCCCGCCCCTTGCAGAAGCGGCTCAATTAATACTGCACAAATTTGATTTTCGTTTGCCTGCAAAAAGCTTTCAAACATTGCAAAATTGGTCTCGTTTTGCGGTAGATGCAATTTTAAATGTTTAATTGTAAAGTTTTCAAATTTGCCAGCAAATAAATTGCACCCCGAAACACTCATTGCCCCCAAGGTATCGCCGTGATAATTTCCATAAAACGAAAGGATTTTATTTTTGCCATCAAGTCCCTGATAAACCCCCTGATTTGTGTAATATTGAAATGCAATTTTTATTGCAACTTCAATAGCTACTGAGCCTGAGTCGGTAAAAAATACTTTGCTTGATGTTCCTTCAACATCTGCATTTAAAAACTTACATAATTTTTGTGCTAAAATGTAGGCAGGATTGTGCGAAAACCCCGAAAACATAATATGCGAAAGTGTTTTTGTTTGTTTTTGTATTGCCTTTATAATTTGCGGATGGCAATATCCGTGGCACGCCGACCACCAAGAAGATATTGCATCAAGTAATTTGACGCCATTTTGCAAGTAAATGTAATTTCCCTTAGTTTTTTTAACATGTAAATTTGGCAAGCTTTCGCTTTGCCTGTAAGGATGCCAAACAAAGGATTTATTACTATGTAGCAATTGCTGTGTTTTCATTTTTTTTAATAAATGCCTCGGGGTTTTTGCGTTGATTGTTAATTTTTATTTCGTAATGTAAGTGGTCTCCCGTGCTTTTGCCTGTGCTACCTTGAATACCAATAATATCGCCCTTACTAACTTTATCGCCTTTTTTTACAAAAACTTTTTTTAGATGGGCGTATCCAGTTTTTATGCCATTGCCGTGGTTAATTTCAATATAATTGCCATAGCCGGAAAATTGCCCCGCCGCAATAATAAGTCCGTTAGAAATTGCCGCCACTTTTGCATTTCTGTATCCAACCAAATCAAGCCCGTGATGAAATGAGGGAATGTGAAACTTTGGGTCAATTCGCCCACCGTATTTACTTGTTATGCGTATAAAATTAACCGGAGTGCCTATTGGCATTGAAGATATTTTGTCCTGCAATGTTATTAAGGCTAGTATTTTGTTTTGTATATTGTGGCTTTGTAGGGCTCTATCCTCCGCGGCAAGCTTTGTGTATAAGGCCAAAACAATTGGTTGGTTTTCCTGCGGGGTGGAATGTAAATTTGCATTTTCAATATTATTGAGTAAATTTAGAACTTCAAAAATGCTATTTTGCAGCCTGTTTGCAACAAAACCATCCTGCAAAATTGCTTCATATTCAGCCTCAACAATTGCATCGCCGTCGAGCGATTTAACCGAGCGAATTTTTTTAGCAATTACGCTAGCAAGTAATTGATGCGATTTTACAAGGTTTAAATCTACCCCTGCAATTGTTTTTATAAGGGAGGCATCCGTATCAACAAAAGCAATTGGGCCAAAAGATTGGCTAGAAGTTGCGTCCTGCCCTAAGTTTTGTTGGTTGTTTTGCATGTCCAACTTATTTACATTGTTAAGCTCCAAGTAGCGGTTAAAAGATTGTATATCGCTTTCAATATCGTTAATTTTTTGAGAAAGGGCAAAGTTAATGCTGCGAAGGCGTTTTATTTCAAGTTCTTTTTTGCTTAAAAAAGCAGAGGAGGCAACTTTAAAACCAAAGAAATACATTCCAAATGCACAGATGCAAAAACCCAAAGTAAAAATGCAAATAAATGTTAGCGGCCCAAGCGTATAGCTTTTTACCCCTCTTTCACTTAAAAAAATTATTTTGCCGTATAAAAAACTCAGTGGGTTTTTTTTGTGTTTCATTTAGGCTTAGCGAGAAAAACTGCCATGAGATAAATCTACCCTCGGTTTTTTGCCAACAACTTCGGTACTGTTAATTTTAATGTATTGCGAAATTTTATCCTTATTTTTAATGCCAAAGTAAGTTCCCCAAATAAATAATCCGCCAAATAAAATTGTTTTTAGCATACTTTTTAATAATAAATTACAATGTTTTTAAAGAGTATTGTATAATTGCAAAAAAATCAATAAAAAAAATTAAATAATTTTTCTTGATTTTTGTAAAATTGTTTTGCATTTTAGTGTTATGTGTGTCCGTTAAGTTTGTTGATGGCTATAATAGACCTCTTCTAAAATCTATTTTTTACAAAATATTTTTTTAAAACATTTTGATGAGCCGAAGCGACTTTATTATACATAAACGAGCAAGGCGAAGAAAAATTTTTAAAACAAAGATGAAGTAAAAAGTGGGTTATAGGAGAGGTCTAATTAAAGGTAGGATTTTATTATTTATAGGGGGATGCTTGTTCGTTTTGTGCAATTTATTGCATATTTTATTGTATTGTTTTGCTTGTTTTTTGCTAATGCTAGCAAAGTTTTTGCAGGAACCCCATCGGTTTTGGTGGTGGATCTTGACACAAAAAAAATTCTCTACGAAAATAACTCCACCGCTGAGCGTTTTCCTGCCTCGCTTACCAAACTAATGACGCTATACATTACATTTGACAAAATTCAAAAAGGCGAAATAAATTTGGATGATATTGTTGTTGCATCCAAACATGCCGAAAGCCAGCCATCTAGCCAGATATATCTTCGTCAGGGGGATGAAATTTCGGTTTATAATTTAATTGTTAGTCTTATCGTTCATTCTGCTAACGATTCTGCCGTTGCACTTGCGGAATATATTGGGAGCAATGAGCAAAATTTTGTTGAAATAATGAATCAAACCGCATTAAAACTAAAAATGTATTCAACATTTTTTGTTAATTCAAATGGTCTACATCACGAAAACCAAATTAGCACAGCAAAGGATATTGCCCGCCTTTCCAGCGCGGTATATTCCGATTTTAAGGATTTTTACCCATTGTTTTCCATTAAGGAATTTTCCTACAAGGGGCGTAATTTTTTAACTCACAACAAAATTGTTGCAAATTACAGCGGGGCAACGGGTCTAAAAACTGGCTATGTTGCTGCTTCTGGCTACAATATTGCATCTACCGCAAGGCGAAATGGCGAAAATATTTTAACCGTTGTAATGGGCGGCCACACCCCCGAGGAACGCGACATCTACGCCACCGAATTACTAAACTACGGCTTTGACTTCCTCGCCGGCAAAATTGAAAACGAAAGCACAATCTACGCTGCAAATTAATGAAAAATCTACATACAAAAAATAAATTTTAAATAATAATGGATTTTTATAAAAATATCTATTATAGATTTGTTTGTGTAAAAATTTGTTGAAATTTTTTTGTATATGAACGATAATAAAGTTAGCTCTTCTACGGCAATTATTGGGCTGCAATGGGGTGATGAGGGAAAGGGAAAGATTGTTGATTTTTTATCCGAAAATATTGATCTTATAGTGCGTTTTCAAGGCGGCGATAATGCAGGCCACACAATTGAAATTGGTGAAAAAGTGTTTAAGCTAAGCCTTTTGCCTTCCGGTATTTTGCGTGGCAAAAAATGTCTTATTGGTTCGGGGGTTGTTGTAAATTTAAGCTCGCTAATTAGCGAAATTGCAACGGTGAAATCTGGCGGAATAAAAATTGATAATACTAACTTGTTTTTGTCCGATTCTGCAACAATAATTATTAACGCATATAAACAAATTGATGCAAGTTTTGAGGCTGGTCTAGCTGAGCAAAAAATTGGCACAACAAAAAAAGGTATCGGCATTGCTTATGCCGATAGGGTTTCTCGCCGTGGTATTAGAGTTTGCGATTTATTTAACGAAACTTCCCTAAAACACAAAATTGAAGCAATTTGCAGCTTTTATAACCCAATGCTAACACAAAAGCTAAATGAGGATGAAATTTTTAACGAATTAACAGTCGCAAGGGAACAAATTAAGCAATATATAGTATCTGCCTACACATTTGCCAGCAATTTTAAGGGCTCGGTAATGTTTGAAGGGGCACAAGGCTTTGGGCTTGATGTTTGCTTTGGAACCTACCCATTTGTAACATCGTCCTCCACCGTTGCTGGAGCAATTTTTACTGGAAGTGGCTTTGGGGTGCAAGCTATTGACAAAAACATTGGCATTTTAAAGGCTTATTCCACCAGAGTTGGCGATGGGGTGTTTCCCACCGAAGGTAACGGCGAATTTGAAATAAAATTACAGGAAATTGGCAACGAATTTGGCACCGTAACAAAACGCAAACGCCGCTGCGGAGCGCTTGATTTAGTTTATGCAAAGCAATCGGTTTTTTTAAATGGCACAAATCAACTTGCCCTTACAAAAATTGATGTTTTGGACGGGTTTGACAAAATACCCCTCTGCATTGGCTACAATATTGATGGCAAAAATTACGACTACATGCCCTCCTGCATTAACGAAGCAAACAAAATTAAGCCAATATACCAAATTTTTGAAGGCTGGGCACACCAAGGCAAAACCGCAGGATGCACCAAGTTTGATGCGCTTCCACAAAATGCAACAAATTACATAAAATTTATTGAAAATTTTATTGGCTGTAAAATATCAATTATTTCCACCGGAAAGGAGCGAAACGAAACAATTTTATTGTAATACAACATGCTACTAAAAACCAATATTTTTGATGTCTACGCTGCAAAGAGCCTTATAAAACAAGTAAAGCTTTGCGATATAGACAAAATAACATTTGTAAAGCAAGGGCTAAGTTTTGGGTATTTTATTTTTGGTTTTAATGTAATTTTTGCATTTTTGCGTGGATTTAAGCTTTTTGGCACGCTGCTTTTAGTTGCCGAAATTATGCTTGCCTCGCTCTGTAGTAAGGTTTCGTTTAGCTATGCAATTTTTTCACAGATGTGCTTTTGCTTTTTTGTTGTAAATTTAGCCCCTGAAATTGAGGAGTTTTTCGTCAAAAAATCGGGCAAAATTTTAATAACCCATATTATTGCCAAAAACTTATCATCCGCACAGGAAGATTTTTTTATCAACTTTTATCCGCAGTATCTTGAATTTTTAAAAAAGCAATCTCGTCTGATGTTTTTTTCTGCGGGGCAAAATTTTTATTATAATTACAATACACGCAAAATTAACGAGTTAAGAAAAAGTGGTTTTTTTGGCGAAATTAAAAAAAACTTTACAACTTTCTATGAAAAAATCACAAAATCTTAACCGATCCGCCTTGCTTGTTTCAAGCCTTACAATTTTTTGCCGTATTTTAGGCTTTGCAAGGGATACGGTTATTGCAAGATATTTAGGAGCATCCGGCGCGGCCGATAGCTTTTTTGCAAGTTTTAAGCTATCTAACCTGTTTCGCAAAATTTTTGGTGAGGGTGCCTTGTTTTCGGGCTTTGTGCCAGTTTTTACAAAAATTAATGCAAATAGTAAGGAGGAGGCAATGTTGTTTTCCTCCCGTGTTTTTACAATTATTACAATTGCTCTCTTGCTTGTTGTGGCATTGAGCGAAATTTTTATGGACAAAGTTGTGTTAATAATTTGCCCCGGATTTACGGGTGAAAAATTGCAGTATGCAATACAAATTTCTAAAATTACCTTTCCTTATTTTTATTTTATAACATCTTGCTCTGTGCTTTGGGGGGTTTTAAATTCGGCGGGAATTTTTTTTTACTACGGCTTTGTGCCGGCAATACTTAGTATTGTTATGATATTTTTTGGCCTTGCTTTAAAAAATCATTTTAACGATATTGCAATTTGCTTTTCCTACGCCTTGCTTGTTGGTGGGGTGTTTCAGCTAATTGTTAGCTATGTGGGGTGTTTGCTAAATGGTTTTAAAATAACTTTTACAAAACCCGTGATGGATGCAAATGTTAAGAAAGTTTTTAAAAAAATGTTTAATACAACTATCTCAACATCTCTAACCCAAATTAACACAATTATTGATGGCATTTTGGCAAGTTTTATTGCTTCTGCCGTTTCGTATTTGTATTATGCGGATCGCATTTTTTACTTTCCGTTTTCAATTGTTGGTATAACTTTAAGTATTGTTTCGCTACCTGCAATATCTAAGGCGGTTGCCCAAGGCGATAAAAACAAAAATATTTCCTTGCAAAATTTGGCGGTAAAGCTAATTTTGTTATACGGCTTGCCGGCTGCCGTTGCAATGTTTTTTGTTGCCCCTAGCCTTACAAAAACTATTTTTGAATATGGCGATTTTACAAACTTTGACACTAAATGCGTTGCAATTATTGCCTCCATTTTTGCATGTGGATTGTTTTTTGCCCTTGCAAATAGGTTTTTATCGGTGCTATTTTTTGCAAATAGCAATACAAAAACCCCAATGAAAATAACTATTTTGGGAGTTTTAGTCAACCTAACACTAAGCCTTTTGCTTGTAAAAGTTATTGGGGTTTATGGCATCGCCATTGCTACAAGTTCATCGTATTTTGTAAGTGCGGCTGTAATGTTTATAATTTTAAAACGCCGAGGTTATTTACTTTTGGACAGCTCAATTAAGCAATTTACACTAAAAATTGCAATATCGTGCATTTTACTTGCCTTTGCTTGTTTTGTATTTAACAAAATTTTTATGCTTCTGCAGCTTGGCTTTGTGCTTAGAGTTTTGTATTTAACATTGTTTGGCATATTTTGCGGTGCCCTATATGTTGCTAGCCTTTATTTGCTAAAAATTAATATTTTAAAAATTACATTTTCTAAAAATAGTTTCTAAAACACTTTATGAGTATTATAAACTTTATATCTCTGCGATACATCTTTCCATTCGCAAATAGCAAAAAGCCCTCAGTTTCGGCAATTGCTGGTTTTACTGGGCTTTTTTTAAGTGTTTGCACATTAATTATTGTTTGCTCGGTTTTTAATGGGTTTAAAAGCGAATTTATAAAAACAATTGTTGGCATAAATTCCTACATTTCGGTTAATTCCTACGGGGCAAAAATTTCAAACTATGCGGCCGTAAAAACACAGCTAGAAGGCGAGGGATATAAAACCTACGCCACAATTAACGGGCAGGCAATGATTATCTCGCAAAATTATTCCAGCGGAATTGTTGTGAAAGGTCTTGAAAAAAAAGCATTTAGCCAAAAGCAAATGTTAAAAAATTCCATCGTTGATGGCTCGCTACATGGCATTTATAATGCAAAATGGCAGATAGTTCTGGGTAGCGATCTTGCCAAAAATTTGGAAGTAAAGGTTGGCGATACGGTAAAACTTATTTCGCCAAATACAAACAATACAATTTTTGGCTCAATACCAATACATAAGGAATTTGTGGTGGGGGCTATTTTTAATCTTAAAATGTCGCATTATGATGCAAATTTTGCGTTTTTATCGCTTGAAAATGCACAAAGATTTTTCGACTACGAGCCAAACCAAGTTTCTACAATTGAAGTAGACGTTAAAAACAACGGCAAAATAAAGGCCGCAGCACGCAAAATAAGCGAGTTTTTTGCCGGTCAGTTTGAAAGTCAACACTTATACGCCTCAACATATGAGCAGGATAACGCATCCTACATTGCAGCAATAAAAACGCAATCGGCGGTTATAAACTTAATTTTGTCGCTTTTTGTAATTGTTGCCGTATTTATTGTATTTTGGGTGCTAAAAATTATGATAGCCGAAAAAACCAAAGAAGTTGCAATACTACAAACTCTTGGTTACAGCAAAAGAGAAATTTCCAAAATATTTTTTACAAGTGGGCTTGTAATTTGCCTTTCGGGGCTTTTTTGCGGCAATATATTTGGCATAATTTTTGCTCTAAATGTTGATAATATCCGATTATTTTTAGAGGCCCTTTTTGGGGTGCAAATTTTTGATGCTGCGTTTTATTTTATGTCCTACTTGCCGTCCAATGTGTATTTAATGGATATTTTACTTATTAACGGCTTTTGCATTGGCTGCATAATTTTTGCAATAAAAAAAGCTTTGGGGTCTCTCAGTAAAATTAATCCATCTCAATTAATTAAGTAAATATTATGAGGTTTTTGTTGTTAACATTTTTACTATTCTGCCTTTCCCTTTGCCTTACCTCCTGCAAAAAAAAGATAGACAACTCCCTCAAACCCCCCTTTTTTATTGAATACGAAAACTCACTAAAAAAGAAGGTGAAAAAAAAGTAGTAAAACATTGAAAACAAAAAATATTGTTATATTGTTTTTTTAGTAGAATTTTTATTTGCTATTTATAGTGAAGATATGAGCGAAGATATAAGTCAACACAGGGGTCAAAATGCAAATGCAGGTTTGGATGCAAAGGGTATATACTACAACCAAAATACCATTACAAAAGGCTACGAGCAGGATATTTTTTTGCGGCACACTTTGGACAAAGTTTCGAACGATGGATTTGTTGTAACAAATTTCAACAAACTTATTAACTGGGCTAGAACTGGGTCTTTGTGGCCAATGACCTTTGGTCTTGCCTGCTGCGCGGTGGAAATGATGCAAACTGCTTCTTCACGATACGACCTCGACCGCTTTGGGCTAGTGTTTCGCCCCTCGCCTCGCCAAAGCGATGTTATGATAGTTGCAGGAACCCTTACAAACAAAATGGCGCCGGCTCTTCGCAAAGTCTACGACCAAATGGCCGAGCCTCGTTATGTAATATCTATGGGGTCTTGTGCTAATCGTGGGGGGTATTATCATTATTCCTACTCGGTTGTGCGTGGGTGCGACAACATCGTTCCCGTTGATGTTTATGTTCCGGGTTGCCCCCCAAGTGCTGAGGCACTTTTGCACGGCATTTTGCTTTTGCAAAAAAAAATTGAAGCTGGCATGTAATTATATAATAGTTTTATGTTAAAAGTTATCATTACTTTATTTGCTCTTTTTTTTGCTTTTTGTGCCAAGGCTGACGATATATCCTCAATTTTGCCAACTTCAATTGTTGAAATTTTTTTTAACTCACTTAATAGCTTTCAGGCAAAATTTATACAAATTGACAAAAGCAACAATCAATCAGAAGGCACGCTTAGCTTAAAAAAAGTGGGTAAAATTCGCCTTGAATACAAATCAAAACCACCAATTATCGTTGTTGTCAACGACCGCACCCTTAGTTATTACGACTATAAACGCGAGCAAATGAGCCACATTCCCACCAGCAAAACCATTGTTTCGCTTTTAACAAAGCGAGTGTTTTTATTTAGCGATTCGGATGTTAAATTAATTTCGCAAAAAAAAACGGACGATTTTATTTCAATATCATTTGAAAAAACCTCAATGCCAGAAGAAGGAACCTTTACATTTTTGTTTTTGCCAAAAAACAAAAAATCTCCCATCTCCTCCACAAATATTGAACTTAGCGAAATACAAATTGCCTCCCCTCAGCGAGAAACCACAACCCTAAAAATTTACAAATCTACCATCAATCCATCCCTATCCGATGACCTATTTACAATAAAACAAATAAAAACCCAAATAGACAACAAATTTAAGGACTAACATTATGCCGCTCGCTATGGCAAATAATCTGCAACTTATCATCAACAAAACATCCGTAATAAATAAAAAAGATATTTTGTTTTTGCTGCAAAAAAAATATAATATTTTGCCTTCGCATTTGGTTGCAAATAACTATAATTTTGTGTTAAATCAACAGCAGCTGGAGGATGTTGAAAAAATTATTAACAACTACCCCGTTGAGTATATCTTAGGTGAGTGCGATTTTTACGGGCATAATTTTGCAATTTTGCCAAAGGTATTAATTGCCCGTTTTGAAACTGAGCTTTTAGTTAAGGCCGCAATAAAATACGCCACACCATCTGCTAAAATTATTGAAATTGGCTGCGGCAGTGGCTGCCTAAGCATTTGTATTGCAAAACATAGGCCGAAGGCAAAAATTATTGCTTTGGATATTTTCCCTCCTGCAATACAAAATACCAAGCAAAACATAATTTTGCATAAAATACACAATATTTTTGCCATCTTGCAAAATGTTAAAACCTTTGTAAAATATAGGGGGGTTAGCTTTTGCAATAGCGATGTTGTGGTTTCCAATCCGCCTTATATAAAAAAATCCTCCTTTGCCTTGTTGCAACAAAGTGTTAAAAGTTTTGAAAGCAAATTTGCTTTGGTTGGCGAAGATAATGGGCTAGAAATTTACAAAATAATTTTACACAAGACTCTGCAAGGCAAAAAAAGCTTACATATTTGCTTTGAAATTGGGTTTGATATCTCAACAACTTTGCAAGCTTTTATAAACACCCAATACCACGGCATTTTTAAGATTGTTGAAATAATCAAAGACTTCAACAACATTGACCGGGTGTTAGTTATTAAGAAAATATGAAATAGACATCTTCTAGAACCTATTTAATAATTGACATTGTAGGGGAGGAGTGGAGGTCTTGAAGCAAAATGTTGCACTCAACAAGTTTGGCACTAATTTCCACAAGTTCGCTAAGTTTTAGGCTGTAACTTGCAGAATGCGGGGAATATTTAATTAATTTGTATTTTATGTTTTGGCTTTTGAAGCAGTTTTCAATGTAAAAAATGTCCTTTGGGCTGTAAATTTCGGCCAAAACGGCAATGGTGTCGTTTTTTTGGTTTTGTGGTTGTAGGGTGTATTTCCACACTAGGTAGTCAAGCTTGTCTTTGTTGAGTGTCATTTCAAAGGAGGCTTCGTAAAAATCGGCCTTCACGCTTGCCGTTTTGTTTTGTTCAATAAAATATTCGGCAATGTCGTCGTTTTGAATGGTGGAGAATATTTCGTTAATTTTGTCCTTTGTAAGGTCTTTGTAGCATAAAATTGCTTTGTAAATTGCAATATAGTTTGCCTCGTTTTCAATTTCGTTTAGGCGGGCTGGAGCAACTGGGCGTTTTTGCTTTATTTTTAAATCGCTAATTTGGGTTTGATGCAATCCTTCGTCCATTTTGCACGAGGCTCTTTCAACCACCTCCCCATATTCGGCATTTATTTTGGATGCGTAAAATGTATTTGGCAATGTGTAAATATTTTGCAAGGTTTGGGCCTGCGATCCCTCTGCGTAAGCATAAAATACAATGAGCAACACAAATTTAATTTTTTTTAACCATTTCATTTTTTAAGTTAGAATATTTATACAAAAATGGCATTTGCCCCATAAAAAATAACAGCATTAATGGTAGAACAATAAAAACTTTGTAAATAACCCAGTTTTGAGTGGAAAGGCCCCTCCAGCAAAATTCGTTTGCAAGGGCAATTAGCCAAAACATATAAAAAAATCGTCTATCAAGCACGAGCCATTTTTTGAGCGGCATTTCAATTTTCCCAGCAAACATTAACTGAGCAACAGATTTATTTTTTACTAAACAATAAATATAAATAAAAATTGCAAAGCCGGCATTAATAAGGGTTAGCTTCATTTTTATAAACTGCGGATTGTTAAACACAACCGTAAGCATTGAAAAAACTACCACAACAATTGAGGATATCATATTAAACTTGTTGATTTCAATACCCATAAAAAACGAAATGGCAAAGCTGAGTGCCGTTGAAATTGCAAGCACAAAACTTGCAAAAATTATTGGCTCAGAGGTTTTAAATATCCAAAAACTTCCCAAAACTGCCGCCTTTTTAAAGGCAATAAAAAATAGTGCAAGTGGCAAAAAATCTACCATTGCCGAGGCAAATCCGCCTTGTTTTTTGTTTTTCATATTTTTATATACATTATTTTGTAAAACTATTTTGTAATCTCTCTAAATACATCCTCAAGTTTTGCATCCCGAATGTAAAAATCAAGCAATTTGTAGCCTCTTTGCTGAATTTTTTCACATAAGGCCGCAATGTAAAAGGGGTTGCAATTTTCGTTGGCTATTTCGCAGTGAGCCAAGCTGTCTTCCCCTTGCTCAAAGGCCACTCCATCGCAAATAAGGTCATCCAAGGGTTTGTCAAAATGCAAAAACAAGTTTTTTTTGCCAAATAAATTTTTTAAATTTTGTTTTGTATCGTTTTTTATAACTTCGCCCTTTTTTACAATGGCAATTTTGTTGCAAAGTTGCTCGGCTTCCTCAAGGTAGTGCGTTGTTATTACAATTGTTTTGCCTTGTTTGTTAAGGGTTTGCATGTAGTCCCATAGGCGTTTTTTTAGGTCAATATCCACACCTGCCGTTGGCTCGTCCAGCACTATAACATCGGGATTATGCACCATTGCTTTTGCAATTAACAACCTGCGTTTTATTCCGCCAGAAAGCATGCGAGAGATTTTGTTTTTATGGGGGGTTAGCTCCAAAACATCCATTAAATTTGCAATGTGTTTTTCGTTGTGGCGAATGCCATAAAACCCAGAAAAAAACTCTAAATACTCCTGAGTGCTAAAAAACGGGTCCAAATTTATATCCTGTGGAACAATGCCAATTTTTAACTTTGCCTTGCCGGAGGCCTCACCTAAAACCTTTATGCTTCCGCTGTCTGCATCAATGCAAGATGCCAAAATGTTGATAAATGTTGACTTTCCCGCCCCGTTTGCCCCCAAAATTGCAAAAAAAGACCCTCTCTCAATTTGCAAATTAAAATTGTTTAATGCCTTATTTTGCCCGTAACTTTTGCAAACATCTATGGCCTCAATTGCGTAATTTTCACTCATCTTTTTAAATATACAATCCTACCTCACAACAATCTACCAATTTTTTATAAAAATCAATAAAAAAGTTTTTATTTTGTTTTTTATTTCAACAAAAATATATTTTGATAAAAACTTGAAAATTATTTTAATTGAGTTATTTAGCTTTGTGTAAGATTAAATGTGATACAATTAACAAATATGCAAGCTACAATAAGTGGGTTACCAAAGCCCCTTACAAAAAATTACATTGAAGTTAGTGAGGTTGCAAGGGGGAAAATTTTGTCGTTAGTTGCAAATAAGTCTAATTGCCTTGGTATTAAAATAGGTTTAAAGCAAAAAGGATGCAGCGGAATGATGTATAATATTGAATTTGCACAGCTTGGCGCTAATATTACAAAATATGATGATATGATGGTCTTTGAAGGTTTTAACTTATTTGTGGACCCAAAGCTTTCGGTTTTTATTATTGGAACCGTGATGGAATACTTTGAGCGAGATGATAAATCTGGCTTTGAATTTAACAACCCTAACGAAAAAGGTAAATGCGGTTGTGGAGAAAGTTTTTATACCTAAATTTATAATTTCTATTTTTTTATTACAATGTGCTGAACGGACTTTTAAATTTTTTACATGCCGACCAAATTGAAGGCAAATCTGCAAGAAACGAAATTAGCCTTAAAGATTTTAGCGAGTTAAAAAAATCTTTACTTTCAAAGCCAGTGGTTTTAATGGGTATGGCGGGATGTGGCAAAAGCTCGGTTGGAAAAATTTTGGCTGATATGCTAGGGGCAAAATTTGTTGATTTGGATAATTTGCTTGAAAAACATTTTAATAAGCAAATTCCCGAAATATTTGAGCAAGATGGCGAGGCGGCATTTAGAAAGGCAGAAGCCGATATTTTAAAAAAGCTTCTTACCGACGAGGGTATTGAGGCAAAAAAAATGGTTCTTGCACTGGGCGGCGGGACTGCTTGTAATGCAAAATCGTTGCAGCTTATTATACAAAATTCTGTTTCGTTTTTTATTGATGTTCTGCCGGATGAAATTATTGATAGAATGCAAAAATCTCGTCGCAAACGCCCCTTGCTTGGCGAGCAGGAAACTAAAATTATAAAAAATGTCTACAAACTTTACTACGATAGATACGATTTTTATAACTGTGCCACCTACCGCATAAATGGTATGGTGGATCAGGACACCATTGCCAGCAAAATTAAGGGTGTGCTGGAGGTTTTGGTGTAATTGCATTTTTGTTTGAGTATTTTTATCTTTGTCATTCCTACGCAAGCGGCAATCCATATTAACATTGCATTATATTACTAAATTCCCGCCTTCGCGGGAATGACAAAAAACGGGCGATACAAACGGAGTATATTTTATTAAATGATGAGTGGAAATCAAATTATAAAAGTTGCGGTAACTGGCTCAATTTGTAGTGGAAAAAGTTTTGTTTGTGGCTGGTTATCAACAGCTTTCAATGTCCCTCTTTTTAGTAGTGATGAGGCCGTGAGGCAAATATACCAAAACCCCGCATTTTTGTATTTTTTAAAACAATTGCCACTAAATATACCATTTATTAGCAATCAATATATCACGGCTCCTCAGCAAGCAAGCCACAGGCCATCGTTTTTTTTGCAAAAACAATTATATAGACTAAGCATTACAAGGGGCACTCAAAAATTAATGGCAAAACAACTTAAAGCTCAGCCAGAGCTAGTTCCAGATAAAAATTACATAATACAAAACATTTTACCACACAAGCAAAAACGCCAAATTTTGGAAAGGTTGGTTTATAGATATCTGCGTATTGTGCGTAAGCAATGGGTGGAAAGCCACAAAAATAACGCTACACTACTTTTTGAGGTTCCTTTGCTTTTTGAAAAAAAGCTGCAAAATCAATATACACACACAATTTGCGTGGTTGCCCCGCACAAAAAACGCCTTGAATTTGCAACAAAACGCGGGCTTAACCCTACCTACTTCAACAATGCAAATAAGGCACAAATGCCTCCCATCCTAAAAAGCAAACTTGCAAATATAAGGGTTTATGGTTAGCCTTCGCCATTGGACTTCTCCTATAACCCACTTTTTACTGCATCTTTTTTCAAAAAATTTCTTCGCCTTGCTTGTTTATGTAGGAGTTATTATTAATATTAGATCTCTCCTATAGTTCACTTTTTACTTTATCCCCTTTTATAGAGGTTTATAAAAATTTTCTTCGCCTTACTCGTTTATATTAAATAAAGTCGCATCGGCTCATAAAAATATTTTTAATTTTTAAGTGCATGCTGTGAGGATGTTATGTTATTATAGTTTGGAATATTTTGCAGTAATTTGTTTTACATCATTTTCTATTTTATTTTTGTTTTTATCGTATTCGTTTTTTAAGTAAATTATGTGTAAATACCAAGCGTCTTCATTGGCAATATTTGCAACATAAACCCTAAAGCCACTTTTAACATTGGGATTGGTTTTTCGTGCAATGTAAAGCTTCCAAATAGAATACTTTTTATCCACTATTACCAAACATTTAGATTTTGATGTCTTGGCATTATGTGAACCTCCACTTTTAATTAGCCCATCTATTCGTTGCAAAATAGAACTTAGCGCATTTTCAAAAAATGGTAAATCGTGCTTTGTTGATGCCGGAAGTGTTTTGTAATACAAGTCGTATTGCTGAGTTTTTATAATTTCCATCAAAAAAAACATTAATTTATTCTATTGTATTGCAAAAATACAAATTGTCAATAAGCTAACAACACTATTATAGTGCAATAATAGTTCTATATAATATCTATGTCCGATGCGAAGGAGTAGTCAATATCTTCCAATATTTCGGTGTATAGCCAAGGTGCCTCAAAATGTGTTTGACTAACTATTTTGTCTGTTGTATAATGCAAAAAAGTATCTGTAATTTTTTGTAAAAGCTCAATTTCTTTTTCGCTAAATACTGATAAATTTGGTTCTACTAAGGCCGTGTATTTATTAAATCCTTCGTAATTTTCTATTTTAATACAATTTTTATGCTTCAGGTTTTTTAAGCATTCTAAGATATTTTTTCCAACGGGACCATATTCTAATTTTCTATATACATCACCCGTTACCGATATTTTGTTATCTCTGTAAAATACAAAATCTAAGTAATACATTAATTTATTTAATTTTGTGTTTCCAAGGTATTTGTTTTTACAATAAGTTGTAAAATACAGTATTGCATTTTCGTATTTTTGCTCGTTAATCATACCTTAAATCAATATCAATATTGGTATTATAACCGCATTTTTGTATTTGTCAAACAATATTTATCCAACAAGGTTGCCGTTGATAACAATTTGGTGGCCGCCGGTGAAGCCAATTTGGGTGGCGATGATGGCGTTTTCGGTGACTTTGGAGATAAACTCTATGGATTTTTCCTTAGGCACGCAAACAATATAGCGGCCAAAGTCCTCGGCAAATAGATATTGTATAAGCGAAAGATTTGCCGTTTTGTTTTCAAGGTCTAATATTACGCCAACTCGTTTATCCCCACTTAAATCATAATTTGTGTTAATCATTTTTTGTATTGTTGGCAAAATTCCGCCGCTGGCAACAAAAGCGGAGGAGGATAGCAATCCGCTCAAAACACAAGAACGAACAAAATTTGCCTTTTGTTTTTCATCGGCTATATTAAACTGAGGCACTAAGCCGCCATCAACACCTTCGCAAATTTTTGCGTAAAGCGAATTTGTTAAATGCCCCTTGGTTTCGCCAATAACAAAAATCATGTCTTCCTCGTTTTTTATTGCATTTGTAACAATTTTTGTGTAATCGTTAACTATGCCCACAGCCCCAATTGTTGGAGTTGGTTTTATTGGGGTTTCGTCCGTTTGATTATAAAGCGAAGCATTGCCAGATATAACAGGATAATCCAGCTGCTTGCAAACATCGGCCATTCCCTCAATTGCATCAATAATTTGCCCCATAATAACTGGGTTTGTGGGCGCTGCAAAATTTAAGCAATTTGTAATTGCAATAGGTTCGCCCCCGCCGGCGCTAATAACCCCGTAAGTTTGAAGTACTGCCATTTGCGTGCCAAGTTTTGCATTGCTTTGTGTAAATCGCGGAGTAATTGAGCTTGTGATTAACAATGCCTTTTGAGTTTGATACTCAACACTTTTTGCCCCCGCCTCAAGTCCTGCTAAAAAGTTAATGCCGCACCCTCCACCCCCATTTGTTTTTTGGCTTTGCTTAGAGATCATAATTTGCGATAGCTGATAGTTTTTGTCAAAATCGGTTTTATCAATTTTTACATTTTTTACATTGCCATATTTAACCGCCCCAAAAGCATTTGGGCTAGAAACAACCATTTGCCCCTGCACACCCCTATCGTATCGCTCATAAACATTTGCCTTGCTACGCAGATGGATGCTGGACATAATTTTATCAAATACATTTTTTAACTCATCATCGTTTGCGGATGGTTTATTTAGCAAAATTCGCTCATCGTTTTCTGTTTCGTGGGGCCTATCGTATAAAGGAGCATCGCTTGAAAGAGGGTCAATTGGCAAATCTGCCTCAATTTTGCCATTTTGTTTTACAATAAATCGCCCTGTGTTTGTAACTTTTCCAATAAGAGCGTGGTCAAGATTCCATTTTTTTAGTATTTTAAAAGCAATTTCCTCGTTGCCTTGGTTTACGGTCATAAGCATACGCTCTTGACTTTCGGATAGCATAATTTCGTAGGCGGTCATTTTTGCTTCGCGAAGTGGCACTTTATCCAAATTAAGATCAACGCCCATTCCGCCCTTATTTGCCATTTCTGCGGTGGAACAGGTTAGCCCTGCCGCTCCCATGTCCTGTATTGCTAGCACGCATCCGCTTTGCATAAGCTCAAGTGTTGCCTCAATTAAAAGTTTTTCGTAAAATGGGTCGCCAACTTGAATTGTAGGTTTTTGGCTATCATCATCCCCTGCTCTAAAAGATCCCGATGACATTTTAGCCCCGTTAATACCATCCTTGCCAGTTTTGCTACCAAAGTAGATAATGCTTGCCCCCTCGTCGTTTGCTGCGCTGTAAAATATTTTATCCTTATGCGCTACCCCAACTGCCATTGCATTTACAAGCACATTGTAATTGTAGCTTTCGTCAAACTTTGTTTCACCAAAAGCCATTGGCACACCAACACAGTTGCCGTAAAAACTAATCCCTCCAATAACTCCTTTAATTACCTGTTTCATTTTTTCGCCATTTGCTCCATCTGGCATACCAAATTTAAGGGAATTTACATTTGCAATTGGCCTTGCTCCCATTGTAAAAATATCCCGTAAAATACCGCCAACCCCAGTTGCCGCACCGTTAAATGGCTCAATGTAGGATGGATGATTGTGGCTTTCCATTTTAAAAATAATAGCATCCTCATCCAAACCATCAATAACCCCAGCATTTTCACCGGGGCCACAAATAACATTTTTGTTTTGCGTGTAAAGTTTTTTTAGATGAATCTTCGTAGATTTATACGAGCAATGCTCGCTCCACATTGCCCCAAAAATTCCAACTTCCGTTAAATTTGGCTCCCTCCCCAAAATTTGCAATATTTTTTGATATTCCTGCTCATTTAAACTATGATTTTGTGCTATTTTTTGCATAATAAATATGAAATTATATATTTAAAAATAAAATTAACATATTATTACTTGTTGTCAAGAAAATTTACTGCAAAATAGCTATTTTTTTACATCTTGCATTTTTTACAAATTTTATAAAATATGCTTGCATTTTTTTTTAATAAATATTACTATGTTTTAATATTTTTTGATTGCAAGCAATGAGTGGAAGAAGCGAGGGATGTAAGTTTATTTTTGTGACGGGCGGGGTGGTTTCATCGCTTGGAAAGGGGGTTGCAACGGCCTCAATTGGCTTTATTTTGCGGGCAATGGGCTACAAAATTTTTATTAAAAAGCTTGACCCATACCTAAATATTGACCCCGGAACGATGAACCCCAAGGAGCACGGCGAAGTGTTTGTTACCGAGGACGGCGGCGAAACTGATTTAGACCTAGGCCATTATGAGCGTTTTACAGGAGTAAAAACAAGTAAGGACAGCAACATGACCGCGGGGCGGATATATCAAACCTTGCTTGAAAAGGAGCGAAATGGCGATTATTTAGGGCAAACCGTGCAGGTGATTCCCCATGTAACAAACTTAATTAAAAATTTTATTAAAAGGCACGAGCAAGAAAACGATTTTATAATTTGCGAAATTGGAGGCACGGTTGGGGATATTGAGGCCCTTCCGTTTTTTGAGGCAATAAGGCAAATTCGTGGTGAAATTGGCGTTGAAAACACAATGTTTGTGCATTTAACCTTGATTCCTTTTTTGCAGTCTACAAGCGAAATTAAAACAAAACCAACGCAGCATTCGGTTAAGGAGTTGATGTCAATTGGAATCATTCCCGACGCTCTAATTTGCCGAACGGATATTGAACTTTTAAGTGCGGATAAGCAAAAAATTGCTTCTTTTTGTAATGTAAATTACGATTGCGTTATTGAGGGGCTAAATTTAGATAATATTTACAAAGCTCCGCTTAGCTATATAAATCAAGGATTTGACAGAGTGATAATGCGAAAATTTAATATATCATCCTACCAAAAAGCAGATGTATTAAAATTACAGGATACTCTTGCAAAATGGGAGCAAATAAAAACACAAACCCCAAAAAAACTTGCAATTGCGGGTAAATATACTAGCTTAAAGGATAGCTATAAATCGCTTAGTGAGGCAATTTATCATGCCTCGGTGCATTGCGGTATTAATTTGGATATTTCATTTTTGGATACAAGGGCCTTTGACAATCAAACAACTCAGCAAATTGCTGATGAGCTTGCAAAGTATGATGGTGTTATAGTTCCCGGCGGCTTTGGCACTGAGGGCCTTGAGGGAAAAATTAATGTAATTAAAACCCTGCGAGAAACAAACAAGCCATTTTTAGGCATTTGCCTTGGTATGCAAATGGCCGTTATTGAATTTGCCCGCAATGTTTTGGGTATAAAAAATGCAAATACTCAGGAAGTTATGGGTGATAGCCAAAATTACATAAAAATTGTTGGCATTATGAATGCGTGGATGGACGGCGAGCAAATAATTAACAGCCAAAAACAAATTGGCGGGTCTATGAGGCTTGGTAATTATACTGCAAATATTGTGTCAAACACATTGTGCCATAAAATTTACGCTGCTTCCACCCTGACCGAGCGGCATCGTCATCGCTATGAGGTTGATATATCTTTCAAAACCCAGCTTGAAAAAGCAGGAATGATAATTTCGGCCTTCTCCCCAAATGGCAAATTGCCCGAAGTTGTTGAAATACCAACCCACAAATTTTTCCTTGCGGTGCAATATCATCCTGAATTCAACTCCTCCGTTCTAACCCCCAACCCCCTCTTTGTAAGCTTTATTGAAAGTTTGTAGGGCGTAATCCTCTTTGTTATATTTGTAAATCCCCTCCCTGCGGGATAGGGCTATGGTTGAGGGCTTTGAAAAAAAAATGTATTTATATTACTGGATTCCCGCCTGCTTGGGAATGACATTCGGATGATTGGCCCCTCCTACGCTGGAGTGACGAAAAAATGGTGGGGGAAGAGGTAGAAGAAATGGCAGGAATGACAAATTTTATTATTTTTCAAAAAAAAGTTGACAAATAATAAAAAGTAAAATAGAGTTTTTTGATATGTATTTATTGTGTTTTTAATTTATATGAGACATCTACTCAGTGGTCGCAAATTTAACCGCGATACTTCGGCTCGTAAAGCTTTGCTTCGCGCGCTTGCTACCTCACTTATTTCTCACGGACGAATCACTACCACGCTTGCAAAAGCAAAAGACATTCGCCCAGTTGTTGAAAAGCTAATTACAAAAGCAAAAAAAGGCAAAAGTGTTGATACAATCCGCGGACTTTCTGCTTTTTTATACACAAGCGAAGCCGTTGAAAAAGCGTTTGTATTTGCCGAGCAACACAAAACACGAAACGGCGGATATTTACGCATTTTAAAAAATGGAGTTCGCAAAGGCGACAATGCCCCTGTTGCAATCATTGAGTTTGTAGCTTAGGTTTTTTATGGGGGGTATTTATTTAATACATCTTTCAATTTTAATGCCATTTTTTGGCATGTTGCTATCCCTCATTGTAAAAAACAATTTTAAAACCGAGCTCACATTTAAAGTAATTGGCCTTGTATTTTCGTTGTTATCGCTTATACTGGTAATTGGATACGGGCTTTTAAATGGCTTTTTGCTTGAAAAGTTCTCCATTCTAAACACTTTTTCCTCCGTGCCTCAGCTTAGCGGAATTAAGGCTTTTGCGTTTTTTAATAATCTCGACTCTCTTTCCTACACAATGGTTTTGCTAACAAGTTTTTGCTTTCCTGTTGCGTTTTTATCCTGTTTTAATTCGGTAAAAAACCAAATCAAAAAATACATAATGTTAATGCTTTTGTTGCAGGGGCTTTGCATGGCATTTTTTTGTGCTTCTAGCTTGCTTTCGTTTTATGTTTTTTTTGAAGCTGGGCTTGTGCCAATGTTTTTAATGATTGGCATTTGGGGTGGGGAAAACAAAAATTATGCGGCTCTTAAATTTTTTATATATACTTTCGCCGGCTCGGTATTTTTGCTAGGTGCAATAATATTTTTGTATATTAAGTTTGATAGCTTTGATATGCAATATTTAATATCTCAAATTAGTTTGATGGATGTTAATTTTCAATCAATTTTATGGATATGCTTTGCAATTTCTTTACTTATAAAACTTCCTTCCTTTCCTTTTCACACTTGGTTGCCCGATGCCCATGTGCAAGCCCCAACTTCTGCCTCCGTTATTTTGGCGGCCGTTTTAATTAAAATGGGGGGCTATGGTTTTTTGCGTTTTGTTTTGCCGGCAATGCCTTTGGCTTCGCTGCATTTTCAACATTTTATGATATCCCTTGGTATTATATCCGTTATTTACGGATCCTTTGTTGCAATAAAACAACAGGACATTAAAAAAATGATCGCTTATTCATCCGTGGCACATATGGGCTATGTTACAATTGGTATTTTTTCGCTTAACGACATTGGCATTAATGCGGCAATTTTTCAAATGGTTAGTCACGGGGTTGTTTCTGGCGGATTGTTTTTGTGCGTTGGCGTTTTATACGAAAGATTACACACCAAAAAATTTGCCGAATTTGGCGGAATTGCCTCTGTTATGCCAAATTTTGCACTTTATTTAATGATATTAACAATGTCCTCGGTTGGACTACCCACCACTAGTGGCTTTGTTGGCGAGTTTTCGGCAATTTTGGCCGTGTTTAAAATATCACCATTTTACAGCATTTTTGCAGCTTTTGGCATAATTTTTGGCTGTGTGTATATGCTGCATTTATATAAAAATACAATGTTTGGCAAAATAACAAATTCTCAAATTAACTACCTTACCGACCTAAACTTGGTTGAAAAAATCAATCTATCCGTTTTGTGCATTGCAACAATTTGCTTGGGGCTATGCCCTAATATCATCTACGGCATTTTGTAGATTTTTGTAGATTATTACAAAAAACCCCCTTATATAAAAATACATTCCTCTTAAAATGTTGCTGCTTTCAGTAGTCCTTGGTGCTTTGGCTTTGGTGCTTGGATTTTTGTATTTTGCCGAAAATTCTCGCTATGCAAAGCTCATTCAACAGGCAAGTATTTTTAATGCCATTAAGGACGAAAATCTTTCAAAAATAAAATCTCTTAACGAAAATTTACATTATTTTCAAAATCTTTCCACTCAGCTAATTAACGAAAAACAAACCATTCAGGACGAAAAAACCCGCATATCCCTTGAAACCGACAGATTAACCGCCGAAAATGCAATGCTTTACAAAGCTCGCCACGAGCTTGAATCCAAGGTATCCGCCTTGCAAACGGCCCTTGCAACGGCAAGCGAAAAGCTAGCCTCTGAGCAAAAACGGCTTACGGACGAAAAACGCTTTGAGGAGCAATTTTTGCAAAAGGCGGTGTTTCACATTAAAAACATTTCCACCGAGATGCTACATAGCAACAACAAAACCACGCAGGATTTAACCAAAATTACCGAGCAAAGAGCCGGAGAAGTTTTTCAAAAATCGCAAGAGGCAACGCAAAAAATTACCGAGGAGCTAATGAAAAAATTTGAGGATGCAAGTAAGGCAATAAATTATATCGGTCAAAAATCGCAGATGCACGAAAAGGATTTGCATAAAATACTGGATATTTTTAAAAGCGGCCATGCTACAGGAGTGCATGGAGAGATGATTCTGGAAAACACTTTGCTAAGTTGCGGGTTTGAACACGGAAGAGATTTTGAGCTACAATACAGCACCGAAGGCGGGCAATACAAGCCAGATGCCGTTGTGTTTTTGGCTAGCGACGAAGTTATGGTAATTGATAGCAAATCTAGCCAGTTTTTTTTGGCGGACGACAATTTGAGCGAATCTGAGCGGATGCAAAAAATTAAGGCCTCAATGCAAAATCACATCAAAACCCTTGCAAACAAAAGCTACAAGCCCGAAGTTATTAAAAGTCTCAAAAAAACTCACAAAAAAGATGTGCGAAAAATTTATTTATTTATGTTTTTGCCAAGCGAAGTTTTTATTGAAAATGTTATTAAGGCAATGCCCTTGTTTTACAGCGAATGCAGGGCGGTTGAGATATATCCTTGCGGCCCCGTAACTTTAAGCTACGCCATAGATATTACAAAATTTGCCAAACGGCAGGAGGCCGCCAGCAAAAACTTGGAGGAAATTATGCTTGCCGTAAAAGAGCTAATCTCTCGCAGCGAAATTTTGGAAAAACACGCAAATGGCGTGCTGGAGGAATACACCCAAATGGGCAAAAAACTCACCGATTTTCAAACCTCCCTCGCTTCTCGCTTCACCCCCAAAAAAGAGCAAATTTTAAAACTAATGGACGGCTCCTCTGTATCCCAAATTAATCTACTTACCTAACTCCCTCGCCCCCTTTACCCCAACCCACCGTTTCCAAACGACAAATGGATTCTCGCCTTCGCAGGAGTGGAGGGGGGTCAAGTTCCCTCTCCCTGCGGGAGAGGGTTAGGGTGAGGGCTTTTGAAAAAATTAATTAGCCTTCCTAGATTCTCGCCTTCGCGGGAATGACAACAAACTCCATCTATAACTCACTTTTTACTTCATCTCCTTATCAGAGGTTTATAAAAATTTTTCTTCGCCTTGCCAGTTTTATAAAACATAAAGTTGATACGGCAGTATAAAAATATTTTGGCTTCGCCTCGTAAAAAATGGAATGTAGGAGATGTCTAATGTAATTATTAAGTTTCTAACAAGCCCTTATGATATCAGTTTTTGAGGGTTGAGTTATCAATCGTTAGGTGTTAATTTCTTTTAACAATGCTTTTTTAGGTTGAGTATTAAAAAAATGGTGATTAAAATTAGGCAGGGTATTAGGTTTAAAAAGGCAATGAGAAAGGTGCTTTTTGCCAAGATAGACTGCGCCGAAAAAAAGTGGCAACAAACAAAAACAAACAAAAATACAACAATTGAAGATAGCACGCTTTTTAGCAATCCAAAGCTACGGGCATTAAAATTAAATAAAAAAAACATTGGAACCAAAAACGACATAAAAAATGTTAAAACATTTTTTATTGTAGAGTAAAACTGCTGCTCAAAAACCCAGTAGGACAAATTTTGCAGCTTTAAATTTGCAATTTTTAAAGGAAGCGAAAAAAACGAGAATGCAAAAACATTTTTATCTCCAATATCAATTTGGTTGATAATAAAATTAATATCAGCATCAAAATTTATATGATATTTGTTTTGCTTCTCCACAATTTCAACCCCAAATTTTTGTAGAGTTAAAATATCGTTTTGCTTTGCTTCGGTGAGTGCAATATCTATCATTCTTTGGCTTGTATCTAATTTTTTTATATTTATAACGCCAAAAGTTTGCCAGTTTTTAACTCCGCCTTCGCGGTTGTATGTTATGAGGCTAATTTTATCTGCATATAGCTCGTATTCAAAATTTTGTATTTTTTTAGTAAAAAACTTTTTGTAATAAGGATTGTTTAAATACAAAATAATAATATCCTTAGTTTGCTGATTTTTTTTAACAATTGTAATATTTGCTTTAATTGTATCTTTCTTTTTTGATGGTGTGGAGTTTGTAAAATCCATCATCATGTATTGTGCTTTGTTGGAAATATCTATAAAGATAGATTTTAAAAACACCAAATAAAATCCCGAAAAACATATTGTAAAAACTATCACCGGCAAAATTACTTTGTAAGGGCTAAGCCCAAATGTAAGAGATATTTTATTACCACCAGACAAGCTAAACGAGGCAAAAAACCAAATAAATACAACACATAAAATAAAGGCGCAGCCTTCGGTTAATATGTTTGTTATTGAAATTATCTCAAAATACAAAAATTTGCCTAAATTGTAATTCATGGCTTTTGCATTTGGGTAGTTATTTGCAAAATCTATTAAAAATAATAAAATAAAAAATGCAACAAAGCATATCGCCGCCCTGAAAAATATCTGCCTTAAAAGCCAAAAAAACAAAATTTGCGGCTTTTTAGTGTTTTTCATACAAATTTTACGGGGACTAGTTACCTGCAATGTTTCGCTCATCCAAAATTTCGTAGTAGCCCACCCTTATGCCAAGCGGGTTTATCATTGCGTCTTCGTAGCTAAGGGTGCTTGTGTCAAAATCGTATCGCATTGTTATTTGATAGTTTCTATCGGCAATAACTTTTTGATAAGCATAAACCTTTTTGTTTATACGAAAAATAAATGTATTATCCTTAACTTTTGCAACAACTTGCCTAATGTTAACTTCAACATAGCCATCCCTTGCTAGGGTGTTAACGGGGCTTGTTGCTTTGTCTTTCACTAATTTATCAAACGCTAAAAAAACAGCAGTGTTGGATAAAACCCTTGCCACCGTGTTATAATCGTAATTGTAGGTGGAAAATGTATATCCCTCCCGCGCCTTAATGTATTTTGTCAAAAAGTATTCAATAACAATAGGGTTTGCGTTGGCGTAGGTTTTAACATCCTTGGTGGAAACGCTAACTGGCAAAAGGCTATTGTCGCTTATTTCAACCAAATAGGGCTCAATTGAGTTTTTTTCTATCATCACCTTAATAACAATAAGGCTAGTAATAAGCGCAACAAAGCATATTACGCAAAATACAAACAAAAAATTTCGCTGAACAAGAGATATAAAGTATCTATCACTATACCAAGTTTTTGCAGCCCTCATTTCTGCAAGATCGCTCTTCGAAAGTTTATCCGCCATGTTTATGTTTTATTAATACCCCCTAAAAGTGAAGTGTTTATGTTTCAATTTTTACACGCCATCTTTTTATTTGCAAGAAAATTGTATAATAAAAAAATTCTTATTATACATCATTTACAAGGATTTGCAAAAAAAATAAATATTTTCTTGCAAATAAAAATAAATTGTTATAAAAGATACGGATGTTTAAAAATGTAAATTTTATTATTAATAGCTAATTTATTATTATGGCTACGGCTTCAAATGTTGTTTTGGGTGCAAAACAAAGGTATGTAAATTTTTTAAAGGAAAAAGGTCTTGACCCAGTAAAAGGCCCAAAAATTGCGAAAATTTCGCTAACTGTTTCACTTGGCGCATTGGACAAAAAGGAAGTTGCAAAAATTCAGCAGGATCTTACAATGCTTGCGGGGCAAAAGGCACTTATTACAATTGCCAAAAAATCGGTTGCTTCCTTCAAGCTTCGCGAAGGTATGACGGTTGGTGCCTCGGTAACTCTACGCAAGGACAAAATGTATAACTTTATTGAACGCCTTGTTTATGTTGCTCTTCCACGAGTGAGAGATTTTAGAGGCATTAAGGCATCTGGCATCGACACAAACTTTAACTACGCCTTTGGCCTGAAGGACTGGACGGTGTTTCCTGAGGTATCCTACAACACATCACTTTCAAAACAAGTTGGTATTGGTGTTTCGTTTCAAGTTAAAAATGCAAAATCTAAGGAGGAAGCTCTTGAATTTTTGAGAACATTTGAACTTCCAATTAACTAATACAATTATATGTCAATACTTCCGCTTTCTAAAAGAGATGGATTTATTTGGATGAATGGCCAGTGGGTTGAGTGGCAAAATGCTACCGTTCACTTTTTAACTCATGGCTTGCATTATGCTTCCTCGGTTTTTGAGGGGGTTCGCATGTATAATGGCAAGGTTTTTAAAAACAGAGACCACAACATTCGCTTTAAAAAATCAGCCGAAATGCTTGGCTTTACAATTCCTTATCCCCTTGAAGAACTTGATGAAGTTTGTATTGAGGCCTGCAAAAAAAATAATTTAACCGATGCCTACATTCGCCCACTTGCTTGGCTTGGCGATGCTAGCTTAAAAATTTTCGTGCCAGACTTAAAAGTTCAAGTAGCCGTTGCAGCATGGGATATGGGTAAATACTTTTCGCAAGAGGCAAAAATTAAGGGTATTCGCACCCATCTTTCTCGCTTTAAACGCCCCTCACCCGATACCGCCCCAGTTAGTGCAAAAGCAGCGGGGCTTTATATGATATGTACAATTTCTAAACGCGAGGCCGATGCCAAGGGTTTTGACGACGCCCTAATGCTCGACTACCGCGGCTACATTGCCGAGTTCACAGGTGCAAATATCTTTTTAATTATAAACGGGGAGATTCACACACCCCTTGCCGATTGTTTTTTAAAAGGTATAACCCGTGATACCGTTATTGATCTTGCAAAATCTCTAGGCTACAAAGTAATTGAACGCCACATAATGCCGGAGGAACTTTCGCTTGCCGATGATGTTTTTTTAACTGGCACGGCCGCCGAAATTACCCGTGTATCCCACATTGACATGGGCTCCGTTC
>JGI12421J11937_10000039_pt1 | contig 41389 bp, 38 predicted proteins | sample LakErihyJuly2011_2_FD_11937 | JGI IMG/M metagenome (IMG submission 11937)
TTCACCAAGCCAATTTCCAATGCTTTGGCAGCTGTTATCATATCGGCAGTTAAAATCATTTCTAAGGCTCGGCCTCTGCCTACCAATTGGGTAAGACGTTGCGTACCACCATATCCTGGAATTAAACCCAAAGTTACTTCGGGTAAGCCTAAACGGGCATTTTCTGATGCAATACGCATATGGCAGGCCATGGCCAATTCCAAGCCACCACCTAAGGCAAAGCCGTTAATGGCAGCAATTATTGGTTTTTCGCTGGCATGCATACGATCAAATACTTTATGATGACCTTCTTGAGCAAAAATGCGCCCTTCATCGGTATTTAAATCAGCAAATTCACTAATATCTGCTCCGGCTACAAAAGCTTTTGGCCCAGCCCCAGTAAGTATAATACCGCCAACCTCGGGGTTGTTAAAGGCATCGCTTAGTGCAGCATGCAACTCTGCCAGGGTTAATTTATTTAGCGCATTTAATTTGCTTTCGCGATTAATAGTAATGCGTAAAATGCGGTTATTTAGCGATATTAAGATGTTTTCGTAATTCATAAGTTGAAATTAAAAAGAGCGATTTTCGGCTACCCAATTTGTAATATAACTTGCTATTTCTTGCGTGTTTGTGCCCGGAGCAAACAATTTACCTACGCCCATATCCTGTAGTTTTTCCGTATCGGCACTTGGTATAATTCCTCCACCGGTGAGTAGTACATCTGTTAGCCCTTTGGCCTCCATTAATGCTATAATTTTTGGAAAAACGGTGAGGTGTGCTCCAGATAAAATGGAAACACCAATAGCGTCAACATCTTCCTGTAAAGCCGTATTAACTACCATTTCAGGTGTTTGGCGCAAGCCGGTGTAAATAACTTCCATACCTGCATCACGTAACGATGTAGCAATAATGCGGGCTCCTCTATCGTGGCCGTCTAAGCCCACTTTGGCCACTAATACACGAATCGGTCTTTTCACTGTTTTTTGTTTTAATGTGTAAAAATAGCAAGAAAATCTCAATGCACTACCACCTAGATAATTGGTGCAATGCGGGGTAATTTTATTATTTTTGTAGCCCTATCTAAATCAAAACAAAAGTTAAATAGTATGAGTGAAGAGCGGTCTTTACATTTCTTAGAAGATATTATTGAAGCAGATCTAAAAAATGGTACGCATGGTGGTCGTGTACTTACCCGTTTCCCTCCAGAGCCCAATGGCTATTTACACATTGGTCACGCCAAGTCTATTTGTTTAAATTTTGGTTTAGCCCAGCAATATGGTGGCAAAACCAATTTGCGTTTTGATGATACCAATCCCGCTACAGAAGAAACCGAATATGTAGAGAGTATTAAAAAAGATGTAAAGTGGTTAGGTTTTGATTGGGCTCAAGAATTATATACGTCCGATTATTTTGCGCAGCTGTATGAATTTGCCCTAAGGCTTATTAAAACAGATTTGGCATATGTGGATGATAGCACTACTGAAGAAATTGCAGCCGGTAAAGGTACACCTACCGTACCTGGCACCCCATCGGTTTACCGCAGCCGTAGCATCGAAGAAAATCTTCAATTATTTGAAGAGATGAAAGCCGGAAAATATTCCGATGGTGCTAAAGTATTACGTGCTAAAATAGATTTGGCTGCACCCAATATGCACCTTCGCGATCCATTGATGTACCGCATTAAGCATGCTACCCATCACCGTACCGGCGATGCCTGGTGCATATACCCTATGTACGATTTTGCCCACGGGCAAAGCGATGCCATTGAACAAATTACCCATTCTATTTGTACTTTGGAGTTTATTCCGCACCGTGCCTTATACGATTGGTTTATTGAAAAATTAGAAATTTTTCCTACCAAGCAATATGAATTCGCCCGATTGAATATCGATTATGCCGTAATGAGCAAACGCAAATTGCTGCAGTTGGTAAACGAGAAGTTCGTAAGCGGTTGGGACGATCCACGGATGCTAACCATTAGTGGTTTACGCCGTCGTGGATATACCCCTCTTAGTATCCGCAATTTTTGTGATAAAATTGGGGTTGCCAAACGAGAGAATCTGATTGAAATGAGTTTGTTGGAGTTTTGTATTCGCGAAGATTTAAACAAAACAGCTTGGCGACGGATGGCAGTGCTCGATCCCATTAAATTGGTAATCACCAATTATCCCGAAGGTCAAGAAGAACTCCTCCACGGAGAAAATAACCCGGAGGTAGAAGGTGGCGATGGAGAAAGAAGCATTCCGTTTAGTAAAGAATTGTGGATTGAGCGTGAAGATTTTAAAGAAGAAGCCGAGAAGAAATATTTCCGCTTAGCTCCAGGCTTGAGCGTACGATTAAAAAGTGCCTACATTGTAACCTGCACCGGTTTTAAAACCGATGATTTTGGTGAAGTAATCGAAGTGCATTGCGAATATATCCCCGAATCTAAATCGGGTAACGATACCAGTGGCTTGCATGTAAAAGGTACCATACATTGGGTAAGCGTAGCGCATGCTAAAACTGCCGAGGTGCGCTTATACGATCGCTTGTTTCAAGCAGAAGATCCATCGAACGAAGACGGCGATTTTAAGGAGTATATTAACCCAACTAGTTTACAGGTGCTTTCTAAGGCTTATATAGAAATCGATTTGGCTACCGCCGAATTAGGACGAGGATATCAATTTATTCGTAAGGGGTATTTTACTTTAGACGTAGACACTACGGTTGAAAATTTAGTATTTAACCGAACCGTTACCCTAAAAGATAATTGGGCTAAGAAAGCCTAAGCTAGTTATGGAAAACAAACGCTTGGCTTGGTTGCAGGCACACATTGGTAAATCTACCAAGAATAGCCCTTCGCCTTTTGCACATTGGTTGGATGGTGTATTGGAGCAAGCCGAATTAGGTGAAGTTGCTGTTCGTTTTGCCGTTCGTCCTGATATGACCAATCCTTTTGGTATGTTGCATGGTGGTGTAATTTCCGGAATGTTAGACGATGTAATAGGTACAGCGGTTGCCAGTCTAAATAAAGAACAAGCTTTTGTGTCGCTCAACCTCGTGGTTGATTTTATCAATGCCGCCAAGGTAAGCGATGAAGTAGTAGCTAAGGCAACCGTCATTCGGAATGGAAGAACGGTAGTGTATGTGCAAGCAGAACTCCTCCATCACTCTGATAAAATTTTAGCGAAAGCCACTAGTAATTTAGTGGCTGTACCTAACAAAATCAAGTAGTTTTACCTATAAAATTTTGATATACCAATTAGCGGAACATTTGTTATAATTTCGAAAATTGTATTAAAGGCATGCTTTTTAATGCCTACCTTTATATATCAATATCTACGAATAGACATACTTTTTGTAGACATCAAAATATTGCATCAACTATTTTGGTGATTTTAAACTGCGACTTTTTTTAGTAAACGAACCAAAAATGGATTTTAATGCATCACAATTGCGTGGGTGTAGTTCGTTGTTCGTGGGTAGTCGCAGTACCTATATCACTCGGGCTACTTGCCCACGCATTTTTTGTTATAAGGCGCTTATTTCCATTGCTTCTCTATGGTTTTTTTCCAAAAGCTTGGGTGTATAAAGTAGCTATATTTTACCTTTAGCAGTGTGGGCAACGATTCGAAACTTTTAATCAATTTTCGGCAATTTTCATTTTTACAAGCACAAGTCATTTCCCAATAGGGGTCTAATTCTGTTGATGAGTAATCTAACAGCAATTCGGTATGTGCTGCTAATGGTGTTGCGGCAACTAGTTCTAAATACTGGTTAATAAATACGTTGGGTTTGCAGGAGTGGTTTACAAATAGCACGGGGCTTCCTTTAGGGGGAATAATCCATTCGTTGGGTCCAATACCAATCCAATTGGGTCCTTCTTCCGCAAATTTTGGGGTATAATCATGAAAAACACGATCGCCTTTTAGGCTAAGAATACACTCTTCATAAGCTAGTGGTCGATTACAAAATACACCCATACCCGATATGGCGGAGGGTGCAGTATATAAAATGTTCATGGGCAGATTGATTACATGCTTGATGTAAAACGCCACCCATTGGGCAGATATTTTATAGGCTAAAAATTAAGTTTTTTCTTCCCATAATACAGCTAAATGCTCCAAAGTTTCTACTGCTTTGTGCATATCTTGTGCCGATATCCATTCCAATTTGCTGTTAAAGAATAGGAGCTAAGTGCTTGCATGAAATACGTATAAATCGTTGTTATATATACCCGGTCTCGGTATATTTTTTAGTTGATTTATTAATAAAGAATCTTATTTTTAAGATTCTTTATTGGTTAAACAGCCTATGCGCCATCTTCGATTTATTTGTTACATAGCTATTATTGCATTGCCTTATTGCGCTTTTGCTCAAAATATCGAGGAGCTAAAGACCATATCCCAACAAGAGGCCGCTGTTCATCAGCGTTTACAACTGCAAAGTAGTCAAATGGCACAATTTACAACAGCAAGTGATGCTTTTGATGTAAAATATTATCGGTGTGAATGGGATATAGATCCAGCTGTACGTTATATTTCGGGCAAAGTTACGGTGTATTATGTAGTTAAAACAGCCATCAATACCATTAACTTAGATTTGATGAGTACCATGTCAGTAACCGAGGTTAGGCAACGAACTAATGTGTTAACTAAACAACATCTCAATAATGTGCTTAGTATTAGTTTGCCTGCTACTGCCCCTGTTGGTATGCTTGATTCGCTAAGTATAAGCTATCAAGGAAGCCCCGGCCCAGATACGGGTTTTGGTGCGTTTAAAAATAATACCCATAACGGCGTGGCTGGTATGTGGACCTTAAGTGAACCCTACGGTAGTCGTGAGTGGTGGCCCTGCAAAAATGGTTTAGACGATAAAGCCGACTCGATTGATGTTTTTGTTACCCATCCTTCTATATACAAAGCATCTTCCAACGGCTTGTTAAAAAGTGAAACGGTTTTGGCCGGCGGTAAAACACGTACGTATTGGAAACATCGCTACCCCATTGTATCGTATTTGGTGTGTTTGGCAGTAACTAATTACAGTGTTTTTTCTGTGAATGTGCAATTGGGTAACATATACTTACCCATTCAAACTTTCGCTTACCCAGAGAGCTTAACTGCTTTTCAACAGGGCACGTTGAATACCCTTTTTGCGATGGCTTTGTTTCATCAAAAATTTGGCGATTATCCTTTTATTAACGAAAAATACGGACATACTCAATTTGGCTGGGGTGGAGGAATGGAGCACCAAACCAATTCGTTTATGATAAACCTATCTGAAGGGTTGGTAGCCCACGAATTGGCTCATCAATGGTTTGGCGATAAAATTACCTGTGGTACTTGGGAAGATATTTGGTTGAATGAAGGCTTTGCTACCCATTTAGCAAGTTTTTATAACGAGAATAAATACGGCCAAATTAATTGGGATAATATGATTATGAATCGTAAATCGGTGGTGGACTATATTACATCTCTACCAGATGGTTCTGTAAAAGTGAGCGATACCACCAATGTAAACCGTATTTTCAGTAACCGATTAACGTATCAAAAAGGGTCATATTTATTATACATGTTGCGCTGGAAACTAAGTGATGACGTATTTTTTAAAGCCATTCAACAGTATCAAAAAGACTCAAAGTTAATATATGGTTTTGCCCGAACTGCTGATTTAAAGCGAAATTTAGAGCAAGTAAGTGGGGTAGATTTAACTGAATTTTTTAAAGATTGGTACGAGGGACAGGGCTATCCGAGCTATCAAGTACAATGGACTCCAGTAGGGATTGACCACGTACGTATTAAACTGAATCAGACTACTTCGCATCCCTCAGTAGATTTTTTTGAATTACCCCTAGCATTAAAATTTTCGAATGCAAGCCAAAGTAAAATCCTTGTGCTTGATAATAAAATAAATGGCGAAGTTTTTATTAAACACCTGGGTTTTATTCCTACTAGTGTAGTGGTAGACCCGGAATATTGGCTCATAACCAAAAACAATACCACACAAAAAGTGAGTGATGAACTCAACCCCGAAAATTTTGTAAAAATATATCCGAATCCTATTGGTGATCAATTTTCGGTGTATTTGCGTAATTTTTCGTCGGCAGAAACTATACTATCCATTTACACCACGCAGGGCAAATTAATCCAGAAAGAGCTTCCTATTTTAGTAGAAAGAAGTGGCGTTGCTCTAATTAATTCGCAGCAATGGCCTCGAGGTACCTATATATTAAAAATCAGTTCGGGCGGAGTAAAACAAAGTTTTAAATTGATAAAATAGGGTGAACGCTGAAAGGTTTTCAGCACATTGAATAAGCTAAACAATTATGAAAAAACTAGTAATCGGTAGTATCCTCTTTTTAAGTGCCTATTTACCTAGTTATGGCCAGTTAACACCTTTCGAACAAAGCACTACTAAAAACGTAAGTGCAACGCATGCCCAGGCTATTGCTTTTTACCAAGTATTAGATGCGCAATTTGAAGAACTTAAACTGCTGACTTGTGGTTTAACAGATAGCGGGAAGCCACTTCATTTGGCTGTGCTTTCAAAAAGTAAAAATTTCGATCCAGTAGTTTTACGTAAGCAAAATAAACGCATCCTATTAATCAACAACGGCATTCACCCGGGTGAGCCCGAAGGTATTGACGCCTCGATGATGTTGGTAAGAGATATATTAAAAAACCATTTGCTGCCTGCCGATGTGGTTATTTGTGTGATTCCTCTTTACAATATTGATGGAAGTTTAAATCGCTCATCCACTTCTAGAGCTAACCAAAATGGTCCGGAGACCTATGGTTTTCGAGGAAATGCTCAAAACTTAGATTTAAACAGAGATTTCATTAAAACTGATTCTAAAAATTCGCGATCATTTCAAGAAATTTTTACTACCTGGCAACCCGATATCTTTTTCGATAACCATACCAGCAATGGCGCCGATTATCAATATGTAATGACCCTTATTGATACCCAACAGGATAAATTAAATTCTACACTTGCCAATTACATGAGCAAACAACTCACACCCGAATTGTTTAAGCGCATGAAGGCAAGCGGATTTGAAATGACGCCTTATGTAGATCATGTGGGCGAAACTCCCGACTTGGGCATTAAAGCATTTTTAGAGCTCCCTAGATTTAGTACAGGTTATGCAGCATTGCATCAAACCATGGGCTATATGCCCGAAACTCATATGCTCAAATCTTTTGCCCAACGGGTGCAGGCTAGCTATCAATTAATGAAACACCTGGTAGCGTTTACGCAAGAGCATGCCGCCAAAATTGGCAAAGTAAGGGTGCAAGCTTTGGCTCAAGCAGCCCAACAAAAACAATTTGCATTAAACTGGAAACTCGATGAAAAACGCGTGGACAGCTTGCGTTTTAAAGGTTTTGAAGCTAATTATAAACCCAGCGAAATTAGCGGTCAAAATAGATTGTATTACGATAGAACAAAACCTTACGAGAAAACCATTCCTTGGTTTAACCACTACGAAGCTACGCTAACGGTACAGGCTCCTAAAGCTTACATCATTCCGCAGGCTTGGCAAAAGGTAATTAGTTTGTTGCAGTTAAATGGAGTAAAACTAGAGCGCTTAAAAAAGGATAGTGTATTCCGCCTAGATATGTACACTATTGTTGATTATAAAACAGGGGCTAAGCCTTACGAAGGTCATTATTTACACAGCCAAGTAACGCTGAAAGCACAAGAGCACACGGTGAAATTTTATGCCGGCGATTATGTGGTTCGGGTAAATCAACCTCAAAACAGATATATTGTAGAAACCCTAGAACCCCAAGGTGTGGATTCATTTTTTGCTTGGAATTTCTTTGATAGTATTTTGGGTCAAAAGGAATATTTTTCGGCTTATGTGTTTGAAGATACTGGAGCAGAAATTCTGAAAAAAAATCCTGAATTACGGAAACAATTGGAAGAAGAAAAAGCACAAAATGATGCCTTGGCTAAAAGCGGCTTGGCACAGTTAGATTGGGTATACCGGCATTCCGATTATTTAGAAAAAACGGTTAATCGGTATCCGGTCGGAAGAATTTTAAATTAAGTACCATGCAAGAATATTTAAGCCAAACCCCAGTAGCCAGCATTATTTTATTGTTTACGGTCATCACAAGTATTTACGCTTTTTCCAACCACGAGGTTTACGGAAAGTTTATGTTACATCCGTATAGTGTAAGCCGAGGGCAACGGGTGTACTCAGTGTTCACCAGCGGCTTAATTCATAAAGATTGGGGGCATTTGCTCGTAAATATGCTCTCTTTTTATTTCTTCGCTTTCCCTTTGGAGCAAACCTTAGCTTCTTTAAGCAGCTTTGGCCATTGGCAATTTGCAGGCTTGTATGTACTCAGTTTAGTATTGAGCGATTTAGGCTCTATTATAAAACATAAAAATGATTTTTGGTACAATAGTTTAGGCGCATCGGGGGCGGTATGCGCCATAGTGTTTAGCTATATTTTATTTTATCCGCTTACCAAAATGATGATTTTCCCATTGCCTATTCCCATTCCGGCAGTGTTGTATGGTTTCTTGTTTTTGGGCTATTGCTGGTATGCCTCTCGGAATTCAAGTGATCATATAAATCACGATGCGCATTTTTACGGGGCCTTGGCAGGGGTTAGTATTACGGTTTTGTATCACCCAGATATTGTACCCTACTTTTTGGGCCAACTGTTGGGGAGGTAATTAATGGAGCGGCTGCTGTTGAAAGGCGCCAGTTTCATCCATTAAAAAACTCATCGGCTTTTCCGGATCTTTAATAATTTCGAGAAGGGTAAAACCCCAAGGTTTCCAGAAATTTTCGAGTACTTGTCCGTAGGTTTTTACGTCCCAAACATCAAAAATGGGTTTACTGCTGATACCTTGCAAAGGCATTGCCTCAATAAATATGGTTTCGGGAGTTGGCAGTACGGCATATTCGGGTAGGCGATTAAATAAATAGGCTGAATAGAAAAAACGAGCACAGAGTTCTTCAAACTGAGCAGGGCTTAACCTTTTCTCATTACAAATTTCCAATATTACGTGATGGTAAGCCGCATTGGTACCGTTATCTTGCAAGGAAGCAATTATACCAAAATCGTGTGCACGGAGGCTAAAACTGAGGGTATTTAGCTCGTCGCGGTAGCTAAAAAAATCGTCTTCTTGTGCCAACTTAAACACCTTAATGCTCCAAGGTGTAGGTTCTTCGAAGCCAATAGGTTGAATGAGCGATTGCAACATAAGGTGCAAGTTCCCGAACTTATGCGACATGGCTTGCGATAGCGAAAAGGGTTCGCCAAGGGTTCTTTGTTGACGAATGCCTTGTTTAATTTCGTGGTAAATAATACCGTAAAGCAACTTCGAAATCCATTGGAAAAGACGAAGATCTGGTACCTCTTTCACTAGCGCATATCCTCCTAAAAAAGCTGCTTGTATTTCGGCTTCTAGCGGTGCTATAGCTTCTTCATACACTGCGCTACTGCAAGGAACCTTGAGGTCTTTGTAGGTAACCATGCTTTCATCCAATAATTTAAACGGACGATCTTCCAAACCAAAGGCTTGCAAAAACCAAGGAGCAAATACACCTATTTCTTCTTCGGTAGACGAAAGCGACTGCCCACTTAAAAAACAGTGCTTTGTATCAAATTGCAGGGTTTTAAAGGGGTGGTATAAACTATCCTGCATGCATTAGTTATTCCCAATAATCACCGGCGTCCCTTTGCTATTTCCCATAATAATGATTTTGGTATTGGGCGATAAGGCAATTTCTTTTTGTGCTTTTATGGCTTCGTACTGCAGTTGTTTGTCGCTTAGGCCAGTAGATAAAATACGTTGGTAATCGGCAATACCTTGTGCTTCCACTCGTTTACGCTCTGCTTCTTGGCGTTCTTTTTGCAAAACAAAGGTCATTTTTTGCGCATCCTGCTCGGCATTAATTTTAGACTCAATACTTTTCTTTACCGATTCGGGTAAGGTGATATTGCGGACTAATAATTGCTCTAAAACTAAACCACGTTTAGCAAAACTTTCGTTAATGGTTTTAAAAATTTTATCCTGAAATTCCTGACGTTTGGTAGAATACAAAGCCACTGCTTCGTAATACACCGCATTATCGCGAATGGCGGTGCGGGAAATTGGACGAACAATTTTATCCAAATAATCGTTACCAATCTCTTTTAAAATACGTGGTGCTTCGGTAGCTCTAACTTTAAATAAAACAGAAAGATCAATGGTTACTTCCAATCCATCAGAAGACAATACTCGTATGGCATCGTCGCCAGCTTTAGTTCCTTCATCATGAATGCCCGACATGGTATAGTTCTGTGTTTTGGTATCAAAGTTGGTTACCTCTACCAAAGGATTGACCACGTTTAATCCACTGTATAATACATCGTTTTCTACCTTACCAAATAAGGTTTTCACACCTACTTGGCCGGCATCAATAACCTTAAACATAGATACAGAAGCACCTAAAAGGAGTAGTAAAACACCTGCAATGCGTAGCGGATTGCTAAATTTTTGAATAGGATTATCTGCACGAGACAATTGGAAACCTACGATTAAGGCAACAAGGCCTAAAATGAGTAAAAACATTTTTTTTAGTTTAAGTGAAATTTAATCTTTTTTTGAGAGGCTTTTTACGTTTTTCAATAACCTGGCTTTTAAAAAAATAAGTAAGGCTAGAGAAAAAATTGCTGCCACCGTAATACCGTAATCTTGTCCCTTAGCCGCCCAATAGGTGCTAAGCGTGAGTACCATAATGCCAATATTTAACAATACGTTGAGTAAAACTTTGTAAATCATATTAGTATACCGGTATGTTAGGGTCAATTTCTTGAGCCCAAGCAACAATGCCTCCTTTTAAATTGTACAATTGGGTAAATCCTTGTGCCTCTAATTGCATAACGGCAGCCGCACTGCGTGCGCCACTGCGGCAATGTATAATTACGGGTTTATCGGTGGCAATTTTCCCTACTTCTAAAAGCAGTCCGCCCAACGGAATATTTTCGCCGTTTAGGTTAGATACTTCATATTCAAACTCTTCCCGAACATCTATTAGCTGAAAATCTTCTTGCTTATCTAATTTACGCTTAAGTTCTTTTACAGTAATTTCTTTCATACGTATGCCTTTCTTAACAAAGGTATCAAATACTCAACAATAAAATTTAAAAAATCAATTACTATGCTTGCATATCAATTTTGAAATCTTATATTTGTTATGCAAGCATAGTAATAAGATGAAACCAGAAGATACCGTTGATTATTTTTTAAAGGTGGTTTGGCAAAATGTAGCCAACACCTACAACCAAATTGCTTCGGGTTTTGGCATTACACAAGCTTTGGGCTATGCCCTTATTAATATCCACGATGAGGGTACGGCAGTTTCTCAAATTGCTAGTTTGTTGGGCGTAAAATCCACCAGCTTATCGCGAATGTTAAATAACATGGAGGGCTTGGGTTTAATTTACCGCAAGGTTTCGCCAGAAGATAAACGTTCGGTAAAAATTTACCTCACCGATTTTGGTAAAGAGCAGCGCAAAAAAGCCAAAGAAGTAGTGCGTAAGTTTAACGACTATTTAAACATCCATTTAGAACAAAAAGAGCGTCAGCAATTAATTGCGGCCTTACAAAAAATAAACCAGCTCACGCTGGCCTATCACCCTACATCTGGACTATGAAAAGAAGTATTAAAAAAGTAGCCGTATTGGGCTCGGGAATTATGGGTTCTCGTATTGCCTGTCATTTTGCCAATATTGGCTTAGAAGTGTTGTTGTTAGATATCGCTCCCAAAGAGCTTACGCCCGAAGAACAAGCCAAAGGCCTTACGTTGGAGCATCCGGCTCTGCGCAATAAAATTGTAAATGCGGCTTTAGAAACAGCAGTAAAATCTAACCCATCGCCCATTTTTACCAAGCGTAGCCTTAGCCGAATTAGCACCGGTAATTTTACCGATAACATGAAAGATATTGCTGCCTGCGATTGGACGATTGAAGTGGTGGTAGAAAACCTAGATATTAAGAAAAAGGTATACGAGCAGGTAGAACAATTCCGCAAGCCAGGTACCTTAATTACCTCCAACACCTCGGGTATTCCCATTCATTTAATGGCCGAAGGACGTTCAGAAGATTTTCAGAAACATTTCTGCGGAACTCACTTTTTCAATCCGCCAAGGTATTTACGCCTGCTAGAAATTATTCCAACACCCCATACCGATCCGGAAATTGTAGATTTTCTGATGCATTACGGCGATCAGTTTTTGGGTAAAACTACCGTGTTGTGTAAAGATACCCCGGCCTTTATTGCCAACAGAGTGGGCGTTTATTCCATCATGTCTTTATTGCATTTGGTGGAAAAAATGGATTTAACAGTAGAAGAGGTTGATAAATATACCGGCCCGGTATTGGGTCGCCCAAAATCGGCAACTTTTCGCACTACCGATGTGGTGGGATTAGATACCATGATTAACGTAGCCAATGGGTTATACCAAAACGTACCCAACGATAAAGCACATTCCCTTTTTCAATTACCGGGCTATGTATTAAAAATGAAAGAAAACAATTGGTTGGGCGATAAAACCAAGCAAGGATTTTATAAAAAAGTAAAAGGCGAAAACGGCAAAAGCGAAATTTTAGCCCTCGATTTAAAAACACTCGAATACCGTCCGCAAGAAAAAATAAAATCGGCTACACTCGATGGTTTAAAATTAATTGATAACCTCCGCGATCGGATGAAGGCCTATGCGAAAGGTACCGACCGAGCCGGTGAATTCTTTAGAACCGCCTTCTTTGGCTTATTCGAATACGTATCCGATCGTATTCCCGAAATTTCTGACGAATTGTACCGCATAGACGACGCCATGCGTGCAGGCTTTGGCTGGGAACTTGGTCCATTTGAAGTGTGGGATGCCATTGGCATTAGCGAAGCACTTGCCGGAATGAAAGCCCTAGGCAACGAAGCAGCCCCATGGGTACACGAAATACTAGCTGCCGGACATAACTCATTTTACAAGATAGAAGATGGTGTAAAAAAATACTACGATATTCCGAGCAAAAGCTACAAAGCCATACCAGGTACCGATGCCTTTATTATTTTAGATAATATTCGGGCTAGCAATACCATTTGGAAAAATAGCGGTACCACCATCACCGATTTAGGCGATGGCATCATCAACTTAGAATTTCATACCAAAATGAATACCATTGGTGGTGATGTGATTCAAGGTATAAACAAAGCCATTGATTTGGCCGAAAAAGATTTCCGCGGATTGGTTATCGGAAACGATGGAGCCAATTTTTCGGCTGGTGCCAATATCGGGATGATTTTTATGGCTGCCATTGAGCAAGAGTGGGATGAAATTAACATGGCCATTCGGGCTTTTCAAAATACCTCCATGCGCTTGCGCTACTCGAGTATTCCGGTGGTATTGGCTCCTCACAATTTAACTCTAGGTGGCTGTTGCGAATTTGCTTTACACGCCGATCACGTCCAAATTAATGCCGAAACCTATATGGGCTTGGTAGAATTTGGCGTAGGCTTAATTCCTGGAGGAGGAGGCACCAAAGAATTTGCCTTACGAGTTTCCGACGAATTGAAAGATGGCCAAATAGATCAAAATGTATTAAAAGATCGCTTTTTAACAATTGCCATGGCCAAGGTTTCTACCTCGGGTGCCGAGGCAGCTGATTTGGGTTATTTACAAGTGGGTAAATACAGTATCACCATGAACCGCAGTCGTTTAATAGCCGATGCAAAAGCTAAAGCCTTGGAGCTTGCCGATGCCGGATATACACAACCGGTACGCCGTACAGATATTAAAGTATTGGGCAAATCGGGTTTGGGCATTGTTTACGCAGGTGCCAACTCTATGTTTGCCGGAAATTACATTTCGGAACACGATAAAAAAATCTCCGAAAAATTAGGATACGTGATGTGTGGTGGCGATTTATCTGCTCCAAGCATCGTAAGCGAACAGTATTTGCTCGATTTAGAGCGTGAAGCTTTTTTATCGCTGTGCGGAGAAAAGAAAACCTTAGAACGTATTCAAAGTATCATTACCAAGGGTAAACCATTAAGAAATTAAAAAACGAGAATCATGCAAGAAGCATATATCATAGCAGGATACCGTACCGCGGTGGGCAAAGCCCCAAAAGGAGTTTTCCGTTTTACTAGGGCCGATGAATTGGCTGCCGAAGTGGTAAAAGCCCTCGTGGCCTCGGTGCCTAATTTAGATAAAGATCAAATAGACGACGTGATTGTGGGCAATGCCACTCCCGAGGCCGAGCAGGGCTTAAACATTGCTCGTATGGTTTCGCTAATGGGTTTAAATACCGATAAGGTTCCTGGGGTAACCATGAATCGCTATTGCGCCTCCGGCTTAGAAACCATTGCTACGGCCGTGGCGAAAATTCGTTCGGGTATGGCCAATTGTATTGTGGCCGGTGGAGTTGAAGTGATGTCGGGTATGCCCTTTGGTGGTTGGAAATTAGTACCCAACCCTGAAGTTGCCAAAGCCCACCCCGAATGGTATTGGGGTATGGGTTTAACTGCCGAGGCTGTAGCCAACGATTATAAAGTGAGTAGAGAAGCACAAGATGAATTTGCTTTCAATTCTCACCAAAAAGCAATTAAAGGTTTAGAAAGCGGACGTTTAAAAGCTGGGGTGTTGCCCATCAGCGTTACCGAGAATTATGTGGATGCCAATCTGAAAAAGAAAACTCGAGACTATATCGTTGATATCGACGAAGGTCCGAGATCGGATACGAGTATTGAAAAATTAGCCAAACTAAAGCCGGTTTTTTCGGCCAATGGAAGCATTACGGCGGGTAATTCTTCGCAAACATCCGATGGTGCTGCCTTTGTATTGGTAGTTTCGGAGAGCATGCTAAAGCAATTAAACGTACAGCCAATTGCTCGGTTGGTTAGTTATGGTGTTGCAGGCGTTCCTCCTCGAATTATGGGTATTGGTCCGATTGAAGCCATTCCTTTGGCTTTGAAAAAAGCAGGTATGAAACAAGATCAATTGGATTTAATTGAATTGAATGAGGCCTTTGCCTCCCAATCTTTAGCCATTATAAACACTTTAGGTTTAAATACCGATATCGTGAATGTGAATGGTGGAGCCATTGCCTTAGGGCACCCATTGGGTTGTACAGGCGCCAAATTAACCGTACAAGTACTTAACGAACTAAAAGCAAGAAATAAAAAATATGGCATGGTAACTATGTGTGTAGGTACCGGCCAAGGAGCAGCAGGCATTTTTGAACTGCTATAAATCAACATATCATGGAAAAAACGCATACAAAAGGTGGTGAATTCATCATCAAAGACACTGAAGCAGCAGACATTTTCATTCCCGAAGAGTTTGATGAAGAACAGTTAATGATTAAAAAAACCTGCGAAGACTTTTTGCAGACAGAAGTTAACCCCAATTTAGACCGCATTGATAAACTAGAGGAAGGCTTGATGCCAAGTTTGCTAGACAAAGCTGGCGAATTGGGTTTATTGGCTGTTTCTATACCCGAAGAATACGGCGGTTTTGGTAAAAATTTCAACACCTCTATGTTGGTGGCCGATATTGTTGGTGCCGGACACTCTTTTGCCGTAGCCATTTCAGCACATACTGGTATTGGCACCTTGCCTATTTTGTATTACGGCAACGAAGCCCAAAAAACAAAATATGTTCCCAAATTAGCTAGCGGAGAGTGGAAAGCTTCCTATTGCTTAACCGAACCAAACTCGGGTTCTGATGCCAATTCTGGCCGTACCAAAGCTGTATTGAATAAAGAGGGCACTCATTATTTAATTACCGGCCAAAAAATGTGGATTACCAATGGTGGCTTTGCCGATATTTTTATTGTGTTTGCCAAAATTGAAGACGATGAAAATCTTACTGCATTTATTGTAGAGAAAGGTTTTGGTGGCATCACTATGAATCCCGAAGAGCATAAAATGGGGATTAAGGGTTCTTCAACCCGTCAGGTATTTTTTAACGATTGCCCGGTGCCGGTAGAAAATATGCTTTCCGATCGCCAAAATGGATTTAAAATTGCCGTAAATATTTTAAATATTGGTCGTATTAAATTGGGTGCAGCAGCTATCGGTTCTTCACGTGCCGTAATCGATAAAGCCATTAATTACGCCAACGAGCGGGTGCAATTCAAACTCCAAATCTCAAAATTTGGTGCTATACGTTATAAATTGGCTGAAATGGCTACCCGCAATTTTGCTATAGAAAGTGCCTGCTACCGAGCCGGCCAAAACATTGACGATGCCTACGATGCACTCGTTGCTGGAGGCATGGAAACAGGAAAAGCCAAGCTAAAATCTACCGAAGAATTTGCCGTTGAGTGCGCCATTTTAAAAGTATGGGGTTCTGAAATGTTAGATTATGTGGTTGATGAAGGGGTTCAAGTGTATGGAGGAATGGGCTATTCTGCTGAAGCGCCTATGGATAGAGCCTACCGCGATAGCCGTATCAACCGTATTTTCGAAGGAACCAATGAAATTAACCGTTTGCTGATTGTAGACATGCTCTTGAAACGTGCCTTAAAAGGCGAATTGGATTTAATGACGCCTGCGCAAGCGGTTGCTTCCGAACTGATGTCTATCCCTGAATTTGGTGAAGAAGATGACAGTTTATTTGCAGCCGAGAAAAAGACGCTTAAAAATCTGAAAAAAGCAGGCCTCATGATTGCCGGTTCTGCCGTGCAAAAACTGATGATGAGTTTGGCGAAAGAGCAAGAAATTCTGATGAATATCGCCGATATTATTGGTGCGGTATATGTAGTCGAATCGACGATTTTGAGGGTAGAAAAATTGGTGAAAGCTAGAGGCGAAGAAGCCGTGCAAGGCCAATTAGATATGATGCGTATTTATTTGCAAGAAGCTGTAGATTCGGTTTATTTGGCTGGTAAAGAAGCTTTAAACTCTTTTGCTGAAGGCGATGAGTTAAACATGATGTTGGTAGGCTTACGCCGCTTTACCAAGGTGGCACCTTATAATATAAAAGATGCCCGCCAACGCGTAGCTAAACAGCTTATTGAGGCTAATAAATATTGTTACTAGGTTTTTTATATCATAGCCGTCCCGACCAATATCGGGACGGCTATTTTTGTTAAATAATGTTAAGCTGTCGTTTTTTCGGTTTAAAAGGATAAATTTGTGACTTAGAAAATCCGATGATTAGAAACTTTTTCGCTTTCTTTTGTGCTTGTATCTTGGCTTTAGCCGGCCTAAGTGGCTGTACCAAAACCTATCCAACTATTGCCGAAGTAGATGCGCAAGCCGTAACCAACTATATTCAAAGCAATAATCTATCGCTTCAGCAGTATGGCCAAACAGGTATCTACTACCAGGTAACCCAGGTTGGCACCGGTCCGAATATTGATTATTCTATCCAAATCCCATTGATTTATACCATTAAAACCTTAGATGGCACCTATGCCTCTATTGATACCTTTAACAACCGCTACGGAGGTTATTTCGGCTATTTTAAGCCAGATTCTTTACGTGAAGTAATTAAAAATACCTTGATAAAACAGGGTGGAACTGTCCGTGTAATTGTACCCTCGAGATTTGCCTTTGGCAAAGCAGGCAGTGGTAGCGTACCCGGAAATAGTTCGGTAGATTTTACGGTTACCGCAATTACCGCAACCAAATTGGCCGAGTACGACGATTTTACCATGCTGCAATACATGCAAGCAAATAATTTAACAGGCTTTACCAAAGCAGCAGAAGGTTATTATTACAAGTTAAGCGATCCGGGATCTGGCACTGAAACCATATCACTATCAAGTGTTATTTCTGTAGAATACACCGGTAAAACGCTCAATGGGACTGTTTTTGATAAAACAACAGCCGGTTCACCAGCTACGTTTAGTTTGGGTAGCACGGTGGAGGGTTGGCGTTTAGCACTTCCTTTGTTGAAAAAAGACGGGGCCATGCAAATTATCCTTCCATCAACTCTAGGATATGGCCTTTCTGGAAGTCAAAGCATTCCTCCTTTCTCTTGTATGTTTTTCGATATCAAAGTAACCGACGTAGTCAACTAAGCGCTATTTTTCTAAAGCCTTCTTGTATACACTTAACACCCTTTCACGAGCAAAGGCATGATCTACAATGGGTTTGCTATAGGTAAACGGATCACTAAATTCGGGCACCCATTTTTTCACATATACGAGTTGGGCATCAAATTTTTGCGTTTGTAAGGTAGGGTTAAATACTCTGAAATAAGGAGCTGCATCGTTGCCACATCCGGCAGCCCATTGCCAGCCGCCAACATTGCTGGCCTGTTCGTAGTCTAATAATTTTTGCGCAAAATAAGCTTCGCCCCAGCGCCAATCTATTAAGAGGTGTTTACATAAAAAACTAGCCACAATCATGCGTACGCGGTTGTGCATAAAGCCAGTGGTATTCAATTCCCGCATGCCGGCATCTACAATGGGATAGCCCGTTTTCCCTGCACACCAAGCGGCAAATTCTTGTTCGTTATTTCTCCACTCTATGCGATCGTATGCAGGCTTAAATGCTTGTGTGGCGCTATGCGGAAAGTGCCATAAAATCGTGAAGTAGAACTCTCTCCAAATGAGTTCCATTAACCACGTTTTATCGGCTACGGTTTGTGCAGTTTGCACCAATTCTCTAATGCTGAGGGTGCCGAAACGTAAATGAAGACCTATTCTAGAAGTGGCTGGTAAAGCAGGAAAATCTCTGTTTTTACCATAGTTTGCCAACACATTTGTGTACTCTTTCCCCGGAATGCGTATGCTGCTTGGCTCAAAGCCCATGGATTCTAAGCTAGGTATTTCTCTATTTTTTTGCTGTTCGCAACGGGTTAGCAGGGTTTCACTCGGATAAGTTTTAATTCCCGTTTCACTCCATTTTTGTAACCATTTACGGCTGTAGGGAGTAAACACGGTATATGGTTTTCCGTCGTCTTTTACTACTTCGTCTTTCTCAAAAATGACGTGGTCTTTAAACGTATGAAAAGCAATTCCTTTTTGTGAAAATAGAGTAGCCAATTGTTCATCTCGTGTACGAGCATAAGGTTCGTAATCGTGGTTCGCAAAAACGTTTTTTACCTCGTATTCATTTAATACTTCTTCCCAAGCCTGTTCCGGCGTGGCATGTTTTACCAGCATTGATGAGCCGGCGGCTTTTAATTCTTCATTAAGGGCTCTTAGTTCTTGTTGAATAAAGCCGACTCGAGCATCGCTGCGGTCGCTGAGTTTATCGAGAATATTCCGATCGAAAATGAAGAGCGGCACTACCGGTAAGCCGGCATTAAGCGCTTCAAAAAGTCCACGATTATCACGTAGACGTAAATCCCTACGAAACCAAAAAATAGTAACAGTTGCTTTAGGCATACAAATTTTTTAAGGCTGATGAAATATTTGAAAAATTGAACTTAAATCCGGCATCTTGAATTTTAGAAACAGCTACTCGAGTGCTTCCTAAAATGGCGGCACTGCGTTCGCCTAATACTGCTTTTAGTAAAATAGATGGAACTCCCGGCAACCAAAGCGGTCTTTTAAATTGTTTAGCCAGGGCTTGCGTAAATGTGCTATTGGTAATGGGTTCGGGTGCTGCCATGTTGTAGGTACCCTGCAAATTGGTATGCTCTACCGCAAATACGTACATGTTCACCACGTCTTCCCAATGAATCCAAGAAATCCATTGTTTGCCCGAACCTAGGTTTGCGCCGAAACCGAATTTTACAGGCAAGGCCATAGGAGGTAAAGCGCCGCCAGCTAAATCGAGCACTATGCCGGTACGAAATTTTACGATGCGCAATCCCAAGGCTTCTGCTTCGTCAATGGCGTGCTCCCAGGCAATACACGATTCGGCTAAAAATCCTTCACCTGCCGGACTGTTTTCGGTCAGTATTTCATCTCCTCTATCGCTATAAAAACCTATGGCGGCGGCAGAAATTACAGTTTTAACGGAAGTGTTATGGCTGTTTTTTAAGGCGGTATAAATTAAGCGCACAGAGTTTGTTCTACTATCAATAATGGCTTTTTTTCTGGTCGGAGTCCATGCTTTATCTACTATTGCCTCACCTGCTAAATGGATTACGGCAACTGCTTCTTCAAAGCAACGTTCGTCCAACTCGTTTTTGGCCACATCCCAGGTAAAAGAACGCATGCGTTTATCCATGCTTGGGTTTAGTTGCCTACTTAAAATACGCACTTCGTAGCCCTTATCAAGCAAGGTTTTGCATAATCGTTGACCAATAAGGCCGGTACCGCCACTTACTACTATTGTTTTGTTCGTCATGTTAGTTTCAAAAATTGCTATTTTTAAGCAATTATTTGCAAAATGCATACAATTTAACACCTAGAAGACATAGAAGTTATATATTTAGAAAAACTATTATTTAAAATATGAAAAAGACACCCTTATTAGAATACCTTATTTTAGCAGCAATCATTGTTACCATATTTATTTCTGAATACCACTATCTAATATTGAAAGATTATGAAAGGGCTATATTTATTGGTTTATGGCCACCAACAATGATAGGACTGCTCATTTACCTTAATTTAAAAAAATGACATGGAGAATTTAGATATTTTTATTCTGACAGCTATTGTCTCAGCTTTATATTTAGGATATGCTTTTATAGTTCTGGGCGCATCAAAACGTAAATAACAAAGTCCCTTGTTAATTTACTGTTGGGGTTGCCTTGCATTTGTTAAATACAATTTTAACATACTAGAAATGCAAATTCACTAATCTTATTATGATCTATCAAAAACACCTTTTTATTTGCACCAATCATCGGGCAGCCGATGCTCGTATCTGCTGTGGTGAAGCCAATGGCTTGGCTTTAGTGGCTGCTTTTAAGAAAGCGATTAAGGATAAAGGGCTAAATGCCGAAATCAGAACGCAGCGAACCGGCTGCTTTGATCTTTGTGAACGTGGACCCATTTTGGTGGTTTATCCCGAAGGCGTTTTTTATGGCAAAGTGCAGTTGAGTGATGTAGAAGAAATTGTTTCAGAACATGTAGAAAACAACCGGATTGTGGAACGTTTGGTGATTAATTCTAAAAAAGAAGCCTAGTGGCTAAAGTAATTGTTATTGGCGCCGGAATTGCCGGAATTGCATCAGCTATTCGCCAAGCCGTTAAAGGTCATGAAGTAGCTGTTTACGAAGCCAATGCCTATCCCGGTGGTAAATTGTCAGAGTTTAGATCTGGCGATTTTCGGTTTGATGCCGGCCCGAGTTTGTTTACCATGCCACAGTACGTGGATGAGCTGTTTAGCCTGGCCGGTAAAAATCCAAAGGATGAGTTTACTTACGAGGAATTGGAAACGGTTTGCCGTTATTTTTATGAAGATGGTACCCGTATTAATGCTTGGGCCAACCGAGATAAATTAGCGGAAGAAATAGCTTTAAAAACCAAAGATCCGGCTTCGTCTGTACATCAATTTTTGGATTATAGTGCCCGAATTTATGATATTACCCACGCTATTTTTCTAGAAAAAAGCCTGCACCGTCTTCGATCTTTTTTGAACTGGGAAACCTTAAAAGCCGTATTCCGATTTCCGAAAATCGACCCTTTTCGGAGTATGAATACCGCTAATACCGATTTTTTTACCGACGATAAGACCATCCGATTTTTTAACCGCTATGCTACTTATAACGGCTCTAACCCGTATAAAGCACCGGCAACGTTAAATGTGATTCCGCATTTGGAGCAACATTTTGGTGCTTATTTTCCTAAGGGGGGCATGGTAGCCATTACCCAAAGTTTGGTTAAACTGGCCGAAAATTTAGGCGTAAAATTTAATTACCAGGCCCGTGTAGAAGAAATTTTGGTGGAGAATAAAAAAGTTGAAGGCATCCGTTTAAATGGAGAAATTATACCCGCCGATCGGGTGATTTCTAATATGGACATTTGGTTTACCTATCGTCAATTATTAAAAAAAGAAGGTGCTCCAAAACGTATCCTGAGTCAGGAGAGAAGCAGTTCGGCACTCATTTTTTATTGGGGCGTTAAAGCGGAATTCCCGGAATTGGATTTGCACAATATTTTTTTCAGCGAAGATTATAAAAAAGAGTTTGCAGCTATTTGGGAGCAACAAGCTATAGATGCTGACCCTACCATTTACGTCAATATAAGTGCTAAATACCAAACTGAAGATGCGCCAAAAGGTGCTGAAAACTGGTTTGTGATGATAAACGTACCGGCCAATACAGGCCAGAATTGGGATAAACTTATTGCAGAAGCACGAAAAAACATCCTCCAAAAGTTATCCCGCATGTTGAATCGGGATATTGCTCCGCTCATAGTTACCGAAGAAATATTAGACCCCCGAAGTATTGAACAAAAAACCGCCTCGTACCAAGGGTCTTTGTACGGAACCAGTTCTAATAATCAGTTTGCGGCTTTTTTGCGCCATGCCAACTTCTCGTCTAAAATCAAAGAGTTGTACTTTGTAGGTGGCAGCGTGCATCCTGGTGGAGGTATACCGTTGGCTTTACTCTCGGCAAAAATTGTGGATGACTTATCTGCCTGAAAGCGAAACGCTTTGTAAAATTTCTTATATTTAAACCATGTATCCGCCACGCCGAAACGCTTTTATTTATGCCTTCTTTTCCTGGTATATTAACCGGATAATTGCCCGCAATTTTAAGTATTTTGACTATAATTCCATCGAAATTGACCCAAAGCGTGCTGTTTTATTGCTGTCCAATCATTTTTCGTGGTGGGATGGCTTTTTACTATTCCAGCTCAACCGTTTATTTCTGCATAAGAAATTCCATATTTTGGTGACCGAAGAGAATTACCATTCGCACGGATTTTTAAAATATTTGGGCGCCTTTTCGGTGAAAAAGCAATCGCGGAGCATGATTGAAACCTTAGAATATGCCGGTAAATTATTAAACGATCCGGCCAATTTGGTAGTCATTTTTCCGCAAGGTAAATTGTTCTCTAGCCACTGCGATGAGGTGATTTTCGAAAAAGGCTTGATGAATGTTATAAATTCCTCCGACCGTAAATTTCAATACCTATTTGTAGCTCTTTTAGTAGATTATTTTCAGTTTAAAAAACCTACGGCCAAGGCCTATTTGCAAACTTGGGAAGGGGCCGAGTTTACCAGTTTGCAGCTTATTAAAAGCGAATACAATAAGCATTATAGCCAAGCAAAGCGTAGCCAAAACCAAGAGACTGTATAAGTATGATAGGGGTATATGTAGTTTTCTTTTTCTTAGTCATTCGCTTTTCTGTAACCCTCTTTAATTTTATTTCTCGTCCGTTTTTATTTAAGAGTACGCAGCATCACCAGGAATTGGTTTCTATACTTATCCCGGCCCGCAATGAAGAGCGAAACATGGCTAAACTGCTAACATCATTAGTTCAAGAAGATTATCCTAACCTAGAAATTTTAGTTTTAGATGATGGTTCTACCGATGCTACAGCCTCTATCTGCGCAACTTTTGCAGCAAAAGATATTCGAATTAAAGTGCTTACAGGAAAACCCTTAGCAGAAGGTTGGCTGGGTAAAAATTATGCATGTCATCAATTGGCTAGAGAAGCCAAGGGAACTTATTTGGTATTTTTAGATGCCGATACCTGGGTGCAACCCGGCTTTATTGCTGCTCTTATTCATCGTATGAAAGCCCGTCGCTTAGATTTATTGAGTATATTTCCTACTCAAGAGATGGGCACTTTTGGGGAACAACTCCTCGTGCCACTCATTAATTTTGTATTGCTCAATTTGTTGCCGCTTCGTTTGGTACAACTCTCTAAGAACCTACTTTTTTCAGCTGCCAATGGTCAATGCATGGTGTTTGATGCAGCTAGCTATCGCCAAAATAAATGGCACGAACACGTGAAGGCGAATGTAGTGGAAGACATAGAAATTATGAGGGCTGTAAAAGTTTGGGGCGGCGATGGAGAGGTGCTGCTAGACCGTGGATTTATTTCGAGCAGAATGTACAGCGGCTTTTCGGAGGCCTTGGAGGGTTTTAGTAAAAACGTATTGGTTGGCTTTGGCAATAGCATTTTTGTGATGAGTGTGTATTTATTTATGTTGGTTGTGGCTCCCTTGCTTTTAATTTTCTTTGTTGATATCCGATTAAGTTTATTTGCCTTAAGCCTAATTTTACTAAGCAGGATAATGATTGCCTTGCTATCTGGTCAATCGCTATGGAGAAACATAGTATTACATCCACTACAGATGCTTAGTTTTGTATTGCTTGCCATTGTTGCTGCACAAAAAAAACTAACACATAGCAATACATGGAAAGGGCGAAATGTGGGATGAAAAAGAAAGAATATATCTTAAGTTTTTTTGTAATTCTATTTCACCTTGTAGGTTTTTTAGGCTTTTTTTTCGGCTATAAAGAACTATTCACGAGCCTTATTCCCTTTCATTTACTCCTCATGTTAGTCTTGCTAGTGTGGAGTTATGAGTCTTTTAACAGCCACTTTGCACTACTTATTTATTGTTTAGGTTTTGGTATAGAATTCTTAGGAGTGCATACCGGAATTATATTTGGCAGCTATCAGTATGGCGATGCATTGGGTATTAAACTTGCCAATATCCCTTTGCTTATCGGTGTAAATTGGGTTCTGTTAATTTTTGCCGCCGGAAGTGCTATACACTATGTACCCATTAAATCTGATGTGTTAAAGGCGGTGCTGGCGGCAGCTTTATTAGTAGTACTCGATATATTTATAGAACCAGTAGCTATACGCTTTGATTATTGGCATTGGGCTTCTACAGCTGTTCCTTTACAAAATTATGTTGCTTGGTTTATATTTTCATTCGGTTGTTTTTGGCTCTTTTTTAATCAAAAAAAGAACACTAAAAATTCCGTAGCTGTCACGCTCTTACTAGCGCAATTTCTTTTTTTTATGGCCTTAAATTATTGGGGTTAAACCCTGGTAAATTTGTACTTTTGAATTGTTATGAGTTATAATCTTCAAGTGACTATCGATGGTGATTCGGGCTTTTGTTTTGGCGTAGTTTATGCCATAGACATGGCCGAAGAAATTTTAGCCGAACAAGGCTATTTGTATTGTTTGGGCGATATTGTGCACAATGATGAAGAAGTAGAACGTTTAAAAGCAAAAGGCTTGCGCATTATTTCTCATGATGATTTGCCCAGATTAGAAAATGAAAAAGTACTCATTCGGGCACATGGCGAAGCGCCCGAAACGTATAAAATAGCTCTAGAAAAAAATATTACTCTCATTGATGCTTCTTGCCCAGTAGTGTTGAAATTGCAAAACCGTATTAAAAATTCATCTGATGATAAAGAGCGAATTCTCATTTTCGGAAAACACGGCCATGCCGAGGTTATTGCTCTGCAAGGACAAACCAATAACAATGCCTTGGTATTTCAAGATTTGGCCGAACTAGATGAGGTAGACTTGCCAAAATCGTTTACCCTATTTAGCCAAACCACTAAAAGCACCGAGAAGTTTTATCAAATTAAAGAAGAATTAATTAGCCGTGGCTACGAAATAAAAGCCCACGATACCATTTGCAGACAAGTATCTAACCGCGACAAGGAATTGCCCGAGTTTGTAAAGAATTTCGATAAAGTTGTTTTTGTATCGGGTAAAAAGTCATCTAATGGCAAAGTATTATACGAAGTTTGTAGGAAATACAATAGCAATACGTATTTCGTATCCAATGTTGGCGAATTAAATTCTTCTATGTTTGCTCCTGGCGAAAAAGTAGGAATTTGCGGCGCTACGTCAACCCCTATGTGGTTAATGGAAGAAATAAAAGCCGCCCTAGTAAAATTATAGAATGAGAAAAATAGGTTTTTTGGTGCTTAGTTTGTGTTTGGCATCTACTCTTTCTGTTTTTGCTCAAAAAAAATCTACAGAAATAAACTTAGTTACCACCACAGGGTCTTTATCAGGAACACTTTTACCCGCCGGCCGCAACCAAACTGTGGCCATTATTATTGCTGGTTCTGGCCCAACAGATAGAAATGGAAATAATTATTTAGGCGTAAAAGCAAACTCGTATAAATTAGTAGCCGAAGGCTTAGCCAAGCAAGGTATTGCAAGCTTAAGGTACGATAAGAGAGCTGTGGGTAAAAGTAGTAGCCCAGGCATGATAGAAGCCGACCTCCGCTTTGACGATTATATAAACGATGTTAAAAGTTGGATAAACTACCTGATCGATTCAGTAAAATATAAAAGAGTAGTGCTTATTGGCCATAGCGAAGGAGCTTTGTTAGCTAGTATCGCCGGCCAAGAAGATCGGGTTGCTGGGGTAGTATTGGTTTCGGGTATGGGCCGTAGTTTTGATGAAGTTATTGCCGAGCAAATTTCTAAAAATGCCCTTTTGGCTATCCAAAAAGAATCGCAAGCTATTATGGATTCTTTAAAATCGGGGAGCTTGGTTTCAGAAGTGCCTTCCTATTTTAATGCACTTTATAGACCCTCGGTACAGCCATATTTAATCTCTTTGCTCAAATATGCTCCCTTGGCACAGGCTTCTATGCTACAAAAACCGGTTCTTATTTTACAAGGCGATGCCGATAGCCAAATACAGGTAAAAGATGCAGAGGCCTTGGCCAGAGTAGTAAAGCAAGCTCAGCTAGTCATAATCCCGAAGATGGATCATGTGCTTAAAGAAGTGCTCGATGCTCAGAAACCATTGGCAAATTATTCAAATGCCGAGGGGCCATTAGCCCCAGGCTTTTTAAACGCCTTAACAGATTTTATAAAGAACCTTAAATAGGGCTTAGCCCATGTTGTGGTATACAGCCTGTACGTCGTCGTCTTCCTCTAATTTGTCAATTAGTTTCAATACATCGGCTGCCTGTTCTTCATTTATTCCAGCGGTAGATTGTGCTACTCTTTCTAATTTAGCACTAATTACTTCAATGCCCTTTTCCTCTAAGGCTTTTTGCATTTTGCCAAAATCTTCAAATGCGGTATGAATTACGGCTATATCTTTTCCTTCTTCGCCTTCTTCAACATAAATTTCTTCTAGGCCAGCATCTATCAGTTCAAACTCTAATTCCTCTAAATCTACTTCTCCAGGCTCAAAACGAAATACCGATTGACGGGTAAAAATAAAATCTAAGGAGCCTGTTTTACCCAAATTGCCATCACATTTATTAAAATAACTGCGTACGTTGGCTACAGTACGGTTGGTATTATCGGTAGCAGTTTCTATTAAAATAGCTACCCCATGTGCCGCATAGCCTTCGTACACTAATTCCTCGTAATTGCTTTCATCTTTATTGCTGGCACGTTTAATGGCCGCTTCTACACGGTCTTTAGGCATGTTTACCGCTTTGGCATTTTGCATGGCTGTGCGCAAACGTGAGTTATTATCGGGGTTTGCACCGCCTGCTTTTACAGCCATTACAATCTCTTTACCCAAGCGGGTAAATTGAACGGCCATTTTGGCCCAACGTTTAAATTTTCGCTCTTTTCTAAATTCGAATGCTCTTCCCATGGACTATTATTTACTTAAATTTTTAATCATATCTGTGCTTATTCCTGCCAAATCGAAGGACAGTTTCCATCCCCAATCTTCTTTAGCAAAGCTATCGTCTATTGATTTTGGCCAGCTATTGGCAATGGCTTGGCGTGGATCGTTCTCGGTGTACGAGAGCGTAAAATTAGGAACTTGTTTGCGTATTTCTGTAGCCAATTGTTCGGGTGTAAAACTGATGCCACTTAAATTGTAGCTCGAACGAATGCGTAATTTTTCTGCCGGAGCATCCATTAATTGAATGGTGGCCCGAATGGCGTCTTCCATATACATCATGGGGAGTGCGGTGTTTGCTGATAAAAAACATTCGTAATGCCCATTTTTTAAGGCTTCGTGAAATATATGTACTGCATAATCAGTTGTGCCACCGCCTGGTTTCGCTTTCCAGCCAATTAATCCCGGATAACGAATACTCCGAACATCCAACCCGTATTTAGTAAAATAATATTCGCACCAGCGTTCGCCGGCTAATTTGCTAAATCCGTACACCGTGTTCGGATCCATTATACAATACTGGGGGGTATGTTCTTGGGGAGAATGTGGCCCAAAAACGGCAATTGAACTAGGCCAAAACACCTTTTTAACTTTAAATTCTACCGATAAATCGAGCACATGGAGCAATCCATCCATATTTAACTCCCACGCCTTTTTAGGCTTTTGTTCGCCAACTGCAGAAAGTATGGCTGCTAAAAGATATACTTGAGTGGGTTGGTATTTCTCGAAAAGGCTGCGTAGGTTCTCTTGGTCTAACACATTTACTTGTTCAAAAGGACCTGTAAAAGTTTGAGGCTCCCGAATATCGCAGGCAATTACCTGCTCGTTGCCATTGATTTGGCGTAGGGCCTCTACTAATTCTGTCCCAATTTGCCCGTTAGAGCCAATAACCAAAATGGATTCACGCATGTTTTGCTTGGGTTTCAAGCAAAGGTAAAAAAAAGCTACAACCAAGATGCATGAAAGCGGCTAATTCAATTTTGTCGCCACTACACAGGTTTTAGTATAATTTTTCACTTGTCCGCTAGTGTTAAATACCTGAATTTTGAGAATGTAAATCCCTATGGGTACGCGTTCGGCTTGTTCATTAAGGCCATCCCATACCCATGCGCCTTCTGTGCCCATAGTTTGGTTTTTAATGAGGGTACGCACCATTTGTCCTTGTTCGGTAAAAATTAGAACGTTGGCTATCCAGCCAGGTGTTTGCCAATGATACAGTATGGTGAGTGCATCCTCAAAGCCATCGTTATCTGGCGATAAGGTGGGAGAACTTAGCTTAATCTCATTAGTGCCCGCCACTCCTTCTAAAAATTGTGAATTCTGATAACCCGGCGTAGCAAAACCCACAGCTGCTGCTGCCGATCGGAAGTTGCCGGGAGTATTGGCCGCTAGGCTGAACAAACTGCGTTCTAAGGAAACCCCTTCTGTATTGGATAGGAGTGCGAAATGCATTTTATCCGAATAGTTAAATTGATCGATACGAATAGAATCGCGAACGAGAATGGCTACGCCAGCATCGTCATTAAACGAAGGTAAAGCAACAACTTTAACTAATGTATTGGGCTGACTTACGGTGTAGTTGGTCAAAATATAGTCCGTATCGGTGCCTAGTACTCGATACGATTTTGCTGGAATGAGATTGTTTACTCCGCTAACTGCTTTCAGGCTAATGAGTTTATCTTGATCATCTGCGCTGGCAATACCCAAGTCTTTTAAATCGAGTGGATGGTCGGTATTGTTATAAATTTCTACAAAATCTACCCCACCAACTTTGGGGTTAAATAAGATTTCGGAGAGTAGTAAATCGCCAACCAAAATCTTTTGGGGTAAATAAAAACTTCCGCTATTATTGGGCACCTGAATGAGCACCCCACTGCAATCACTTACTTGGTTACTGCTGAGGGTGTACGTTAGCCCTCGGCTAAGTTGGGCTGCAAACTTTAGTTGTACCTCGGTGAAATTGGGCGCCACGGCCACGCCCGAGATGGGCTGGGCTACACCGTTGTTTAAATTGTAATGGCTAGGAAGCACCGCCGAGGTACTGTCTATAAATCGGTTAAATTGAAGGCTAAGGGTTACACTATCTAACACGTTTACCGAGAGTAGTTGTATGGGCGCCGGATCTACTCCATTAGAGTATATACTATTGATTTTTCCCGGCGTCCCGCCGCTGATATCCGAGCTGGCTCCCCAATTCTGAATGCCCGTACAAATTGCTTTTGGGTTGATAAGCTCTAAGCTATAGCCGCCTTGCTTTTTAAGAGCGTCTTTATACCAGGTATCGGCATAATTTACTTGGTCAATTATTCCCCCCTTATCATTCTTCAGCACCAACTTATCGCTTGCATTGTTTAAGCTTGGCCAAGTGCTTAAGCCTATTACTTTGCCAAAAAGTGTGAAATTAGGTACGTCTACCAAGGCGCATAGCACTACGAATTCATGCGGGTCTATGCTTATATTTCCTAAGGTGGCCGTGCTGGTGCCATCGCTATAGGTCCAATTATTTAGGCTGATGGGGAAGTCGGTGGTATTCCCAAGTTCTATAAACTCTACACTAGGTAAATCAATTTGCGGCGATGGATCGGCAAAAATTTCGTTAATTAATATGTCTTTTGCTTGTGCTACATAGGGCTTTACATATGAAAAGCTAAAAGGCGAATTGCTTACCACATTACTAGCCTTATCACTTATATTAACTACAGATAGCAAATAGGTGGCCGTTTGCAGATTAGTGGCAAATTTTAATTCATACAAAGCGCTATTGGCTAGTTTTTTAATAGAGATAGGGTTTCCAAAACCATTATCGAGTGTATAATTAGCCGTATTTTTTGCTTTCACACTGTCCATAGGTTCATTATAGGCAATGGCTATGGTGTTTGAATCAATGGCTGTGGCCGAGAGGATATTTGGAGGCGTAGTATCTGCAATAAGCGGCGCAATACTAATGTCGTCGAAAAAGTGTTTTTGTACAAAAGATACGGTAGACTGTTGCACCAAAAATCCAAAATAGGAGGTGCTAGTAATGCTGTTATCTAATGCCGATCCTTCGGGAAAATAATCAAATCCAATGCCCGTTAGGTCACGCTCTAGTGTAAACAACCCAGCTGCCGTTCTACTTACTTTAATTTTAATAGTATTGTTCGAGGTATTGAGGCTGCCATCTAGTCCATCAATAATTTTTACACTCGTATTTACGGCACCTGTTCGTTTATAAAGTGCCACTTCATCGGCTGTGTTGCCAATGCGTACAAAATAGCCGTTTATACTTGCGCTTTGTAAATTTTGTTGGTCCGAAATAAGATATACATCTACATAATTTGAGCCTGAAGTAAACAATTGAAGGTTGCACCAAAACTCCCAGGTACAATCGTTTGCTAGAGAGTTGACGGTACTTAAATAAAAATTGCTATTCAATACTACCGAGTTAGAGCGTAAATGATTTAAGCCTGGCTGATCTGAAATGATAAAATCGGCCCCGGCATTGCTGCCAGTCCAAATTGGGCCGGCTGTAAAATCCCCATCGTTAAATGCATCTGTTACTTGACCAAAAGCAGAATTGATGCACAGCAGTGCTAAAAAGACTAAACTATTTTTCATATTTGTAAGCATTAAACGTATGAATTTACAAATAATTAAATTATTTAACTAATAACTAAATGAAAGTTGCTGTAGTAGGTGCCACCGGTTTGGTAGGCACCGTAATCTTGAAAGTATTGGAAGAACGTAATTTCCCATTAACAGAATTACTACCAGTTGCCTCTGCCAAGAGTGCCGGTAAAACCATTCGTTTTAAGGGTAAAGACGTGAAGATACTCACCATTGATGAAGCTATTGCGGCTAAACCAGATATCGCCTTATTTTCTGCAGGCGGAGGCACTTCCTTAACCGAAGCCCCTCGTTTTGCTGCATTGGGAACTGTTGTTATAGACAATTCATCGGCTTGGCGGATGGACCCGGACAAAAAATTAGTGGTGCCCGAAGTAAATGCGCATGTATTAACCAAACAAGATAAAATTATTGCCAACCCGAATTGTTCTACCATTCAAATGGTGGTGGTTTTAGAGCCTTTACATAAAAAATACGGCATTAAACGAGTGGTGGTTTCTACCTACCAATCGGTAACCGGCACGGGTGTAAAAGCGGTGGAACAATTGATGAACGAGCGTAAAGGCATATCGGGCGAAATGGCCTATCCGCATACTATCGATTTAAATGTGATTCCTCATATTGATGTATTTCAAGAAAATGGATACACCAAAGAGGAAATGAAGATGATTGTGGAGACCAAGAAAATTATGGGCGACGACAGCATTCAAGTAACAGCTACTACGGTACGTATCCCGGTAATGGGTGGCCACTCCGAATCGGTAAATATTGAGTTTGAAAAAGATTTTGATGTGGCTGAAGTGCGCCAACTATTAGCACACACAGCAGGACTGATTGTGGTTGATGATCCGGCAAATTTAAAATACCCTATGCCTAAAGATGCGCATGAAAAAGATGAGGTTTTTGTAGGTCGTATACGCCGCGATGAATCTCAAGCAAAGACCCTAAACCTGTGGATTGTAGCCGATAACTTGCGCAAAGGTGCGGCAACCAATGCCGTGCAAATTGCCGAGTATTTGGTAGCGAATGGCTTAGTGTAAAAGTATTTAGTTTAATTAGCAAGCCTTCTGAATTTCAGGAGGCTTTTTTCTTGCCATAATTTTTCTACTTTTAAGCATGAGAAAAGTAGTTTTTTTGGTGCTAGCCTGTTGTTTACCTACGCTTAGCATGTTTGCGCAAAGCGAATTGGCAAAAAAAATAGAACAGGCCTATACTCGTTTTGCTGCCGATGAACAAATGCAGTATGCTAGCATTTCGCTTACCGTGCTCGATGCTCAAACTGGTGAAGTACTATTTATTAAAAATGAGATGCAGGGCCTAGCTCCAGCGTCTACCTTAAAAACCATTACTTCTGCTACCGCACTGTATTTGTTGGGACCTAATTTTACTTATAAAACTAGTTTGGGTTACACGGGCAGCATTTCAAAAGAAGGGATCTTAACCGGCGATATTATTCTCCTAGGTGGCGGCGACCCCAGCCTAGGTTCTTGGCGGTATAATCAAGGAACTTCTGCTGTATTAACACAATGGCTAAACGCCATTAAGCAAGCTGGTATTAAACAAATACAAGGCAAAGTAGTGGGCTGCGATTCTTTGTATGGCGCTCAAATTACGCCCGATGGCTGGATTTGGCAAGATATGGGTAATTATTATGGGGCCGGAGCTACTTCTTTAAGTTGGCACGAAAATCAGTTGGATGTGTACATAAAGCCGGGGGCTAAGGTGGGAGATTTAGTAAGTCTTACAAAAATTGAACCCACGTATCCATACCTACAATTTATAAATGAGATAAAAACCGGCCCGGCTGGAAGTGGCGATAAAGTGTATGCCTATGCAGCTCCGTATTCAACGGTGGTTTATTTACGAGGAACCTATGGTATTGATTGGACGAAACCCATTTCGCCGGCCATCCCAGATCCGGCATTTGAAGCGGCTTATCGCTTAGCCGATACCTTACGTACTGCCGGTATTGTACCAAGTGAAGCACCCACCACTTGGCGGAGAATGCAAGAACATCAGCCGAGTACTTTGCCTAGCTATCAGGTAATCCATACCATAAACTCTCCAAAACTCACCGATTTAGTTTTTTGGTTCAATAGGAAGAGCATTAATTTATATGGCGAAAATTTACTAAAGGCCCTAGCGCTTAATGCTGGGAAGCCAGCAGTAACGCAAGCAGGGGCAGAAGTTGTAAAAAACTTCTGGAAAAATAAATTAGATATCGACCCTTATTCTTTAAACATTAGCGATGGCAGTGGCTTATCGCCAGCCAATAGAGTAAGCACTTTAAGCATGGCTAAAATCTTGCAATCGCTTAAAAAAGAATCTTGGTTTGCATCTTACTACGAAAGTTTGCCTACGTATAATGGTATGAAAATGAAGAGTGGAAGCATTGCCGATGTATTGGCCTATGCCGGTTATCAACGTAGTGCTTCAGGAAAAGAATTGGTTTTTGCGTTTATGATAAACAACTATCACGGAAATACACCGCTGGCAAAAAAGAAAATGTATGCGCTCTTAGATCAGCTTAAATAAGCTGCTTATTCGTAGCGTAGTGCCTCTACGGGGTCTAGTTTAGAGGCTTTTGAGGCTGGGTAAAAGCCCGATATCATACCTACGCTTACGCAAATGATAACGCCCAAAATCATCCAGGCCCATGGAATAATAAAACTGCCGCCGAGTGCAATGGCTACCAAGTTGCCAATTAATATGCCTAGGAAAATACCGCTAATTCCACCCAGCAAACAAATAACTACAGCCTCCATTAAAAACTGACGGCGTATAACCATGGGGGTGGCACCTACAGCTTTGCGAATGCCAATTTCGCGGGTTCGTTCGGTTACAGAAACTAACATGATATTCATTAAACCGATAGAAGCCCCTACAAGGGTAATAAAGCCAATAATAATGGCGGCCAAGGTTACGTATTTTATATTGTCGAGTAGCGTTTGCGCAATGGCATCGCTCTTCATAATTTCGAAATTATCATCATCCTTAGCACGTAATTTGCGGATGGTTCTAAACGTTCCGGTGGCTTCGCCAACAGCATTTTCCATTAAGGTGGGGTTGGTAACCATTACCGCAATGGTATACGATGGGTTGGGATTGGTTTGAATTTGTTTGGCTCTTAATAATGGAATAACACATACTTTATCGCCACCCATGCCCATACTCGAACCTTTTTCGGCAAATACGCCAATAATGGTGAATTTGTTATTCCCGATGGTTACGATACGGTTTACGGGATCGGTATTTTTAAATAAACGAGTTTTAACCTCGTTGCCAATAATAACTACGCTGCTGCCAAACTCTTGTTCGCCTTGCGAAAAATTACGCCCCGATGCTAATTTATAGCCGCCGGTAAATAAATAGCTATCATCGGCTCCTAAAATAAATAAGTTGGGGTTGGTTTTTACGTTGCCATATTTGGCCGTAGCAGCAAAAGTGGCAAAGGTGTTTACCGAAATAATGGCTGGGTAGTTGAACCGCGATTTAAAGGTAAGTGCCTCTTGGTAGGTAATAGATTTGTATTGTTTTGGTCGAGAACCATTTCCGCCAATGCGAATGCCAATACCTCGGTTACGGATAGTAAAGGAGTTGGAACCCATGCTAGAGAAGGTATTGTTTAACGAGCTTTTAATGGCATCTATAGAGGTTAAAATACCTACCAAAGCCATTAAGCCAAAAGCAATAATAAGGGCGGTTAAAAAGGTACGGAGTTTATTGCTCTTTACCGATTGCATGGCCACTTTTACGTTCTCTAAATAATTCATGGATGTGTAAAAAAAATAAAAATCCCGCTCGTTTGACAGCGGGATAGCACTAAATGTTACAGGTATATATTATTAAACCGAAAAGGAAGTTCCGCAGCCACAGGTACTAGCCGCATTGGGGTTGTTAAATACAAAGCCACGTGCATTTAATCCTTGCTGATAATCTACTTGCATGCCGGCAAGATATAAACCATGCGCTTTGTTCATCAATACCCGAATGCCATCAATGTTAAATTCCTGATCGCCTTCTTTTTCTTGGTCGAAGCCCAAAATGTAATTCATGCCCGCACAGCCACCACCTTCTACGCCTACACGTAGGCCAAAATCTGGTGCAATCTCCTGTTGTTCTATTAATTTTTTAAGTTCTATTTTAGCACCTTCTGTAAAACTGAGTGGCGCTTCTATCGTGGTTGTTGTACTCATCTTTTTTATATTATATACAAATATACGCTTAAAAGCACATAAACCATTTTTGTATGTGCATTTTACATTTGCTAAACAATCGGTGTTTTTCTGATTTTTTGGCTAATTTTAACCAATAATTATTTGCAGCACGCAAACAGCTACATGGCCGAAAAAAAACATACAACTACTTCTGGCATTTCTATTAAAGAGGTGTACACCACCGCAAAAACGAGTACAGAATTACCGGGCGAATTCCCCTATACTCGAGGTATACGGAAAGATATGTATCGGGGTAAAACCTGGACTATGCGCCAATATGCCGGTTTTTCTACTGCTGAGGAATCCAACAAGCGCTACCATTATTTATTGGCACAGGGCACCATGGGCCTTTCGGTGGCGTTTGATTTGCCCACGCAAATTGGCTACGATTCCGATCATGAGATGGCCGAAGGCGAAGTAGGTAAAGTGGGCGTAGCTATAGATTCGCTCCGCGATATGGAGATTTTATTTGATGGGATTGATTTGCAAAAAATTACCACATCTATGACCATTAATGCCACTGCCGCTATTTTGTTGAGCATGTATATTGCCGTGGCTAAGAAACAAGGTGCCGATTTAAAACAGATTTCGGGCACTATACAAAACGATATTTTAAAAGAATATGCCGCTCGGGGCACCTATATATATCCGCCTAAACCCTCTATGCGTTTGGTTACCGATGTTTTTGAGTTTTGCAGCCAAGAGGTGCCCAAGTGGAATACCATTTCTATTTCGGGCTATCACATCCGCGAAGCAGGTTCTACCGCGGTGCAAGAGTTGGCTTTTACCTTAGCCAATGGCAAAGCCTATTTGCAGGCTGCCTTAGCCAAAGGCTTAGATATCAATATTTTTGCCAAACGCTTATCCTTCTTTTTCAATTGCCACAATAATTTTTTCGAAGAAATTGCCAAGTTTAGAGCAGCTAGACGCATGTGGGCTCACATCACCAAAGAATTAGGAGCAACCGATCCCAGGGCGCAGAAATTACGTTTTCATACACAAACCGGAGGCTCAACCTTAACAGCGCAACAACCTTTAAACAACGTGGTTAGAGTAGGGCAGCAGGCTTTGGCCGCTGTGTTGGGGGGCACCCAATCCTTGCATACCAATGGGTATGACGAGGCACTTTCTTTACCTACCGAGGCAGCAGCTAAAATTGCCTTGCGTACCCAACAAATTATTGCATTTGAAAGTGGCGTAACCGATACGGTTGATCCTTTGGCCGGTTCGTATTTTGTAGAAAGCCTAACCGATGAGGTGGAGGCCGCCGCTTGGAAGTATATAGAAACTATAGATGCCATGGGTGGTTCGGTAAACGCCATTGAGACCGGCTATATGCAGCAAGAAATTGGCGATGCCGCTTACCGTTACCAGTTAGAGTTGGAGCAGGGCGAACGTATTTTGGTTGGCGTAAATGCCTTTACTCAAGAAGAGCAGGCGGTTGGGGCATTGTTCCGAGTAGACGATTCGATTCGTGTAGTACAGATAGAAAAATTGCAAAAACTGAAAGCCGAAAGAAATACACAAAACGTTGACAAGGCTTTAGCCGAATTGGCTCTGGCTGCGGCTGGGACAGCAAACTTGGTTCCATACATTTTAGCCGCGGTAGAATGCTATGCTAGCTTGGGCGAAATTGCCGATGTATTACGCAAAGAATTCGGAGAATACTAACATTTTTTTGTGGCTCTATTGGTGTTTAAACCTGCATTTTGAAATAAATGTTAATAAAATTCAAAATAAGTTTTTTATATGATTTTTTTTTAGAATATTCGAGGTTCCAAAGGAGGTCAACAAATCTTTGGTCTATTGCTTGTAAATCACCTTATTAGAAATTTATACATGGAAAAAACTAGTACCCAAGTATGGGACAGCTGCCTTCAGATCATCAAAGACAACATCCCGGCTCAGAGTTTTAAAACTTGGTTTGAGCCGATCAAAGCTTTGCGTTTAGAAGGTAATGTACTAACCATACAGGTGCCGAGTTTATTCTTTTACGAGTGGTTAGAAGAACATTATGTTGGTCTGCTTCGCAAAACCGTTAAAAAACAATTGGGCGAAGAAGGACGATTAGAATACAATATCGTGGTAGAAAAATCATCTACATCTATTCCGTTTACCACCAATATGCCATCAAACGGTAATGGAGCAGAAGGCAAAAATCAATCGATGCCTATGCCGGTGGCTTTAAATAAAGACATTAAAAATCCATTTGTAATTCCTGGTTTAAAGAAATTGCAAGTAGATCCGCAGTTAAATGCAAACTATACATTCGAAAATTTTGTTGAAGGCGATTGCAACCGTTTGGCACGTTCGGCAGGTTATGCCGTAGCAGCAAAACCGGGAGGCACGTCGTTTAATCCATTAATGATTTACGGTGGAGTAGGTCTGGGCAAAACCCATTTAGCCCAAGCCATTGGTAACGAGATTAAACGCAGCATGCCCGATAAATTGGTGTTGTATGTTTCTTGTGAGAAATTTACGCAGCAATTTGTTGATGCCTTAAAAAATAACAACATTAACGATTTTGTGAATTTTTACCAAGCCATGGATGTACTCATTATGGATGATGTGCACAATTTTGCCGGTAAAGAAAAAACACAAGATATTTTCTTCCATATTTTTAACCACTTACACCAATCGGGTAAGCAATTAATTGTTACATCAGATAAAGCTCCAAAAGATTTAGCCGGATTAGAAGAACGCTTATTAAGTCGTTTTAAATGGGGTCTTTCTGCCGATTTGCAGGTACCCGATTTAGAAACTCGTATGGCCATCTTAAAAAAGAAGATGTATGCCGATGGTATTGATTTACCAGGCGAAGTGATTGAATATGTGGCGCATAATATTGATAACAACGTACGTGAATTAGAAGGAGCCATGGTTTCTTTATTGGCTCAATCTACCTTAAACCGTAAAGAAATTGATTTGAATTTAGCCAAATCTATGCTGAAGAATTTTATCAAAAATGCCAGCAAAGAAATTTCAATGGACTATATTCAAAAATTGGTATGCGAATACTTCGAGGTGCCAATAGAAATGGTGAAATCGCAAACTCGTAAACGTGAGATTGTGCAAGCCCGTCAAATTTCTATGTACCTATCTAAAAGTCACACCAAAACTTCGCTTAAATCTATTGGTGCATTTTTTGGCGGTCGCGATCACTCTACCGTTATTTATGCTTGCCAAACGGTAGAAGATTTAATTGATACCGATAAGAAATTTAAAGGCTACGTAGCCGATATTCAGAAAAAACTGAAAATGAGTTAATTAGGTTTATACCTAACCTTAATAGACATGAACGTAATTCAAAAAGGGTTATTCGTCCTGTTTTTCGGTCTATTGCACTTTCAAAATCTTTATGGAGGGTCTAAGTATTTTACATGGATAGATCCACAATCAGCTACCCGGACTCGTATTGATATAGCTTCTGGGGAAGTATTCAAGGAAGTTAGTTTAGGTGAATGGCAGCTTTATTTTAAGGCGCAAGTCACCCCTCAATATGCCCTAACATTACCACCAACGGTTTCTAATCATTATTTCTTTTCTACAGATTTTAGTACGCTATTTATTACTGTAGATGGGACAGGCCAGGTTTACGAATTAAATTTTCTTCAAAAAAAGCTTCTTAGAGTTGATAAAACATTTTATGCTGGATATAATTTCGGAGCAGATGTTTTTGAGCGGAATCAAGTCATTTATAGTGTGGGTGGTGTTGGCTTTTGGTCCTACAGCAAAGCGATAACTTATTTTGATTTAAAATCGGCCGAATGGCAGGCTATTCGACCTAAAAATGAAGGACCTGAATCTATTTTTGATGGGTATCAAGGCTATTCTAAAAATGCCGATAAGTTTTATACCGGCGGATCTGAAGTGGGCAAATACTTAGAGAATCATTTACTAAGCACGAGTAAAAATCTCTATGCTTATGATTTTAAAACAAACTTGTGGAACGCATTGGGAGAAATTAATCCCGAACTGCTAAAACAGCCCAATCGAGAATTGGCTTGGAATGGGACATATTTTGTTCAGTTTTCAAGAGAAAAGGTTTACTTCATTGACCCGGTGAAAAATACTGTTTTTGTATACAAAAGCAATAAAGAGCAGTTTCAGGGGGGTGAATATCGCTTTGTATCTGGCGACATTATTCACTGCTATTGGGATTTAGATAACGGTCCGGTTAGTAAATTATCTATAAAAGATATATACGCTAAAGCAGCCTATTTAGGACCTTTTTATGCTCCTAAATCATATGGGTTGTATTATGTTTTCGGGGGATTGATAATCATTGTTTTTGCTGGCATTTTGTATTATGCCAAACGCAGAAAGCAGGAAAAATACCTATCGTTTGATTCGCAAGAGACTGCCTTTTTGAATGCCTTGATGTCTCTAGATTCAGAAAATTATCTCTCTACGGTGGAGGTAAACGAATTACTAGGCTTGTCTGGTAAAACCTTAGAAAACCAACGCCGTATTCGCTTAAACACCATTGCTCAAATCAATCAAAAAATACAACTCTTCTTCCACATCGAAAAAGCGATTGAGCGCCATATTTCTCCTGAAGACAAGCGCTTAACCCGATACTCCTTAAATAGTGCCGCCTTAAAGGCCCTTAAGAGCCGTTTTTAGCGCTCCGATTTTCTTATAACTAATACGTATTTTCTTATATAACATTTAGTTAAATAGGTGAATAACCTAAATCACCTAATTCTTTGGTTACTTAAGGAGTTTAATCTTTTAGTTTTATGATTAATTAAATAAGTAGGTTAAGCCGACTAATGAATTAGTAGCTTATATATTAAAAAAATTAACACTTAAGATTATGATGGCGTTATTTATTACACTGATTTTACCATTTTATGCTGTTGGCGTACTGATTAGTGCCCTTCAACAAATGTTGGGGGGAAGATATATTGCAAAATTAGATGTCGCGAATTACCGAAGTTCCTTGTTAATCACTCTCATATCATCATTAGCAACTGGGGTTGTATTATTTATCCTTGCTAAAATGGGACTCCTTACTACTGATGTTGTGAGTATCATTAACATGTGTTTGTTGTCGCTACTAAGTTTAGCATTTGTAACTAAATGGAAATGGGATTGCCCAGATGCTGTTACTGCTATTAAAGCTTCTTCAATTAATATTATACTTTCAACAATTTATTGGACTTATCTTGTATCTTTTGTGACAAAGAACATGCCCAGCAATAACGAGAGTATGATTGCTTCCTTTGTAGTTTTGGTTTGTCTCCTTGTGCTTATTGGGTTATTTTTTCTAAATGATACCAATACCTCCTTGGGTAAGGAGCAAGTGATAGCACTTGTATTTAATGAATATACATTAGCAGTGGTGATTGTCTTGTTTTCGTTTTGGTGTAACCAAAAAATCAATTCATTTAGTAGTATATCAGATATGCTGATTGGTTTATTACTTTTTGTGGGCATTCCGTATTTACTAGCTAAAAAAGCGAATTTCAAACTCGTTCAACACCTGTTACTATCTTTTGCCTTGGTGTATGTGTTACTTACACTGTTGTCCTTTTTAAATATAAGTACCTATAGAGATGCAATTGTGGGAGTTGGGAAAAGCTTTTTTGCCATTACGTTGCTAGCCTTAGCATATGAATTTGTTGCTAAAAAGAAAGCAGATGTGATTCCTGAAAAAGTACATGCTATTTTAGAAAAACTCGATTTTAAAAAAATCAGTATCATTTTAGTAGTGATTGTTGTTTTAGCTTGCGTAAAAGTATTGGTAAGTACTAGTATGGCTCAAAGTAGTCAAGAAGAAACTACACAAGTTTCGGTAGATACTACAGCTACTGAATCTACTACGGCCAGCGAAACTCAGCCCCAGGTTCAAGAGCAAGCACCAATTGAAACTACGCCAGAGGTTGAAGCCGCAGCTCCTGTTCAAGAAGAGGCTAAACAGTTGTATGTGATTAATGACCCCGATGGCTATACCAATATGCGGGCTACACCAGGTGGTAAAGTAATTCGTAAGGTGTACAAAAACGAAACCTTTGAGATTATAACTCCTGGAGACACCCATTCGGAAGTTAAATTGGCTGACGGAACCACCGGTTTTATACACAATTCAAGAATTGCTGAAGCAAATTAAATATCTTGTATATGAAGAATAACCCCATTTT
>JGI12421J11937_10000040_pt1 | contig 41304 bp, 26 predicted proteins | sample LakErihyJuly2011_2_FD_11937 | JGI IMG/M metagenome (IMG submission 11937)
TTCAATAACTACATTTGAAGCATTATTTGCGATTGTATCGGCTTGTAATTGTATTAAACTAAACATATAGTATTATTTTGCTCATTAATTCTAAAAAATATTTGAAATTTGCACTAAAGATACTTTTCGCACAAGTAGTAAACTAAAAAAATCGAAAAATATTTTAAATGCTCCTTACTTTATTAGAGAAATGAATTACCAAGAAACCATAAACTGGATGTTTAATCAATTGCCGATGTATCAGTTACAAGGCGCTTCAGCTTATAAAAAAGATTTGACCAATGCCTATTTACTGGCAAATCATCTTAATAATCCACAAAAAAATCTTAAATGCATTCACGTTGCTGGAACAAACGGTAAGGGTTCTACATCGCATATGTTGGCATCCATTCTGCAGGAAGCAGGTTATAAAGTGGGTTTATATACTTCGCCACATTTAAGAGATTACCGAGAGCGAATTAAAATTATTGCTCCTGAAGCTTCGGGAGAAATTTCAGAAGACTTTGTTTGTGATTTTATTAACAAAAATAAAACTTTTTTTGAAGGCCATGATATGAGTTTTTTTGAAATGACTGTAGGCTTAGCTTTCGATTATTTTGCAACTGAAAAAGTGGACATTGCCATTATTGAAGTAGGAATGGGCGGAAGACTTGACGCTACAAACATTATTAAGCCAATTATTTCTGTGATTACAAATATTGGTCTAGATCACACTCAATTTCTTGGAAATACCCTTACCGCTATTGCATCTGAAAAAGCAGGAATTATTAAACCAAAAATTCCCGTAGTCATTGGAGAATTCACTTCAGAAACAAAAGCAGTTTTTATGGCAAAAGCCCAAGAAAACAATTCCGAAATTTACTTAGCTTCCGAATTAATTTCGGAAAATTATCCTTCTGATTTAATGGGCGATTACCAAATTCATAATAAAAAAGCAGTGGTTCAAACGATAGCAATTATCAACTCGCTAGGATCTTTTAAAATTGCGGAAGATACTATAAAATCGGGCTTGCTAAATGTTAAAAAAAATACAGGACTCGAAGGAAGATGGCAACAATTAGGCGATTCTCCTAAAGTAATTTGCGATACTGCTCATAACAAAAATGGATTGGAAATTGTGATAAAGCAAATCCAAAAAGAAAAATTTGATACTTTACACCTTGTTTTAGGAATGGTTAACGACAAAGATTTGGATGAAATATTACCGTTATTCCCGACAAATGCCATTTATTATTTTTGCAAACCGAATATCCCTCGCGGACTTGACGCCAAAATTTTTCAAGAAAAAGCAGCAGTATTTAATCTAAACGGAAAAGCATATAATTCTGTTTCAGAATCTTATACAAAAGCATTAGAAAATGCTTCAAAAACTGACTTCATTTATATAGGAGGAAGTACTTTTGTTGTTTCAGAAATATTATAACTTTTTCTACATTTTAGTTGCGAGTATCAAAAAGTGGCGTATATTTGCAACCCTACTTAGGGCGATTAGCTCAGCTGGTTCAGAGCACCTCGTTTACACCGAGGGGGTCGGGGGTTCGAACCCCTCATCGCCCACAAAACTTCTCAAGAAATTGAGAAGTTTTTTTTTGATATGCTATGGGATTTATAGTTATACTTTTTAGCGAAGCAAAAAATCAATTTTATATTGGTTACACTTCTAATTTAGAAGATCGAATTACTTAGCAAAGTCAAAAAAAAAAAAGAGCTTTACAAAAGTAATGCTCTTTAAAATAACGTACTGTCGATTTATTCCTTTATAATTTTTACATTTTCTGTGCCATACGAGTTTTCAACTTTTAGAAAATAAATCCCGGTTTTGTATGCACTCATATCTATAGAATTTGAAGCCTTCACAACCTCTTCAAAAATCGTTCGACCAAGAATATCTGTAACCATAATTTTATTTTTATCGTCCAACAATTGGAGATGAAGAACATTTTTAACTGGGTTTGGATAGACGGTTTGCTTCAATGTGGACGCGGTTTCTAATCCCAACGCACAAGTGTTTCCAACTACATATGAAAAATATTTTGTTACAGCTGCGCCGCCGCCGATAAAAATAAATTTAACAGCATACTTAATAGTTGATCCTGGATTTTGACCCGTTACGGTGGAAGTAACAATTTTTCCAGACTTTGTCATTGGGCCTGTTTCTGAAAAAGAAGGTGTTTCTCTCCACAAATAAGCTAATTCAACACCCTTATTATCTAATAGTTCAAATGTAATTTTAACATCTGTTCCAATAGTTTGAAATGCGTATTTGTAACCCACCGAGAAAGACCCTTGCTGAGCTTCGGATGCGGTGCCGGCGCATTCTGTATTTGTGCTAACAAGTGTTTTTGCAGAAAGCAAAATTGGGCTACTTAAAGCAATGTTTCCAACTAAATCTTTCGCCGCGACACTAAAATTATAAACTGTATCAGGTGCTAAAGCAGTTATCGCAAAAGATTTTTGAACGCCTGAATCGCTTGTTATTGACTTGGAAGCAGCACCATAAGAAACACTATACAATATTGTTCCAAAGGAATCAACAGCATTCAAGACTATTTCGACAGAAGAAGCAGTAATAGCGCCAATAGTAGCGGTAAAATTTGTAGGAGCCACAGTATCATTTGTAAGTCCACAATCCGTACCTACCTCATAACTTACAAATCCTGTAACAGCTAGCCCGCCAGCAAATTCAAATTTAACTCCATAATTAATAACAGTTCCGGCTGTTGGCGCGGGGATAGTTTTCGTAAAAATATTTGTCCCTGGAACTTTAGTCATAGGCACTTCTAAGGCTGCAACATCTCCCTGCTTTCTCAAAAAGGCATTCGCGACCCCATCTTTATCAGTATCCAATAGTTCGAAAGTGATTTTAACATCAGATCCAATGGTTTGAAAAGTAGATTTATACCCAATGCTAAAAGACGTACCTTCGAGTGCAACTTTAGAAGCTCCAACACAGCCAGGTTCTGCTACAAAGGATATTTTACTCGCATTAGCATTAATAGTAAACAAGAAATTAACAACTACAGTTGTTAATAGAATCAAAAATTTATTTTTCATTTTTTTATTATTTTTAAATATTCATTATAATGCAATATTATAGTTTTAATCATTACCAAAATTGTTTATTAACACGTCAAAAACACATCTTACTTTGTTAAAATACAGGTTAAATGTGTAACTATAATAATTAGTTGTCCATCAATGATTCTTATATCGTGTAAACCGGTATTATTATATGATTTACCAAAAAAGGTTCGGATCGATTCCTTTTTTATGTAGAGACGAGCTACTAATTGAAACCAGTAAAATCAAAACAACACTTATTATTTTGCTAGTTAAACATAAGTAGAAACTCCATTTTATAAAAATATCATTCGAGAAAAAGCAGAAATCCACTATTATTACTTCAATTCACGATATGAAGCTGGCAAATATCGTGATTTGATATTGCGAATCTTCTTTTCTAGTGAATCCCATAAGTTTATAATTTTTCAATTAAAGCTGTTTAAATTCAGTACGCTTACAATCCAGATTTCCTGGCATCCAATTCGTTTTTTATTGCTCGCGCTTTTTCTTCGGTTAAGTCGTAATTCCGCATGACCCACATTGCAATTGACGTTCCTAATATTGGCACACCAGAAAAGACAAGTCTCAAGCCTGTGACTGCACCTTCGGGTTGCGTTGCAGCACCAGCTTTAAAAGCGACTGCCGACATAATTACGCCCGTTAGCAATCCAGCAATTGCAAAACCAAACTTCACCATCCACCAATAAATAGCTCCAAAAACTCCTTCTCTTCTTTTTCCCGATTCTAGCTCATCCATATCACAAACATCAGCGGTCATAGACATCATTAGGGTAAACAAACTCCCGATGCCAAAGGAAAAGAACGGTAAAGCGAACAAAAACATATAGGGCTTACCCGGAATAAATAGAAACCATAGAAGGATGTATCCAAAAATTGAAATGCCTTGACAAATCAAAAAAGCTTTCTTTTTCTCCATTTTTTTTGCTATCCAAGCTACTACGGGAATAACAATAAAAGTGGTTGCTAGCGCCCCTCCACATCCAAAAAGTGTAGGCCAAATTCCTGATGCTGCGGTATCGCCATTGAAAAGATAATATACAACAATGAAAAATGTAAAACCTGCAACGGTATTAAAGGCATTGAAAATAAAAAAAGTAGCGATACATAGTTTTCTAAAAGGTTTATTGCTAAAAGCTTCTTTGAAACTTATCATAATTTCTTTTAAACTTCCGCCAATAGTGCGAAAGGTAAGTGGCTTTAATGTATCGTCAAACTGTGTTGATTTACTTTTGATGAATATTGCTGGGACCATAGCTAAAAGCATGAATACGCTACCAACCCAAATGGCTAATGTTCTTGTGGCTGTGTCAGCATTAGGAAACCAAGAAGGATCGTACATAATCACCCAAAACCAAGGGGCAATAACCCAAGCCCATTGTCCGATCCATTGAGAAATTGCCATAATGCTGGTTCTTTCGTGAAAATCATCGCTCATTTCATAACCCATCGCTACATAAGGAACACTAAAAATGGATAGACCAATATGAAATATTAGTGAAAAAGTTAGAAAAAAAGTAAAATTGTACGTCACACTATCTTCTCTATGCAATTGCCACATGATCATAAATGCAATTCCCATAATTATGGATCCAATAAAAACATATTGTCGGCGGCGTCCCCAAACTGATTTGGTATTGTCAGAAATAAAACCCATGATTGGATCAAAAAAGGCATCTACAATTCTAGGTACAAAAAACAAAACACCCCACATCCACGAGGGCATACCTAAATTTTCGACTAAAACCACCATGAAAATCCCTAAAGCAGCTGGGAACATCTGATTGGCTAACATTCCCAAACCAAAAGCAATTTTTTGACTCATTGGGACCATCATTTTGGTATTTGTATTTTGATTTTTCATAATTTATTGGTTTTTTGGTTAATTACAATTTATGGATTGATAACCACTGTTTGTAATGCTTTTGCGTCAATTGAAATTATTTTTGTTTTGTTAATTAGTTTTATTTCTAAACTTTGTTTTTCTACTGTTGGATTAAAAACGACCAATGCAATAGTCCCATTTGGATTTTTTACCGCAGTCGCCATAAGGTCTTTGTTATTAATCGTACATCCTATTTTTATTGCTCCAGGCCTTATAAATTTGCTGAAATGCGCCATGGTATAATACAAAGGTGTGAAATAGACTTCATCCTTTTCAGGATCAACAATTACGGGTGCTATACACCAATTTTTAAACCAATTGGGACCGCCTTGTTTGTCTAGAACCATATTCCAATCGACCCAACCGTCGACCCAATTGTTTAAACATCCGATAATATCTGCAGCATAACGATTAACAGGTGCGTATTTTGGGTGCAAATGTTTGTCTTTTTCAGATGCCCAATCCCAACCCCAATCCGTTGCTTCTTGTTTCCAATACCAAGCATCGTCTTGCCAATGTGGAATTTCAGAATCGACGCATGCTTCGGTTTGAATCAAATATTTGTTTGGAGATTTTTCGTGAGCATTTTGCAGCTCTTTTGGAAAATAATCATAAGTGCTTTCGTACCAATGAATGGCTAAACCATCATAATATTTTGATGATTTTTTATCATTATACATCACATCGACCCATTCTTTTATTCCTGCGCGGTTTTGATCGTAACCTAATATATTAACGTCAGACCAACCCTCATTTTCTAATTTTGGTCCTAAATGATTCTGAACAAAATCGGTCATTTCCTTTGGAGAAAAAAGCGTACTTTCCCAGTTATTTCCGTTGCCGTGCGGTTCGTTTATTACAGTAATTCCCCAAATACCAATTCCTTCTTTTTTGTACGCTTGTAAATATTTTGAAAAATACAAAGCAAAAGCATCGTTGAATTCTGGCAATAATTTTCCGCCAACATATTTTTTGTTGTCTTTCATCCAAGGTGGCGCAGACCACGGCGAAGCGATGATTTTAAATCCTTCTTTTGAAATGGCTTTGGCTTCCAAAATCATTGGAATTAAGTCGGCTTTGTCGTCTTCAATGGTAAAATTTTTCAGTTCTACATCATTTTCGACTTTAGCATAAGTGTAATTGCTTAATGAAAAATCGCACGAAGCAATTGTGGTTCTTGTTAATGAATAGTTTGCTCCTTCTTCACTGAAATAAGCATTTGCTATTTTTTTACGATTGTTTGCACTGACTTTATTTAATAAATAAGCCGAAGCTTCGGTAAAAGATCCGCCAAAACCAGTAATGGTTTGGAATTTTTCTTCAGGATTCAAGGAAATTAAAACTGGGTTTTTCGTTTTTGAAAAATCGGTTATTTTTTTTAATGAATTTCCCTGAGCAGAAGTTTCATAAACTTCTACTTTCAAATTTTTAGTAGTTTTACAACTATTTGATGTGAGTACGATACTAAAAATTACAATTAGAAATTTGAATTTTTTCATAACCAATTATTTTTTAATCAATGCAGCAGGAGTTTTTACATCTATCCACAAAGCTTCTTTATTTCCATTGTATGTTTTAGTAATGGATTTTCCTTCCCGAGTCAACCCCTTAAAAGTTCCTTTATCCACCATTTCCCAAAGGGCATACTTGGCTTGGCCTTGTAAATTGAATAATCCAAAATGATTTTCTGAACCCGATGGATTTGTGCTGTCTTTCCATTGTTCATCAAAAGCTTCAAAATAAAAACAAGAAATTCCTTCTTTATTTGTCCAATCGCGCATCAATTTATAATACACCGCTTCTTTATATTCATCTGTGGCTTTTGAGCCTTCGTTGCCATATAAATTAGTATCTCCTGAAGTCCACCCCGTTTCTCCGATGTGAACTGGTTTATCGACACCAATTGATTTCATATAACTTACAACATTAGTATATTGTGAAACAGCATATTCCCGCGCCCTTATCATTGCGGCGTCTATTTTTTCGCGCTCCGATAACTGTTTTTCATTTTCTAAAACGCCCCAAAAAACTGGATTATAATGGGTGTCATGCATCGGGTACGTGTGCATCGAAACATAATCCACGGCTTTAATCAATTTATTCAAATCTTCGGTGTGATACTCTTTTCCACCGCCTCCCCATGAGGCAAAATTGTCGGAACTGGTGATCCATAACTCTTTGGATAATTTTCCTTCTTTCTTCAAATCTTGTAAATGGTTAACCCATTTTAAAATAATATTGGGTTCTACATAATATCCCCAAGCCCATTTTACCATCGCTTCATTGCCCACCGAAATAATCTTTACAATCTCAGGGTATTGGTTTGCCAATCGAACCGCTTCGGCTATTTCTATCGGATTGCGTTCGCTATCTTCATTTCTGATGAGTTGGCTTGCTGTCCATGAATTTTTACAATCTATCCAAGCGCCTAACATCACATACATTTCAAAATTAGGATTCGCTTTCTTTAATTCTCTTATGGCTTTTAATAAATTTGCCGCTTCTGTATGATGCACATTATAAGTTCTAAGCACCTTAATATTCATAGCCGATAGGATTTTTAAATCGTCGGTTAATTGAGAAACGGTCGATTCAATATCTCTTGATTTTTCTCTATAACCGCCGTAGGATATGGCTTGATAATTAGGATTTCCTAAGATTTTTTCGGGTGTAATAACGGGTGTTGCTTTTGCATTTATGCTTTTACAGCTAAAAAAACAAACTGTTATTACTAGTAAAAGCGCAAGATTTATAATTTTATTCATACAACTAAATAGTAATACTTACTGTTACTTGAATAACTTCTCCCGTTCGTTGAAATATTTTTTGACTCAACTCATTATTCAAAGTTAAGGTTGAAAAAGTTTCTATTTTACCATTTTTAAATTTCACTTCAATTGCATTCGTTTCTGCAATTTTATATACTATCGGAACTTGGCAAACCGTAAATGCCAAACTTCCTCGCTCTAATATTATTGTATATGAATTTCCCTGCAAATCAATAAAACGCACTATTTCATCCTGCTGCAAAAATTGATTTTGGTTTAATAAAGTGGGTTGAAAGCTAAGCTTCCCCTCTTCTATTTTTATCCCTAATTCTCCTTTCCTTGTTAGAACATCTTCTTTCACTTGCCCTGTCATTCCGGGTTGTTGGGCACCTCTGTGAGCGGGTGTATGCGAATAAGGATCTGTTGGGAATGCGCCGTAAACTTCGGGAGTTTTATGAACTCCAATACCTTTGCCTATTTCGTCATAATGCAATGCCAAGGCTTTGATTACAGCAATATCTTCATGATCGCGATACGCTTTTTCAATGACTTCCTGCACCGCTAAATGAAGTTTGGATACCATGTGCCAATAAATAGAACCCAATCCTTCGTAACCAAAAAACGTTCCCGACCTGCCCGTAAATGCTTTGTGATTGAAGACGTCTTCGAAAATTTGGAGGATTACTTCCGATTCTTTAGCAACCAAAACATGGTATTCTTCGTTTATATTAAGTTCTGCTAAAGTTGATTTTACATCATTGGCATTATTGAAATTTCCATTAAAATGATAATTTCCTTTGACATCTTCGTTAATAAGAGAATTATCATGATTCGCTAATAGTTTTGTCAATAACCTTGATTTTTCGACACTTGCTTTTGGAATATTATTTTTCTCCAAGAATTTAGGCAACTCTTTATTTGGATACAAGATATAACTGTTTTGATCGAGACGATACAAAGCGCTTTTCCTCAACGCATCCACTATTTGTAGTGCCTGATTTGCGTCTAAATATCCGGAACTCAAAACGGCAACTTGGCCTTCGAGCATTTCGCTAAGATTAGAGACAATCACTTTGTCCTTGTCAACAGACATCAAATTATAAGCATGGTACAATTTGTCGGGTCTTTGATTGGCTTGAATGGAATGGTCGATAAAAGATAAAGCTACCTTTGTGAATGTTTTTAAACCTGCCATAGAATGGGTTCTTTTCTTTCCCCAAAAACCACTGTTATATAATTGAAGCCGGTATCCAGAAGCTGCTTTTCCTAATCGATCTAAAATATTTTTACGAGATTTGTCATCAATTTTCCCAATGAGTAAATGTTCATTTTCTACTAAACACGATCTAACTTCATGATAAAATTCTACCATTTCATTAGAAATTTTGATGGTTTCTAATTCAGATGCTTCAATTATATTTTGGAACGTTTTTAAAAATCTGCGCAAATAACAAAGTGTAACCATCGAAACGCCATTTCCTACCAAAGCATTGTTAGCATCATTCCATTCTGGACGCTGAGTATTCATCCAAATTCCTCCTTCGGGGATGAAGTTTGACATCTTTGCTAAAACTGTTGCTAATATTTTTTCGATAAAATTTACGTGATAAATTTCATCGGTGTTCGTGCGTAGCAGAGCACCGTCAGCGCCTATTGCTGCACGTTTTTCATTAATTATTTTTTCCCAATCGTGATTGTATTCTATCGTATCTTTCGGGTTTTTCAAAATATCTTGATACGATTTAATCGTATACGGAACAGCCGCATACACAAAACATTCTTTTTCGAAATAGGAGTTTAATTTTCCGGGATGAAACTTTTCTATAAACTCTAAAAACTTCAATAAATAAATAATTTGGTGATCGCCCCAATAACCAATATAAGACCAAGGATTATCTGGCTCAATGGCTTCCCAATCGAATCCGCTTTTTGTAACGCGGTATGGATTGTATCCATCAAATGTGGAAGCATTTAAGAATTTATGAATCATTCCTTCGATAAAATTAGGATAGGCATACGCCAACGCTTCCCAGTTTTGGAAAATATCGCGCCAATTTCCTTCGTAATCCAAAATTTTAGATCCGTCTATTTCACTTCGAGTGTTGATAGAAAATTTATTCCAAGGACGACTTGGATCTCCGTGACGACGGCTAAATTTTAAGGGCAAATACTCTGTGCAAAGCCTTACCAAATCTTCATCTTCGTGATTTTCGATTAATTGAAGCAACTCGACATAAGAGAATTCATCCTTTAAATTCTTAATGAAATCTTGATTTTTTTGAAACACTTCACTATTTGCTTTGGCAAAATACTGCGTAAAATCTTTCTTGCCTATTTGATAATTTTCATCGAAAATTCCACCTCGCATGATGTTGAAAAGCGTATTGGCAAAATGACGCGTATCAATTAGTTTATCGGCAGTGAATTGCAATCCATCGGCGGAGGCATTGAGCGCAATAAGATTTTGTTTGCCTAATTTTACATCTTCTATAATTTGCCGCTCCAGTGTTTTGTCGTGTCTTATTGACTCACAAAGTTGAATGACTTGGGGTTGATTTTGATTGACGTTGGCAATAATTTTCCAGTCTTTTGAAGAATCTTTTGGCAAATGCAAATCATTGGAGACAAAATAAGCTCCTTTTTCGCCCTTTACGTCAGTTTCGCCAGATAGTTTTTGCAACTTTCTAAAAGCAGGAAGTTGTTTAGAAGACAATAAATAGGTTGGATTATTCATTCCTAAAGACCAAACAATATTTGCTTTGAGTGCTTCGCTAGGTTCTGCTTTATCGACTATAATTGCGCTAAGGGCAAAAATTCCCAAACCACTTTCTGAATGTAATTCGTTTCTTTTGTATGCATCAACTAAATTGCTGGTACTATTTTGCAAATCACTATTTACGCCATGTGGCATAATGTTCTGAATACCGTCTAAAACTGTAATAGTATAATCTTTTGTAGCATTATTTATAATCTCCGATTTTTTTACAAATCCAAAAACATTGCTAGAACTCCATTGGTATCTATAAGTCAATTGCAAATCGTTATGAATCTCTTCGAAAATGACTTTGTTTCCGTAAAAATTTTTATATAAATTTCTGCTGAGATTGTAATTTTCATTAAAACGTTCCGAGAAAGGTTCCCAAACCAGCACTTGATCTTCTAAATGAATCTGAAAAATAGACTTACTACCGGTAATATCGGCAAATTCTGTTATTTTATCATCTGTATAATAAGGGAACAGCGCGAATTCTGCATTCTTTCTCCCTGCTGTCAATCCGCCATTACTTGAAATAAACAACCAATGATTGGAATCACTTACGATACTCATAAAAAACGGACGCATTGCATCGTGATTTTCTATTTTATAATATTTCTCTCCTTCTAAATCTACTATTTTCATGTTGTTATGCTAACTATTATTATCTATTTAAAACTGTAAAAACAAAATGGTTGCTGTTTTAAATTGTAGTTATTAAAAATTCTTAATTGCTTTTCACGTCGTTTTGTGAATTATCTAAGGTTATAATTTTATCAAAAAGATAGCGAATTTCATTTACTGATTTTGTGTTGTTAAAAGGATTAATCTGATGCACTTTTTGTAAGATATAGTAGGCGGATCTTGGCTGTAACCGATACATTCCTTTTGCGTCTGTTGGTTCTTTTGCGCAGATACCAAACCATTCTTCATTCATATTGTTTTTTCCCTTTTCAAAGTCAAAACTATAACCTCCATTGGCCCAAGAAGCATTTAAATCATGAATGTCTATGTTTTTTGTCTGCCCATATTTCCACCAACCATCGCTAAATTGAAAAGTAAATCCACCCAGACAGTTTCCGTTTTTTCCAACGCCTGCAACATTTTCATAAATTTCTTTCCAATTCTCTTTTAGAATGGCTGCTTGTGCATTTTGATCTTCTAGATTAGTAAATACATTTAAGGCGTCCGAACCGAATTCTGTCAATAAAATAGGTTTGTTGTATTTCTTTTTAACTTTTTCGAATACATCGCCAAACGATTTTCCACGATAAACATTGGCACCAAAAATATCTACATCAGGACATTCGCTCCCGATTAAATTTAGGTATTGCAAATCGCCGTTGCAAAGTGCAATAGGATGCGAATTATCGATGGTTTTCATCGCTAATGCAGCTTCATTAAATAACTTATACAAAGCTATTGCTCGGTTACGAACTGTAGATTTTTTTTCTTTGACAGGAATGTTCTCTGTTTCGGCACCTTCCCAAACTAGACCATAATTATTTTCATTTCCTAATAAAAACAAAAGCAATCCTTTGGTGTCTTTGTGATCAGATGTTAATTGTTTGACTTCATTCAAAAGTAAATCACGAGTTGTAGCATCGGCATATTCCGTATTAGCAATCCAAGTCCCGTTTAAAGTTAAACCATAACGACCAAAAGTATGATTGAGCATGGTATAGATACCATAATGAGTATAAATGTATTCAATCCACTTTTTGGGAATACCGGTGTACACTCTGATTGAATTTACACCCATATCTTTTAACAAAGTCATTTCTGCATCCAAAGCAGCTTGAATAATATGTTCAGGTTGATCCCAGATACTATATGTGTAATTTGTGCCAATTGGATAATAATCCCAATTCATTCCATTGACGATAAAATCTTTCCCATTGACCTTGAGTTTTAATCCTGATGCACTCTTGTCTATCGTTACCTTGTATGTTTGAGAATAAATAGCAGCTGAAAAAGCCCAAAAAAGTAGTATAAAAAAGATTTTTCGCATAATGATGTAATCTACTTGATTTAATTGTTGATCCACATTGGATTTTTTTTTCCAACAATTATCAATAGAAAATTTATTTATTAATAGACAAAACAAAGATTATTTTTCATCATTAAATTTAAAGTTCAAGACGAAAACTAAATCAAAATCCAAATGGATTTTATTTAAAAAATTTTATTGGCAGTATTAATTAAACACTCTTATATAATCAATCTCGAATGTTGAAGAAACAAAATTTGGATCTATTGCACCACCAAAAGTACCTCCCATTGCACTATTAATTATCAGGAAAAATTTCTGATTGAAAGGCAAAGTAGAATTGTTAGTAAAGGTTTTAAATAATACATCATCAACATAAAATTTAATTGCATCTGCTCGCCAATCTATTGCATAGGTGTGAAATGCAGTAGTTGCAGTAGCATTTGGAACGATAGTAGATGTATCTGGATTACCACCAAAACGACCCGGAAAATGAAGCGTACCGTGAATTCTGTTAAGATCATTACCTTTATGTTCCATTATGTCGATTTCACCACAAGCAGGCCACCCTGCAGTAGAGAAATTATCTCCAAGCATCCAGAGTGCTGGCCAAGTTCCGCCGCCTACGGGAAGTTTTGCTCTAAATTCTATTTTTCCATACTTGATTGAATATTTCCCTTTTGATAATAGACGGGCCGAAGTATAGCTACTTCCTTGGTAACTTTCTTTTTTGGTAATAATCTTTAAAACTCCGTTCTCAACGATAACATTGTCTGAACGATTGGTGTAAAACTGAGATTCATTATTGCCCCAACCGCCGGCTCCTATATCATAACCCCAATTTGAAGAATCTGGTGCGCCGGTTGTATTAAATTCGTCTGACCATATTGCTCCTGTTGTCACGAACATAGTTATCGTCACGGATGTGCTAATTGACTTTGATCCATTGTAGGCTGTGACAGTAACCACGAAATTGTTCGTTCCTATTGTTTTGTAGCTATAGCTATTTGTCCCACTAATGGCATCTTGCGTAGTTCCATCTCCGAATGTAATTTTATAGGTTTTTGCATTGTTAGCAGTAATCATAAAATTAACCATACCACTACCATCTCCATTTGGCGTAATGGCGGTTTTACCTCCTATTTCTGTTCTTACCACAAGATTTGAGGGAGTGACTTCTTCTGTTGTAGATGAACCTCCGTCTGAACAGCTCGATGAAATTGATAGCAAGAGCACCGCTAATACTAAAAACGGTTTAAAAGTGATAAAGATTGATTTTTTCATAAAAAAGATTTTTAAATTAAAATTATATTTAAAAAGAGGCGTTAAATGATTTAACGCCTCTTTATACAAGTTTTGTATTTTATTCAGGCACAATAACAAACCACCACTCAAATCCATTATTACCATCTACAGAACTCAAAGTCATCTCGTTTGCTGATCTTCTAAATATCCTGTATTTGTGTGTTCCACCTATATAATAGCCTATGAAACCCTTTCCTGAAAGGCTTATCGTCTCAACACCGCTTGGAGCTGTTATAGTATATTGCCCTGCATTATTTGCAAAAGGATATTGAATAACATCATCACCGTCTGCAATTCCACCCGGGCCGTTTAGTTGCTCAATTAATGTCTTTCGACCGAAAACCCATCTATCAGCTCCTACATTGTGTGAAAAAGTACCGTCTAATTTAAAAGTAAAACGGTCGTCATACATACCTGTGTTGGATTTGGAATTAGCAGGCGCTGGATAATATTCATTAGGTATAGAACCACCAACGGGACCTAGACCAAAATGACCATTCCCTTCCGCTTTTATGCGCCAAGTTCTTGAACTATTACCAGTTAAACTAGTCACTAGTTCTGCTGGTGGAACATATACCACTGAGACCTCTATTTCGATAGTGGTACTAGTGGTAACTCCGCCTGTTCCGCTTGCAACGACAGTTATCGTATATTTATTCACACCTGTAGTTCCAAAATTATACGTTAACTGGCCAGATGCTTTAACAGTTTCTGTTCCATTATAAATAAATTTATAAGATATAGCATCGTCGGCCTTGGCTACTACATTTACCACTCCTGATCCATCGCCATATGGCTTAGCTACACTTTTACCTACAATTTCAGGAGTAATTGTTAAATTTGTTGGGGCAATAATGTCTCCAAATTCATAGTCCTCCGTGTCACAACTGCTAAACATAAACAGCGTGATTGCGAAACTTAAAAAATATTTTATAGTTTTCATTTTTATATTTTTTTTAATTAAATTCTTACTAATTTATAAGACCAAAATACACCTGAACCACTTTCAATAACAATATTCATCGTATTATTATTATCGGTAAGCGTCACTTTGTAAGTTATTGAATTTGGTACAGGCACGTTTGGTAATTCCCCAGCATTGTTCGCTTTTGGAAGTCCTACATAGGATCCTCTACCTGTAATTGTTAAATTTCGTCCAACTGCATCATAAAGATAGGTTGCTCCTGCAGCTCCATTATGAGGCGCAACTGGAGTTCCACACACATCTTTCGTTACGCCCTGCCACGTTTCGAGCCACGTGTCTGCTCCTAAAACATTACTGAACGATCCGTTTGCAGAAAAAACATAGGTGTCATTATAGTAACAAGCTCTTTCCGCGACTTGCGCAGCATTAATTGAAAACCACTCACCACTTCCAGACGATGGGCCTACTTTTAACGAACCCGGCTCAGCGGCCACTTTCCAAGTTCCTACTAATCCTGCTGAGGGGGTAGCTGCTTTATAAAAATAGATATTATCTACAAAAACAGTTCCTGCTGCCCATGGTGTACCCACTAATTTCAATTGAAAAATATCAGCAACGGTAAAGCCACTTTGACTTGTGAATGCTGAAATTGGAATATCTATGCTATTCCATTGGTTAGCAACAAGGTCTTTTACTACAGGTCTTTCGCCGTTTGATTTACTAATTAAAGAAGTTTCTATTTTTTGAGCGTCCGCGGTCCAAACATCTAGATGGATAAATTCCATTCCAGCTACATTTACCGTTACGTTATCTGCTAATGCAATTCCTTGATAGCTTAATTTAGTATATTTCAACATTTTATCACCGTTAAGGTCAAATTCACCCCAACTACTTCCTTGACTACCTTGTCCCCAATCTGGGAAATAATTCGTCCCTGCAACATTGGTGTAAGCCGAACCATAAATAGAAATTACATTGGCGGCTTGTCTTGATGGTGGAATTGGTGCTGAAGCAGTTGGTTGTACAATAGCGGTAACATCAAAACTAGTAGTATACTCTGTAGTTTTTATAGATGCACTTTTACAAACTACTTTTATTGTGTATCTGCCTGCTTGTTTATAAACATAAGAGGCTATTTGTCCAATATTAGCAGAAACTGGTGCAGTAACTCCTGCTTCGCCAAAATAGACGTCAAACATAGTAGCAAATTGAGCAGAAGCCGTCACATTTACTTTTTTAGATACAAGTAAGTCATTGGTGATGGTAACAACTAAATTTTGAGGTGCTTTTAAAGACACTACTAAACTTTGTGTTGCTTCTGTTTGTAAGCCAGTAATTCCAAAAGCGATTATTTTTACAGTGTATGTTCCTTCTCTATAAATATGAGATGTGTTTTTTCCTTGAAGCACAAAAGCTGGGTTCGCGGAGGCACTATCACCATAATAGATATCGTAAGATACTGCACCTTCACCACTAGGAGTTATAGTTACAAGACCTGTATTGTCCTGAGTAATGTTATAAAACGCAGCCACCTTAGTTGGTGCAACAGCGGTATCTATAAACGAAACATCATCATCAATACCATCTACTGTGCAGCCTATGGCCATAACCAGCAAACATACGAAGCCGAAAATAAATTTTATATTTTTCATTTTTTACTTTTTTAAATTTTTAATAATTCGGGTTTTGTGCCCAATTTCCGGCCGAAAATTGAATCTCTTCGAGAGGAATAGGGAATAACTCGTTTTTTCCAGCTACAAATCCAGGAATTTCCTGAGCTGCTTTGCCAGTTCTTACTAAATCAAAGAAACGATGTCCTTCGCCTGCAAGTTCTATTCTTCTTTCTGTTAAAATAAAGTCATTCAATGCAGTGCCGGATGCAGTAATTCTATGATTTACATCATCAAAAGCTCTATCTCTCACTAAATTTAAATAGGTTCTAGCTTTGGCATCATTACCCGTTTTATTGTTGGCTTCCGCTGCCATTAATAGGACATCAGCATAGCGAATCGATCTGTAATTGTTTGGACTTGTTAACTTCACATCTCCTGCAGCCTCAGCTCGTCTTTTTCTTGGTATGTACTTTCTATTGAAAAAGCCAGTATCCTCGTGCTGTTTCGTATAACTTGTTCCAGGATTTGCTGGAATCCAAGTAGCCATATCCAGAATGGTTACTGCTTTTCTAAGATCACCAGGTTCAAAAGCATTCGCTATTTTAGGAGTAGGAAGATTAAAATTATTTCCATCTGCAAATACAGGGCCTTCATAACCAAATGGACCTGCAAAACCCACGGCTACATTACCTTCGAGATATTGCAACTGTCCATAACTTCCACCTTCAACATCGGTGTATTGCACTTCAAACACGGATTCTATACCATTTTCGCCTGCATCTTCAAAAATACTACCAAAAGCAGTTAAACCAGCAGTTATTTGTTGTGCTGTTAAATCTGATTTGCTTACCAAACGGTAGCTTCCTGATGTAATCACGGTTTCAAGTGCAGTAGCAGCTTGTGCATACTTTCCTTGATATAAATACGCTTTTCCTAATAGTGCAAATGCTGCACCACGAGTCGCTCTACCCTTTTGTGCAGCTAAAACACTCAGGTTTTGAGAAGCATAAATTAAATCGGCTTCGATTGAAGCGTATACTTCGCTAACTGATGAACGAGGCACAGTTTTTTCATCTCCCGGAGCAAATCGTTTGTCGCCATTCATCGGAATTCCTCCAAACCATTTTACCAATTCAAAATGATAATACGCTCTAAGAAAACGAGCTTCAGCGATGATTTGATTTTTACCTGCAAAATCCGTTTTATCCTTAAATTCTATAATATAATTGGCTCTTTGCACACCGGCAAACATCCAGTCCCACAATTGTTTTATCTGAGCATTTACTGGCGTGTGAATCATGTCGTCAACGGATTGATATCCGGGGACGTCATTGGGACCATTTCCACCCGCAAAGGTATTGTCAGAAGCTATTTCTCCCATCAATACGTTAATAAAGGTAGAATGCAATAAATCATAAGCGCCAATTAAGGCATTGTCATAATCCGTTTTAGAATTAAAATAATTCTCTGAGTCGATGGAGTATTGAACAGGTCGTTCAACGAACTCATCACTGCAAGAAACAACTGAAATTGCAAAGATTGCTATGGTTGCTATTGTTATATAAATATACTTTTTCATTTTTCTTATTTTTAGAAATTAATATTTAAACCTACAAGGTAAGTTCTTGGAATCGGGTAAAAACCATCGTCGATACCACCTCCAATGGGAGCCCCATTAGAAGCACCTGGATCATACCCTTTGTATTTTGTGAAAGTGTACAAATTATTTATACCAGCATATAATCTTAATTTAGATATACCTGATTTTTCAATAAAATTAGAATTTATAGAATAGCCTAGCTGAGCACTTTGTATTCTGAAATAAGAAGCGTCCTCGACAAAATAATCAGAAAATAATCTATTTGTGTTTGTTCCAGTACTCACTTTAGGAACCGTATTGCTTGTTCCTTCGCCAGTCCATCGGTCTAAAACATAAGTTAATCGATTAGCGTCATCAGAGATACTTTCATAATTACGCACCATATTATTCCCAACAGAAGCAAAAGAATATAGAGAAAAATCAAACCCTTTGTAATTCAATTGTACGTTGAAACCCATAGTAGCCTCCGGAATTGGATCGCCAATATCCGTTCTATCATCAAAGTTTATTTTACCATCACTATTCACGTCTGCGTATCGGATATCCCCTGGAGCAGCGTTAGCGCCCAATGCTAATTGAGACGGATGAGCATCAACTTCGGCTTGATTTTGAAAAATTCCATCCGTTTTTAATCCATAAAAATAGCCTATCGAATGACCTACTTCCATTCTCGAAGGTGCTTGCTGACCTATGCCGAATGCTCCTCCCGCAAGAAACTTAGCTCCATTAATGGCAGTAACATTATTTTTTAGTAGTGTTACATTATACCCTAAACTCATACTAAAGTTTTCTGAGAACTGATTTTTATAATTTACAGCGAACTCAAAACCTTCGTTTTTTACCGTACCCGCATTAATTGTTGGATTAGATGAACCAGGTGCTGCTCCTCCAAGAATTCCAGATACTGGGATACCAGGAATTAACAAATCTTCTCTTGTATCGATGAAATAATCAGCGACGATATTTATTTTATTATCCAATAAATTCATATCCAATCCTACATCAATTTTTCTGGCTTGCTCCCATTTGAGTTTTTCGTTGGGAATCTGGCCTGTTGCCAATCCATTGACTAAAGCGCTGTCAAAAACATAGGTTGCTTCACCATTCAACTGAGAAATATAACCATTATTTGGTATTCTATCATTACCAACAATTCCGTAGCTTCCTCTTAATTTCAGAAAGTTAATGACTTTAGACTCTCCGAAGAACCCTTCGTCAGATAGTAACCATCCCGCAGTAACCGAGGGAAAATATCCAAATTTGTTTCCAGGTCCAAATTTAGTAGAACCATCACGACGATACATCCCAGACAAAAGATATTTGCCTTTATAATCGTATTGAACTCTTGTGAAATAGGATAATCTTCTTTCATCGTAATTGTATGAACCTGCAGGATTTATACCCACAGGTGGTGCGCCTTTGGTCAATGCGATGTCTGCAAAATCCCAAGAGTTATTTGGAACATCAAAACCTGTGGCAAAAAGGCCATTACCATATTCTTTAAAAATGGTATTTCCAATCATAGCGACCACTTTGTGATCCTTAGCAATAGTTTTTGTATAAGTCGCAAAAAGGTCAAAAGAATAATTATTGTCATTTACTGCATTTTGAGAAACGGAACTCCTAAGGACATTAAAAACTTTTCCACTTCCATAATCTACAATCTTTGCAAAAGATTTACCTTCACTATTCGCCGATTTAAAACCTAGATTGCTAGATATTACAAAATCTTTAAATAGTTTGTAATCTAGCCCAAAATTACCGCTGATTTGTTTAAAATTATAATTATTATAAGTGTTGTCAATTTGTGCCAATGGATTAATCATTTCGTTTCCTAAACTTCCTCCAGGAAATATGGAGTAATTACCATTCACATCATAAGGTTTAATTGTTGTTGGCGCATTTACAGCATTTAAAAGTACAGACGCATTTCCATTTTCTGGTAAGGTTCTTCTATTAAAATAGGTATAAATCACATTTGATTTTAATTTTAACTTTTCGGAAACGTCGGCATTTAAGGAAACTCTTGCTGTGTTTCTTAAAAACCCAGATTTAGCTCCGCCAATAATTCCTTCTTGATCCAAATGTGAGCCGCTTACAGAATAGGAAATTTTATCAGATCCTCCAGAAAAAGTTAAATCGTGGCTAATAACAGGAACGCTTTTGTTAAAAACCTCGTTTTGCCAATCGGTTCCTCTTCCCACGTTTGAATTCAATACAGGATAAGGTACAGGTTTACCGCCATTAGCATAACTTTCGTTCAATAAAGCAGCATACTGTGTAGCGTTTAAAGTAGATAAAGTTTTAGCGGTTTCTTGAAATCCTGCGTAAGAATTAAAGGAAAGTTTGCCTTTACTGTTCTTTTTTCCAGTTCTCGTAGTCACTAATATGACCCCATTTGCTGCTGCAGAACCATAAATAGCGGCCTGGGCATCTTTTAATACTGTAAGAGATTCTACATCATTAGGATTTAACAAGCCTAATTCTCCAATGTATCCATCGATAATAACAAGTGGCGAAGCGTCTCCGTTAGTAGCGATACCGCGGATACGAATGTCTAATCCAGCACCGGGAGAACCTGACGAAGTGGTCACATTGACCCCAGAAACAGTTCCTTGTAATGCTTGTTCTATTCGAATTGGTTTCAAAATGTCTAACGCCTTACTATCTACTACAGATACAGCACCCGTTACCTCTCTTTTTTTCTGAGTACCGTATCCAATAACTACAACCTCTTTCAAGGATTGCGATTCAGGAACAAGGTTTACATTAATTTGAGCTCTTCCCCTAATAGCTTCCTCAATTTTACTGTATCCAACATAACTGTATACCAAAATGTTGCCTTTATCAGCTTTAACTTGATAATTCCCATCTATGTCAGTAGCTGTAGCTTTGGTAGTACCCTTGATTAAAACAGTTGCCTCAGGAATGGGTAGTCCGCTTTCATCCACTACTTTACCGCTTACGACCACATCTTGTGCTTGTCCGTAAACTGAGAATAAAACGGATAAAAAACAAAAAATAAGTACTTTTGTTAATTTCATTTTTCTAAAATTTTGGTTAATTAATTAGTAATTTGATACAAAAATAAACATATTTTTTTAAATTAATAATAAGTCAATTCTATTTTTTTATACAAAAACACATCAAAACTATTTTTACAATACTACAAAAACACATCATTTTAAAAATAAATTATTAACAATCAGTTAATTAAAACAAAAAAAACTAAAATTAAAAATTTGATGATTTAGAAAACAAACACTACATTTAAAAAAAATTAATTCGACGCGTATTTTTTCGCCCGTATAAACATAATAATGGCTTTTTTGATTAAAAAAATGGCATCATAAATCCATAAACACATAAAAATTTCTTATATCTATTTACAATATAATGACGAAGTCTCAAAGGTTCAACATCCTATTTTTTTTATTATTTTTAAGCTCTATGACATTATTTGGGCAATTTAATAGCATTGGCCTACCTGAAATTATAAATTATAAGCGAACCGATTATAAAGGAGGAACGCAAAATTGGGACATTGACCAAGACAAGGATGGCAATTTATATTTTGCTAATAACAGCGGTCTTTTTCAATTTGATGGTAGTTCATGGATTAAGTATACTTTGCCAAATCAATCGGTAATTCGCACGATTAAAATTCATCATTCTGGAAAAATTTTTGTGGGAGGATATAATGAATTTGGCTATTTTAAGGCAGATTCGAAAGGAAAACTAGTATATTTTTCTTTATCCAAATTTTTGAATACGAGAAATGATAATACTGAAAATACCATCGATATTATTTGGAAAATACATTTGTATAAGGATGAAGTGATTTTTCAATCTTTTGGCAGTATTTTTATTCTGAAAAACAATAGCTTACAAACAATTAAAGCCCCTACGCGATTTCACTTTTCTTTTCAAGTAAAAAACAAAATCTATATTCAAGATATTTCCGCTGGATTAATGGAATATCGAGCGGGTAAAATATTCCCGATTTTAGATTCGTCAATTCTAAATAATACTCAGGTTTGGGGCATGTTCCAATTGCCAAAAAATAAAATACTAATTGCTACGCTCGATAAAGGCCTATTTATATATGAAAATAGATCCCTTACTTCTTGGGATTCAGAAGCAAACAACTTCATGATTAAAAATAGCTGTTTGGGAGGTGCTATTATGAAGGACAATCATATTGTACTTAATTCTGTGAGAAACGGTATTATAGTATGCGATACTTCAGGAAATATAATTCAATATTTTAATCTCAAGAAAGGCCTTCAAAACAATACAGTACTCTCCTCATTTATAGATAGAAATAATAATCTATGGCTAGGACTTGACAACGGAATCACTTTTATAAACGAAAACTCTCCCTTTTCCTATTTTGGTCTAAATGACGATATAAGCACAGTTTACGCTAGTGTGATTCATAAAGGGAATTTATATGTGGCAACAAATCAAGGCGTTTTCTATCATTCTTGGAGTGTTCCTTTCAAAGAAGAGCCTTTTACGCTAGTCGGAGGTACAACCGGACAAGCGTCCAATATCCAAGTAATTGATGGTCAATTAATTTGTTCGCACAACAGAGGAGCTCTAGTGATTGTGGGAGGCAAAACAGTCAAAACTTTAGACAATGTAGGGTATTGGGTCTTTAAAAAAATTCCAAATCAGCCTAAATTTATGATTGGTTCAAATTACTTTGGATTTTCACTTTTCGAAAAGGGAGCTGATGGCTGGCAATTTGTAAACCAAATTGAAGGATTTTATAAATCGGTAGGCGATTTTGAAATCGAAGAGAAAACCATTTGGGTAAAAAAGGATAATGTTATTTATAATATTGCGCTAAGTAATGGTTACAAAAGTTTTAAAAACATCAGAACCTACAATAATCTTAGTGACAATGACAAAGGAATAGCAACTATACACAAAATCAGGAATTCTATTTATTTCAAAACGAACAAACATTTTTATAAATACTCACAAAACAGCAATATTTTTTATGAGGAAAAAAATGGAGGAAATTTGTTCAAATCATTAATAGACGCGGCAATTACTCGCGAAGACATTTATGGGAATATATGGTATACAAATGCAAGCGGTTTAAGCGTTTTGATCAAAAAAGACAAAGACAATTATACTAATAGCACCGCCCCATTTCTACATTTAACACAGGATTTAGTTCTCAATAATTTATCAGTAAATACTGTAAATCCTGAAAATATATTTATTGGACTCACGGAAGGATTAGCACATTATAATGCTAAATTGTCTAAGGATTTTATGATTAAACCCAAAGTTTTTATGCGTAGTTTCTCTACCTTACAGGATACTTTGTTTTTTGGAAATGGAAAAAGTACGACCATAAAATATAAAATCCCATACCAATCCAATTATGTAAAATTCAGCTTTTCCTCTCCATCTTATGAAAATATTGAAAACATTAAATTCTCTTATTTATTGGATGGTTTTGACGATAACTGGAGTAATTGGTCGAAGTCATCACTAAAAGAATATACAAATTTAAGGGAGGGCAACTACACAATGAAAGTCAAAGTGAAGAATAGTTTTGGAATCCAATCTGATGAAGCAACATTTCTATTTACGATATCGCCTCCTTGGTACAGGCACTTTTTAGCTTTAATTTTTTACATTATTGTCTTGTGTATCATCATATATTCGATACGGAAAAACATTCAAGCTAAAATACGAAAAAACAAATACTACGAGACCATTGAGCAGCGAAGACTTTACCTGGAAAAAGAATCAAAGATAAGACAGGAACAATTTGATTTAGAAAAAGAAATAGAACGATTAAAAAACGAGAAGCTTAAAATCCAAATTTTATCAAAGGACAAGGAATTAGTAACTAATTCATTACAAGTTGTAAAGAAAAATAAGATTTTAAATGGAATTATACACAAACTTAAAGACATCAATACGGAAACATTTGATGAATCTTCTAAATTTCAATTTACAAAATTAAACAAAAGCATTGTAAAAGAAGTAAATGCAGATCACAGCTGGAAAGATCTAGAAAAACACATCAAGAATGTTCATTTTGACTTTTTAAAACGATTAAAAGAAAAATGCCCAACCATTTCTCCAAGAGAATTGGATTTATCGACTTATTTATTGATGAATATGTCAACAAAGGAGATTGCCGGAATTATGAATATTTCAGGAGGCGGTGTGGAATTAGCACGATACAGGTTAAGAAAAAAACTGAATCTCAACAAGAAGGAAAATCTCATTGGGTATTTAATGAGTATTTAAATAAAGTTTTAGTGCCATTGCAGTAATGCCGTCACATCATTTTACAGCTTTTTTATGCTAAATAAAATTTAAGGTACGCTCTAATGCCATTCCCCTCGAACCTTTGATTAGTATGGAACTGTTATCGATTTTTATCTCTTTCAAATAATTAGAAAACTCATCGAAAGTTTTATAAAAATGAAAATTAGTGGACATCATTTGATTCTCGAAGAAATCCTTTCCAATAAAGAAACATTTAATGTCTATTTCGTGTAAAAGCAAACGCACAATCGCTTTATGCTCTTTGTTACTCTCTTCTCCCAACTCAAACATGTCGCCTAGTATCATAATTTTGTTGGCATTTTCCAGTTGCAAAAAATTTTCAATTGCAACAACTATACTGCTAGGGTTAGCATTGTAAGCATCTAGAATAATTTGATTGGTGCCTTTCGTTAAAAGTTGCGATCTGTTATTTTCAGGAATATAACTCTCTAAAGCTTCTTTTATAGCAAAATCCTCAACTTTAAAATATTTTCCAATAGTGAGTGCTGCATTAACGTTATTCGCATTATACAATCCTATTAACTGCGTTCTAATAACAATATCTGAATAACCGATTTCAACGAATGGATTTGCTTTTATACTATTAATATTTATATCTGCATTTTCTTTATTAATGCCAAAGGAGAAAAAATGCAACCCTTGCGCTTTTTTAACCTGGATCGGGTCTTCTAAATTGATGAACGCTATTTTATTTTTTTCGGAAAGATAATTATACATCTCACTTTTTCCTTGTATTACTCCTTCAACTCCGCCAAAACCCTCTAAATGTGCCTTACCAAAATTAGTGATATAGCCATAATCAGGCGTGGCTAATTCGCACAGAAATTCAATTTCTTTTTGATGATTGGCTCCCATTTCTACAATACCAATTTCTGTTTCACTATCAAAAGACAATAATGTCAACGGAACACCTATGTGGTTGTTCAGATTCCCATTAGTAGCTTTGATGTTAAACTTTTTAGCAAGCACAACATTAATAAGTTCTTTTGTGGTCGTTTTCCCATTGCTCCCGGTTAATGCAATTATAGGTAATTTTAAATGCTGTCGATGAAATTTTGATAATTCTTGCAAGGCTGCTAAACTGTTTTCTACCAGCACGGTCCTATCATCAATAAAATAGTCTTTATTGTCAATTAGCACATAGGAAGCTCCCTTATCGAGTGCTTCCTTTGCAAATGTATTAGCATCAAAATTCTCTCCTTTAATTGCAACAAAAAATGAATTTTTTTGAATTTTACGAGTATCAATCGAAACTGAATTGCATTTTAAAAATAAACTATGAATATAATTGATGTCCATTTGGAACGATTTAAAAAAATAAAAGCCCTAATCAAAGGGCTTTTATTTATATCTTATAAATTTTTAATTTCTGACGCTTCTTCCTTTTTCAGACTTAGCGCCTACTTTCGACATTGCGCATCTGAATCCGATGTAGTCTGTAGCCATATCTTGAGGAAAATATCTTCTTTGAGCTGGATCTAACCAATAGGCTCTGTCTCTCCAAGAGCCTCCTTTATAAACTCTTATATTGTCATTGATAAGGGTAGTCCTTTTATTTGATTTATCATATTTTCTAACCATTTTACCTAAACTATCTGTTGTAACATTATGTTTAGGTGAGTTATACATAGATCTTTCGCCTTTTGCATTTTTAGTATCCGACTCTAAATCTGCAAAATTAAAAAACTTAGAAGACTCTTTATCTCCATCTCTATAACCGATGTTGTCACTTTTGTCAAAATTTTGTCTTAAATAAAGCTCATTCTCATCAACTGGAACTTGTGCTATTTGCCCTGGCAATGCTCTGGCGACTAATTTTCCGTTACTTAAAGTATCGTATTTGATAGTTTCTTTGGTTACAATTACAACTTTACCATCTTTTCCAATTTTGTTTTTGGTAAATTGATTCCCTCTAAAATAATTGAAATCATTTGCCTCCTTATCCACAATTGGTCTATAAACGTCAAGAACCCATTCGGCTACATTTCCTGCCATATCATACAATCCAAAATCATTTGCTGGATGTTTTTTAACTTCATCAGTAATATCAGCTCCATCGTCAGACCATCCTGCAATACCGCCATAATCGCCATTGCCTTGTTTGAAATTGGCCAACTGGTCTCCTTTACTTAGTCTTTTTCCAGAACGCGTATAACTTCCTGACCAAGGATATTTTCTTTGTCCTTTATAGATGTTATATTCTCTTTGTCCTACATCGGCGGCGGCGGCATATTCCCATTCCACCTCGGTAGGAAGTCTATATTCTGGCAAAAGAATTCCAGAGGAACGCTGGGCATTAATATTTGTTGGTTCAACAACTTTACCATTTTTACCGGCTTTAGGTTGTCTAATACCGCCTTTTTTATCCGCATATTTTCCTGGCAAAACAATTTCCGCATTTCCACCAAAAGATAAGGTTGGGGAGTTTAAGTACTGTTCAGTATTAAAATTTTGCTCAGCAGTAACATCGTTTGTTTTGGCGTTTTTTTTAAGATATCCGTTTTTTTCTAATAGTGCTTCATTCACACGTTCGGTTCTCCATTTGCTGAATTCAACCGCTTGAATCCAGTTTACACCCACAACAGGGTACTCTGCATAAGAAGGATGTCTTAAATAATTGTTCGTCATTGTTTCATTATAGCCCAATCGATCTCTCCATACAAGTGTATCCGGCAATGCTCCTTCGTAAATGTTTTTATAATTTTCTTCTGTTGGAGGAAATACTTTCTTCACCCAATTTAAGTATTCTAAATACATTTTATTAGTTACCTCCGTTTCATCCATATAAAAAGACTGAACATGTTGTTGTTTTGGCTCATTATTCCAATCATGCATCACATCATCTTCTACTTTACCCATTGTAAAGGTTCCTCCCTCAATGAAAACCAGCCCAGGACCGGCTTCCTGCTTCTTATTTGGCGTTCTTTTTTTGTTGTCTTCATTCCATCCTGTAGCCCTTGAGGATCCATTTGAACTGGAATTCTTTTTACTACAACTAGCAAAACCTATAATTAACATCAATGACAATGCCAATTGTAAAACCTTGTTTTTATTTACTTTCATACTATTTAGTAGGTAATAATTTAAGTGGTGCAATATAATAATTAACCATTAAACTGCAACAACATTTTTTTAAAATTTATTATTATATGGTATTCTATCGAATAAATTATAGAACACAACGCAAATTTATACTATTTATTATTTACAATTACTCTAAATGATTTATTTTTACTCCTCGTAATAAATTGCGTATAATCACGTTTAAAAAAATAATGAAGAAAAAATTATTAGTTTATTTTGTCCTGATTCCCTTTATTTCTTTTGCCCAGATGAAAGGGGACGTAACTATTGAATGGCTTGAGAAAAATGAAATGTCTTTCGGCGATTTCAAAATTAATGTCCCGAACTTTGTCGGTAGTAGTTATCATTATGACACCTCTAAAAAAACTATTTCTTTTACTTTAAACTTAACAGAATCCAGCTCTTTTAATGGAAACGCCGTCGAAATCACGAATGTGGTATACGAATCATTAAATACATCTCAACTTGGTGATTTAGACATTGCAAACATTCAAAAAAGTCCTTCACCATTTTTAAAAACTACCGAATCAAGAGGCGTAAAACAGATTTTTCTTGTTTTGTCTCCTATAGTAAAAGATGATTTTGGATTTAAAAGAATTACCTCTTTTTCCTACTCTATTGCCAGTGCAAACAATTCTAGGATTTCACAAATTAATAAAACTAGTGTTATAACAAACTCAGTGTTATCATCAGGGGATTGGTATCAGTTTTATATAGAAAAATCGGGTGTTTATAAAATCTCAAAAAGTTTTCTACAACAATTAGGTCTTAATGTAAGTGCGATAAACCCTAAAAAAATAAAAATTTACGGAAACGGCGGAAGAATGGCTCCTTTATCAAACAGTATTCCTTATCCAATAGATTTAGCAGAAAATGCGATTCAAATCAGTGGCGAAGTCGATGGCGTTTTCAATAATGAAGACTATATACTATTTTATGGCGAAGGTGTTGATGTTTACAATAGCGAAAGCCAAACCAACAATAATTTATACGATACAAAGTCTTATTATTATATTACAGTTCAAGGAAATGATGGAAAAAGAATTTCAAGTATGACTCAACCTACAGGGAATAGCACTTTAAATCTTAACACCTTTGACGATTATCAATTTCATGAAGAGGACCTCGTAAATATTGCCCGCTTGGGCCGACAATGGTATGGTGAATCATTTGATATCAATCAAGATCAAGAATTTACTTTTAATTTTCCGAATATTGACACAACGACACCTGTAAAACTAAATGCAACTGCTGCTGCTGCCTCTTTTGCACTCACTTCATTCAAAGTTGCTGCAAATGGGCAAGAGGTGGGGACCATTTCGCTTTCGTCCATAGCTCCTTACTCCAGTACAGTGTTTAATATAAACTCTTTGTCAAGCAACACGCAGATTCCAGCTTCAGAAACTATAAAAATAAAATTTTCTTATAATAACAATGGCGTTCCGGGTTCTAAAGGATACCTTGACAAAATAAGTCTAATTGCAAAAAGCAAGCTACAAGGTTACGGAAAACAATTCCGTTTCCAATACGATTTATCCGTTTCAAGTATGGGTATTGTGAGCTACAATTTTTCGAATGCTGCTGGAATTTCCCAGATTTGGGATGTTACTGATATCTATAATGTAACCAAGACCGAAAACGCAAATCAAACCGCTTTTTCTATTAAAGCAAATCTGGGAGAACTCCGTAAATATGTAGCTGTCGATCCAGTGGATTTTTACACTCCATTAAAAACCAATAAAACCAAAATTGCAAATCAAAATATAAAAGGAACCATTTTTAAAAATGCGCAAGGCCAATTACAGGATATAGATTACGTGATAATAACGCCTTCCTCTCTGTTTTCTCAGGCTGATAAACTAGCAAACTTTCATCGTTCTTATTCTAATTTAAATGTAAAAGTGATAACGCTTGAGTCTATTTATCAAGAATTTTCGTCAGGAAAACAAGACATTGCAGCCATAAGAAATTGCATCAAATATATTTATGACAATGCATCAGAACTTTCAAAAAAAGTGAAATATGTCAATCTTTTTGGCGATGCATCTTACGATTATAAAAACCGAATCCCAAACAACACAAATATAGTTCCCATTTATCATGCATTAAATAGCAATACCACAGGAGAAGCCTCTTTTGCATCGGATGATTTCTTTGGATTGATGGATGCCAATGAAGGAAATATAGGTTTTTTTTACGGAGGAATCGACATCGCTATAGGAAGAATGATTCACGACAATGCACAACAAGCTGATGAAATGGTTACTAAAGTTATAGAATACCACGACATAAAATCCTACGGTAGCTGGAGAAACAACTATATGATGATATCAGATGATGCTGATAAGGCATCAGATGCAAGTTTGCAAACCAAGCATAATATTTTGGCAGATAAAATCACTTTTGAAAAACCCTTTTTAAACGTCAATAAAATATTATTAGATTCGTATTTTCAGGAAGCTTCCGCAGGCGGATCTCGATATCCAAAAGCTAGAACAGAAATCTTTAGTGCGTTCGAAAAAGGCTTGTTGGTTGTAAACTATATTGGTCACGGTGGAGAAGACGGCCTTACTAGCGAACGAATTTGGGAAAAATCAGATGGACAAAATTTAAATAATCAATACAGATACCCATTATTCATTACTATAACCTGCGATTTTTCACGGTTTGACAATCCTTCTAGGCCTACTGCTGGCGAATATACCTACTGGAACCCCAAAGGCGGCGCAATTTCTATGATCTCTACTATTCGATCCATTGGGCAGTTTAGCGCCGAAAATTTTAATGATGTTATAGCAGAAAATTTATTTTCCTATGGTTCAAACCAATATACTTCAATAGCAGAGTCCTTACGATTATCTAAAAACAGCAATCCAAATTCCTCAACTAATGTTGTTTTCTACATTGGCGATCCAGCTCTTAAGCTGGCGATTGCTAAACCTAAAATAAGATTAACAAAGGTAAACGATGTTCCGGTATCGCAACCTATCGACGATTTCAAATCATTGGCAAAAATGACACTATCAGGCGAAATTACAGACGAAAGCAATCGTCCTTTAACCAACTATAATGGAGAACTTTCAACAATCATTTTCGACAAATTTATCACAAGGTCAACATTGAATAATGATGGGGAAAGCCCACCGATGCCCTTTAACGTGCTTGGTGAAACCATTTTTAGAGGAAATGCTTCAGTGACAAACGGTCAATTTAAATTCAGCTTTATCGTTCCAAGAGATATTCGAATTCCAGTCGCCACTGGAAAAATAAGTTTTTATGCTAAAAAAGATCAACTTTTCGAGAATCAAACGGGCTTTGACACTAGCATAAAAGTAGGTGGTATAAATGAAAATGCGGTTGCAGACAATATTAGTCCCACAGTGAAGTTATATATGAATGACGAAACCTTTATTTCGGGTGGTACGACTAATGAGTCTCCGTTCTTACTTGCACACCTTGAAGATGAAAACGGTATAAATACAGCGAGCGGCATAGGACACGATATGATTGCAATATTAGATGGTGATGTAAGTAATCCTTACATTTTGAATGATTATTATCAAACGAATTTGGATGATTTTACCAAAGGAACGTTACGCTTTCCTTTTCGAAATTTAGCTGCTGGTTTGCACACGATAACTTTCAAGGCTTGGGATGTTTACAACAATCCAATTACCTCCGAAATACAATTTATTGTAGCGGGAGACGAGTCGATAACCTTGACACATGTTTTGAATTATCCCAACCCATTTGTCAATTATACCGAGTTTTGGTTCTCGCACAACAAACCTTATGAACCTTTAGATGTTCAGGTTCAAGTGATGACTATCACAGGGAAAATAGTTTGGACAAAGAATCAAACCATTACTACCGAAGGCTTTCTATCGAAAGAAATTACTTGGGACGGAAAAGATGATTTTGGAAATAAAATAGGAAAAGGAGTTTATGTTTATAAACTAACCGTTAAATCGAATTTGACCAATACAAAAACTGAAAAAATCGAAAAACTTGTAATACTTTAATTATATACTATATTTGTCTAATTATTATTCAAAAAAAATGAGAAAATTACCTTTACTTTTTATGTCTCTGTTTGTAATTTTGTTTGCAAAAGCGCAGGAAAATGTTGTCACGACAGGAGTTCCCTTTTTACTTGTTGCAGCCGATGCGAGATCTGCGGGAATGGGGGACAACGGCGTGGCTAGTTCGGCAGATGCTTTTTCGCAACAATGGAATCCAGCAAAATATGCCTTTGCGATAGATCAAACGGGTTTTTCTATCAGTTACACTCCTTATCTTACTGACCTTGTAAATGACATATCCTTAGGACAATTAAACTATTATAACCGGATCAATGAGCGCAGTGCTTTTGCAGGAAGTTTGCGGTACTTCAGTTTAGGAGAGATTGAATTAAGAGCAGATGCGGGACCTGACTTTACAACAGTTAAACCCTCTGAATTTGCCTTTGACGGATCTTATTCTTTAAAATTGAGCGAAAAATTCGCTTTAGCAGTTGCCGGGAGATTCATAAGCTCGAATTTAGCACTTACCACGAACGGACAGAGTGCACAAGCAGCAAATTCATTTGCTTTTGACTTTGCAGGTTTTTTTCAATCTGAAGAAGTAGCCTATAACGATTTTAATGGACGGTGGAGAGCTGGTTTTAACTTTCAGAATATGGGTCCCAAAATCAGTTATGACCTAAGCCAATCGAATAACGGAGCAAACTTTCTGCCAGCTAATTTAAAAATAGGTAGTGGTTTTGATTTTATACTTGACGATTATAATAAGGTTTCGGTAAATTTAGAATTAAACAAATTACTAGTACCGACTCCTCAACCTGTTGTAGATTTAAATGGAGATGGAGTTATCAATAGCCAAGATTCAACAATTAACAATGAAAATTACAACTCCATAGGATGGTTTTCAGGTATTACCCAATCCTTTTCTGATGCGTCAGGTGGTTTTAGCGAGGAGTTAAAAGAAGTTACTTATTCATTAGGTACTGAATATTTATACCAAGATTCTTTTTCGTTACGTGCCGGTTACTTTCACGAAAATAAAGACAAAGGCGCTAGACAGTTTTTCTCTCTTGGAGCAGGCTTTAAATACACAGCTATCAAAGTTGACGTTTCTTATTTATTTTCTATGTCTAAAATTAAAAACCCTTTAGAAAACACTTTACGATTCTCGCTTACCTTCAATTTTGGCGAACAATACGACGAATATTAGTAACAATTAACCCATTTATATTAAAATCCAAATTTCTGCCGAAGCATCGTGAGAAATTTGGATTTTTTTTCCCATAAAAAACAATGAAAGAAATCAGTATAACTACCCAATTTTCCGTTTTTGATTCTGTGCAGGAATTACCTATCGACATTCAAAATCTAATGGAACAAGCCGTTGCAATGCGAAAAAAGGCCTATGCGCCTTATTCTAAATTTAGAGTTGGCACTGCACTATTATTAAATAACGGAAAAATAGTTTTGGGTTCAAACCAAGAAAATGCCGCATATCCATCAGGACTTTGTGCAGAACGTGTTGCTGTTTTTCAAGCAGGAGCTATTTATCCTGATGCAAAAATAATGATAATGGCGATTACAGCAGCTTCAGACACAAATACGACGACTGCGCCAATTCCTCCTTGCGGCTCTTGCAGGCAATCTATAGCAGAATATGAGATAAAACAAGAATCCCCAATAGAGATTTATTTTATGGGCGAAGTGGGAACTATTTACAAATCGGCCTCATTAAAAAACCTACTTCCCTTTATGTTTGACAAAAAGTTTTTGTAAAAAGAACAAATTTAGCACTAAAAGTGTATTTTTAATTGTACTACTCCCTTGAAATGTCTTATTTTTGCATTTCGATAATTACTGTCCAAAATTTGTGCTAAAAACGCCAGTAGTAGTTTTGGAAGCAATTAAAAATACAACAAAAACTATAAAATTAAGATACTGTTGAACTGGTCTACACCACTAAATACATCTAGTTTTAACTAACTACACATCACAAAAGAAAAACAAATGAAAGAGGTTACAAAAGAAGTTTATTTAAAGTGGTATGAAGATATGCTGCTTTGGAGAAAATTTGAAGACAAACTAGCAGCACTTTACATTCAACAAAAAGTTAGAGGATTTCTACATTTATACAATGGTCAAGAAGCCGTTTTGGCAGGCGCTTTGCATGTTATGGACTTGACAAAAGACAAAATGATTACTGCCTATAGGAATCATGTTCAGCCTATTGGTATGGGAGTGAGTGATGGCTGAATTGATGGGGAAAGTTACAGGAACATCAAAAGGAATGGGTGGTTCTATGCATATATTTTCAAAAGAACACCGTTTTTATGGCGGACACGGGATTGTAGGAGGACAAATTCCTGTAGGTGCTGGATTGGCATTTGCCGATAAATATTTTGAAACTGGAGGCGTTACTATGACGTATTTCGGTGATGGCGCTGCACGTCAAGGTTCATTACACGAAGCGTTCAATATGGCGATGTTGTGGAAACTTCCCGTCGTTTTTATTGTAGAAAACAACGGTTACGCTATGGGAACCTCTGTAGAAAGAACCGCTAATCATACGGATATCTGGAAACTAGGTTTAGGATACGAAATGCCTTGTGGACCTGTTGACGGAATGAATCCAGTAAAAGTGGCAGAAGCAATGGCAGAAGCTATCGACAGAGCTCGTCGCGGTGATGGACCAACATTTCTTGAAATGAAAACCTATCGCTATCGGGGGCACTCTATGTCAGACGCACAATTATACCGTACAAAAGACGAAGTGGAAGAGTACAGAAAGATTGATCCAATTACACAGGTTTTAGATTTAATTAAAGATCAAAACTACGCCAGTGATGAAGAGATTGACGCAATTGATCATAGAGTGAAAGACTTGGTGGAAGAATGTGTAAAATTTGCTGAAGAATCTCCATACCCAGAAGTACAACAATTATATGATGTAGTGTACGAACAAGAAAATTACCCATTTATTCCTCATAAACTATAAAATCAATTATGGCTACAATTGTAACGATGCCTCGTTTGAGCGACACAATGACAGACGGAACGGTGGCAACCTGGTTAAAAAAAGTAGGAGACAAAGTAAGCGAAGGCGATATGCTAGCTGAAATTGAAACCGACAAAGCAACAATGGAATTTGAGTCTTTCAACGAAGGAACACTTTTATATATTGGAGTTCAAGAAGGTGAAACCGCACCAGTGGATTCGCTTTTGGCAATTATAGGAAACGAAGGCGAAGATATTACAGCTTTAATATCTGGAGCCGCAACTGCTGCTCCAGCAAAAGAGGAACGTCCAGCGGCATCAGCAGAAACTAAAAACGAAGAAACCCCTGCTCCAGTAGCAGCAAACCCAACAGCTTTACCTGCAGGAGTTGTCGTGGTAACAATGCCACGTTTGAGCGATACTATGACCGAGGGAACTGTAGCTACTTGGTTGAAAAAAGTAGGCGATAAAGTTGCCGAAGGTGATATGCTTGCTGAAATCGAAACCGATAAAGCAACTATGGAATTCGAATCTTTCAACGAAGGAACTTTATTATATATCGGAATTCAAGAAGGAGAATCGGCTGCAATTGATAGCTTATTAGCTATCATTGGACCCGCAGGAACAGATGTTAGTGGGATTATTGCTAATGGCGGAATTGCTCCTTTAGCGGCTCCATTTGAAGAAGTGAAATCGGCACCAGCTGCACAAAACGCCGCAGTTGTTCAAGAAGCATCTTCTGAAGGACAAAGAATTTTGGCATCGCCATTAGCAAAGAAAATTGCTAGCGAAAAAGGAATTCAATTGGCGCAGGTAAAAGGTTCAGGAGAAAACGGCCGCATTACTAAAAGTGATGTGGAGAATTTCACGCCAGCAAGCAGTCCACAGGTTGCAGATAGCAGAGCTCAAGAAGTTCAAGGGACATCAGAAAATACAGCACCAGTTGCAAAACCATACGTTCCAGCAGGGCAAATCGCCACCGAAGAGATTAAAAATTCGCAAATGCGTAAAATCATTGCAAAACGTTTGGCAGAATCTTTATTCACTGCACCGCATTATAATTTGGTAATCGAGGTTACCATGGACGAAGCAATGAAATCAAGAGCAATAATCAATAGCGTTCCGGATACTAAAGTATCTTTTAACGATATGGTAATTAAAGCATCTGCATTGGCTTTGAAAAAACACCCAAAAATCAATTCGCAATGGACTGCTGAATCTATATTCATCAACTATCACGTGAACATTGGTGTGGCAGTTGCTGTCGAAGACGGATTAGTGGTTCCCGTATTACCATTCACAGATGGTATGAGTTTATCTCAAATTGGAACAAGTGTAAGAGATCTTGCAGGTAGAGCCAAAAACAAAAAATTATTACCTACAGAAATGGAAGGAAGTACATTCACAATTTCTAACCTAGGAATGTTTGGAATTACCGAATTCAACTCCATTATCAACCAGCCCAATTCCGCCATCCTATCCGTAGGTGCAATTGTTGAAAAACCAGTGGTGAAAAATGGACAAATTGTAGTTGGAAACACGATGATGTTATCTCTAGCATGCGATCATAGAACTATCGACGGTGCAACAGGAGCACAATTCTTGCAAACTTTGAAACAATATATTGAAAACCCAGTGACGATGCTTGCATAAAAAGCTCGTTAGTTTATATATGAAATCCCGTTTTGAGTAAAATCAGAACGGGATTTTTTTTTACTTATTCTTCTCCTCAATCCATCGTGACATATATTTCGTACTCGTCATAGTATGATGCTGTAACATTGCACCTATAAAATTATTTAATCGGTGTTGCTTTAAATTAGTTTGTAATTTCAAAATATATTGAACAAAATCATCCACAAACAAGGATTGCAAATAGCGCTTTTCTATAATTTCAAAACCGTTTTCTTGGGCTTTTAGCCAAAAAGTTTTGTCTTGATATAAATTAACAGCTTTATCAACAAAAGCTTGCGGTTCATCAGCAATATAACCATTCCACGGCAGATCGCCAAACATCGATTCGGCTCCGATAGTAGTTGTTACACTTGGAGTTCCGCACTGCATTGCTTCCAATAATTTTCCTTTTATTCCAGCGCCAAAACGCAAAGGAGCTAAAACTACTCGAGCATTTTGTACCACGCCCTGAGCATCATCGGCTCGACCCATAATATAAAAACCCTTTTTGGGCTGATGCAACTGCAACACTTTTTGCGATGGATAAGCTCCATAAATTTGCAAAACAGCTTCCGGCATTTGTATCCTGATGAGTGGCCACATCAATTCTTTTAGATATTGAACCGCATTCCAATTGGGTTCGTGAAGGAAGTTACCAATAAAAACGAAATTCTTGCGATCTTCGAATAAAGGCATATTTTGGATAGTTGAATCTTCAATAGGTTCGAATAACAAAGGCAAATAATGCAATAATTTGCTGTCAATTTTAAAAACAGATTGCAGCAATTCCATTTCATATTCGGAAATCATCAAGGAAACATCGCAGCGCAAAATACTGGCAATTTCTCTTTTGGCAACATCTTCCACCAATAAATCGTTAGTTGAAAATTGTCGATTTTCTTTGAATGCTTTTTGGCGTGCCAAACGCAAACAATGCAAATCTTCGGTATCCAATAATCGCAAAGCGTTAGGGCAATTTTCGGCAACACGCCAACCAAACTGTTCTTCCATCATAAAGCGGTCAAATAAGACTATCGACGGATTTAATTCTTTGACAAAAGCATCAAAACTAGAACAATTCAAAGCAATAGATTCCTTAACGACTCCTACAGATTCCAAGTCAGCCATAAAATCGCTATCCATTGCGGGACTAGCAAAAGTAACGTTGAACCCTTGCTCCTTAAAAATGGAAATCAACTGCAGCATTCTTCCTCCTGCTGCCGATGAATTAGGTTCTGGAAAGACAAATCCAATAATTAAAATGTGTTGACTCTCCATTATATAATTAAAATTTACTATGCAAAATAAGGAAAATAAAACAGTAAATCAATCCATTCTACAACAAATAAAATCTGTATTTTTACATTCAAACTTCATATAAATAAAAAATGCTTGGATTAAAATTAGTTACGGACCCAAAATGGGTAAATATCGTTGAATCGAATATCGAAGAAATCTTAACTGATCATGCTTGGTGTGAACAAAAAGCGGCTACAAATATTATCACAATTATCACTTACAATTCGGAACACGAGGAATTAGTTACCGAGTTATTGGAAATTGCCAAAGAAGAATTAGAACATTTCCAAATGGTGCATAACATTATTAAGGAACGTGGACTGAAATTGGGGAGAGAACGAAAAGATCACTACGTTAACGAACTTTTTAAGTTTATGAAAAAAGACGGTAGCCGAAATGACGCTTTTATTGACCGATTACTCTTCTCAGCAATGATTGAAGCCAGAAGTTGCGAACGGTTCAAAGTATTGTCGCAGAACATCGAAGACAAAGAATTAGCCGAATTTTACCGAAAATTAATGATTAGCGAAGCAGGACATTATACTACATTCCTAGCTTTTGCCAGAAAATATTCCGAGAAAGTCGATGTTGACAAACGTTGGAAAGAATGGATTGATTTTGAAGGCGAATTAATTACAAACTACGGAAAAACCGAAACTGTGCACGGATAAAATTACTTTTTAATTCACATTTATAAAAGGAAACGATACTAGCGTAAATAATACGTAGTATCGATTCCTTTTTTTGAATCAAGTCGGGTAAAAAGATGATAGGCTTATTACAATTAAAAACTAAAACCAAGCGAACACCAAACTAAAAGTGCATTAGCTTTTTCATTTGGGCGTGCCACCACCTCCGCAAGCTACGGCGCTGTCGGGCTGTTCGCTGTATCCACGCAAAAAAGCGTGGGATGCCGCTACCATCCCTCACGCAACTGCATGTTTTACTAGTACTTCGAGCTTTTACAAAAGAGCAATTCTCCATTGCTACTTACCCCGCATAGTTGTGATCTCCTAGGAATCTAAATAATAGAGATTCCTGCGGAATGGCAACTTGGCGATAATTTTTAAGGCTCCCAGCCTTTATAAAGTCTGGAAGACTTAAAGAAATTGAAACGAAAAACGGCCCTTATCCTTTAAAATAAGATAAATACTAATGCAGAGCACATTTGTCATTCCGTAGGTATTTAATTAGTAGAAATACCAACCAAACGATAATTTGCGACCTAATTCTATATTTTAATAAAACTACAACAATCTTGTGCCTAAAAAATTATTTTTTAAAATTTGACCACAATTTTGTGGTCAAATTTTATTTTTTGAAAAAATTACCACAACTTTGTGGTCAAAAAATAATTTTTTTTAAATTGACCACAAAATGAAACCAACACAATTTTTTAGAAAACAACTGGGACTTACACAAGAAATGATGGCTCTCTATTTGGCCGTGACCAAAAGCCAACTATCGATGCACGAATTGGATAAACGGGAATTGCCCCCAGCAGCAATGGAAAAACTCGCTGCGCTTGCCGTTTTTTTGGAACAAAATAAAACAAACGAAGCACTAGAAAGCGAATTGCAAACAGAACAAGAACTGAAATTAAAAACATTTCTGGACTTCCAAATCAAGGAATTAAAATACAAAAAAATAATAGAGGAACGATTGCTGGAGGTAATTCAAAAAAAATACAAGCAAAATAGTGCACTGTATGCCTTTGCGCAGCATTTGCAAAAAAACAGAACAACATTGGCGGAAGTTTTGTTGCAGCAAGCTATAAATGGCTTAGCACATAACGACTTGGTACACCAAGCGATGCAAAGAGCGAAAGTGGAAGCGAATGCAAGCCAACTATATTATTTACAGACTCTTAAAAAAAAGTAAAAAGAATCCTAAATTATTATTAACGAATACTAAACCAAAATACGACCACGTTACAAATGCTTATTAACAATAAATTTTTAACTTATGTCGTATTCAACAAGCAAAATCACAACGGTAGCCGACTGTGATTTACTATTGGCCTGGGCTGCAAAAGAAAAAGCAGACCTGAATTTTAAAAAGCTTTCTGAGGAAAGATTGACCAACAACTACAGCACTGCCTCGATTGAGATTGATGCTGAATTGCAAGCGGTGCTTACCGAGATTACTGCAACCGAAACGATTATTGCAACTTTACCCGCAGGCAATAGTAAAGAAGATGCAGGAAAGAAAAAAGTTAAACTAGAGTACAAAAAGTTTTTGCTCGAAAACCGCAAAGAAAGCTATGGCGTAGTCGCACTTCTTGAAAAAGAACACGATTTAGCTAAAGTAACCTTAGAGCTAGCAGAGATTGATGCTTTTACAGCTGCGATCACCGCGCGAAAAGCGGCATTGTAGCTTTTGTAGTGTAGTAGTTTTTAGAAGGTTGTCCGTAATGGGCAACCTTTTTTTGTTTTATTGACAGCAACTGCTTCGCCTTACAAGGTTTTACAATGCAAATTTTTTAGACTGCCAGGACTTGAATTTTCTTTGTATTAATACCAAATATTTAATTTTTGACTGTAGTGCTTGACCACATCATCACACACTATAGCTGAAACGTCTTGCGCGAGAACCACTTCAAAATTACCGGAATACTCTTGTTGCGCTACACTTTATTGAAGCTCATCCACTTGATCTGGGCGATTGTAAACAGGTATTAGTAGAGAATATCACATACTCTTGACATACTTTTTTTAAGACAGTGCTGCTTTTTTTGTAAAGATGTACACCCGCAACGATGCAGTCAAAAAAAAACAAAATTTTTTTCATTTCTTGAATTAGTTCAAGTGCTACTTCCAAAATGACTTGTTATTTTTGGATAACAAATTTAAGTTTATGTCATTATAGTAAAAATGCAAGGATTTAGATTTACTTACGATAATCGCTTTGACTGTAAAAATCTAAAAAATACACTGTACAATTAACGCTGTAGCGCTATATACAATATACTTTGGACTAAAAACGAGAATTTATAATTAATAGCATAAAAAAATAACAAGTATTATTTTATTTATTTGATTCAATTTACTTTGTAATTACCCATGCAATAAACAATAATGAATGAGCCTGCAAATCGTATTATCTAAATATTCAATCTTATTTTTACTATTCCTAGTAATAATAGGCGGGCTGATGCATTCCTCGTGTTTTTACAACCCAAGCTATACTGCTTATTATGGATTTGTATTTAGTGCTTTGGTTTTTACTTTAACAATTACCCCCCCCCCGTTATTATGTAGCTGACAATAAGGTTTTTAACCTTAATTTGCCACAAATATTTTTGGGGATATGGTGTTTGTATTTACTTGGACATTACCTCAATGGTACTGCCACAACCTTATTTTTCATCTATATTGTTGTACAGTTTTTATTTCTGCAAAGTACTGTCAAGCTTTTTAGCAAACAAAACGTTAACTTTAATCGAGTCTTATATGCAATAGTTATAATAACTTCTATCGAATCGTTGTATTGTTTGGGACAATATTTTGGTGTTTTTAAATCCCAAAATGAGTTTTTCGTTGTCACAGGAAGTTGTATAAATCCCAATGTTATAGCGCAGTTCCTTGCTATTACTATACCAGTTTTTTTGTATTTATTGCGATCACAATACAAAAAAATGATTTTAATCAGTTTAAGTATTGTTTTGATAGCATTGTTTCTTCTTAAATGCAGGTCAGCTTATATTGCCACAATAGTAGAGGTTCTAATTTATTATTGCTTAAAATATGATTTTATAAAATGGATAAGAAATCCAAAAAATAAAAGCAGTGTCAAATCTTTATTTATTGTATTACTACTTGTCGCTATTCCTACCCGATCGCTCGGATATGTACTAAAATCTCTCGTTTACGATAGCGCGGATTTGCAATCCGTGCCCACATAGAAACTCAAGTATTACAAATCAATAAACAGCTATATATATTAACGTATAGCTTTTTTTGTATCTTTAAAACAAAAAAATGTC
>JGI12421J11937_10000044_pt1 | contig 39338 bp, 32 predicted proteins | sample LakErihyJuly2011_2_FD_11937 | JGI IMG/M metagenome (IMG submission 11937)
TTGACGATTTAGTAATTCCTTTTGCTTTTTGCAGCTATTTTATCCATGAAAAGCACAAACATTCGTGCCCTGTTCTTACTATTTTCAAGGCATTACTATCTGTTCTTTTATAAAAATAAAAAAAAATTATTTCGTACCCCTAAAAAAATGAATTTGCACCCTTTTTTTTGTGATGTAAAAATACAATTTTGTTTTTTTTTAGATAATGCTGTTTTTTTTTATAATTGACTACTATTTGAATTTAAAATTTAAAACTATAAACCAATAATTTTGATTTATCAGCTCAACAAAAAACCTGTGAATGAATTACTTATGAAATTATATCACAATCATGTAAGTGAACACATTTATAAAAGTAAAAAAAGATTTTAAATAAATTTTGATTGAAGATAATTACTATTGACATTTTATTATTGTCGAATCTGTTCATTCATTTTATAAATTGAACTTGAAATTAATTATCTTTGCTGTATGCTTTCATTTTTTAAATCTAAACCCAAGCTTCAGGAATTAATTCCTGACAACTACGTTGATATTCACTCTCATCTGATACCTGGTATTGATGATGGAGCAGTTACTTTAGAAGATTCTTTTCGATTAACAAAGGCTCTGCAAGGTTTTGGAACCAAACAAGTGATTACGACTCCACACGTTATTCAAAACGTTTGGGACAATTCAGCACTACAAATTAAGGAAAAGGAACTATCAACAATAATAGCACTAGAAAAAAATCAAATTTTAATTCCTTTTCGTGCTGCTGCTGAATATATGTTAGACGAGAATTTTGTCCGTCTTTTTCGATCCGAAAAATTACTAACACTAAAAGATAATTTTGTTTTGGTAGAAATGTCTTACATAAATCCCCCAATTCAATTGTACTCTATTTTATTTGATATGCAAGTAGCTGGTTATATTCCTATATTGGCTCATCCTGAACGCTATTTGTTTTACCACAATAATTTTGAAGAATACAATAAACTGAAAACAGCGGGATGTCATTTTCAATTAAACCTACTATCGACTGTAGGATATTATGGAGAACCAATAACGCAGATAACGAACAAATTATTGCAAAAAGGATTCTATGACTTTGTGGGCTCGGACGTTCATCATGACAGGCATATCGCAGCTTTTGAACAAAACGTTAAGATAAAAGAGTTGACTCGTCTGGAGCAAATCATAGCAAGCAACCAGTTTTTTAGAATTGACGGATAACGTTCCAGTATTATTTATCCAATTGGGTATATGTAGAATTCATGCTGATAAACTCCGGAACTATTTTTTTCATTTTCACCACAATATCATCATTCTCAAAGAAGCTAGCGATACCTATAAGTTCATTAACATCAAGGTGTAAATCTTCGAACTCCACCTGAATTTCTTCTGTAATTAAAATTTTTTCGTGGTGCGTAGGTAAGGTTTTTGAAGTGTCGTTAAGTAACTCCTCATATAACTTTTCTCCTGGTCGCAAACCCACTATCTTAATTTTGATATCTCTCTCCGGATTAAATCCTGCCAGTTTTATCATTTTCCTTGCTAAATCAATAATCTTCACTGGTTTCCCCATATCAAATATATATATCTCACCGCCATTACCCATTGAACCAGCTTCAAGAACTAATTGACAGGCTTCAGGTATAGTCATAAAATACCTTATAATATCTGGATGTGTAATAGTAACAGGACCGCCTTCAGCGATTTGCTTAGTAAATAATGGAACTACAGAACCATTGGAACCTAAAACATTTCCAAAACGAGTAGTAATAAACTTGGTGGTAAACAATCGATTGTTTTCTTGATGTTTTAAATGTAAAGACTGAACATATTTTTCGGCTATTCTTTTACTCGCACCCATAACATTACTAGGATTTACAGCTTTGTCTGTGGAGATCATTACAAACTTATTGACCTTGTATTTGCACGACAAATCTGCCAAAATTTTCGTGCCTTCTACGTTAGTTAGTATTGCTTGTGACGGGTTTTCTTCCATCAAAGGCACATGTTTGTAGGCGGCAGCATGGTATACCATTTCTGGTTGATACATTTTAAACACCCGCTCTAAAGCTGCCTTATTGCGAATGTCAGCAATTACGGTGCAAATTATAGAATCTGAAATAATTCCCTCAACCTCTAATCTAATGTGATGTAAAGGAGTTTCGGCTTGATCTAATAAAATTACTTTTCTAGGATTGAAACTTAGTACTTGTCTTACGATCTCGCTTCCTATTGAGCCAGCAGCACCGGTAATTAATATGGTTTTATCTTCTAATTGCCTCGAAATAGAAATATTATCTAAGACAATGGCATCTCGCTCCAATAAATCTTCAATTTGGATGTTCTTTACCTTCTGCGAAATTTCTTTTTGATTTTCCCAATCTGAAATAGTAGGAATGCTGTACACTCTATAATTAAATTCTAGACATTGGTCAATAATAACTAACTGTTCTTCTTTCGATAAACTTTTATCTGCAATAACAAGTGCTTCCGCAGCAACAGAACGCATTAATGCAGGCAACTTTTTTCTTTGCACTAAAATGGGTAAATCTAACATCCGTTTGGAAGCGTTTTGATTGTTCTTATCAACAAAAGCAACAATTTTAAAACGGGAAGGTGTTTCAAACTTTAAAGCATTAGCAACTGAAATGGCATTAGCATCTGTGCCAAAAATAACGGCTTTGATTAATTGCTGATCGGTTTTTTCTGTAAAATAAAGTTCAAAAGTCTGCTTCACTAAAACACGATACAGAAACAAACCACAAAATGAAAGCACCATGTTGATAAACAACCCAGTGTTTAAAAAAGCTTTTTCTTTAAAAAATAGCTCGAATAAAAAATTGAAAAACAAAAAGAAAACCAGTACTGAAGTTTGCGAAAACAAAATCTTAATAGCATCTATATAAGAAGAATGCCGAATTATGCCAGAATAGGTTCTGAAAATCCAAAAGAAAAAAATATTGATTCCAAAAAATAACGAAGTAAAAGTTAGTATATTTTTTGTAATTATATAATTTAGTCCAGTGCCCTTAAAGATTAAAAAAGTTGAAAAATATGCTGTTAGCAAAACCGCAAAATCAATTAATACAATAATCCATCGAGGCAAATAGCTGAGATTATGGATATTAAATCTTAAATTCGCTCTAGAAAAAAAGGTAGACATATTCATAATAAAATTTCTATTTGGATTAGCAATATTTCGAACATTTAAACTGAAATTTTATTAATTTTAACAAAAGTAAAAATACATATTAATCTTTCAAAAAAAATACTTAACAGTAAAAACCCTTATATCTATTGACGTAAGATAAAAAACATTTCCAAACGGTTTATAAACGTATCGTGGCAATCTTTATATAACAGTTTTATTTTACTTTTATTGCTTAATCAATTGTAATAAGTAATTACCGTAGCCTGATTTTAGCAAAGGTTCCGCTACAATTTTCAGCTGATCAGTACTTATAAACCCTTGGCGCCAAGCAATTTCTTCGATACATCCCACTTTCAATCCTTGACGTTCCTCTAATACTTGAACAAATTGTCCCGCTTGCATCAAACTGTTAAAAGTGCCTGTGTCTAACCAAGCGGTACCGCGGTTCAAAATCCCCACTTTTAAAGCTCCTTTTTCTAGATATACTTTGTTGACATCCGTAATTTCATATTCCCCTCGAGCACTTGGCTTGATGTTTTTGGCAATTTCCACAACCGAATTATCATAAAAATATAAACCCGGAACTGCATAATTAGATTTTGGCGTCAATGGCTTTTCTTCGATACTGAGGGCTTTAAAGTTATCATCAAATTCAACGACTCCGTAACGCTCTGGATCCGAAACATGGTAGGCAAAAACGACACCTCCTATCGGATTTGTATTTGACTGCAATAACTCGTCCATGTTAGACCCAAAGAAAATGTTGTCTCCTAAAACCAAAGCAACACTGTCATTCCCAATAAATTCTTCACCTATCACGAAAGCCTGCGCCAAACCATTAGGGATAGCTTGTTCTGCATAACTGAATTGACAACCAATAGTTGAACCATCTCCCAATAATTTTTTGAAATTAGGCAAATCATGAGGGGTCGAAATAATTAATATTTCGTTGATTCCCGCCATCATCAAGGTCGACAATGGATAATAAATCATAGGTTTGTCGTAAACTGGCATCATTTGCTTACTCATCGCCAAGGTCAATGGGTGCAAGCGTGTTCCAGATCCACCCGCTAATATAATTCCTTTCATCTTCTGTAAGTTATAGGTTATGGGTTAGAAGTTGTGTGTAATAAAATTTTATTAATAAATAGAAAACTTAGAATCGAAAACTCTAAATAACTATTTTTCTAATCTACGCAACATTATTTTCAGGCTAATTTTATAATCAATTGCTTCGATACCGTAAACCGTTTTTATTTTGGATTTATCTAATAATGAATAGGCAGGTCTTTCCGCTGGAGTTGGATAGCTAGAAGCAGGAATTCCTACAATTTCACAAGATTTTTGAGCTAGGTTTTTTATGTCTACAGCAAAATCAAACCAACTGATTTCTCCTTCGTTACTATAATGATAAATCCCAGGTTCCCATTTATTACTCTCTAAAATAGTTAAGATGGCTTGTGCCAAATCACCAGCATAAGTTGGAGAACCTATCTGATCGTTTACAACGTTGAGCGTGTCTCTTTCATCCATCAATCGCAACATCGTTTTTACAAAATTAGTTCCAAATTCAGAATAGACCCATGCCGTTCTTATGATAATACTGTCGGGACAATTTGAGGAACAAGCTACTTCGCCTGCTAATTTCGTGACTCCGTAAACACTTTTGGGATTCGGAAGTGCATCTTCTTTGTAGGCTATTGGTGATGTTCCATCAAAAACATAATCGGTGGAAATATGGACTAATTTTGCTCCTGTTGTGTGGCATAAGCGTGCTAATGTACCGATTGCCAAATGGTTAATCGCATCTGCCGTTTTCTGGTCGTTTTCTGCCTTATCCACAGCAGTGTAAGCGGCGCAATTGATCACGATATTAGGTTGAATTAGATTGAAATTTTTAATTATTTCAGATTCATCATCCAACGGAAAATCATCAATATCGGTAAAAACAAACTCGAAATTAGAATAATTAGTAGCTAATAATTTGATTTCAGAACCCAATTGCCCATTGGCGCCAGTGACTAGTATTTTTTTCATTAGAATTGAGCATTACAATTTTCGAAATTGGGTAATAAGACATCTTTTTCGGAAACAATGGCTGCAGCCAAATCCATTCCCCAATCGATATTCAAGGTAGCGTCATCATATCGAATGCCGCCTTCACTCCCTTTGTTGTAATATTGGTCGCATTTGTATAACACCACAGCAGTTTCGCTCAAGACTGAAAACCCATGCGCAAATCCTTGTGGAACCAACAACTGCTTATTGTTTTCAGCGGATAATACAATCCCGAAGTGTTTGCCAAAGGTGGAAGAATCCTTGCGCAAGTCTATCACCACATCCATAATTTCTCCCTCTAGCACGCGAACCAATTTAGTTTGTGCAAAAGGTGGATTCTGGTAATGAAGTCCTCTCAGAGTAGCCTTTTTTGAAAATGATTGGTTGTCTTGCACAAAATCGATTTGGACCCCCAAATCTTCAAATTTACTTCTATTGTATGCTTCAAAAAAATAACCTCTTTCGTCTGCAAAAACCGCTGGAATTATAACGACTAGGTCTTTTATAAAAGTTTTTTCTATATTCATTGTTGGATATAAAATGTTGTTTATTTCTATTTTTTAAATAAATTTTTTACTGCAACACTTATTCTATTTCTATCAACGTCCGTCAAATTAGATCCAGATGGCAGACATAATCCTTTTTCGAATAAATTTTCAGCCACCTTATTACCATAATAAGGATATTTCTCAAAAATAGGTTGTAAATGCATAGGCTTCCACAAAGGGCGACTTTCAATATTTTTGGCTTCTAAAGCTAATCGTAATGTTTCCCGATCGATTCCATCGGTTAATTTGGGATCAATAAGTATGGAACTTAACCAATAATTAGCAAAATAAACCTCACTAACAGTTGTAAAAACAGTAACTCCTGAAATGTCCTTGAATAAATCGACATAAAAAGCGTGCATTTTTCGTCTTAAATCAATATGATTATCCAGTACTTCCATTTGCCCTCGGCCAATTCCCGCACAAATATTACTTAATCTATAATTATATCCTATTTCGCTGTGCTGGTAATGAGGAGCATCATCTCTAGACTGTGTTGCAAAAAATAATGCCCTGTCCTTCAGTTCTTTTGTTTTTGTAATAATAGCACCTCCACCAGATGTAGTAATTATTTTATTTCCGTTAAAAGATAACACGCCAATTTCGCCAAAAGTGCCGCATTTTTGACCTTTATAGCTGCTTCCTAATGCTTCTGCGCTATCTTCTAAAATTAAAATGTCATATTTATTTGCTACTGCATGTACTTCATCAATTTTATAGGGAACACCATACAAATGGACCGTTACAATAACTTTAGGTTTATTTCCTTTTTTGATTCTATCAATGATGGCATTTTCAAGTGCTATTGGGCAAATATTCCAAGTTTCTTCTTCGCTGTCCACAAAAATGGGAGTCGCACCAAGATATAAGATCGGGTTTGCAGATGCTGAAAAAGTCATGCTTTGGCAAATGACCTCATCTCCTGCTTTTACCCCTAATAAAATAAGTCCAAGATGAATAGCTGCTGTTCCCGAACTTAAAGCTCCAACGAAACAGTTTTGGCCAAGGTAATTTTCTAAATCATTCTCGAATCCATTGACATTAGGTCCTAAAGGAGCAATCCAATTGCTATCAAAAGCTTCTAGCACAAATTTTTGTTCATTTCCCCCCATATGAGGAGATGAAAGCCATATTTTTGTTTTAATCATTTATGTTAATAAATTTTATAATTTTACCCGGAATTCCCACTACTACAGCATTATCAGGCACATTTTCTATAATTACTGCTCCAGCTCCAACAACAGCCCATTTTCCAATATTTATTCCATGAATAATAGTAGCGCCCATACCAATATGAGACCCTTCACCAAGCCAAACATTTCCTGCAACAGATGCATTGGGAGAAACATGAACAAAATCCTCAATTACACAATCGTGTTCTACTATTGCTCCAGTATTAATAATACAATGTTTTCCGATTTTAGAATTTGCATTAATTATAGCTCCTGCCATAATAACAGTTCCTTCTAATATTTCTGAATATTTAGAAACAATTGATTTAGGATGTATCGCTTTTACAAAAACTGCCTTAATAAGTTCAACAACCTTTTTACGTTTTTTGTTGTCTCCAATTGAAACAATAAACTGTTTTTCTCGAAAATTTTCTACCTGATTAAAGTTGAATATTGGGATATCAAAGATGAAATCGGATTTAGGCTTATGATCGATAACGCTATCTATCGTATGCTCTTTAACTGCCTCAACAATATCAATTACCACTTTACAATGGCCACTAGCTCCAAACAAATACATATTAATTTCCTTTAAAAGCTTCTGTTGTAACCTGCCCTTCACTATTGATACCTTCTTTCATAATTACTTTTTTAACTGTCAAAAATACTATTTTTAAATCTAACAAAAAACTAATATTATCAACATACCAAACGTCATATTCAAATTTTTGTTGCCACGAAATGGCGTTCCTCCCATTTACTTGTGCCCAGCCGGTAATTCCTGGCTTTACTTCATGACGAAGGCGTTGATTTGGGGAATATAAAGGAAGATATTCTGGTAATAAAGGACGTGGTCCTACTATACTCATATCTCCCATAAGTACATTCAATAATTGAGGTAGTTCGTCTAATGATGTTTTCCGTAAAAACTTACCAATTTTTGTTAATCTTTGTCCGTCTGAAAGTAGATTATTTTGAGAATCTTTTTTATCATTCATAGTTTTAAACTTGATGATTCTAAAAATCTTTTTAGATAAACCCGGACGCAATTGAAAAAAAAAGGGTTTTCCTTGATTGGCAAAATAAAGACCTATTGTGGCTAAAATGAATATGGGACTTAACAGCACTAAACCAAAACAAGCTACTGTTAAATCAAATATTCTTTTAAAAAATGATTTATACATTCAATTCTAATTTTTTATATTCAGCCAAAATGGCTTTCCAAACAACTTCTTGTTCGTACCGGGACGCAATCATAAGTCTAGAATTTTGTACTAAAAAACTTCTCAAAGCATCATCTTCCATCATTTTTTTCATTGCTCCAAAAATCGCACTGCTGTCTTTTACTGGAATAATAGTGCCGTTTTCTCCCTCTACAATGATTTCGTTACAACCGTTGATATCCGTAACAATACTGGGCAATCCCATCGCTCCAGCTTGCATTACAACATTTGGAAAACCTTCGCGATAACTAGGAAAAACCAACGCATTAGAAACCGCAAGATAAGGCCTGACATCATTTTGATGCCCCACGGCAATAATATTAGGGTTAGTATTAATTTGATGCAGAGTTTCGATTTGCAATGGATCAAGATGATCTTCTTGAGAACCTACTAACACTAATTTGACTGCCGCTTTGATATCATTCAATTTTTGAAAAGCGGCAATCATTTCATTAATGCCTTTATCTCCTACCAAACGTCCGACGAAAATAAACACAAAATCTTCTGGAGTAATTCCTAAATTAGATTTTAGCATCTGTTTTTCTACGTCTGAAAAATGTTCTGGATTGAAATGACTAGTGTTGATTCCGTTAGAGCTACCGTTGCCTATTACTTTTAATTTTCCTGGTTTGCAAAATTTTTCCTGAATAATAATTTCTTTCAAAGTATTAGAATTCGGATAAATCATAGTTGCTGACCAGTACGTTATTTTTTCTACACCATTTAATAACTGCCGTTTATTGCCTTTTGCTTCTAATAAAGGAAGTCCTGCAATAGTGTGTAAGCGATGCGGCACTCGTGCCAATTTAGCCGCTAACATCCCTACGGTTCCTGCCTTTGGAGTATGGGTATGAACGATAAATGGCTTTTCTCTTCTAAAATAGTTGTATAATTGCCAAAACGCCTTTAAATCTTGCAAAGGCGTTATTTTTCTGGTCATTTCCACAGCATATACATTGACCCCTTGCGCCTTACCCACTTGCTCTAAACTAGGTTTATCAGAAGATATTGCCGTAACATCATAGAATTGCCTCATATAATTCAACTGATTCTCCAGTAATTTCTCTAATGAAACGGGAATTGTTGTTATTCTGACAAGTTTTTTGTTCACTTTGTAAAACTATTTTTGCTGTTCTTAATAATAATCTGATTTACAAATCCTATATTTTTTCCTTTTCCCTAAAATGAATCAATTGGTGCAGGGCATATAGAAACAGAGGCAAAAACATTAATCGCATTCTGCTGGCTAAACCTAAATTATAGATATAAAAAGCAATCATCAAAAAAATACTACCTCCTATCAAAAAAGCCAATTTAATTTCACCAGAAACAACAACTTTTCTTTTAATCAAATAAATTATACCCCATAGAAACAACAGTAAAACAAGACTGTTTTCAACAGAAATAACGTATTGATAAAATGTTGAGGCATCATAGTATAAAGGTCGAAATAGAAGCAACCAAATACGCTCTAAATAATTCGATGCCATTAAATCAACTCCACTCCCGCCACCTAATGCATAAGCATTAATTTCATTCCACTTTCTTGAAATAACTTTAAAAGTAAAACCGTCAAGATTAATAAATTGCATAAGTATTGGCATAGAAAAACCAAGTACAATTAATGTCAATAATAACAGTTTTGCCTTGATTTTTTTGGATACATCGTGTTGCGTCATGTAATATATAAAAAAAGCACCAAAAGTCACCACAAAAATATGTGGTCTAAGCAATAGTAAAAGTATTAAAACTATACCGTGCAAAAGACTGAATCGGAACTTCATTTTATTTTCAAAGAACAAGTATGTCAAAAAAAAGAAAACTAATACATCTTTGCCAACAAAACCAGACCAATAATGCAAGGAAGGCAACAAAAAGAACAACTGGGTAAAAGAAATCCCATAAATCGTCAATCCCATTATATAATGCTTAGACATCTCATCAAAATACCATAAAAAAGCTTGAAAACTAATAGCCGAAAAAAGAAAGTATAGTATAAATTTTGAAATTCCTATCTTAACTAAAGGATAAATCAGAAAAGCCATAAATTGACTTCCTAATCCAAAAGCTGAAAACCAAGAGTTGGCAGTTTTAGCAGTTTCATAAAAAAAATTGGCATCTATTATATTATCGCTGTAAGCTATACCTGCGGCTGTAAAATGAACCAAAAAAAGAAGAAACAAAACTATTTTTTGATCTTTATTACACTTTAAATAATAGGCTTTTGAAATAAAAAAAATATAAATAAAAATTAAAAATGAAGTAATAAAATTTATCATTTATTTATCTTAATATTATTACGCATTGAATGCAAATACCATTTTTGAAAACAAAAAAAAGTCCATACCCTAAAAGTATTATCTACTCTCTTTTCAAGATGATATTGAATCATTTTGCTGATAAATTCATAATTAAATATTTGCTGTTCCTGAATAAAGTTTGGTTCTACATAGAAAAGTAATTCTTCTTTTAAATGAGTACGAAGCCAATCTCCAACTGGAACACCAAAACCTTTTTTTGATTTATCCAAAAAGCCTTTTGGAAAATTATCTTTGAAAGCCTCTTTAAGTAAATGTTTTTTATCCCAGCCATTTATCAAGAAGGCCTCTGGTAACTGTGAAGTAAAATCCCACAGTTCTTTATTGAGAAATGGCGCTCTACACTCAATCGAATTCAACATACTTACTCGATCTACTTTAACGAGCATATCGCCTTCTAAACTCAAAATACGATCTATATTCCTGAAATCAGTCAGAGTTGTTTTATTGTTACCAATTACATCTTTATAATAAGAAAAACTATCATTTTCTAAAAATTCCTTCGTTAAAACAGAACTGATTTCATCCGATTGAAAACCTAATGAAATTATATTAGTGTAAAAATCACCTTCATAATTTATGGCTTTAATTAATCGGTTAATTTTAAAACTCATCCCTCTCGTATCGTCTTGGATATTAAGTATTTTTTGAAAAAATTTCTGCGTCTTTTGATGCATTTGTTTAGGAACAAAATCGATATATTTCTGATTAAGCTTGCCGATATAGTATTTGTTATACCCCCCAAAAACTTCATCGCCACCATCACCTGTAAGAGCTAATTTGACATTTTGAGCCACTCTATTAGATACCAAATATGTTGGCAATGCCGATGAATCCGCAAAGGGTTCGTCAAAGTTTAGAATGATTTGATGTAAATTATTCTTTACATCATTTTCGGTTATAATAAATTCGTGGTGTTTACTATCAATTATACTTGAAACTGTTCTCGATTTTTCAGACTCATCAAAACCTTTTTTGTCAAACCCGATTGAAAAAGTTTCAATCTTTTGTTTAGATTGTTCGGATAAACACAAAGAAATGATAGAAGAATCTACACCTCCTGAAAGAAAAGTTCCCAACGGAACATCAGAAATAGATCTGCTTTTTACACTTTCTCGAATTTTTTGAGCAGTAACAATTTTAGCCTCTTGTTTTGATATTCCTTTATAATTAACATAAGTATTCGATTTAATGACACGGTCCTTTATAGATAGAGTTACGCAATCAATCTCTAAGAAATGATTGGCGTTTAATTTATTTATTCCCTCATAAATTGTATAAGGTGCTGGAATATAAGTCAATTGAAAATATAAATTCACTGCCTTTTTATTCAAATCTGGCCTATTGTCCAGTACTTTCAACAGCGATTTTAACTCTGAACACCAATAAAAAGTACCGCCATTTAGGGAATAATACAGTGGTTTTTCGCCAAAAAAATCACGTGCTATAAATACTTTATTTACTGTTTTGTCATAAATACTGAAAGCAAACATACCATCTAGCCAGGAAAACGAGTCCACTCCATATTTTTCGTATAAAGCAATAATTACCTCCGTGTCGGAATTGGTTTTGAAATTATATCCAACTAGATATTCCTGCTTTAATATTTTGTAATTATAAATTTCACCATTAAAAACAATAACTTTTTGGTTATCCGCTGAAAAAATAGGCTGTTTCCCTGTTGATAAATCTATGATAGACAATCTCCGCATAGCCATTCCAACTGAATAATCTGTACCACTTTCTGTAAAAAAACCATCTTGATCCGGCCCACGATGAATAATTTGCTGATTCATCTGATCCAATATACCATCAATAATGTTTTTTTCTATAAGGCTTTTTGATACAAATCCGTTTATTCCGCACATTCTTTTTGAAAATTTAATAAGCTAATTTGTTAAAATTAAACAAACGTGCTATCGTTAGTAAAAAAGCAGAATTTTTTTTGACTCTTTAATGCTTTTTCATTTTAATTTGTTGACAACCGAAAGATAACTTCCGCTATTGCTCTCAACTGTATAATATTTTGCGAAATCATAATAATTTTGCAGACCTATCTCCCTGAAATAATCTTGGTTGTTATATACATTTTCAAATGCAATTACCCAATCCTCGTTTGAAGTGGCAAAAAGATTTTTTTTATTCCTGTTAATTTTAACATTGGCTTCAAGTGGCGTGGCAATAGTGGGCAATGAGCATCCCATATATTGCACTAATTTAAAACCACACTTTCCTTGATTGAAGGGAGTGTTATCTAAAGGCATTATTCCAACATCAAATTTATTTATTTCTTCAATTTCAGTTTTAGAATCCCAATCGATAAAATTTACATTCAAATGTGCCAGTTTGTTTGATTCGTTCTTGTCGAAACCAACCAAGTTTAATTGAAATTTTATTTTTTGGGACAATTCTTCAAATGCCGGAATAAGTTTCAACACATTGACGCTGGTTGTCCTCGATCCTATCCAGCCTATCGTAAAAACAGCATTGTTTTCCTTTTTATTTTTTTGACAATAGAACTCTTCTCTAACTGATGTTGGAATTTCGATACAATTAGCATTAAGTTGGCTTATATACTTCGTCAAGTATGGACTTCCGCTCACTACATAATTGGCGTTTTTTATGACATTGTTAATTTTATTGGAAAGAAAGAGTTTTACAAGAAAATTAGGAGAAGAATCGTAGTTATGAAAAATGGCATCATCAAAATCAACAATGTAATTTATATTTAAAATCTTGAATAGTTTCTCGAAAATAGATGGAAAGTAAGGAAATAATTCGTATTCTATATAAATTAAATCATATTTATAAAGTTGCAATAGTTTAAAGGCTCTCCTTAAATAATAGTGTAGCGTGTAGCTAATTTTGACTGTTTTGCTTTTGCTGAAAAAGTGAGATTCAAATAATGGTGCGACTTCAACCTTTATCCCCGCTTTTTTGTAAGATTCTAAATACTGATAAATCCGGTACCTGCTACTGGGTCCAAGTTCGTTGTATTTTGGTAAAAATAAAATTTTCATCATTTCTATTTTATATATAAAACAAACCGTGCCAAACTCCCTTTATAATCATCTTAATTTTTGCTATTTTCAATTTTTCAAAAAGGAGAATACTTACAATCGTTTTACCAAATGACAAAAAATCTCTTAGAACAAAAAGAGGAAAAGTAAAAAAATACTTTTTATATATATAAATTTTATTGCGTGCATAATAAAACCTCCGTAAAGGTGAATGATTGGTACAAATTATTGGAATTCCCAAAATATAATGCATCTTGCTTTCGCCTAAATGATGGCATAATACACTATTCTGAGATTGAATAATCTTGTATTCGTTTTTCTGAAGTCGAAGACATAACTCAAAATCTACATAATCAATAAACATTTTAGTATCAAAACCTCCTACTGATTTTAAAATTGCAACATCACATAGGGAACCTGAAGTTATTGCAGTAAATACCTCTACATATGGTTTAGAGGCGACAACAAAATGATTGCTGTTCATATCTTTTAGACTAGGACAAACAATTGCTGTGGTAACATTTTTGAATCCCAAAAGTAAATCTTGCAAGGTTGCCCTTTCAAAATATGAATCTTGGTCCATAGTTAACATAAAATCAAAATGATTTTTATGAGCATATAATAGAGCTTGATTTAACGCTTCCGCTATACCAAGATTTGATTTGTTACTTAATACAACTATTTTTTCACTAACTAAATCTAACAATTGTTCAACTGTTTTTGAACCATTGTCGATAATTATGACTGCGTTTACTGAATCGACAAAAGAAGCGATGTTTTTCTTTAATAAATTAAAATTTGGGTCAAAGGTTATCACTACCCCTAAAGTGGTATTCATTTTCGCATGGAGTTTATGACAACTTGATTGCTATAAAAGCTTCAAGACCGCTAATAATGTTGCTTTTGATGTCTTATTGAAATTATAAAAAAAAATATCTAATTATTGTTTACTAATAAACAATAACGTTCAAAAAAACAAATTTCGTCTAACGCTGCTGCTTTTCAAAATGACTCATTTATTTAAATTAACATCATTTAAAAAATATTTAAAAAATATCACTAGCGAACTCAAATAAATCCAAGTTGGTATTAAAGTCAAATACTGTTCTTGAAAAAAAGACATAAAAAGTGGATACAACAAAATGGAATAAAAGAACGTAGGCATAAATTTACGTTCAGTAATTGCCTTTAAATAAAAAAAAGTATGCAAAATACCCATACTACAAATCATAATCATCATAAAAAGCATACCAAAATCTTGAAAATAAATTTTATATATACTATACACATTTGTGTCGAAAGGTACTGATGCATATTGATCTACCAAATCAATCGGCTTACCTTCGACCATTCCAGTTTTGTATAAAATGCTATATAAAAACCGAAAAGAATTATTGCCATAAGTACTGTCGTAATTAGAATGTATGAACGCATCAAAAGCGCTTAAACTTCCTATCAAGTACACCATAAAACTTTCAAAAATACCGGAAATATTTTCTAATAATGTGTTTTCGACAGAACCTCCCTTGTTGAGTAAAATCCCAATTGTTGCAAATAAAAATATAACACCCAAAATTCCATAAATTAGATATTTCATTTTCAATTTTTGAAAAACAATTAATATTCCAAAGAATAAACATAGGTAAAAAATGAAAAAAGTTCTTCCGGTGGAGAAAATACAAAAAACCAATAAAATCAAAGCTGATAGTATTAGTTTAATTTTATTACTTTTATTGTAAGCGAATTGATAACTTTGAACAAAGAAACTAACATAGGAAAAAGTGATACCATATTTTGAAAATCCAACATCTTGTTCTTGAACCGCAGAATTTCGCAGTCCTGCAAACAAACTGTCGTATATCATATATTCAATAGCAAGTTCATAACTTTTAAGAATATATACAGGCAAAAAAATCAATGTAATGCCAATAAGGAGAACGTCAATGTTTTTTCTTATTTCAAAGAAATGCGTCTCGTCTAAATTAGCAATCTGAGGTTTAAATTTCAGTTTAACGGCCAATCCACCCAAAGTAAACAATAGGACCCCTAAAGTATATATGGCAAGAGCTTTGAATGACAATCCAAAGATGGTTACTAGATTAAATGTATAGCATAAAAAATGAAAAAAAACAACAACAAACCAAACCAAACTAAATAAAAATGGCGGATAGCCCATTGTTTTGTTAAGATAATAATTAAACAAAACATTGAGTCCTATGATAAATAAAAAAACTATGTACCACATAAATTCCCTTTATTTCTATAACCAATAAAAAAAACAGTTAACAATAAGTAGACTAAGGCGCATACTAAAGTTGAATAGGAAGCAAATACAAATCCATATTTTGGGATAAAAACAATATTCAACACAACATTAACAAATAATGCAATAATGCTAAAAAGTAACATCGTTTTAGTTTTCAATTCAAATTCTAAGGGTTTATGTGCCAACATCGCTAATTGCCATAAAAATGCGCCAAAAATTATGGGCATTACTAACTCAAGCGACTGCTCAGTGACTTCAATTCCAACAATTCTTGTAATAAAAAAAACTCTCAAAAAGTAAGCTATTACAATAATCACTAAAAAAATTAGGGCTTCAAAAAAGATTAGTTTCTTCAAAAACTGCATAGCTCCTTTTTTATTCCCAGAATTATATTTTTGTGTCATAATAGGAAATCCTGCCACTAAAATTGGGGCATATAAAAGTGTGATACCTTTATTTAACATATCGTAAATAGCGGAATAGGTGCCTACATCTTTATCGTTTAAATAATAATCAATAATATATCTGTCCGAAACATTTAATAGGGACGAAATAGCAAACCAAAACGCCATTGGCCAACCATAATGAAATAAATAATTATTTTCTTTAAAGAGCGAAAGGAAGTAACCCTTGCTATATTTTTTAATAAATAAATCGACCGATATCTTAAAAAATTTAAAATCTATTCGTAGAAGTAGAGCAAATGATATTAAATAACTTATAAAAAAACTTATTGTTAGTCTAAGTAAAGTATCTATTTCAGTTAAAATTAAGTGAAAAGCAATTACCATTGCTAAAAAAACTAATATCCTGAAAAAATCAAAATAAAAAGATTTACGAGCATTAAATTTTGATTGATAAAAAACAATTGATAACGCCACCAAACTACCTAAAAACATTGTTAATGTACCAATAATTGAAATGGCAATGCCGACATTCATATAAGTTAAAATTCCGAAACAAAGTAAGCTTAGTGGAAAAAAAGTAAAAAAAAACAATTGGAAAATTGAAAACTTGAAATTGGTGCTGAAATTATTAAATCGTAAAACACCTTGATTTAGCCAACCGCCACCAAATGAAATTAAAATCAAAATAAAATTCTGTATTAAGGAAAAACTACCATAGCCTTCAACCCCATAATAGCTAACAATCAAGGGTATGGTTATAAAGCTAATCAAGCCACTAAATAGTATTCCTAAAAAATAGATGGAAAAATTCTTGATAAATAATTGATGCGATTTAAACATTCTAAATTTTTGTAATTTCTAACATTAAAAAAAATAACCCAAAAGTAGGTTTTAGATTCAAAAATTTGCAGATAGATTTATGAAATATAAGTTCAAATCTTAAATAAATACAAGAATATTATCAAATTACAAAAACATCTTTTTTATCATAAGTACTATAATCAAAAGTAGTTCCACTAAAAAACCACCCGCAATAATCCCTTTAGCCTTACCAAGCTTCTCCTTCTTCAATGGTAAAATTGGTCTGTCTAAAACTTGTATCAAAGGAGTTTCCCTTCTTACTGTGACCTTGGCTAATTCAGTTTGTTTGACTAATTCAGTAAGAATAGCGGCATTAGCCTGAACGTCAACTTGCTTTTGTGAGGATGTTACACGGCGAATGTTGAGTGCGGGATTTAAATTAAAAGTATTATCATTGGCAGTGGCGACACCTGTTATAGCATTATTCAATTCTCCTCTGATAGAATCGGTTTGTCTTTCTAAAATCTCCATATTATTCCTTGCCTTTTTACTCTTAGTAGTGATATAAAACAATCCAACCTGACTTGCTAATGTTTCACAAAAATCTTTAGCAAATTGCTCGTTAGTAGAAGTAAATTCCATTGTGATGATATCAACTTTTTTATCTTTTTGCGCAACAGTCAGATGGTTTTTAGATAAATCAGCATAAATAACCCCCAAAATGCTATCCTGCACTCTCGTGAAATATTTTCTCTTTGTCTCAGGAAAAAATTGAATCTTCGTAAATTTTGGTTTTTTATTCCAATTTTCTCTCCATTTATTAATTTTAATATACATTTCCGCATAAGAAATTGTATCTCCTTTATAGACCACAGGCTTCATTAAAGTTTGCTCCACCATACTGCGCGACTTGAACAGTTCGGTTAAATTTGACCCTTCAAAAATTCCGCCTCCACTTCCCCCGAGGCTCAACCCAAATTGACTGGCTAAACTTAGAACCCCTCCTGACCCTCCAGATTTATCATCTTCTAATGCAAAAGTTAAAGTTGCTGTGTAAACTGGTTTGTTAATTAGTGAAAACCCTAAACCTAAAATACTTCCTATTATTCCTGCCAATAAAATAAGCTTCCATTTCGATAGAAAATAAACGTACCATTCCTTAGCTTTCTCTATCAAATCTTTTAACGAAATTTCGTCTTTTCTGACTAATGATTTATTCTCCATATAAAATAGAATTTTATTTAAATGCTGTAACTACCAAAAGCGCAATACTGGTTATTATACTGCCTATACTAACCCATTCTCCTGTGGACATTTTTCTAGCTTCTGGTTTTTCAGGAATTACAATTTGGGAACCAGGCAAAACCTTAGGATACGATCGTATAAAAAAGAAACTGTTAGACACTGCAGCCTTCCCGTTTGGGTAAATGATATACGCTTTTTTCTTCCAACCCTTAGCATCAGTTCCGCCAACAGCACTTAAATAATAATTAAATCCTTTGCCTTTTTCATAAGGAATCTCTGAAGTCAGGAGTACACTGCCTGTAACTTTTACGCTTTCACTATATAACGACACTTCAATTTCATCACCAGGAAATAAGGTAACATTTGTTTTATCGTTTGGATTTTTTACAATGTTTCGCCAATCAACAGGTATGGTTGCATATTTCAAATCTTCTTTCAATTTTTTTGTCAATTTATTTTGAATGGAATCTGTTTTGCCCCAATTGAAATTAACGTTTTCCAATTCTTCAATTTGCTTGGCTTGAATAGGACGCTTTATTTTTACTCCATCTAAATTGGCAAGAGGCGTCAATCCTCCCGCTCTTTGAATGACATCATAAATTTTTTCCTTTTTACTTGCTAGAACGTAATTTCCCGTATAATTTACCGCTCCACTTACCATAACCATTTCAGGTTTTTCATAGACTGCCATTCTACGAATATTCACTACATCAAACGGCATCAATTCAAAGTTTTTGATTTGCTCGTTGTTGTTGGCCAAAATTTCTAGATTAAACAATTGAACCCTATTCGGATTTGCATTGTCAATTTCGTCTGATTTTATCATTCTGGCAATCTCGACCCTTTTAGACGCCGATCCAGTCAATCCGCCTGCCTGAACCAATAAATCATTTAGAGTCAAGTTTTCGTTATAGTCATAAACTCCTGGTTTTTTGATCTCTCCATCAATAGTTATTTTAAAATCTTCAACAAAATCTAAAATGGAATACACGGTCACAATATCTTCTTTTCGCAAAGTAATATTGGCTTCGGCATCGCCAGCCAAAACTTTAGCTAAATTAACATTGGTCACTTCGGTGGTCAAATCAGATTTCAATCGCACAATTGTAGCCCTGTTAGTGTAGGCATCTTCTTTTAATCCATCGGCTTTCAAAATAAGGTCTGAAACGCGCATTCCTTCATAAAAAGAATAGATATCTGGTCTAAAAACAGCTCCTTCAATTTTGATTCGATTCTCAAATCGGTTTAAAATTTTTGAAACTCGATACACATCACCAGCAAGTGGCTTATAACTGTTGAATTCGGAGGATTTTATATCTTTAACCTTAAAATCTTTACTGGTTTTTTGCAATACATTGACTGAAGCTGTATAGGCAAACTCATTGAATCCTGAAGCAAAAGACATTAAATCCTTGAAAGTTTCTCCAGTTTTCATCTCGAAAATACCAGGACGTTTTACCTGTCCCTCAACTGTAACTCTTTGCGTATACGCTGGAATTCGTATCACATCATTGTCTTTTAAACCCACATTTTCGGACTGATTGCCATTGACTAAAAACTTATAAATATCAACGATCTTATACACCTTGTTGTTTCTTAATAACTCAATGTTACGATAACTCCCATTCTTACCTGGTCCACCTCCCAAAAAGAGAGCGTTATAGACAGTCGCCAAGGAAGAAATGGAATAATTTCCGGGCTGTTTACTTCCTATGATCGTGACTTTGATTGTTCTAATGCGACTCAAACTTATACCCACTTGTGACTGACCCGAAGCAACAGTGCTGTAAACTCTAGATATTGCTCCTCTAATTTTCTGTGTGACAGCTTCTATGGTCATTCCTGAAACTGAAATTTGTCCCACATACTGTATGTTAATCTTCCCTTCCATATTCACGGGGACAATAGCCGAGAATTCTTGTACTCCGTAGACACTAATTTGCAACTCATCTCCAGGCCCTAAAATATAATTTACCGGAGTAGCTAATTTTAAGTTAGGCTCAAAATTCAATTCGGGATTATCAAATAACTCTGAGCCAAAAACCAATGCATTTAGGGTGTCCTTTACTTTTTTGTTGACGATTTTATCTTGTTTCCGACCTAATTCTTCTTTGTTCTCATCAAAGTTGTCTTTATTTGAAACCCCAGTCGGACTGGCTTGATTGCCTGCTAAGCGCGATTTTAATTTGGCAAACTCAGTCGCCGTCATCCCTTTGGCTAATGTTATGGGCTCCACTTGCTCTATAGTAGTATTATTGGATTGCAATTGGCTTTTTATTTTAGCTATGTCGCTGTCCGATAAATAATCGACTTTGAGCGTACTCAAATCAGTACTTCTCAACAAATCTTGAGATAGCAATGTGCCCGATTGAAAAAGAGCCAACATCAGTAAAAGTGCAGTAATAATTTTTCTCATAATGTAAAGGTCGTTAATAATATTTTTTTGTAAATAACGAATTATAATCATTTTAATGCAATTCAACTTGGTTATTGAATCTCGTTCTTCTTTAAATAAAACCTAAATACCGCGGAAAAAATTTAAGCCATAACATTCAAAAAATCTTTTCTTCGCACGGCTTCGCCGTAGTAACTCCCAAAATAAGAGCACAAAAAAACGCAATTGATGCAAATCTATGTTAAATAAAAAAGATTTTGACCCTTATTTTACAAAATCTGACACTGCAAAAAACATTTATTTTATCCTATTTCTGTATTTATTGCACAACAAACAAGTTTAGCAATTAAAAGAAGGCCCAGTACAAAAAGTCAAAAAAAATAAAAAATCAAACCTCTTTTTTATTCACCCTAAGAATACATCCTAAAGATTCTAAAATCAAAATATAATGATTCTTTTTAACTTCTTGTATCACAGCCGACTGACTCAAAAATGGACCTGATTCCATGACAATCTTATCCCCTTTTTTCCATTGATCTACTAAAACGTCGTATGTATCAGGAACCGATAGCCATTTTTTAATCGCTTCAATTTCTGAATCTTTTACCACGGCGGGTTTCCCCAACCAAAACAAATATCGAATAGCTCCTGTAACTTCAAATATTCGATGCCGTTGCAAATCCTCAAGCTGCACGAAAATATAGGAATTAAACAAGGGCACACTTATTTTCTTTTTCCGATCTGACCATTGACTAATTTTGGTAAGCAAAGGACAAAAAGTAACGACTCCAATTTCATTCAGTCGCTCTGCCACTTTTTTTTCCCACTTAGGCTTGGTGTACACTACATACCAATTCATAGTTTATCAAGTTGTTCGTTGTTCGTTTTGTGTTTTCTTTTTTTCCGTTACCCTTTTGCTGTTGTCCGTTTTATGTTGTATGTTGTCCGCTTGCTGCTTTCTATTTAATACGATATCAAATGAATTTTAACTGATAACTTATAACCCATAACCCTCCTAAGAATAGATCTTCGTATAATACTGCTCATAATCTCCGGAGGTAACGCTATTGAGCCAATCTCCGTTATTTAGATACCAATCAATCGTAATCTCTAGTCCTTGTTCAAAAGTGACCGATGGCTTCCAACCCAATTCATGGTTTATTTTAGTAGCATCAATAGCATAACGTAAATCGTGGCCTGGTCTATCTTTTACGTAAGTAATCAATTTAGCAGATTCTCCATTTTCTCGACCTAATTTTGTATCCATTATTTGGCAGAGCACTTTCACCAAATCGATGTTTTTCCATTCGTTAAATCCGCCAATATTATAGGTTTCATGATTCCGACCTTGGTGAAAAACCAGATCAATAGCTACGGCATGATCTTTTACAAACAACCAATCGCGTGTGTAATTTCCGTCACCATAAACAGGTAACGGTTTATTGTTGATGATATTATTGATGAACAATGGAATTAATTTTTCTGGAAAATGGTTGGGTCCATAATTGTTAGAACAATTAGTTAGCACAAAAGGCAATCCATAGGTTTCTCCATAAGCTCTTACAAAATGATCGGAACTTGCTTTAGACGCTGAATAAGGAGAATTAGGGTCATACGGCGTAGTTTCAGTAAACAAACCTTCGGCACCCAACGAACCATAAACCTCATCCGTGCTCACGTGATAAAAACGTTTACCTTCAGCGTTGTTTGTCCAACTTTCACGAGCGGCATTCAGTAAATTTACTGTTCCAATCACGTTCGTTTTCACAAAAGCCATTGGATCCTCAATCGAACGATCCACGTGAGACTCCGCTGCTAAATGAATCACGCCATCAAATTGATGTTCTTGAAATAAATTAGAAATAAAAACAGCATCAGTGATGTCGCCTTTGACGAAAGTATAATTCGGTTTTTTTTCAATATCAATTATGTTCTCTAAATTTCCGGCATACGTAAGTGCATCCAAATTAAAGATGTGATATTCCGGATATTTTTGGACAAAAAGGCGCACGACATGGGAACCTATAAATCCGGCTCCTCCCGTTATTACTATTTTTTTCATTGCATTAAATTTATTTGTATCGTCTGTTTTTATTTTTCAGCTACTAGCTTCAGACTTCCTGCTTCCAACTTTTATCTAAAGCCTTGCATCTGCAACGTCTCCTAACACGCCTTTCACATCATAAAGTACGCTGTTTCTGTTTCGCAGGGCATTATAATCTAAACCAATAAATTCCTGATGTGCAACACCTAGAATTAACGCATCGAATGTAGTCGTTGGTATTTCTCTGCTCGTTTTTAAATTATATTCATGCAAAACTTCGGCTGGATTAGCCCAAGGATCATAAAGACTAACTTTAATACCATAGTCCTCCAAGGCCGAAATTACATCTACAATTTTGGTATTGCGAACATCGGGGCAATTTTCCTTAAAAGTTATGCCCAACATCAATAAGCTGGCACCATTAATGACAACTCCTTTTTTAATCATCAACTTGACTACCTGCGATGCTACATATTCGCCCATACTATCATTCAAACGGCGACCTGCGAGAATTATTTCAGGATGATAGCCATTTTCTTGTGCTTTTTGTGCCAAATAATAAGGGTCAACTCCAATGCAATGTCCACCGACCAAACCGGGTTTGAAAGGAAGAAAATTCCATTTTGTTCCTGCGGCTTCCAAAACTGCATGGGTGTCGATTTCTAAAATGTTGAATATTTTGGCCAATTCGTTAACAAAAGCAATATTAATATCACGTTGCGAATTTTCGATCACCTTGGCCGCCTCGGCAACTTTAATGGATGGAGCTAGATGCGTCCCGGCGGTAATAACCGATTGGTACAATTGATTTACTTGCATGCCGATTTCTGGTGTGGAACCCGAAGTAACTTTCAAAATCTTGTCTACAGTATGTTCTTTATCGCCGGGATTAATTCTTTCAGGCGAATAGCCAACAAAAAAATCGACGTTGAATTGCAATCCTGAAACTCGTTCCAAAACCGGTACACATTCCTCCTCAGTTACACCGGGATAAACAGTAGATTCATAGATGACGATATCTCCTTTTTTTAATACTTTTCCCACAGTTTCGCTCGACTTGTACAAAGGAGTTAAATCAGGGCGATTGTTTTTGTCAACAGGAGTGGGAACAGTAACGATAAAATAGTTACAATCTGCAATTTCTGTCAAGGTTGAAGTGCAATACAAACCAATGCCGGAATTAGGAGTGTCTAGCAATACTTCTTTTAAACTAACGGCGTCGATTTCGAGCGTGCTATCATTTCCCAATTTGAGGGAATCAATCCTGGTTTGATTGATATCAAAGCCCACGACTTGATATTTTGTAGCAAACAATCGTGCCAAGGGCAAACCAACATATCCCAATCCAATTACTGCAATTTTGATTTCTTTTTCCAATTTATATTTTTTTCGAGTTTCTTTTGAAAGAAACCTTTTGTTTATTTTATTTAGAAGTCTTTCTGGAGTCTCTATAACCTAGTCTAAACCTTTATATTCTATTTTTTATTTTCGTCTTTAGGAATCAAATTTTCCCAATACCAATTAACGGCTTCCTTAAGTCCGTCTTGCAACGAAAATTGAGGATTATAACCTAATAAAGTCTTTGCCTTTTCAATACTGGCCAAGGAATGGGGAATATCTCCTGCACGATTCGGTCCATATTCAATAGACACATTGGCGATCCTAGGATCGTAAACCGATAAATATTGTTTTAAATAACCTACTAAATCATTCAGCGTGTTCCGGTCGCCATAAGCTGTGTTAAAAACGGTATTTATTGCTTCGGGATTAGTAGTAGTCATCGCCAATTCATTCATTTGAATTACGTTATCGATATAGGTAAAATCACGAGAATAATTACCGTCGCCATTAATTTTTGGACTTTCGAGTTGCATCAGTTGCATTACAAACTTTGGAATAACAGCAGCGTATGCACCATTCGGATCTTGCTTGCGACCAAAAACATTGAAATAACGCAAACCAATAGTTTCCATCCCATAGGTTCGACTAAAAATTTCGGCATACAATTCGTTGACATATTTGGTAATAGCATAAGGCGACAATGGTTTTCCAATGATATCTTCTACTTTTGGTAATCCTTGCGAATCTCCATAAGTCGATGAACTGGCGGCATACACAAATCGCTTTACTTTAGCGTCCCGTGCAACAGTAAGCATGTTTAAAAACCCGCTAACATTGACGTCATTTGTAGTAATCGGATCTTTAATAGAACGCGGCACTGAACCTAAAGCAGCCTGATGAAAGACATAATCCACGCCCTGAATCGCTGTTTGGCAATCATTACTATTTCGAATATCCCCCTCAATTAATCGAAAGTTCGGATTATTGATACTATTATTTAAATTATGCAGATGCCCCGTTGCAAAATTATCCATACAAACTACTTGATGTCCTTTGGATAAAAAATATTCGCAAAGATTAGAACCAATAAATCCTGCTCCGCCCGTAATTAATATTTGACTTTTTGTTTCCAACTGTATGACTTAAATTTGTAAAAACTGTATTATTTTGTTCGTCTTTTTCGAATACCCCTACTTATTTTTTCAATAACATTCCTAGGTGGATCCTCTTCATGATAGCCGTTTGAATATGCACCGTAGCCGTAACCATAGCCATATCCGTACCCGTAACCAGCTCCATATTTAGCCTTGTTTTCGAAACCATTCAAGATAATGCTCACATTGGTAAGTTCGCCACGTTTCACCCTATTATTTAATTGACTAATCATCTCCTTTTTAGTAAAATTTTGTCTAACGATGTACAAAATAACGTCACAATACTGCGCCAATTCCAAAGCATCCGAAACTAATCCTACAGGTGGAGTGTCCACAATAATGTAATCGTATTTCTTTTTCAACTCTTCCATTAACTCTTTCATACCCTCACTCATAACCATCTCCGCTGGATTGGGTGGTAAAGGACCTGAAACAATTACATCTAGATAAGGAATTTCAGTAGGGAAAATAATTTCGTCAAGCGTTTTTTGTTCTATTAAATAATTTACTAAACCTACGTCGTTTGACAAATTAAACTCAGCAAAGATTTTCGGTTTGCGTAAATCCATACCAATGACAACTGTCTTTTTTTCGCTTAATGCAAAAATAGTTGCAATATTGAGCGAACAAAATGTTTTTCCCTCACCACTAACTGATGAGGTGATCATTAGCGTTTTAGCACCATCAACCTGTTGCTTTTTATATAAAAATTGAAGCGACGATCTAATGGCTCTAAAAGATTCTGACAAAGCAGATTTTGGCTTACTGAAAACGGTAAGATTTGTTGGTTCTCTATTAATTCCAACGACACCTATTAGAGGAATTTGGGTCAATTTATTAATGTCGTCTGTATTTAAAATAGAATTATTGACAAGGAATATTCCAAAAACAACAAGCAACGGAATCAGCAATCCTAAAAATAATGCTAAGACATAATTTACTGCTGTTTTAGGACCTATTTGTCCTCCTCCAATATCTTTGGCCGGGTCAATAAAATGAATATCCGATAAATTTGCTGCTTTTACAATATCGGCTTCAGACCGTTTTTGAAGAAAGGTGCTGTAAATATTATCGCTTAAATCATATTTCCTTTTAATTTTGATGAGTTCCTGTTGATCATCTGGAAGTCTTTTTATGCTGCTTTCCGTTTCATTTATTTTACTATCGATTACAATCAAATCATATTGCAACGAGGCCTTTGCGGTGGCTATGTTTTCAATTAAGACTTTCTTGATTGCATCCATTTGATTATCAAAATCTCGAAAAATCTTGTCGCTTTTTACTGCATAAGCCATTTCTGATCTTTGAGTAGAAAGGGAAATCAATTTTGAAATATTCATAACAATATTGGGATCATCAATTCCAGCTACTGATGGTGCCGGAAGCTTTGCATAATCGACACTATTTTTTAAATAGGCCTTTAATGAATTATAGTAAGCTGCCTTGCGGGTTATTTCATCTTTCCTAATATCAAATGCAAGAATTTTGTTCGAAAATTTTTCACCTCCCGCCTCTATATCTAAAAAATTTCTGTCTCTTTTGAATGATTTTAACTCGTTTGTGGTTTCTTTAAGTTGTGATTCCATTGACACCAGAGTACTGTCGATAAAAGCTATAGTATTATTTGCAAATTGATTTTTTTCGTCTAACTGTCTCTTAATAAGTGTCTTGACGGTAGTGTTAAGATACTCAACCATTCTGGACTTGTTGGTCCCTTGCATACCAAGAGTAATAATCGAACCTCCTTTATCGTCTGACTTAACATTTATGCCTCTATAAGCAGAAACAGTTCCGTCAAAATCGTTAAATTGTACAAAATATTGATTGCCAATGTAAAATCCCGGATTGTCTTTAATTTGCAATTTCCAATTTAAAAAAGGCAACGAAACTTGTTCGCCCACTTTATATTTTTTGATAAAATCTTCTTGCGCTACAGAGGTGCTGCTATAGGAATTGTCGGAATAAGTAACTAGTGATACGTTGTTACCGCTAAAAGAAATGCGAATTTCATATTCATTTGCGCTTAAAAACGTAATTCCAATTAATGCCCCAGCGATTTGCCCTTTAGATTTGTCTATATTTACATAAAAGGGAACTGCACCATAAGCGTCGTATAAATTGTACTTTCCTTGTGCAAAATACCCAATATAATATTGTAATTTATCAACAACCAATTCGTTATGGGATCTGGATTGCAGGGTAGTAGACACTGTTTGCACCTGATCTGAAATGCCACCCCAATTGAAAACTAAACTTGTATTTGAGGTAAAAAGGGGGTTGCTTTCTTTCTGTACAGAAATAAGCGTCTCCATTGCATAAATTTTTTCTTTACGGATGTTGACTTGATACGCTATGGTGAAAGTCAATATCAGACTCAATAAAAACCATCTCCAATAACTTGCGATTTTCAATAACAACCCTTTAAAATCGAAAGTGCTTTGGCTTTCAAAAATTGAAAAATCTTTTATATCTAACATTTTTGGTTTTTATTATAATGTTAATAATACTAAAGCAGTAGTTACCAAGGAAATTAGAGTAATTATGGTACTCAACGATTCTATCCCCGTCTTTCCTGTCCCCCAAGTTTTTTGTTTTAGGGGTTTCACATAGATATAATCATTGGGTTGCAAATGATAATAGGGTGATTGCATCACGTTGATGTCAGTTAGGTCAATATCATGCATTTCAGTACCTGTTGGCAACTGACGAATTATTGTGACGTTTTTTCGATCTCCAGTAATGGCAATATCCCCAGAATTAGCAATAGCCTCCATAATATTAACATGATCTTGAAATAAAAATTTAGTTCCTACACTACCCACTTCACCATTGATGGTGTATTTAAAACCGGATAATTTAACAATCACAAAAATATTCGCTTCCTTTTTAAAATACTCATCGAGGAGTTGTTTCTCAATTTTTATTCTTAATTCATCAACCGTAGAGCCTATTGCGCTTATCTCGCCTAAAACTGGAATTCGAATATTGCCATGATCATCAATTGTGTACCCTGAAAAATACAATGCAGAAGCTCCATTTTCCGTTTCTCCTTTATTGGTAGGATTGAAAATAGTTGTTAATTTAGCGTCGTCAGCTTTGATTGTGATACTCAAAACATCATTCACTTGAAGGTGATACGGTTTTAACATAACCTCTGTTATGGGAGCAGGGGTTTTAATCTCGTTTTTATCTTGCAAATAAACAAGATCTTTAATAGAGATACATGAAGTAAAAGATAGACTTATTCCGAGGAGCAGTAAGCGTAAAGATTTGTTCATTTTAATTTTTTTGTAACAAATATAGTTTTTCATTTCACAATTCAAAAATATCACCGTTCAATAAACGGATTAATTATTTTTTAATGACTTATCAACAGACATTGTAATGTAACAAAAGAAAGAAAAAGTAGAAGATTGCCCTTCATTGACTGGCATTATTGCGTTGAACATAATAAAAGTTCTCCACTTCTAACCTCTAATTTTCCAATTCTAACTTTTAAAAGACTTTTCAAACGGCACTCGCTGCAAAATACTTCTGCCTAGTGTAACTTCATCGGCGTATTCTAACTCGTCACCAACTGAGATTCCCCTAGCTATAGTGGTGGTAACAACTTCGTAGTCTTGTATTTGTTTATAAATATAAAAATTAGTCGTATCACCTTCCATCGTTGAGCTTAATGCAAAAATTATTTCTTGCACGTTTCCAGATTTTACTTTTTCAATCAATGTATTGATGTTCAACTGGCTTGGCCCGACACCATCAATGGGAGAAATCTTTCCACCTAAAACGTGATAAATCCCTCTAAATTGTCCTGTATTTTCAATAGCCATTACATCGCGAATATCTTCGACAATACAAATAATCTGGTGATTCCTTTTGGGGTTAGCACAAATCTCGCAAACGTCTCTATCTGAGATATTGTGGCAACTGGCACAAAACTTTACATCTTTGCGCATTGTAGTTAAGGCTTGTGCTAAAAAAGTAGTTTGCTCCTTGGGTTGTTTTAATAAATGCAGTACCAATCGTAAAGCGGTTCGCTTACCTATGCCTGGCAACTGCGACATTTCATTAACAGCTTGTTCTAAAAGTCTTGACGAAAATTCCATAGCTACAAATATAGCAATTTGTTTGGAATGGGTTATTTGGTGAACTGGTTATTTGGTGAATCGGTTAGGAAAAGGGTATCGGTTAAATCAAAAGTTGTACCCCAAATTAACAAATAACCAAATTAACGAATAACGCACAACCGATTAAATAAAAAAAGAGGCTTTCGCCTCTTTTTTTATTTTTTGAAAACCTTCTTGTACCACGGCTTTTTTTCGGGTGTTACACCATAACCATAGCCATAACCATAGCCGCCATAACCATAATTGCCATAGCCATACCCATATCCTTTGGAAGGTTTTGTATCGTTAAGCAAGAAAGCCATATTGGGAAGCTTATTTTCACGATGCATTATCTCAGGTAAACTAAGTAGACGCTTATCCAAAACGTTGGCGCGCACCACATATACAAAAGTATCCGCGTTCTTGGCACAAATGAACGTATCTGAAACCAAACTAACTGGGGCGTTGTCTACCACAACAAAATCATATTCTTTCTTGAATTGAGCAAAAAGTTCGTCCACTTTTGGATTCATTAACAGTTCGGTGGGGTTTGGAGGAATACTTCCTGCCAACAACACATCTAAGGTTTCATAAGTTTTCACTTTACTGATATAATCACCAATAACCGCATCCTTAGTAGACAAATAATCCGTCAGTCCTTTACTTTTAGGCAGACCAAGATAGCCATTCAATTTTGGACTTCGAATATCCATTCCTATCAAAAGAACCTTTTTCCCAGAAAGCGCAAAGATACTGGCCAAATTAACCGATAAAAAGGTTTTTCCTTCGCCTGGAATCGTTGAAGTCAAAAAAATGTTTTTAGACACACCCTCTGGAACCTGACTCAACATGAAGTCAAGATTGGTTCTCACGATGCGCAAGGCTTCGGCGCAACTTGACCTATTCGTCGTGTCAATAATTTGATCTGGGGTGAGCGAATTAGGAACATCTCCTAAATAGGAAATATCGAAGCGATCTGTAATATCAAATCGATTTTTTACTTTAGTATCTAATAAATCCCTGATGTATATAATTCCGAAAGGAATGAAAAGTCCAATCAATAAAGCGACCAGATAAATCATATTTGGCTTCGGGAATACAGGTATTTTAGAGGCTCTTGCCGAATCAATAACTCTAGCATTGGGTTCCGTGGCAGCCAAAGAAATAGCCGTTTCCTCTCGTTTTTGAAGCAAATAAAGATAAAGTTCTTCTTTTACTTTTTGTTGGCGAGCGATGACACGAAACTGGCGTTCCTGAACGGGTATATCCCCTATCTTGCTGTTCAACAGCCCCTCCTGACTACCTAAATCTCTTTTTTGAATTCCCAGATTGGATTGCAAGCGGCCTAAACTTTCCATAATATTCAATTTCAAGGAGGCAAGTTGCTGATCCAGCTTAATCACGCTTGGATTTGCTATTGTCGCTGATTTCAAAATCCGGTTGCGTTCTAGGACAATTTTGTTGTAGGAATCCATCATTGCCGATGCATCTCCTTCTGTCGAAATCATGTTGGTAGGCAATAAATCAGAATTGCCGCTTTTTTTGATAAAATCCAACATCGAACTTACCATGTTTGCCTGTATTTCGATTGCTACCTTTTTCTTATTGTAGTCACTAGAGCCTTCTATAAAGAGTTTGGCTTCCGTTTCAATATCCGTCAGCTTGTTGGCTGTTTTAAATTGTTCGGCATCCTTTTCAACGCCATCTAACTCTTGGCTAATCAGTAGCAACCGTTCGGCAATAAATTTAGAGGTACTTTCGGAGATAAAATTTTTATCGGATGCAGCATCTTCATTATAAATTGAAATTAGTTTGTCTAAGTACAACTCCGCTCTTTTAAATACAACATCCTTCATGGATATCACCACCACACTGCTCGTTTTGCTTATAGGTTCCACAGTAGTTCGTTTCCGGTAACTTTCTACCACTTTATCGAGAGGACTAACTATAATATTAATACTACCATCATCAGCAGTTGCTTTGGTGTTGCGAATCATTTTAGTAATAATCAAGTCCCCATTTTGAGTAGAAATGACTTGTCCATAGCGAAATTGCTTTTTCGTGTTCACTTCCTTAGATGTACTAAAAACGAAAGATTTAGATCTCAATTCAAATGTTTCAGCATTTATCGTAACAAACTCAAAACTCATTTGATCCGTAAAAAAAGAGGGTTTGACATTCGAAAAAAGTACGCGAATAGGAGCATTTTCATAAATATCCACATCTATAACTTTACCATCTCGGGTCATAGCAACATTTAAACCCAAGTTGAGCACTGTTTTTTCGGCTAGACTTCTTGATTTTAAAACCTCTACCTCATTGTCTAAATTGCTCTTTATGCCAGTCCCCAAACCCAAATCAGAAAATGCGGACAACTCGGATAACATCCCCCCTTTCTTGTCGTCTTTAACTAAAATGGTAGTGTTTGCCTGGTATTGTGGCACTGTATATCTCAAATAAACAAAGGCTGTAAAAAGGCAAATACACACCCCAACAACAAACCATTGCCAGTTATTCAAATTGCGCTCTATGGCTTGTCTTATGTTAAAATCATCGTTTTGATTTTCGAATGCGTTGGTGTTAAAATCCATATTTAAATTTATTTAGAAGCAGATACAATTAAAGTGATGATAGTGATCAATAATGAAGTAATAGAGATGATTACCCCTGTATTGGCTCCGACGGCCGCCCCATTGATTCTGGTTTTATTCGGTTCGACATAAACTACATCATTTTGTGCTAAATAATAAAAAGGGGAATTTATAAAGTCCGCTTTTGTAATATCAACGCGGTTATACGATTTCACCCCATTCAGTTCCCTAATAACTAAAATATTATCCCTTTTACCATAAATAGTCAAATCTTTGGCCATACTAAGGGCCTCCACTAGGGTTACTCTATCGGAGTTAATACTATATGTGCCCGGAAGAGTGACCTCGCCCTGAACTGACACTTTAAAATTAGTGAGACGAATATTAATAATCGGATTTTTGATGTATGTGGCAATTTTAGATCCTAATAATTGCATTAATTCCGAACGAGATAATCCTCCCACCTTTATTTTGCCCAAAACGGGAAAATCAATAGTTCCGGCAGCATCCACAAGATAGGACTGCAACATTTCCTGTCCTCGAGCGGTCATTATGCTATTAGCCAAGGGAACACTGATGGTACTCAAGTTGAAAGGCAAAGCCGATTCAGGATCATCGGCAGAAACGATAATTGTAAGCAAATCGTCCGCTTGAATTTTGATTTCATAGGAATTTAATTTCTCTGAAGAGACTAAACCATCAATATTCTGATAATAGACAATATCTTTTTTAGAAGCACAAGAAAAAAGAAAGATACAAAAAAGGAATGGGATTGTTTTTTTTAATAAAAAAAAATATTTCATGAAATTAAATTTTAAAGTTGGCAAATATACATATTATCAGTTACGTACTGTTAATTTTTTTATTGATTTTATACTTTTTTAAGAACTCTTAAGAACATCTAAAACTATACCGCAGCTCGCGTACACAACACAATTAGAATAAGGGAATCCATTAGAAAAGATAGTTGAGCATCTAAAATGCATTCTTTTCTCCCTTAAAAATATTCAAAACAGTCATTAAAATGATTCTGATATCCATCAGAAAACTCCAGTTTTCGATATACCAGATGTCGTGTTCTACTCTACTCTCCATATCGGCAAGTTCTTTGGTTTCGCCGCGATAGCCATTCACTTGCGCCCATCCTGTTATCCCAGGTTTAGCATAATGTCGAACCAAGTAATTATTGATTAATTCCGAATATTGCTTAGTATGCGACAACATATGGGGACGGGGTCCTACAACTGACATATTTCCCAACAATACATTGAAGAATTGCGGAAGCTCGTCTATACTGGTTCTGCGCAAAAAAGCACCCACTCTGGTAATACGAGCGTCGTTTTGACTTGCTTGCACTTTATTCGCAGCATTATTAACATACATCGTTCGGAACTTATAACATGAGAAGGGATGATTGTCTCTGCCCGAACGCTTTTGTACAAAAAATATGGGCCCTGCAGAATTAAGTTTTATAAACAGCATTAGGATTGGAAATAACCAAGAAAACACAAATACAATAACAAATAAAGAAAAACAAAAATCAAATAGTTTTTTAGCGAACCGATTTAGGGATATTTCCAAAGGTTCCTTTCGCAACATCAAAACGGGAATATTAGCATTTCCATAAAAAGAAACCTCAACCCGGTTTGTTTTTGTGTATTGCTGAAAATCTGGAATATAACGAATTCGAACCATATAGCGTTCGCAAAGTGCGGTAAGTTTATTGATTACTGCAATTTCATCAATATGTAGTGCGACATACATTTCATCAATTTTATGAGTATTTAGGTAATTCTTAACATCTTCAAATGTACCCAAAACAGTAGCGTCTACGATTGCATCTGACTCTACTTTATCATCAAAAAATCCCATCACTTTATATCCGCTGGTCAAATCTTTAGAAAGAATTCGGCTCATCCGTTCTCCCATTGCATTGGCTCCAACTATAATGACTTTTCTAGAGTTGTAGCCCTGAGATCGACCAAATTTCAAAAACTGCATGAATACTACCCGAAAGCAAACCAGTAAAACAAAAAAAGTAAGGTAGAAATAGATTAATCGGAGACGAGAAACTTGAGTGTACTTTAGGGCAATACAAAATATGGCTATAATAGCAAAGTGAATCATCAGCAATCGAATCGTTCTAATTAAAATAGATTCTATGCGCTCCATTCTGATTATTCTAAAAGATTCCTTGTATAGCAACAGCATAATCCAAAAGAGGTTCGTTAAATAACAAACTGTTTGAATTTGTCGCACTTGCAGATAGCGCAGTTCTCCGTATCGAAAATAAAAGGAAAGTATCAATGCAATGTTCAACAACAACACATCCCAAAATAGAAATGTAATTTTGTAATAACGAGAAAATCGCACACGAGCTAGTGCTTTTAAAATGAACATAAAGTTAAAGTTAGTTTCTAATTAAAATCTTGTACTGAGAATAATAAACTATATCGTCTCCAAAAAAAGGCAAATTTATATTTTTTTTACATCATTATAAGCTGTTGTACTAGACTTTTTTTATGATTTTTATTTGTCTATTTAGTCACACGAGTCGCTTCTGTTTGTCAGGATAAAAACCTACTTCTGCGCGAGCGTGAATAAATTGATGCCATTCCATCCCATTCGATACGATGAAACTGAAATTTTAGTCGTAATCATAGTATTGAGCATAATTAAATGCATTGTACTGAATTTTGATGGTCGATGCAGCAATCCTAATAGGAGAGCGCCAAGTTGACGTCGGGCTACAAGCGATTCATCTCTACTAAGCAAATCAATTGCGTCAATTTCAGTCCGATAATTTGCTTTAAAATAGTAATTGTGTAATGGTTCTAAACAAAGTTTTTTTATGCAAACAAAACTCGTCAAACTAGGATAAAATTTCGAATACGTTGAAAGACGATACTGTATTTTACCACTGAAAATAAACGCTTACAAAAAGGAGTTAAATGCTATGAAATTAAAATCATTATCATTTTAAATTGCAGCATTTTTCATTTTATAAAATTAAAGTTTAAGTCGTGTTTAAAGAAAAAATCTACGAAATTTTTAAAAATGACAACTTAATAATTTTGCAAAATAGAAAATAAATCCCAAAACCTAATTGACTTCCAGCAATAGCAAAAAGAACATCCAGTATATCAGGATGACGATTCAAAATAAAAAACTGACCAACTTCGGCGAGGCTAGCTACAGCAAAAACTATAATAGAATACCAAAACCAAATAACTGTTGCGTTAGTAATTTTTGATTGAGACTTACTAGAAATCCAAGCCGCTAAAAAAAAACCAAATCCAATAAATGGAATTGCAGTTCGAAGATTGAAATGAGAATTAGACCAGTTTCGAAGCCATAAGGGCAAGTAGGTCTCTGAGCTAAATTGTGAATCCGGTATCCACGAAAAATAAAAAATGGACAGGGTAATTAAAAAGAAAAACAATATAATAAAATTATGTTTCCATTCCATTCTTTTGTCCATATTGAAATTATGTTTTTTAAATAGTTTAATAATTAAATTGTAAAGCAGGATACATAATAAAATAAAAAAAATAGTATCGATGATGAGACAAGCGAAAATATAATGTTAAACGAAACAAATTAAAGCTTTATTTTCTGTTCTAAAATATACCTGATAAATACTGGTCCATAGTACAAATAACGTTGCCACATGCGTTTGGGTTCTTTGAGCAATCTAATAAACCATTCTAATCTCAAATTAATCCAAAATGGACTCGGTCGTTTCACTGTGCCAGCATAAAAATCAAAAACCGCACCAATAGTGCAAATGATTTTGGTGTCTAATTGTTGTTTATGTGCATAAGCCCATTTCTCTTGTTTGGGTGCTGTCATCCCTACGAACAAAACATGCGGTTTAAAGGCATTGACAATTTCGACCATTTTTTCATTATCTGTTTGAGAATATTCCTTTTTGAAGGGTGGTGAAAAAGTTCCGACTCTAATATTTGGGAAATCTATTAAAACTCGTTCTTTTATTTTCATCAAGGTGTTATCAGAAGAACCCAAATAAAAGCAACTACCCCCTTTTTGGTTCAGTTCCTGCAATAAATGGCGATGCATATCGGCTCCAGCAATTTTTTTGATTTTTTGGCCAGTTAACAATCGTACTGCCGCAACAATTGCCATACCATCAGGAAGTAAAACGTCAGCATATTGTAAGGACTCCTTAAAGGTGACATCCTCTTCGGCGATACAGAAAGAGTACTGATTAATGGTGTTAATCAAGATTTTCTGCGCAAACCCAATCTGATTCAAAGCACCATTAAAAATGGAATAATTTTTTAGTGGCAGGGTAGATAGGGAGTTAATCATTGTTGTTTAATCTAAAGAAATATAAAAACAGATCGCCACAACTTGTACAGCGGGGAAACAAGACGTCCATAAAATATTCTTTGGAAGTAACCAAAATAGCTTTGAAAAGAAATGAAAATTTCAGAATTAGTAATAGCATTGGGTTCGAAAGTATATTTTTGTTGATTAGATTTGTCAAATAAAGTATCATATCGGTTGAATGCATTTGTGTGAGTAGCATACTCATCAAAACCAATATTTAGCACTTTGGATAACACGGGAAATACGGTTAGTTGCTTATTTTTATATTGATTATAATACCATCTAATTGCCCATGAATCTATCTTTAGTTCCATTTGTTTTTGGAGCATTTCACAAAGATCAGTCCCGCCTTTGGCAAACTCTCTTTTTCTAGTTTTGCTAATTTTAAAATCGGCATAATCTTTTACTTCCCAATCCACATTTTCCCATCGGTCTTTCCAGCTTGCCCATCCCCATGACATGCCACGAGGTGTAAAATAAACGTCATAATTATAATTTTTAGGGATAGCAACTTTTAAACCATAACCTGACACTGAAAATACTTTATTATTATTTTCATAGAAATCCAATGCCTCATTCATAAAAGCCAAAAAATTTTGCGAAACAAATAAATCATCTTCCAGCACAATCACTTTACTGTGCTGGTTTATCACTTCGGTTACACCATCAATAATGGAGCTAGCAAGACCTTTATTAATTGGGGACTCGTGTATGGTGATTGTTTTAAAACCGCTAATGGTTTTTAAATATTCTCGAACTTCGGCTATAATAATTTCGTCATTGAAGGATTTTGCACCATCTGAATAGACATATAAATCACTATGCACAGCAAGCGCATTAGCCTTTAAGGCATCAACTGTTTGCTTTAACGTTTGAAGTCGTTTGTAAGTGAAAAGAACTATTGGGGATAGTTTCATGGTATGCAATTATTTTTTAGTAATATTTTAGATAAATGGTTAATCATCTTTTTTTCGCAATAATTTGTTGTAAATGGTCTCAAAATAATCGAGCTGCAATGCAGGTGAATAGCGGGATTTGTAATTATCAAAAGCATTACTAACCATTTGCTGTTTTTCACTTATGGAAAGAGCGTCGAAACGGCTAACTACCGCTTTTAAATCATCTACATTTCCTGGCTCAAAATGAAAACCATCGTAACCATTAGTAATCATTAAAGTCATAGCTCCAATATTTGAAGCTAGTACTGGCGTATTTGTGGAAAGAGATTCCAATATTGTCATGGGCATTCCTTCGTACCAGACTGATGGAAAAACTAAAGCTTGGGTCTTCTGTAACTCAGTTGCTACCTCTGTAGTGGTTAAATTGCCGATATAACTAATATTAGCAAACTCTTTGACCGCCTGTAAAACCAAACCTTTTAGCGGTCCATCTCCTGCTATTTTGAGTAAAAAAGGCAATTCACTAAAAGCCTTTAACAATGATTCTATTCCTTTTTCTTCTGACAAACGCCCAATGTAAAGAAAATGTTGTTCCCTTTCAGTGCGTTGCGGTGTTGCTGTCTCAGGCGTGAAATTTGGTTTGACAGTGTATTTTTCTTTTGAAACGCCAAAATTGGATTCCTGAAAAAGATCAACTGTAAATGAACTTAAACACACATATAAATTAATTTTTTTCCAAGTTCCTATTTTTTTATGAAACCAAACAACAAAAGCAAGCCAAAAAGTTTGCCTCGCAGATGAACGATATACTTTATTTCTGACGGCATCCCAAGCAAATGATTGCCTTAAACTATTGGTAAATAACTTTCCGTTATGCGATAAGAAACCGGATGGACAAAGCAAACGAAAATTGTGAATGGTATGAACAACAGGTATTTTTAGGCGATTAATTTCACGGAATACTAAAGGCCCCAAAGCAAAATGCCAATTGTGAATGTGAACCACATCGGGTTGAAATTCTTTAATTTTTTTTCTTACTTTGATCGCAGCGCTAACATTCCAAATGGAACACAGAAATTGCAGTGCCCCTTTCCAGCCAAATTGATTATGAAAACGCATAATTTCAACGGAATAGTTTTGTTTCAACAATTCAATTTCTTGTTCTACCGCGGCATCTTCCCCTCCTCGCAGTTGATAAAAACTATGAATGATTACAATTTTCAATGGTTGCATAATCAATTTTATATGTTTTACTTAAATATTTTTTTTCTAATATAGTACGTTAATGCTAAAAAACTATTTTCACGAAAAAGCCTCAATCCACGGGCAAAAGACTTAGCGTAAACATTATTATATGTGTCACGATCAGCCTGTTTGTTTATTTTTAGTATTGGATGGTTTAGGGGAAAAATTATTTTTAATAGTTTGAGGTCATCCCTAAATGAATCTTTTATAAAAAAATGAGTAGAATCAACATTCATTCCTATGTTTATAACAAGATTTGTACTAGTAGTTATGCTTTTTCCGTGATTTTTCCAAATGGCATAAACCCATTGATAATCCCAAGTGTTGGTTTTCTCATTTGCCACTTTTTCAAAGACATTAAACCAATATTTCTTTTCACTAAGGGTTTGAAACAAATCATTAAAACAGTTTGCACTTAATACTTTTTTGTAATCGCTAACGTCTAAATTATAATTAGACCAAGCCCTTCTCCAAGTTGCCCACCCCCATATGTGGGGATAATTTGTAAAATAATAACTTGATGAAATTTCAATTGGCTTTTTGTGAAAATTATTTCCACCAATCATCATGACCTCATTATCGCTTTCATATTTTAAAAGTAATTCGCTACAAAAGTCAAAAAAAGTTACATCAGGCAAACAATCATCCTCTAAAATAATGCCATATTCAACCTGCTCAAAAAACCATGTAATGGCACTACTTACTGCTATTTTGCAACCTAAATTTTTTTCCCGATACAATGTTTTTACTTCGCATGGCCAATCAATAGTATCAAAAAGTGCTCTCACTCTTTGACATTTTTGCATTTCATTTAATATTGAATCCCGTGGCCCATCGGCAGCAATAAATAGTCTTGACGGCTTTACTTTTTTTATTACATCAAAAACTATTGAGGTGGTTTCTGGTCTATTGAAAACTAAAAATAAAATTGGAGTATCAAAAGTCTTTTGTAAGGTCATGTTTACTAGTGGCGGGTTTTAAATTTTGGTATTCAAACGCATTTAGAT
>JGI12421J11937_10000045_pt1 | contig 38913 bp, 35 predicted proteins | sample LakErihyJuly2011_2_FD_11937 | JGI IMG/M metagenome (IMG submission 11937)
CAATAAAAACAAGGTTTTTATTGTTGGCCGCCCCTGATATCCAAACCCCGTGACCAACCAAAGTAATGCCCCCATAATCAGCGAAACATGCATCCCCGAACACAGCCAGAACATGCAATAACCCACCAATCCCAAATTGCTTTTCTATCACAACATCAAGCCCGGATTTATCACCCACCAGCATCGCATAGGTCAAACCTGCATTAGTCTCATTCAATTGAGAATAAAGTACTCTACGAATCCAAGACAACAACTGATTTTTACAACGATACACTGGCGCGAACCAATCACTGATAGGCTCATTCTCTAACAAAATCACATCCGCGTCCCATCTCACATGCCCATGAATGCCCAGCGTTCGCATAATTCTGCGCCAATTGGGATCGAATGGAACTTCAGGCTCCGAATAAGAATGTATCAAATCCGTAGGGACCCAATACTTTCTTAACGCTTGCGGAACACTTATCGTTTCTGAAGAATCTTTTCGATACAAAATAGATCGCAAGGCCAGCGATGCATCGTAAACACGACCATTCTGACCTTTCCAACCGACACAATAAACGATTCCAGCACCTTTTTTTGTCGGCAGTAAACTATCCCTGACTTCAATTAACGCCCAACCCTTAACTTTCTGAGATTCCCATGGCAAAGCATCTACTGAATTAACCCCTGAGAATAACCACAATGCCACCCCACAATGCAACCAAAATAGAGAAATCATACGAATGGTAGGATTCCACTTTCGGTATTTGGGCTTATACATCCAAAAGTAAAGTAGTCCGCCAGAACCAAGAGCAATCAGCGACAGAGGATATAATTGGGATCCAAAAACCGACAATTGAGGATTTAAAAAACCCATCCGGTTCCATATATAGCCGGCAAATAACCCCAACAGGGGAATAAAAAAAGGATTGGATCGAATAAACTTCTGCATTGCTGACCACCAAAGTCGCCGAATGCAATTGGCTTATTGGGTAAAGATTCGCTTAATCATCCGCCACATATCACTCGCAGATTCATCCCTTCTACGCCATTGTTTTTGTTCATACCAACGATCGTAAACATCCCCCCTCGCCGCCGCATTGGGCGCATCTATAATTTCTTGGACGAACAAACCCATATTATCCATGTCACCCCCAAAAAGGATGTTTGAGAATTCAAACCTCCTACTTAGCGGAAATTGACCAATAATTCCGGCTAAAGTTTGCGCACTCGAACCCCTATCGTTAGGCTCAATAACGGGCACTGGTATTGGATCAGGCAAAGCGATTTGAACTTCTTCAACGACCTCCAAAACAACAGTTTCCTGAACCGCGGCAATTTCCTCAAAAATCTCAATTTCTGCCATCACAGCTTCCGGAGAGGCTAAAGTTTCATCGATAACATCGACCTCTGTTGCGATTTCCGCAAAAGGCAATTCGATATTTGCGATTTCAACCTCAGGAACAAACAGATCAATTAAAAGGTCCGAAGTAGACTCAACAATTGTATCACTTGAAGTATCTGAGGTCAATTCAGAATCCGCTTCTTGCAACTCAGGAAACTCCATCGAAAGCAACTCAATATCCACTTCCATGTACAACTGAGCCGCCAATAATTTCAATTTTCCCAACGTCTCAATATCTAACAATTGGGTTTGGTCGTTTCGCACTTCATGATGTATACTTGCTAAGTTATTTAGCACTTCTAACAGGGGAGTTTTATTTGCTTCCATTGATAGCGGCAAGTTACAACAGCCTTTGAAATTTTGTCATGAGAGAATTTACACTTATCCACGGTTGCATGTTTGCAGGGAAAACCACTCAGTTGATTGGTTTATACAACGAAAGCATGTATTCTACCGAGGAAAAATTGGCTGTAAAACCCCTACTCGACAAACGATACAATGCCACTACTATCAACACCCACAGCGGAATTCAAATGCTTGCCCATCGCATATCAAAAGCTGAAGAAATCTATCCGTTAATCAATGAAATGACCAAGGAAGTCTACATAGACGAGGTCCAATTTTTTGGACCATTCATTATTGAAGTGATCGGCGAATTGATGATGAATCAGATTAAGGTGGTGGCGGCCGGGCTCGACAAAGACTATATGGCACGCGATTTTGGACCCATGGCGTCGCTCAAAAAATTGGCCACCCAAAAAATCGATGTCAAAGCAAAATGTCATGTTTGCAACTGCAATGCCAATTTCACATTCCGCAAACCCGGAAACGACGATCTACTCTTGGTTGGACATAACGATATCTATGAAGCGCGATGCGAAGCACACTGGCTAGAAGGAATGAAAGATCGTATCGAACCCATTTCTCAGTAATCAGAAAAATCAACCAATGAATCACCCTCAAAAACCGAATAACACCTTTCGATTAACCGCTTTATTTAGAGAATTCTTCCAAAGTCAACAATCGGCGGGAATACTATTGGTTTTTGCCACCATTACTTCTTTACTACTTGCCAATTCTGCCATCGCCGAAGAATACACATCGTTCTGGAAAACTGAAATCGGCAGCAACTGGAGTGGATTCCACCTCAAACACAGCCTCACCGGTTGGATCAACGAGGCCTTGATGACCATCTTCTTCCTCTTGGTTGGTCTAGAAATAGAGAGAGAACTATACATTGGCGAACTCAGCAGTCGTAAACGTGCAATGCTCCCCGTAATGGCAGCCCTCGGCGGAATGATTTTCCCCGCACTCGTCTACCTCCTATTCAATTTCAATCACCCAGAATCCATTTCAGGAATTGGAATTCCAACTGCAACCGACATAGCTTTTGCCATTGCAATCATGGGTTTGTTAGGTGATAGAGTCCCGCCAGCGTTAAAAGTATTCTTAACCGCACTAGCCATCATCGACGATCTAGGCGCTATTGTAGTGATTGGAATATTCTACGGCAATGGATTTTCGGGATTGTACTTGATACTTACTGCCCTCATTTGCGCCGCCCTATATTTCTTAAATCGCAAGGGGAATGAGAACTTTTGGATATACTTAATCTTGGGACTTTCTCTCTGGTTTTGCATGCTCCACAGCGGTATCCATGCAACCTTGGCCGGCGTAATCCTTGCCTTTGCACTGCCCTTCAAATCGGGAACCCCCGCCACCCTTTCCTATCGCATAGAACATAAAATCCAATGGCCTGTCACCTATATCATATTGCCATTATTTGCACTTTCTAACACTGCGATTACAATCAATTCCGAAATGACCGGCGCTCTCTTATCCCCCGAAAGTCTCGGCATCTTCTTTGGCTTACTGGTCGGCAAACCCGTTGGTATCTTCCTTTTCAGTCTGCTGGCAATTCGATTGGGAATCGCGAGTTTATCATCAAGCATCAACAAAATGATGATCTTTGGCGCAGGTATTTTAGGTGGAATTGGCTTTACGATGGCGATGTTCGTCGACAACCTAGCCTTTACCAATACCCAGCAAATCGATTTGGGAAAAATCAGCATTTTGATTGGCAGCACAACCGCCGCAGTACTGGGATTCCTTTTGCTACACTTGGCTGCAAAAGCGAAACATCGCGCTGCTTAAATTAGCCACAAAATCAAGGCGCTATCGATCAACACTCGATACCAACGGGCAAATCTAAACGCCGTTGGGAAAATGAACATCAACCCATAAATCGCTAACAACAAAATTATTCCGAAATTATTGCCATCGAAATTATTCCCATTAAAATCATAGAAAAACCACCCAGCGGTGATCAGAAGAATCAGCAAACCGGTGACCCTCGGCATGATTCTGCTCCACTTCAAAAGCCATAAATTGGGCGTTTTAGATACAGCATCTTTGTCTTTTTCGAAGTATTGCATCAACAAAATATTCAACAGGAAGATGCAAAATCCTTGAAGCCAGAACACAACATACCCTGCCCATGGCAAACCACCAAAGACGGCAGCAGCAAAGACGAAAGCTATCAAAACTGGGCCAAAAAAAGCAAGAACAGAACCGCCTCTCCATTTGAAATAGCTGTACACCAATCCTCCTAAAACCAAATAGCGAAGACTCCAAATTAAATCGAGGAGAGCCATTTCGCGCATGCCAAAACCCAACAAAGGCAAGACAACCGTCAGCATCAAAAGGATAAAACTGCCAAATAAAATCCACCCCACGGCCAAGACCAACTGCCAAGTAGCGAATTTCACACCGATTCTATCCCAAGCAATCGCGTCAGAAATAAAATCGGCGGAATAAACGATTAAAATCAAACAAGAAACTATCCAATCCCAATTCGGGGGCGTTGCGGATAACAGAGAATTTAAACGAGTATCGTTCCCAAACTGCGCGCGAATCGTCAAAAAAACCAGTGCCACAAGCGGAATCCCCAAGGCCTGTATGCCCAAAAATGGCTTCCCCTCCGATGCACCCCAATTTTTTAAGGCAATCCAAAGGCGGGTAAACATGACTAATTTTTTAATGCAGTAATTTTTCCAATATTGGGAATAGCTCTTCTCAAACTCTCTTCAATCCCCGCTGTCATTGTCATTTCGCTCATGCTGCAAGTGCTACAAGCGCCAGTTAATCTCAGAACAATGTCTAATTCCTCACTCACTTCCACCAATTCCACATCGCCACCATCAGCATGCAAATACGGTCGCATGGTTTCCAAAACCTGTTCTACTTGCTGATTGATTTCACTCATGGTGAGCAAAAGTAATATTATTTTGTGATTTGCAACATACTCACTTGCTGAGCCAACGCACCCGCCACTTGATAGTAGGGTTTTAATTCGATGGCATCCGAGGTCAAATTGCCTTCATCAATCAATTTCATCAACGCAGGATTCAATGGCAATTCTCCCAAAAATGGAACGTTATACTCTTCACTTAGGGCCTTTCCGCCTCCCTCACCAAATAGTCTGTATTTCTTATCGGGAGCATCATCCGGGGTGAAATAACTCATATTCTCCACCACACCAAGGATTTTCTTGTTAACCGCTTCCATCGAAAACATACCCATCGCCCGGCGCGCATCGGTTAAAGCCATCTCTTGAGGCGTTGTCACAATCACCACACCTGTGAGCGGAACATTCTGCACCAAACTGAGCTGAACATCCCCTGTTCCTGGCGGCAAATCGATGATCAAATAATCCAAATCCCCCCAATCCGTATCCTGTACAAACTGCTTAAAGGCCGAAGAAACCATCGGTCCTCGCCAAACAATTGCTTGTCCGCGGGCTGTCATCAGACCAATACTCATCAACTTCACACCCTTCGCTTCCACCGGAATCATGATCTGCTTTTCGCCTTTCATATACATTTCGGGCGATGCCGAAACACCAAACATCGTAGGAACACTCGGTCCATAAATATCCGCATCCAACAATCCCACTTTTGCACCCATACCGCTGAGGGCCAAGGCTAAACTAGCCGATAACGTACTCTTTCCCACACCGCCTTTTCCTGAGGCCACCGCAATCACATGCTTAACTCCGGGTAATGTATCCGACATGGGAATACTGCCTCTAACCCGGCTCGTAGTTGACACATCCACCATGATTTCCGAATCAACCATCATCCGAATAGCGGTTTTACAAGCATTCACCATCATCTCTTTCATCGGACAAGCGGGGGTGGTTAAAACGATCGTAAAAGAAATTTTATCGCCAATCACCAAATCCTCAATCATACCCAAGGTCACCAAATCTTTTTTGAGATCCGGATCGTCTACATGAGACAGGGCTTTGAGAACCGATTCGCGTGTGATCATTTTCCTTTGCCAAAAATGCGTTTAAAAAATCGCTGCTCAAACGCCCAAAAGTATTTGAACTGTCCAAAAATGAACCCGTAAAACAACAACAAAAGATTATAAAAAGGCAATATCAATACGTAGTAAACCATATCAACCCACCAATCTTCACCCAAATAGGGCTTAACGAACTTCTTTAAATACATCACCGTGAATCCCGTTAAGGCAAATACCAACAAGATCACCCAAACCATCCATGATTTCTGCACGTTCCAACGTGTTTTAAGTCGATTTATAAAACTCACCCCGCAAAGTTACTTGATAAACCCGAGTGAATAAATTATGCTTACCTTTAAATGACAATTTTCCATGGGCAAAAGATAAATTGCGGACTTCCAACGATAAAGTTGAAATTTGCAGCAATGGATGAAATAAACATCAACGATTCAAATCTTGAGAACTCTGAATTAACTCCAATGCAGCAGGAATACGCCGAGGGGAACGCAGAAAGCAATACCACACAACTTATTTTAGTGCCGCTGCCCATTGGCGAAAATAGTTGGCTTTGGATGAATACGCCGCAATACATTGATGCAATCACCCCGATCCGACATTGGGTTGCTGAAGATGCAAGAACTTTACGTCGATTCCTTTCCAGCCTAAAAGTGGGTATCCCTTTGAACGATCTCGATATTTTTGAACTCAACACCAGAACACCTCAGAAGGAATTGGAAGCGTTTCTAAAAGACATCCAAAATACCAAATTGATTGGGATGGCTTCCGAAGCAGGCATGCCATGTATTGCCGATCCTGGGGCGATGTTGGTGAAAATCGGACATCAACGCGGATGGGATATAAAACCGATCATGGGACCCAATAGTTTGATGCTCGCCTTGGCAGGAAGTGGACTCAGCGGTCAGACCTTCACCTTTCACGGCTATCCGCCCATCAACGAAAATGAACTCAAACAACTCACAGTTTTATTAAACAACAAGGCTACCGACAAACACAGTCATTTGTTTATCGAGACCCCGTATCGCACAGACAGGTTGCTACAATTTTTCTGCAAAAATCTTCCCCAAGACATGCTGCTTTGCATTGCCAAAGACTTGCAGGGACCAGCGGAACATATCCTAACGCAGCCCATCAGCGCTTGGAAACGAAAGGTGGAAACCCTAGGCAAAAGCCCTTGCGTGTTTATTGTGGGTAGATAATTCATCCAATACTCTGAATATATCCATCAAATCAATATTTCCACCTTATTCACAAACAGAGAACAACTTCTAAACGATTATTATAATTACACTGTTACATTTGTATTTATCTATTTGTAGTCAATTAACATGAGAGACATATTCGACAAACTGCATGAGCGCATGGGTCCTTTGGGCCAATATGCCGACGATGCACACGGTTATTTCGCTTTCCCCAAATTGGAAGGCCCTATAGGCCCACGCATGATTTTCCGCGGAAAAGAACGCCTCAACTGGAGTTTAAATAATTATTTGGGATTGGCAAATCACCCCGACGTGATGAAAGCAGATACCGATGCCGCCGCACAATTTGGAATGGCCTACCCCATGGGAGCCCGAATGATGAGTGGAAACAGCAATTACCATGAGCAGTTGGAACGCGACCTCGCTAATTTTGTTCAAAAATCCGATTGTATCCTTCTGAATTATGGATATCAAGGTGTTTTGAGTGCAATTGACGCTTTGGTTGACCGCCATGATGTGATTGTTTACGATGCAGAAGCACATGCTTGTATCATTGATGGTGTTCGCCTTCACATGGGTAAACGGTTTGTATACAACCACAACAACATTGAAAGTTTAGAGCAACAACTGAGACGTGCTACCAAAGTGGTTGAAGCCACCGGTGGTGCGATATTGGTTATTACCGAAGGTGTTTTCGGAATGACAGGATCTCAAGGAAAATTGAAGGAAATCGTTGAGCTAAAAAGCAAATTCAATTTCCGCCTATTGGTAGACGATGCCCATGGCTTCGGAACGATGGGTAAAACGGGTGCTGGAACTACCGAAGAGCAAAACTGCATCGAAGGCGTGGACATTTACTTCTCTACGTTTGCCAAATCGATGGCTGGTATTGGGGCATTTATCGCCTCTGAACCCCATGTCATTAAATTCTTACGATATAATATGCGTTCTCAAATCTATGCAAAGGCATTGCCGATGCCACTGGTAATAGGATCAATCAAACGTTTAGAAATGATTCGCACACAACCCGAGTTAAGGGAGAAATTGTGGACCATCACCAATGCCTTACAAAACGGCCTAAAAGAGGCTGGTTTCAACATTGGAATCACTACAACGCCAGTAACCCCAGTTGTATTGAATGGAACGATTCCAGAAGCAACACACCTCATCCAAGATTTGCGCGAAAATTTTAATATTTTCTGTAGTATCGTGGTATATCCGGTTGTGCCAAAAGGTATGATTATTTTGCGCTTGATTCCTACCGCTGTTCACTCTCTAGAGGATGTTCAAGAAACAATCGACGCTTTTAAATCTATCAAAAACAAATTGGACTCTGGCGATTATCGCAAAGAAAATTTGGCTGTCTTCGCCTAATTTCGCTACTGTCTTTTGGACAGGTTAGCGGTGTTAGGATTACGGAAAAATATTACTCAAGGGTCGTTCTGGTTCGCCATAACGACCCTTTCTATTATGGGCATTGTTCGATGTCATTCCCAGGCTCAAAGGACAAAGACTTTAACTGAACTCCATGCTCCAAAGGGACTTCCGGAATTATCGAAGGATTATCGAAGTAAATATGATAGACCTAAACATAGCAGTCGGTGGAATTCTCAACCAGGAAAATACAGATCCGAGTACTGGACAAAAAATTCAAAACATCCGAAACCTTTATCAAATAAAATGGCCTTCGCCCTGCTGATGGAATTGCGAAAATCGCAAGAAGGAAAAAATCATTTGCAATATTTACAACCTGAGCTCACTAAAATCCTTGATCGTAAAAATCCATTTCCCGCCAACATCAATATAAATAACATTGACAGCGCAAGCCTCGATGAACTCCCTGGAATTGGACCATCAACAGTACGCAGAATACTAAAATTCAGAGAAAAACTTGGTGGATTTTATTCGGCTTCACAATTGATCGAAATTCCCAAAATCGACACAGCACTCGCGGAGGTAATGTCGGCCAGAATCACCATAGACAAATCCAAACTCATTCCGCTCAACGAAAAAGTAGATTTCAAACAACTTTACAAGCATCCTTATGTAGGCCCCAGCAAAGCCAAAATCCTAGGCCCTTTTTTCACGCAGCATCCACAACTAACAAAACGCATTTGGCTTGATATGCAGGGTCTTAGCATGGAGGAAAAATCGAAAATAGAGCCATATTTACGATTTATCGAATAAGACTATTATCCCTCCATGTAACACATCGAACAACCCACAAATTTCTTGAAAGAATTAGACAATGCGATTAACAGGTAAGGCCCACGTTTAATATCTTTGCAATCACTAAATATGATGAATTTCCAAGAAAGTGAAAGCGTTTTAATGGTTAGACAAACCGTGCACGATTTTGCAGACAAAAACATACGTCCACACTTGATGGATTGGGATGAGTCTCAAACCTTCCCCATTCACATTTTTAAAGCCCTCGGCGAATTGGGTTTGATGGGTGTTTTGGTACCCGAAAAATACAATGGTTCCGGATTGAGTTATTTTGAATATGCTGCTGCCATTGAAGAATTGGCAAAAGTTTGTGGTAGCGTTGGCTTATCTATGGCCGCCCACAATAGTCTTTGCACTGGTCATATTTTGGCCTTTGCGAACGAGGAACAAAAACAAAGATGGCTACCCAAATTGGCTACGGCTGAATGGATCGGTGCATGGGGATTAACAGAAGCCAATACAGGCTCTGATGCTTTCCGTATGCAGTGCGTTGCCAAAAAAGATGGAGACCATTGGGTACTTAACGGATCAAAGAATTGGATTACCCATGGCATCACCGGCGATGTTGCTGTAGTTTTGGCTAGAACTGGCGAACTACTCGACTCCAGAGGTATTACTGCATTTGTTGTAGAAAGAGGCACTCCCGGGTTCAGAGGTGGTAAAAAAGAAAATAAATTGGGTATGCGCGCCAGCGAAACGGCCGAAATGATTTTCGAAGATTGCAGAGTCCCAGAAACCAATATCCTTGGAAATATCGGCGATGGATTTATTCAAGCCATGAAAATCCTTGATGGCGGTAGAATTTCAATCGCCGCATTGTCGTTGGGTATAGCAAAAGGAGCCTATGAAGCTGCTTTGAAATACTCCAAAGAAAGAGAACAGTTTGGTCAGCCCATTTCAAGTTTCCAAGCGATTGCGTTCAAATTAGCGGACATGGCGACAAGAATTGAGGCGGCAGAATTGTTGACACAAGAGGCGGCCGATAGAAAAAACAAAGGACTCAATATGACAAAAGAAGGTGCCATGGCAAAATACTATGCATCAGAAGTGAGTGTATATTGCGCAAACGAAGCCGTGCAAATATTTGGTGGTTATGGATATACGAAAGATTTCCCCGTAGAAAAATTCTACAGAGATTGTAAACTTTGCACCATCGGAGAAGGCACAAGCGAGATTCAAAAACTCGTCATCTCAAGAAACATTTTGAAAGATTAAAAGAACTTGCCTTTATCGATAAAAACATCTATTTTTGTGACCCAAATAAAAATTTAACATGCTTATAATTAACGTAAAAGAAAACGATTCGCTGGAGAAGGCACTGAAGAAGTTCAAGAAGAAGTTTGAAAAAACTGGTGTTGTGAAAGCACTTCGTGCTCGTCAGGCATTCGAAAAGCCCTGTATTACCAAGCGTATGCAGAAAATTCGCGCCGCCTACAAGCAGAAAATGCAAATGGCCGACGTAGAAGCATAAGCTGCTATCTAGCTAGCATTGGCAAGTCCAATCGTATAAACTATAGACTTTTAAAAAAGCCACCCTGCGGGTGGCTTTTTTCGTTTTCCGGATACCAATCACTTCCGTGGATGCAAAGCATGAACCTGCTTTAACTTCTCAAATGAATTCTTGGTATATACCTGGGTAGCCGACAAATTTGCGTGGCCCAAAATATCCTTAATCGCCAATAAATTCGCCCCATTATTCAACATATGCGTCGCAAAGCTATGACGTAACACGTGTGGACTCGTTTTGGCCGCATGTGAAAATAATTTCAAATACCGATTCACCATCCGATAAACCAACATTGGATAAAATGGCTCGCCCTTCTCCGTCTCAAACAAATAAAGACCGCCGTGGCTGCCCATATACTCTTTCAACCAATCTACCACCTCAGGATGCAACGGTATAATCCTTTCCTTGTTCCGCTTTCCCAAAACCCGTAAACTCCCCCGATGAAAATCGATATCACCGGCCTTCAATCCTATCAACTCACTCAAACGCATCCCAGTGGTGTAAAACAGCAACAAAAGCAGTCGATCCCGCTCCCCATGCTCCACCTCATTCCAAGGAAAATTCGCAAACATATTGTGTAAGTCCAACGCAGGAATGTCCTTCACCAGCATCTTCGGCATCTTCGGCAGAATAATCTTACTCATCGGATCGCCAACCATCAAACCCTGCTTGCGCAAATACTTAAACCACCCCCGCACACTAGACACTTTGCGATGCACACTTCTAGATGTCAAGCCGGCACCCAACAACATCGACATAAAACCTCGAATATGGATCGCCTTGCAATCAGCCAACGAACTCACATACTGAGTCTCCAAAAAATCTTCAAATTGCTTTAAATCGCCCGTATAGGCCGATACCGTATGAACCGACATACGCTTAGTCTTTGCGATATAATCTAAAAATTTATTACGCAACGATTCAAAAGCGACGCCCATGATTCAGGATTAAAATTAATCAATGGTGGCTAGCACCTTCAACTCGATCCCTATCGGAGTTGGCAAACAATTGATTTCCAATGTGGTTCTACATGGCGGATTCTGACCAAAATATTCCGCCCACAATCGGTTATACGTTGGGAAATCATCCTTCATATTGGTCAAAAAGACCGTCACATCCACAATACTATCCCAAGAACTTCCCGCATCCTCTAAAATCCAACGCACGTTCTGAAATACACTTCTGCATTGTGCCTCGATATTATAACTCTCAATCTCACCCGCCTCGTTTAACGTCACCCCGGGAATTTGCTTGGTCCCACGCTCTCTCGGACCCACACCACTCAAAAACAATAAATTACCTACCCTCTTGGCATGAGGATACAAGCCCACTGGCTCCGGCGCTTTTCCGCTATTGATACTTTGATCAGACATAAAACAAATGTAAAGCGCACAATTGGATCTTCACGAATCCAAATTTCAACATCTATAAAACTGTCATTCCGTTGGACACCTCACTTCCGCGGACGTGCAGGAGTTGCCGATTTTACCGGCGCAGGCTTCACCGGCGCAGGCTTAGCCTCGGTCCAAATTGGAGGTGTACGATATACAATCGCTCCAAATGTGGCACCCTGAGCCGACATTTTACCAGCAACCACCATCAATTTATTATTGGGTGTAAATCTGGCTTCTTTGGCAGTGCTTATCAGGTTCTTCTGTACCGAAACACAAACACCGGTATTCACATCCCAAACCCGAATCTCTCCATCATTACCCGTAGAAACCAAATATTGATCGTTCTTGGTAAAAGCCACAGAATTCACCTTCCAAGTATGTCCCAACAACGTTTTCAAGGGCTTTTCCGTTGCGATATCCCAAACCACCACAGATTTGTCGTTCCCGCCCGTAACCATCATCCGCTTGTTGTTCGATAAGCCCAAACAGTTCACCGGCATCGTATGAACCCCGGCAAATGTTTGATATACTTTACCCGTAAAATCAATCGATTCTACGTTGTTATTCCCATTGTTTGCGACAAAAAAAGTTTTGCCGTTTGGCGCTGTAATCAAATCATTCACCGGCTTTCCATAGGTATAAAGACGTGGCTTTTGATTGTTTGTAGGATTTACGATATCGTACAATCTGATTGTTCCATCCATAGAGGCCGACATGACAAACTTTCCAGTTGCTTCAAATTCCACCGCAGTAATTGCATCGCGGTGATCCATCGTTTGGAATATCAACGAACCATCCAAAATATTCACCACCCGCAACGAGAAATCCTTAGAACCCGATGCCAACAATGTACTGGCCGCATCAAATGTTAGGCAGGTAACGGCCCCATTATGACCCGTAAACGTTTTTACCAATTTAAACATGCCCAGCGTATCGATAGAATACAGCAATATTTTACGATCCCAACCGCCCGTAGCCACCCATTTGCCATCAGGCGAAATCACTAACGATTCGGTTGAAGAGGTATGACCCATCAATTTTTCTTGCACAGAAAATACCGTATCCGTGGCTTGGGCAGATAACCCGTTTGATGCAATCGTTGCGACTGCAAACAAAACGACCAATATCAATGACTTAAATTGTACAAATGAAGATTTAGGGCGCTGTGACATATTCATATGATTTGACTACCAAAACTAAAGCCAAAATACCCCCCAAACTGCGGTTGTGGATAATTGCTTTAAATCAAGTGTTCATCAAAGACAATTCCTTGACGCTCAAGCTTTTCCAAAATCGGCGCATACCATGATTTATCGAATGGCAAACACACTCCACGATCGGCGTGTTCCTCTTCCAAAAATGTTTCCACACCCATCGCCAATGGCAATCCCACCGTTTTCGCCATGGCCGTTCTATCACCGCCCTCACCCATCACTTTCAACACAGAATACCAATGCTTTTCATCACCCAATTGACCCATCACACCCAACTTATGAACCATTACAACTTCATCGCGGTGGTTGGCTTCCAAGGCCCATCGATCCAATAAAATTTGCTCCAAAATTTGCGCTGATGTTTTACCCACAAGAACCAAATTCTCGCAGCCCAATTCCAATTGCAAAAAACGCAAATGTCCTTCGATATTTACCAAATCAACCCCTGAACTCAAAAGTGATTCAATCCACAAATCCGTATTCAAACAACCTGTGACTTTGAAAAACCACATATCAGCCGTTATCATGGGTGATTTATCTGTCTCATTCACTCGAGTCGCAGCATCCGAATCCTCAGCATTTCCCAAATCAATTTCATCAAACAAAACATTTTTTGAATCTGTAAATCCTTGCAATACCAAAACATCCCACGCTGCACAAAAATATCTACGTCGCAATGTCCCGCGCAACAATGTCCTAGCCTTGGTTAACCCGTATAATTTCTCATAGGTCAGGCTATTCCGATTCGCATAAACATCAAACACCCCAATCCCCGGCACAGTTATTTCTCTGGCATTGGCAAAAATCAAATGACCATTTAACTGCATCACTTCGCCCTCCTCTTTCCAAATGCTAGAACCGCCTTGACCAGCCAAAACGACGTTGGTGGGATTCCATGTAAACTTGTATTTCCAAGGATTATTTTCACAGCAAGCCTCATCAACCAGCCCGCCGCAATGACTTTCAAACGTAACGACCTCCAAACCCAACGATTTGGCGTGATCAAATAACTTACTGGCGGATAAATGATCGATTCCGGGATCCAAACCCAACTCATTCATAAATAGCAAACCCTTTACCTTGGCTTGTGCATCTAGGGCCAACATCCCTTCAGAGGTATAACTGGCCGTAAACAAATGACATCCATGCTCCAAACACAAATTGGCAACAGGCAAGTGCATCGGCGGAGGCAGAACACTCACCACCACGTCTAAATTCTTTAGAATATCCGAGACTACTTGGGTATCCGACAAATCCGCAACCACAAGATACGTTTTATCGTTCACTGTAAATGACTCTTGCAATCGATGGAAATCCAAATCATAAACATAGAGCTCTCTACCCACGCGAGCGCAATACTCACCCAAATATTCCACCAAATACCCCGCACTTCTACCCGCTCCCAGTATTCCAATTTGCTTCATCGAATGATTATTTTTTGGCCCTTTGTCGTTTCGCCTCATACAACATCAATGAAGCCGCCACAGAAACATTTAAACTATCCACCATCCCAAACATGGGAATATTAATATTAACGCCTTTATCTCTCCAAAAATCAGAAACGCCTTCACTCTCCGTCCCAACCAGCATTGCTGTTGTTTGTGTAAGATCCATATCCCAAACACTTTTTGAATTCTCCATAAAGGTTGTGTAAAGACGCACATCATTGAACTGTATGATGTCCCATGCCTTTTGAACCGACATTACGAACAATGGAACCGTGAAAACTGTCCCAACGCTATTGCGAATCACTTGCGGATGATACGCATCGATGCGTTCGTCGCATATAACCACGCCATCTGCCGCAGTGGCATCAGCAGAACGAAGCAAAGCGCCCAAATTACCCGGTTTTTCCACCGATTCAACCAACAAATAAAGTCCGCCAGGCTTTGGCTTCCAATCCATCGGCTCCGAAGGCATTTCAAATATCGCAAGCGCATTTTGTCCGCTTTCCCTAACAACCACCTTAGACCAAGCCGAGCCCAGCACTTCAATCATCCAAGTAGCATCCAACTCCTGTCCCACGTTCAACAGGGCTTTTAATTCCTTCCACGACATTTTATCGGGATTTATTGCTAACTGCTTTACCACCAGCCCTGATTTCATGGCCAGACGAATCTCATTGATACCTTCCACGGTGAATTGACCCGCAGTCCTGCGGTTCTTGGCCTTTTCCTGCAATGCCAAAACATCTTTCACCCATTGATTCTGCGCGGAAGTAATTGATTTGATCATAAATAACAGGTTTTAAAAATAGTTTGGGGAGCGATTAGCCCATGTGACTGTTATCCTCAGACAACCAATCGGCGTCTTTTTTTACTCGTAAGTATCGGGCAACCATCAAACCAAAAAACATATTGGCCAATACCAATCCTGGCAGCCCAGAAATATAGCTCCATAGGGTGCCCATTTGCGCCGCTCTGATTTCCTTCACCAACTTATCAAAATCGTCGTTGCTCATGAACTTCATTTGCCCCAAACCATCTTGCAACTGCTCAATCAGGATCCCCTTTGTTTGCTCAACCAAGGTCACATCAACCAAGCTGTAAAGCACGTAATCGGCGAAACTCCCCACCAGAACTGCAAAAAACACCGCGCGAAAACAACTGCTGAGCGCCTGTTTGTATTGATAATGACTGCCTTCCAATTGCTTTCGATCGCCCAAACCGCCCATAATCATGGCTGAGAGAATGATCAAAAACGAAAGAACCGTAAAAGCCGGTAAGAATCGATATTCCCAATGTTGGGTTAGATATACGATGACTTTGGCGATAAAAATAAACACCCCAGCCAACAAGCCGTGGAACACCGAAGCGCGATTCAATAACAACTTTATCCTATCAATCATGATTTTTCATATAACATCCTCTGCGGATGGTTCCCAAAACGCGACCCTTCAATACATCCGCTTTCCTAGGTACATTATAAGCCTTGCTTGGATTGCGCTCATCCATCAAACAGTATTCGCCATCTAATGTAAACAGAGTCAAATTGGCCTCAGACCCTTCACCCATCGCATCCACCGCAACACCCATAAATTGTCGATTCCCCTGAAACAACAAAGGCACCCACAACTCCGGTCTTTCGTATTGAAACGCTTCACACATGAGCGAAAAAGTTTGCATCAACGTGGCGGCGCCCCAAGCGGCATAATCAAACTCTAATTTTTTATTTTCGATATCTTCTGGATGGTGATTCGACATCACCGCGGTAAGAGTCCCGTCCAAAAGACCCAAAAGCAACGCCTTCCTATCCGATTCGGCGCGCAAAGGGGGCAACACTTTCAAATTTTCATCAAAATCCAACATTGCCTCATCCGTATACATCAAGTTCAACACTGGAACCGCTGCATAAATCTCTACGCCATCGGCTTTCGCCCTGCGAATGACATCTACACTTTCTGCCGAACTTACACCCATTACCCTTAAAGGCGACTTCAAATATTTCGCCAACTCAATATCCGCCAATAGCTCCACCGTCTCGCTCACAGAAGGAATCCCCTTGAATCCCAAACTAGGATTTACCAAACCTTCATGAATCTTACCATCCGGCGCCAAGGCCTTTTGAAAAGGAAAATGAATATAATTCAAACCCAAAGAATGGGCATATTGCATCAATTTTGTACGTAAACCCAAAGAGGCACTGCCTGTAATACCATCGGTAAAAGCCAACGCCCCAGACAAATGCATTTCATACATCTCAGCCATCTCCTTGCCTTCACCCCCAACACTGCTATAACCCAATGGAAGTATTTCCGCGGGCAACCCTTTTCCGATGCCATTGACCTGCGCGATTACAGATTCGTTGTCGGGCTTAGGATTGCTACCACACAACGCAGCCACTTGTGTAAATCCACCTTTCTGTGCTGCTTCGCTGTAAGATAATAACGTTTCCTTCCAAGGCTCTCCTGGATCGGGACAAACGCCAAAGGGATCCATCCAACCCATCGAAACATAGGCGCCTTGACCATCGATTAGCTCCGAGGCCGCCAATCCAAGTCCTTCACCCAATGCCGAGATTACGCCGTCCTTAATCACAATTTCCACACTTCGATTGTGCAACGGGTGCCCCGGAGAAAACAAAGTGACGTTTTGAAGTAATGCGGTATGGCTCATGATTTTACAGATTCAGATGGGATTATTTTTTGTCTTAATAATATGATAACAACTTCTACTGCGAAGAAAAACGCAGCCCCCCATATAAACAAGCGCCAAGGGGTGTTTAATGGGGCATTGTGCATAATCGGTGCGATTCCGTCGCCTTTGGATAGAGTTAAACCATTCCCACCAGTCACCGACATCGACTCCCAATCATCAAAACTCCGCAAATCTGATTCTTGTCGGCCCAAATTCAATGCAACTTCTACACTGTCCTTCCCACCGCTGCCAACCAACCAGAAATACCCAGGATACTGGGGCTGAGACCCTACATACATAGAAGTATGTTGGCTAGAATTCTGTTGTAAATCTATGACGATGTTACCCGATTTGCCGCGCAGCGAAGCTGCGCGCTCATCTACTTGCACATCGCTTGGCAATGGCAACAAATTCCCACTAAACAATTCTCCATACAGTGGCTGCTCCACCACCGCAGAAGAAGCAATAACCTGCGTAAAAATGGGCAAAAACCACGCCGATGACTTCAAAGATTGACTTCCACTGCGCAAATCACTCAGCCAAATCCAATAACTACCCGCGCCCTGAACTCTTTTTAGCAAAATCGGATCACCGCTTTCTAATTGCAATACCGTTTCAAAATCCAACGACGATTCCAATTTCAAATGGCCACCCACCCAAGGCATCTCCGTCTTTTCCGATATAGATTCACCAAACGCCTTCTCAAATATGGGATGCTGAAACCCCGCTACCGCCAACCGATCAATCTGTATATCCCCGCCTGCACCGGAACTCCTTTTACCTAAAACACCACCTTTCGCCACCTGTCCGCCCAACCACTCACCGCGCAATTCCCCAAAGCCTATATTCAAATTCTTCCGACGTATTGGATCGACAAAAAACTGCAGTACCACCTTGCCAGAAGCCACAAAATCTCTCAAGGCAGCCAACTCTTGGCCCGAATAAACCCCATCATTGATCAAAACAATGGCATGCGCAGAACTCAAAATCCCTTTATCGCCCGCCAATAAATCGGACCTTGTAAAATCCACTTTCTTTAGCAATGGCTGTGACGCAAACATCGCAGAAACCGCATTGTCGGTACCCAAAACACACACCACCGTCTGATTCTGTTTGATAGGGTGCAAATATTTCTGATTGTCGTACCCAAACCCATCCTCATCCAACTGCAGCGCACTGGCCTTTGATAGTTCGATTTCCGACAGGGGGAATTCTACTTCCGCAATTCCTTGGGCCTCCAACTTCACCGACTTCACGTGCATCGTTTTTTTCTCACCCAGCATTCTTAGCGATGTTTCCTTGGACGATTCCGAATAATTCCGAATCCTGGCCTTTAGCAACACATTAGACCCGGCATCGGCATTTTGCCAAACACTCTCGTACCAAACAGTATCTATCGCCACGTTACCGCCCCCTTGTGATGGATCCAAAGGATATAAAACATACTCCCAATCTACGTTAGGCGCTGATAACAATTGGGGTTTAGCATCCAAGGCCGATAGCTGACCATCCCCAAAGGCCATGACTTTGAGAGACGAAATCCCACCCTCGTGCAGCAATTCATCCACTTGAGCCATCCAATCAGACCATTTTCGCTGTTGCGGACAAAGAGGAATCGTATCGATAACGGACAAAGCTTGGGCGGGCGACATCCAGCCGGTGTTGGTCAACGGATCTTGGGTAAACAACCTCACCTGTGTCTCCTGAGCCAACCCCGACAACATCGTTCTGGCTTGGGACTTAGCTTGCTCGATGATTAATCCATCGGCATTTTTGGTGCCCATAGAATAAGAGTTATCGAACAGCACAACCACATGACTGTATTCTTGATTGCGCGTGGATGAGCTACAACTCGGCATCGCAAAAGCGAAAACCAAACAGGTGATGGCCATCATGCGTGCGAGCAAAACAATCCAATGCTGAACCTTTTTTTGCTGCCTAGCGTGTTGCAATCGCTGAATTAAGCGAAAAACACCAGGAAAATAAATCGTTTGGGTTCTATGAAATTGAAAAAGATGAATCAACAGCGGAATTGCCAGCAAAAGCAATCCCCAAAGCATATTTGGCTGTTGAAAATGCATTAGAACAAACCGTTCAGTGTGCTCTCTACTTTTTGGATGATTTCAGCGGCATGCTCAGGATTTTCTTGAAAATCTATATCGTCAACATTAAAAATCAACAGTTTACCTGTATAATTTGCAATCCAAGCTTCGTAACGCTCATTTAAACGTTTGAGGTAATCCAAACGGATGGCATCTTCATAATCCCTGCCCCGCATTTGAATCTGATGAACCAGCTTGGGAATTCCGGCCCGTAGGTAAATCAACAAATCCGGTGTTTCAATCTGATTGCTAATGGCATCAAACAATTGCTTGTAGTTTTCAAAATCTCTGGTGCTCATCAAACCCATCGCATGCAAATTGGGCGCAAAAATGTATGCATCCTCGTAAATGGTCCTGTCCTGAATCACAGTCTTTTTACCACCGCGAATCTTTTGAATATCCTTCCAACGCGTAGTTAGGAAATACACCTGCAAGTTGAAACTCCAACGTTGCATGTCTTCGTAAAAATCAGAGATGTACGGATTGTCATCCATATCCTCCAATTGAACCTCCCAACCGTAATGTTTTGAGAGCAAATTGGTGAGTGTGGTTTTACCCGCGCCGATGTTACCTGCAACCGCAATATGCTTAGCCATACTGCAATAATACGAAGGTCTTGCACCCCCTTACAAATCATTACAAAACAAAAGTTTTACACAATCCATTTTAGACCATGATTCCTGTAACTTTTCCTTAAAAATCGTGGGTTTAGGCCTAATTTTGCAGATAATTCATGCCAAGCAAAAAAACCGAGGCCACCGCCTCACAATGGGTACTGTTTAAAAGAATATTGGCGCTGGCCAAATTTCAACGACATTGGATGATCATCGCGGTTATTTTGACCATCATTCAGAGCGTTATCACCGCATTTCAACCCTACCTCTACAAAACTGTCATCGACGAAGTTATCATCCCAAAACAGTTCCAACTGCTGGAAAAATGGGCCCTAATTTTACTCATTTGGCTCATCGTTCAAGCCCTGCTGGGATTCGCAAACTCCTACCTTTCTGAATCCATCGCCCAATCTGTGATACTCAAATTACGACAGTATATATACGACCACCTTACCCGGTTAAAACTGTCATTTTACGACAAAACCCCAGTAGGAACAGCTGTTACCAGATCCATTAGCGATGTACAAACCATCACCGATTTGTTCTCATCTGGCGTAATCACCATTGCCGGCGACCTCATTCAAATCATCGTAATCATGAGTTGCATGTTCTATATGGACGTAAAACTCACGCTCATCACCCTTACCGTGGTTCCAGTATTGCTATTTGCCGCTAACCGATTCCGCAAAGGTATCCGCGATACCTTTCAAGACGTCAGAAATCAAGTCGCCAAGCTAAATGCCTTCCTCCAAGAACGAATCACAGGGATGCAAATTGTGCAGCTGTTTAACCGCGAAAAGGAAGAAAAACGTCGGTTCGACCAAATCAACCAAGCCCACCGCGATGCCAATATTCGCAGCGTATATTACTATTCCATCTTCTTCCCAATCGTTGAAGTCCTAGTTGCCGTAAGCTTTGCGCTAATCGTTTGGTATGGTAGCGGTTCTCTCGTTCGCGGAAGCATCGAATTTGGTGAACTAACCGCCTTTATCATGTTCATCAACTTGTTTTTTAGACCGATACGCGCCATTGCAGACCGATTTAACAACATTCAAATGGGCATCGTAGCGGCAGATCGTATTTTTAAACTCATCGATGATGTCGAAAATATCGAACAAACCACCGAAGTAGCTGCGCCAAAATTTAGCGGCGACGTAAAATTTAATCACGTTTGGTTTGCTTATCAAAATGAAGAATGGGTCCTGCGCGATGTCAGCTTCCATCTTCCGCAAGGAAAAACCATGGCCATTGTGGGCGCAACCGGTTCAGGCAAAACCACTATTGCCAGCCTCGTAAACCAATTGTACCAACAACAAAAGGGCGATATTTTACTCGATGATATCAATATTCAATCATTGAACATTACATCTGTACGACAACAAATTGCATTGGTTCTTCAGGATGTATTTCTATTTAGCGGCAGTGTAAAAGACAATATTCGATTGCACAACGACGATATCGACATTGAGAAAATGATTGATGCGGCCCGCTCGATTGGCGCTTACGAGTTTATCGAAAAACTTCCCGGTGGGTTTGATTACAATGTGATGGAGCGCGGAATGACCCTTTCCTTGGGGCAACGACAGTTGGTGAGTTTCATACGTGCCCTAGCTTTTGACCCAAGAATCATCTTATTGGATGAGGCTACCAGCTCTATCGATACAGAAACGGAGCAGCTGATTCAAAAAGCCATCGACCGCTTGTTAGAGAATCGCACAGCCATTGTAATTGCACACCGCTTGAGCACCATTGCCAAAGCCGATGAAATTCTAGTGATCGAGAAAGGTGAAGTCAAAGAGCGCGGCAACCACGCCTCATTAATGGCAGCTGGCGGACATTATGCGCACTTGTACGAGACCCAAATCGCCGAGTAAATCGTCGATTCGCTAATTTTATTCATGCATAGGCACTGATCGATGCATTTCCATCAGCCAAATCATCTCATTCAAATTACCAATAAAACAGAGAGGGCGGCCATTGGCCGCCCTCTCTGTTAATACATATTTTTAAACAATTGAAGATTAAGCCTCTACAGAAGCCTCTTCAGGTTCATCATATTTGGCAGCCATCATGCGCTCGTACTCTTCCTTAGAACCAGTAATTACTTCCTGGAATCTGCGTAAGCCAGTACCTGCAGGAATCAAATGACCTACAATTACGTTCTCTTTCAAACCTCTCAGTTCGTCGATCTTACCCGAAATTGCAGCTTCATTCAATACTTTAGTGGTTTCCTGGAACGATGCAGCACTCATGAAACTCTGAGTTCCCAATGATGCCCTTGTGATACCTTGTAACACCGGAGTAGCCGTAGCCGATACCGCATCGCGGTATTGTACCAACTTCATATCCTGACGACGCAGTGTGCTGTTTTCCTGACGTAAATCTTTCAAACTCACAATTTGTCCGGCATGCATATTTGTGCTATCACCTGGATCCGTTACAAACTTCTTATCCCAAATGTTATCATTCTCCAAACGCAACGTCCAACGGTCGGCGATTTCACCTTCCAAGAAACGAGTATCGCCTGGATCAACGATTTCCATCTTCTGCATCATCTGACGAACAATTACTTCAATGTGCTTGTCGTTGATAGTTACACCCTGCAAACGATATACTTCCTGAATACCATTCAATACATAACGCTGTACTGATGCTGGTCCTTCAATACGAAGAATATCTTGAGGTGTAATTGCACCGTCGCTCAAAGGTTGACCGGCTCTCACATAGTCGCCATCGTGAACCAAAATGTGCTTAGACAACGGAACTTGGTAATGTTTAACTTCATCGTCCTTAGACGTAATGATAATTTCCTGGTTACCACGCTTCGACAAACCGTAAGTTACAACACCATCGATCTCAGCAACAACTGCTGGGTTAGAAGGGTTACGTGCTTCAAACAATTCTGTTACACGAGGAAGACCACCCGTGATATCACGGGTTCTAGTAGCCGAACGAGGAATTTTCGCCAATACATCACCACCCTTAACGTTAGAACCCTTCTTGGCAACCAAGATAGCACCCATAGGCATGTTGAATATTTTGGTTACTTCATCGTCACCTTCTACACGGAACTGAGGCACCTTCGTCTTATCGCGACTTTCTACAATCACCAATTCAGACAATCCTGTTTGCTCATCACCTTCTTCACGCATGTTCACACCTTCAATGATGTTTTCGTAAGTCACCTTACCATCAATGTCTGAAATGATCAACGTGTTAAAAGGATCCCATGTGCACATCACATCGCCTTTTTTCGCTTTTTGTCCTTCTTTTACCATCAAAACGGCACCGTAAGGAATATTGTAAGTTGTGATCACAGTCTTGGTCTTAGGTTCCAAAACTCTCACTTCACCAGAACGACCCAATACGATTTCCGAATTCTTGGCTTCGCCATTTTCATCAGTATCAAATTTGGTCACAGTACGCATCCCGTCGAAGCTAATCACACCTTCGTATTTGGTTGTCAATGTGTTTTCCGCAGCAATGTTCAACGCCGCACCACCCGTGTGGAAAGTACGCAATGTCAACTGTGTTCCTGGTTCTCCAATTGACTGTGCAGCAATTACACCCACAGCTTCACCCGCTTGAACCATTCTTCCAGTAGACAAGTTACGACCATAACAAGCAGCACAAACACCTGTCAACGTTTCGCAAGTCAATACCGAACGGATTTCCAATTCTTCGATTCCTGCATCCTCAATGGCATGAGAGATTTCTTCTGTCAATTCCTGACCTCCAGAAACAATCAACTCACCCGTTTTTGGATGATAAACTCGATCCAACGCAGTTCTACCCAAGATACGTTCGTACAAAGGCTCCGCGATTTCATCGTTATTCATCAATGCACTCATCGCAATACCTCGTAGAGTACCACAATCAGGCTCAGTAATTACTACATCCTGCGCAACGTCGTGCAAACGACGAGTCAAGTAACCCGCATCCGCAGTTTTCAACGCCGTATCAGCCAAACCTTTACGAGCACCGTGTGTAGATACGAAGTATTCCAATACGTTCAAACCTTCTTTGAAGTTCGAAATAATTGGGTTTTCAATGGTATCACCACCAGAACCACCTGTGTTCTTTTGAGGCTTAGCCATCAAACCACGCATACCACCCAACTGACGAATTTGCTCCTTAGAACCACGGGCTCCAGAATCCAACATCATATAAATTGGGTTGAAACCTTGGTCTTCGTTCTGCAAATCATTGATCAATACACGAGCCAACTGGTTGTTTACACGTGTCCATAAATCAATTACCTGGTTGTAACGCTCATTGTTTGTAATGAATCCCATATCGGCATTCGCTTGGATCTCCAACACTTCTTCCATCGCTTTGCTAACCAACTGTTCTTTCTCAACAGGGATTTTTACATAGCTCAAGTTAAAGCTTAATCCGCCTTTAAATGCGTAGTGGAATCCTAAATTCTTGATATTATCCAAGAAATCTGCAGCCTTAGCAACACCGCTCAAACGAATGATGTTGGTAATGATATCACGCAAATTCTTCTTCTTCAACAATTCGTTGATGTATCCAACCTCGCTAGGAACCACTTGGTTAAATAGGATACGACCAATGGTTGTGTCGATGATTTTTTCAACCAACTCACCATTCTCCAATACCGTAGCCTTACATTTCACTTTTGAATGCAATTCGGCACGACCTTCATTGTAAGCGATGATGGCTTCTTCAGCACCGTAGAACGACAAACCTTCACCTTTTACTGGGTGTTCAGCGGTTGCCTTACGCTCTTTGGTGATGTAGTACAATCCCAAGATCATATCCTGAGAAGGAACGGTAATAGGTGCACCATTTGCAGGGTTCAAAATGTTGTGCGATGCCAACATCAACAACTGAGCTTCTGCTACAGCTGCATTGCCCAAAGGCACGTGAACCGCCATCTGGTCACCATCAAAATCCGCGTTAAAGCCAGAACAAACCAATGGGTGCAACTGAATAGCCTTACCTTCAATCAACTTAGGCTGGAAAGCTTGGATACCCAATCTGTGAAGCGTAGGAGCACGGTTCAGCAACACTGGATGACCTTTCAATATGTTTTCCAAGATATCCCAAATCACCGGATCTTTTTTCTCTACGATTTTCTTCGCAGTTTTTACGGTTTTTACGATCCCCCTTTCAATCAATTTGCGAATGATAAACGGCTTAAACAATTCCGCAGCCATATTCTTTGGCAATCCACACTCATTCAATTTAAGTGTAGGACCTACCACGATTACAGAACGACCAGAATAGTCAACACGCTTACCCAACAAGTTCTGACGGAAACGACCTTGCTTACCTTTCAGCATATCGCTCAAAGATTTCAAAGGACGATTGCCTTCGCTCTTAACAGCGCTAGCACGACGGGTATTATCCAACAATGAATCAACCGCTTCCTGCAACATACGCTTCTCGTTACGCAAGATCACCTCAGGGGCTTTGATCTCAACCAAACGCTTCAAACGGTTGTTACGGATAATTACACGGCGATACAAATCATTCAAATCTGAAGTCGCAAATCTTCCGCCTTCCAATGGCACCAATGGGCGCAATTCTGGTGGAATAACTGGCAACATCTTCATAATCATCCACTCAGGACGATTTTCTCCGGTTAACTGAGCACCGCGGAAGCTTTCGATTACTTTCAAACGCTTCAACGCCTCTTGCTTACGTTGTTGTGAAGTCTCAGTAGCAGCCTGGTTACGCAAGTCGTAGCTCAACGTATCCAAGTTTACACGCTTCAACAATTCTTCCAACGCTTCAGCACCCATCATGGCTACAAATTTGTTAGGATCAGAATTCTCCAACATCTGATTTTCTTTTGGCAAAGAATCAACGATGTCCAAATATTCTTCCTCTGTTAACAAATCCAAATAATTTACGTTGCTCGCTGCACCGGTTTGAATAACCACGTAGCGCTCATAGTAAATCACCATGTCCAATTTCTTGGTAGGGATACCTAACAAATAACCAATTTTGTTTGGCAATGAACGGAAGTACCAAATGTGCGCAACAGGTACCACCAAGTTGATGTGACCCATACGCTCTCTACGTACTTTCTTTTCAGTTACCTCAACACCACAACGGTCACAAACGATACCCTTGTAACGGATACGCTTGTATTTTCCGCAATGACATTCGTAATCCTTGATAGGACCAAATATGCGTTCACAGAACAAACCTCCCATTTCGGGCTTGTAACTGCGATAGTTGATGGTTTCGGGTTTAACTACCTCACCGAAACTGCGACGTAATATGTTTTCAGGAGAAGCAAGCGAGATACGGATCTTGCTAAAGTTGTTCCCTTGTTTTTGTGTTTTCTTTTGAAGTTGCATGATTGGTTTCTAGAGATTAATCCATAAATGTTACTTCCAAGCCCAAACCGCGGAGCTCGTGCAGCAATACGTTAAATGACTCTGGGGTTCCGATGTTGGTGATGTTATCACCTTTTACGATGGCTTCGTACGCTTTCGCCCTACCTGTAATGTCATCCGACTTCACAGTTAAGATTTCACGCAAGATATTGGCTGCACCAAATGCTTCCAACGCCCAAACTTCCATCTCACCAAAACGCTGACCACCAAACTGAGCTTTACCACCCAATGGCTGTTGCGTAATCAATGAATATGGACCGATTGAACGAGCGTGCATCTTATCATCCACCATGTGACCCAGTTTCAACATATAGCTGATACCTACTGTGGTTGGTTGATCAAATCTGTCACCACTCAAACCGTCGTTCAAATACACCAAACCGTTCTTAGGGATACCTGCTTTTTCAGTTACCTCATCGATCTCAGCCATGGTAGCACCATCAAAGATTGGAGTTGCAAAACGCACACCCATTTCTTTTCCAGCCCAAGCCAATACGGTTTCATAAATCTGACCCAAGTTCATACGTGAAGGTACACCCAATGGGTTCAACACGATGTCCATTGGAGTTCCATCATTCAAGAATGGCATATCTTCCTCACGAATAATACGAGCAACAATACCCTTGTTTCCGTGACGACCTGCCATCTTATCTCCCACTTTCAATTTACGCTTATTGGCTACATAAACTTTCGCCAACTGAAGGATACCGGTTGGCAATTCATCACCCACACTGATAGAGTAATGCTCGCGCTTGTAATTGGTAACCTTTTCGTTATTTACATTGATGAAGTTGGTTAAACAACGAACAACAAAACTATTCTTGTCCGCATCGCTCGTCCAATTGTGGTAGTTCACATTGCTGTAATCAATGCTCATCAAGTTCTTTTGAGTGAACTTGGTTCCCTTTGGAATCAACTCTTCGCTGTACATGTTATATACACCTTGAGAAGTTTTTCCGCCCACCAATTGGAACAATTTCTTAACCAATTCGTCTTTCAACATGCCCAATTCCTTGCGATGATCATCATCCATCTTAGACAAACGAGATTTGTCACCTGTACGGGTCGACTTATCTTTTTTGCTCTTAGAGAACAATTTCTTATCAATCACAACACCTTGAGCACCTGGAGAAGCTTTCAAAGAAGCGTCTTTCACATCACCCGCTTTGTCACCAAAGATGGCACGCAACAACTTTTCTTCTGGAGATGGTTCAGTCTCACCTTTTGGTGTGATTTTACCAATCAGAATGTCGCCTTCTTTTACTTCAGCTCCAACACGAATCAAACCGTTGTCGTCCAAGTTACGAGTCATTTCCTCACTCACGTTCGGAATGTCATTCGTTAACTCTTCTTCACCACGCTTTGTATCGCGCACTTCCAATTCGTATTCAGTGATATAAACAGTTGTATACCAATCGTCTTTTACTACTTTTTCAGAAATTACAATCGCATCCTCAAAGTTATAACCCTGCCATGGCATGTAAGCCACACGCAAGTTTCTACCCAATGCCAATTCTCCGCCTTGAGTTGCATAACCTTCACAAAGAACTTCACCCTTGCTCACTCTGTCGCCTTTCTTAACAATCGGACGCAAGTTGATACAAGAGTTTTGGTTGGTTCTGCGGAATTTGATCAAATGATAAGTTTTGGTATCTCCAGTGAAGCTCACCAAATCATCAAAATCATTGTGGTCGTAGCGAATGCGAATCTCACGAGAATCAACATACACCACTTCACCATTGCCTTCGGCATTGATCAAGGAGCGACTGTCGCGAGCCACTTTTTCTTCCAAACCAGTTCCAACAATCGGTGCTTCAGGACGCAACAATGGTACGGCCTGACGTTGCATGTTAGACCCCATCAACGCACGGTTTGCATCATCATGCTCCAAGAAAGGAATCAATGAAGCTGCAATCGATACGATTTGGTTAGGAGCTACGTCCATATATTCCAACTGCGCTGGGTTCACCAATGGGAAGTCACCTTCCTTACGGCTCTTCACCAACGTTGTCATAAAGTTTCCTTTTTCGTCCAACTCGGCATTGGCCTGAGCGATCGTTTTACCATCCTCTTCCTCTGCAGAAAGATAAACGATGCCACTTTCAACTTTCCCATTAACTACCTTACGATAAGGAGTTTCCAAGAAGCCCATTCCATTAATCTTTGCGTGTACACACAAAGAAGAAATCAAACCGATGTTTGGCCCTTCAGGCGTTTCAATCGTACATAAACGACCGTAGTGCGTATAGTGTACGTCACGAACCTCAAAACCGGCACGTTCACGACTCAAACCACCCGGACCAAGTGCGCTCAAACGACGTTTGTGCGTAATTTCTGCCAATGGATTGATTTGATCTAAGAACTGACTCAGCTGGTTGGTACCGAAGAATGAGTTAATTACACTCGATAATGTACGAGCATTCACCAAATCCTGAGGCGTGAATACTTCGTTGTCACGAATATTCATTTTCTCACGAATGGTTCTTGCCATACGCGCCAAACCAACACCAAACTGAGCATACAATTGCTCACCCACGGTGCGGACACGACGGTTACTCAAGTGGTCAATATCATCCAATATTTCTGAACCGTTATACAATTCAATCAAATACTTGATGATGCTTATAATATCGTCTTTTGTCAATACACGTACTTCCATTGGAGTGTTAATCTCCAACTTCTTGTTGATACGGTAACGACCTACTTCACCCAAGTCATAACGCTTATCCGAGAAGAACAAACGCTCAATGATACCACGGGCGGTTTCNTCATCCGGTGGATCTGCATTCCGCAACTGACGATAGATTACTTCCAACGCTTCTTTTCCGTTGTTAGAAGTATCTTTTTGCAAGGTGTTATAAATTACATCATAGCTGATTCCGTTTTCAGACTCAGCATTCAAAATAATTGACTTAACGCCTGCCTCAACAATCAAATCGATGTGATCTTCAACCAATAAAGTATCACGTTCCAAGATTACCTCGTTACGCTCGATACTTACTACTTCTCCTGTATCTTCATCCACAAAATCCTCAATCCACGTACGCAAAACCCTAGCGGCCAATTTCCTACCAATCACACGCTTCAAGCCAGCTTTAGATACTTTCACTTCTTCGCTCAATCCGAAGATGTCAAGAATATCCTTATCACTCTCAAAACCGATGGCACGCAACAACGTAGTTACCGGGAATTTCTTCTTACGGTCGATGTAAGCATACATTACTGCATTCACATCCGTTGCAAATTCAATCCAAGACCCCTTGAAAGGAATTACACGAGCTGAATATAATTTTGTTCCGTTGCTGTGAACACTTTGGCCAAAGAATACGCCTGGTGAACGGTGCAACTGACTCACGATTACGCGTTCAGCACCATTGATGATAAAAGTACCATTGGGCGACATGTAAGGGATAGTTCCCAAATAAACGTCTTGAACAATGGTTTGAAAGTCTTCATGTTCTGGGTCGTTACAACTCAACTTCAACTTCGCCTTCAAAGGCACAGCATAAGTTAGGCCGCGTTCGATACACTCATTGATGACATATCTTGGGGGATCCACGAAATAATCAAGGAATTCCAACACAAAGATGTTGCGGGTATCGGTGATAGGAAAGTTCTCACGGAAAACTTCAAACAATCCCTCTCCTTCGCGCTTGTCAGCGGGTGTATCTAACTGGAAAAACTCTTGAAAAGATTGGAGTTGTACGTCCAGAAAATCAGGGTACTCAATGGCGTGTTTTACCTTACCAAATGAGATCCTTTTGTTGTGTGTGGTGCTCAATTTTTTTGTTTTTAATGGTTTGACAGTAGTGTTGGTACTAAAAACGCCCAAAAGGCCCGCGGAATATCCGGGGCCTTAGGGTTAAACGGGGGAGTGTTTACTTAATTTCAACTGTAGCTCCGGCATCTTTCAATTTAGCTGCAAAATCTTCGGCTTCTGCTTTAGAAACTTTCTCTTTTACTGCCTTAGGAGCACCGTCTACTAAGTCTTTTGCTTCTTTCAAGCCCAAGCCTGTTAAGTCTTTAACGATCTTTACGATCTGTAATTTGGCGTCGCCTGCGCTAACCAAGACTACATCAAATTCTGTTTGCTCAGCAGCAGCGGCTTCGCCACCACCTGCAGCAGGCGCAGCAACAGCCACAGCAGCAGCTGCAGGCTCAATACCATGCTCATCTTTCAAAATTTGAGCAAGCTCGTTAACCTCTTTTACAGTAAGGTTTACCAACTGGTTCGCGAATTCTTTTAAATCTACCATTGTTATTTAATTTAAGTGTTTTTTTTGTTTAGTTTCTTTGTTCAAGCGCCTTAATTAAGCCGCCAATTTTTTGTGGTCCGTTGGCTTGCAATGCACCAATAACATTTTTGATGGGTGACTGCAACAAACCGATGATTTCGCCGATCAATTCTTCTCTTGACTTCAATTTGATCAAAGCCATCAACTGATCGTCGCCGATGAATACTGAATTATCAATCCAAGCACCCTTCAACAATACATTTGGAGAAGTTGCACGGAAGTCCTTGATCGACTCAGCCGGTGCCTTTTGAGACTCCGATGTCATTACACAAGTAGTTCCTTTCAACGTGCCTTTCAAATCACCAAAATCTTTTCCGCTTTCCTCCATTGCAATACGCAACAAAGTATTTTTAACCATGCGCATCTCTACACCACGCTCAAACAACATGCGACGCAATTTATTGGTTTGGTTTGCAGTGAGTCCGGTAGTATCTGTAAGATAAACAAAACTGTTTGTCTTAAAGGTTTCGGTTAACTCGGTAACCACTATTGATTTATCTGCCTTATTCATCGCTTTATAATCCTGGGATTGATTTAATGTCTATACTCACACTGGGACTCATAGTACTGCTCATGTAAATACTGCGGAAATACGTTCCCTTAGCAGCACTTGGCTTCAATCGTTGCAATACCTGCACTAATTCCAATGCATTTTCACTCAATTTGTCAGATTCGAAAGATACTTTTCCAACTGAAGTATGGATGATTCCAGTTTTATCAACCTTAAAGTCGATTTTACCCGCCTTAACCTCAACAACCGCTTTTCCAACTTCTAATGTAACTGTACCACTCTTTGGATTTGGCATCAAGTTACGAGGACCTAGGATTTTACCCAAACGACCCAACTTTGCCATTACACTAGGTACAGCAATGATGATATCGATATCGGTCCAACCACCAGCGATCTTCTCGATGTAATCGTCCAAACCTACGTGATCTGCTCCTGCGTCACGCGCTTCCTGTTCTTTATCAGAAGTACAAAGTACCAACGTACGAACTACCTTACCCAAACCGTGAGGCAAAGATGCAACGCCACGTACCATTTGATTGGCCTGACGGGGATCTACGCCCAAACGAACATCGATATCTACCGATGCATCAAATTTGGTGGATGAAATTTGCTTAAGGATGTTACTAGCCTCTAGCAAAGTATACGACTTGGTGTTGTCGTATTTAGCTTCCGCTTCTTTTCTTTTTTTACCAACTTTCATAATTCAAATCAATTAAATGGGGCATCCCCTGTTACCGTGATACCCATACTGCGGGCTGTACCTGCAACCAATTTCATGGCAGACTCTACAGTAAAGCAATTCAAATCTGGCATTTTATCCTGAGCGATGGTTTGAACCACTTCCCATGAAACAGAACCTACCTTCTTACGGTTGGGTTCAGTAGAGCCTTTTTGGAGCTTAGTAGCTTCCAACAATTGAATTGCCACTGGGGGCGTTTTGATGACGAAGTCGAATGATTTGTCCGAATAAACGGAAATCACGACCGGCAACACCTTCCCCATCTTGTCCTGCGTGCGCGCATTAAATTGTTTGCAAAAATCCATGATGTTCAAACCTTTTGAACCCAAAGCCGGACCGATTGGAGGCGAAGGGTTTGCTTGACCGCCTTTTACCTGGAGCTTGACGAAACCTGTTATTTCTTTTGCCATTGTTACTGTTACAATTTTTGTATTTGGTTATAATTTAACTCAAGAGGTGTACGGCGACCGAAAATCTTCACCATAACCTTGAGCTTACGCTTTTCTTCGTTTACTTCTTCGATAACACCGTCGAAATCATTGAACGGTCCATCTACCACTTTTACCGACTCGCCTACTAGGAAGTGTTCTTCATCCATTGCTTCCGAATCGCTAAGGCTATCGGCGGTACCCAAAATACGACTTAATTCGTTTGGACGCAATGGAACAGGTTGGTCTTTAGATCCTAAGAATCCAACGACACCCGTAACACTCTTTATTAAAGGCATGATTTCTGGATCAGATAAATCGGCATGAACTAAAATGTATCCTGGGAATGCATTTCTCTCCTTAATTGCCTTTTTACCGTTCTTAATCAAATAAACCTTCTCTGTAGGGATCAGAATTTCAGGCACAAAGTCGCTCTTCCGATCGCGCTCGAGCTCGACCGTAATACTGTGCTTTACCTTCTTTTCCTGTCCGGTAATTGCACGAACCACGTACCACTTGTGTCTGTCTTCTGCCGTTGTCATGATTATTTGAATAGTTTATAAAATTGGGTTAAACTTACACCCAATACGCTGTCAAGCCCCCATATTACTAGGGCAAATAATAATGAAGCGACAAGCACAATCCATGTGCTTTCCCTCAATTCTTCCCATGTAGGCCAGCTGACTTTGTTAACCAACTCGTCTCTGGTCTCACGGAAATAGTTATTTATTCTTCCAAACATCGCGCTTTTATTAGCACGGGCACAAGGATTCGAACCCTGATCAAAGGTTTTGGAGACCTCTATTCTACCATTGAACTATGCCCGTATAAATGGGAGCATCTTACAATGCCCCCATTATATTCTTAATAGCTCGGCTATTACTCGATAATCTCAGTTACCTGACCAGCACCTACGGTTCTTCCACCCTCACGGATAGCGAAACGCAAGTTCTTTTCCATAGCGATAGGCTGAATCAATTCAACTGTAATTGATACGTTATCACCAGGCATGATCATTTCTGTACCTGCAGGCAAACTGATTTCACCAGTTACGTCTGTAGTACGGAAGTAAAACTGTGGACGGTACTTGTTGAAGAATGGAGTATGACGTCCACCCTCTTCTTTGCTCAATACGTAAACCTCAGCATGGAACTTCTTGTGAGGAGTAACTGANTTAGGAGCACAGATAACCATACCGCGACGGATATCATTTTTGTCGATACCACGCAACAAGATACCAGCGTTATCACCTGCTTCACCACGATCCAACAACTTACGGAACATTTCTACTCCAGTACAAGTTGATGTCAATGTTGAACCAAATCCGATGATTTCTACAGAATCTTGAACGTTGATCACACCACGCTCGATACGACCAGTAGCAACTGTACCACGACCAGTGATCGAGAATACATCTTCTACAGGCATCAAGAAAGGCTGATCCACCAAACGTGGTGGAACTGGGATCCACTCATCTACAGCAGCCATCAATTCCATGATAGTGCCTACCCACTTCTCGTCTCCATTCAATCCACCCAAAGCAGATCCACGGATAATTGGAGTGTCAGATGAGAATTCGTAGAATTCCAACAATTCACGCATCTCCATTTCAACTAAATCCAACATTTCTGGATCGTCTACCATGTCGACTTTGTTCATGAATACAACCAAACGAGGAACACCAACCTGACGAGCCAACAAGATATGTTCGCGTGTCTGTGGCATTGGACCGTCTGTAGACGCAACCACCAAAATCGCACCGTCCATCTGTGCAGCACCCGTTACCATGTTCTTTACATAGTCGGCGTGACCTGGACAGTCAACGTGAGCGTAGTGACGGTTGGCCGTTGAATACTCAACGTGAGCCGTGTTAATTGTGATACCGCGCTCTTTCTCTTCAGGAGCAGAGTCGATTGACTCGAATGAACGCATTTCAGAAAGACCAGCCTTGGCCAGTACAGTAGTGATGGCCGCAGTCAAAGTGGTCTTACCGTGGTCTACGTGACCAATAGTACCAATGTTCAAGTGCGGCTTGGAACGGTCAAATGTTTCTTTTGCCATAGTTGTTTGTTTTGTGTTGTTTTTGTTTTTGAGCCAATGAGGGGAATTGAACCCCTGACCTTTTCCTTACCAAGGAAACGCTCTACCCCTGAGCTACATCGGCTTATCCCCACAAGAGTTGCCCCTTGTTTCGATGCGAGCGGGAGACGAGGCTCGAACTCGCGACCTACAGCTTGGAAGGCTGTCGCTCTACCAACTGAGCTACTCCCGCATTATTAGACATAAAAGTGTAGTGGGGGCAAGTGGACTCGAACCACTGGACCCGAAGGAGCGGATTTACAGTCCGCCGCAATTGCCGCTATGCGATGCCCCCAATAAATCCAAGGTTCCCCCATGATCGGTTGCACTTTTATATCTGGAGCCACCAGTCGGGATCGAACCAACGACCTACTGATTACAAGTCAGTTGCTCTACCAGCTGAGCTATGGTGGCTTTTAAAGTTAAGAACATGTGTGACCGAGGCCACTATCCCAAAAAGGACTGCAAAAATAGTATTTATTTATGAATTGACAAACCCTTATTGCATTTTTTACACATTAATTTTACTGTCCAATTCATCCATCCCCAAAAAACACCATTTCCTCAATTACCAATCTTGCCTCAACAATTTCTTTTATACCTTTGTACCCTATGCAAAAACGCATCCTTATCGCCGTAACCCTATTGATCTCTGCTATCCTCATTACCTTTGTGTTATGGCGAAATATCAATAGCACTACCGCAATTTCCCACGACATATTTGCCCTCAAATCGCCGCAGAAAATTACCAAAATTACCTTCTCCCCCAACAATACCAAACTGCCTTATCTTTCCTTAGAAAAAATTAATGAGCATTGGATCGTTCGCACAGAAACCCAATCTTTCCCCGCCGATACCCACGCAATTCACGAATTACTCTATTGGGCGATGCCGCAATTGCAGGTAAAATGTCCCGTAGCCGACGCCTCAAAAGAAACCGTAACNAAAGATATCGCCCTAAACGGCACAAAAGTCATCTTCTCACAAGACAACAAAGAAGTTCACTCTTTATATGTAGGATTCCCAACTCCAACCCAAGACGCTACCTATATGTATTTCCCCGGCACAGAACGTCCTTGCGAAATTACCGTCCCCGGATTTGTTGGCTACCTCACACCCTATTTCAATACCAACATTCAACTCTGGCGGTCGATGTTTATGATCGATGCGTCCGTCACCGACATCAAATCGATAAAAGTCACTTACCCCGCCCAACCCCAAGAATCATTTATTATTTCTCAGGATCATGATCGCATCGAATTAAAAAATCTTTCAAACCAGCCTATTGCAGCCAACCAAAGCTTAATTGCTGGATATTTAGAATTGTCTAAAACGCTCGCCCGCGAAGCGGGCGAGCCAGCCGGAATTAACAATAGCACCGCCGCTGTCAAACTAATCACCCAATCCCAACCCGTTGTGATTTTTGAATATACCTTCACCTCCCAAGCCGCCAAAACCATCACCATCTACCCCATGGATGTTACAGCAGGCGAAACCTATAGCATGGAAGAGAAAAATGGCAAACTCAAAACCAAAGAAACCAATATTTACTGGGCCAAAGAATCGGGCGACCCCCTGCTTTGGGTAATTCAAGACATCGTTTTGCATAACCGACTTAAAAAACTAAACGACTTCAACAGTCGTTAACCCTAAATCCAACCTGAAAGTAATCTCTTCAACCAAAGTAAACCCGCAAATTATTTCTTCAACCAATCCCCAAATCATACAGTGAAATTTCAGTTTTCCATCGCCGGTGCCGTCCTTGGCCTCATGTCGTCAGGCCCCACAGGCGCAGTCATAGGCTTTCTCGTTGGCATGTACATCGACTTCGTAAACACCCCTGAAAGCGAACGAAATAAAACTAGTAGCGCCTACCAACAGCGAAGCCATAGCCAAGATTATTACAGCGACAACTATCCGCCTTCCGATTTCAAAAACTCCCTGCTTATCTTAATAGCAGCCACCATGAATGCCGATGGGTCGGTCCTTAGAAGCGAACTCGATATGGTAAAGGCGATGCTAATCCGCACATACGGAGAAGAAGAAGCCCGAATGCTATTGCTCAGACTTCGCGATTACCTCAAACAGTCGCACAACCTAGCCGAAGTCTGCAGAAACCTACGCAACCGAATGGGCTATTCGCCCCGACTAGAACTGCTTCACGTATTATTTAGAATTTCTCGCGCCGATGGCGATATCTCTGCCCCTGAAATCAACCTCCTTCAGCAAATTGCCACCCAGCTAGGCATCAGCACCCCCGATTACCTTTCGATTCGTGCCATGTTCGTGGCCTCACCGGATAGCGATTTTCAAATTCTGGAAATCAGCACCTCCGCAACCGAAGAAGAAGCAAAAAAAGCCTATCGCAAAATGGTGATGCGCTTTCACCCAGACAGATTGGGTGGACTCGACGATGCAGAAAAAAAAGCAGCGGAATCCAAATTTCTTAAGGTCCAACAAGCCTACGAAAACATCAAAAAATCCAAAGGCTGGTCCTGATGCGCGTTCACATCGCCCTGTTTTTCGTCAGCCTGCTCTACGCAATCCTATTTTCCTGGGCCGGTCAAATCATGCCCAACTATTTGCGACCTGAAGCCTTCGTCATGCTTCGCGTTATCACCGCTACAATACTATTTTACCTTGTCGCCCTGACCCAAACTAAGGAAAAAATCGACTGGAAATCCCATGGCAAAGAACTCGCGATTTGCGGATTTTTTGGTACAAGCGCCAATATGTATCTATTTTTTCACGGCTTGGCCCTTACCCACCCAATTAATGGCGCCATCCTCATGTTGGTTACACCGTTATTTGTCGGCATATTCGACCACATCCGTGTCAACGCCTACCCCAAACCATGGTTCATCGTAGGAACAATCATTGCCGCAGCCGGCAGCATTTGGTTGATGATTGGCAAAGGCGCTGTATTTAATAAAGAAACGCTAACAGGCGATCTGTATGTCGCCGTAAACGCCCTATTCTATGCCATCTATTTGGTCCGCGTAAAACGCATCGCCCATTTATATAAACCCATCACCATCAATAAGATCACTTTCACCTTTGGCACTTTATACATGTTACCAATTGGCGGATGGGCATTATTGCACACCGATTTCCAAGCCTTCACACCCAACGTCACTGCCAAAGTCGTTTATGTCTTATTCTTTACGAGTTTCTTGGTCTATTTACTCAATTCTTATGCGGTAAAAAAAGCGGGACCCACACTTGCGGGGCTTTACATCTACCTTCAGCCGGTGATGGCTAGCATCATTGCGGTATTGCTTGGAGCCGATACATTAACTGTCACCAAAGTCGCTACGATGACCCTAATCATGGGCGGCGTATTTTTGGCCACACGGTTCTCTCCAAAATAATCCAAAAAATCGTTATCTTTGCACTTTATACAATTATGCGTACCAAAGAAGCCAACGACATACTCAACAGCGCTATCGAAAGTGTAGAGAAAAACGGCATTTCCGCCGAGACCCTTATTCCTCAGTTGCAAGCAGCTCGCGAACATGCACTTCAGGAAAACGATCCTTTGGTGACGCGCGCATTGCGTTTGGCTTGGCAGCATTTGGAATCAAATGAGGCATTTGACACCGAATTGGCAGAAGAAATTGAAACTCCAGAAGAGAATTTCGCTTATTTCTTGGCTCTTTGCGTAAAGTCGGACAACGCCCTCAACCGTGATGAGTTGCGCGTTATGACAAACCAGCTCCAGCAGTTGGCCTAAGCCATTTCGATGCAAGGGTGTCGCACCCATATCGCTCGCTTCGGTGATTGTTTACGACTGAAGTTTATTTTTCAACGATTTCTAATTTCCTTCCTTTCCACAATTTTTCTTGGCGATCNCATNGCNCAGAAATTGGNCTGCCCATACCAAATCCAGGTTTGTGTAATTGGTGCGCAATCCTATGCAGAAATAGCGAAACCCATTGAACATGCCGAAATTTTCATCGAAAAAGACCATCGCAAAACCTTTACTGATGGCAATGGCATGGCGAGTTTTAAAAAGCTTTGCAGTCAGCAAGTAGAAATCGAGATCCATTTCAATGGCGTTCATCGCCATATGTCGTTGCTGGCCTTTACTGATCCATCGAAATGTTATTTGATTCAACTCAATGATTCTCTGGCGCTCGTCAAAATCTTACACAAAGGCAGCCTCGCAGCTATTTTCCAGAACGAAAAAAGCGAAGAATTATTATCTACGGCATTCATCACGGCACACAGTCAAAGAACGCAAGGCGATGTCCTTCGAGCCACCCAAATCCAAGTCGCACCGCAACAAAACATGGCAAAATCATTGGAACCCCTGCCCCTTACCCAAACCTTGTCGTCTGGCATGGGCATCGGAAAACCCGTGGTGCAAGGCATGT
>JGI12421J11937_10000047_pt1 | contig 37766 bp, 23 predicted proteins | sample LakErihyJuly2011_2_FD_11937 | JGI IMG/M metagenome (IMG submission 11937)
GAATCAAAGAAGGTTCTACTGTAAAAAGAACACAACGTATCGCCTCTCTTAAAACAGGAGAAGGAATTGTAGGTCGTGTAGTAAATACTCTTGGTTTTCCAATCGATGGAAAAGGACCAATTACAGGCGAATTATTCGAAATGCCGTTAGAAAGAAAAGCGCCAGGAGTTATCTTCCGTCAGCCAGTTACTGAGCCATTACAAACCGGTATCAAAGCAGTAGATGCAATGATTCCTGTAGGTCGTGGACAACGGGAGCTAGTTATTGGTGACCGTCAAACCGGTAAATCTACCGTTTGTTTGGATACCATTTTGAATCAAAAAGAATTTTATGATGCAGGAAAACCTGTATTTTGTATCTATGTTGCCATTGGACAAAAAGCGTCAACGGTAGCAGGAATTGCAAAAATGTTGGAAGAAAAAGGAGCAATGGCTTACACAGTAATTGTGGCTGCGAATGCTTCTGATCCAGCTCCAATGCAGGTATATGCCCCAATGGCAGGTGCTGCAATTGGTGAATATTTTAGAGATTCTGGTCGTCCAGCTTTGATTGTTTACGATGATTTATCGAAACAAGCTGTGGCGTATCGCGAGGTTTCTCTCTTGTTGAGAAGACCACCAGGTCGTGAAGCATATCCTGGAGACGTTTTTTACTTACACTCTCGTTTATTAGAAAGAGCGTGTAAAGTAATTGCTGATGATGATATTGCCAAAAACATGAATGATTTACCAGATACTTTGAAAGGTATTGTAAAAGGTGGTGGTTCATTAACTGCTTTGCCAATTATTGAAACCCAAGCTGGCGACGTTTCTGCATACATCCCAACTAACGTAATTTCGATTACTGATGGTCAAATTTTCTTGGATGGAGATTTGTTTAATTCAGGAGTTCGTCCAGCGATTAACGTAGGTATTTCAGTATCGCGTGTTGGGGGTAATGCTCAAATTAAATCAATGAAAAAAGTAGCAGGTACTTTAAAATTAGACCAAGCACAATACCGCGAATTAGAGGCATTTGCAAAATTTGGTTCTGATTTGGATGCCGTAACTTTGAACGTAATTGAAAAAGGAAAAAGAAACGTAGAGATCTTGAAACAAAATCTAAACGATCCTTATACTGTAGAAAACCAAACTGCCATTATCTATGCAGGATCTAAAAACTTGTTGCGTAATGTTCCTGTGAATAAAGTGAAAGAATTCGAAAAAGATTATTTAGAATACTTGAACAACAAACACAGAGATATTCTTGACGCACTGAAAGCAGGAAAACTGACTGACGAAATTACAGATGTTTTGGAAGCAGCAGCTAAAGAAATTTCAGCGAAATATAACTAAAAAATAATTTGAAAATTTGAAAATTTGGAAATGTAAAATTGCACTTTCAAATTTTCAAATTATCTAATTTTCAAATTTAATATGGCAAATTTAAAGGAAATCCGTAATAGAATTACTTCCGTTTCATCGACGATGCAGATTACTGCTGCGATGAAAATGGTTTCTGCAGCAAAGCTAAAGAAGGCGCAAGATGCCATCACAGCCATGCGCCCTTATGCCGAAAAATTAACGGAATTATTACAAAATCTTTCAGCGACTCTTGATGGAGATATTGGAGGAGAATTCACCAAACAACGTGAGATTCAAAAAGTATTGGTGGTTGCTATAACTTCGAATAGAGGTCTGTGCGGTGCTTTTAATACCAACATAATCAAAGAAGTTAAAAACCGTGCTGATTTTTACGCAGGAAAGCAAGTTGATGTTTTTGCCATTGGTAAAAAAGGAAATGACATTTTGACTAAAACGCTTACTGTTGTGGAGAATCAAAGTCAGGTTTTTGACCATTTGACTTTTGATAATGTGACTGTGATTGCGGAAACATTGACGCAGAAATTCGTTTCTGGCGAATATGATAAAATCGAATTGGTGTACAATCAATTTAAAAATGCAGCAACTCAAATCGTTCAAGTAGAACAATTTTTGCCATTGGCGGCAATAAAATCAGATATTCCGGCTTCAACAAGTGATTATATTTTTGAACCATCTAAAGAAGATATTGTATTGACTTTGATTCCAAAATCATTGAAAACACAATTGTACAAAGGCGTTAGAGATTCATTTGCTTCAGAACATGGAGCGCGTATGACTGCCATGCACAAAGCAACAGACAACGCCACTGAATTAAGAGATCAATTGAAATTGACTTACAACAAAGCACGTCAAGCAGCTATTACTAATGAGATCTTGGAGATTGTTGGTGGAGCAGAAGCTTTGAAAGGATAACATTATTATCTAAATATATTTTTTAAAGTCCCGCAACTCGCGGGATTTTTTTGGTTTAAATAACAAAAATTTTACATAATATTTAACTTGACTTAATATCATCTTATAATTATTGTTTACATAACATTAAATTAACCTTAGCACTGTTTTTGTTTTTTTTGTTAATCTATCATTAACATTCAAAATTTAGTTTAATGGTATTTTTGGCAAATATTTTAATACTAAATAATTCTATCATGAAAAAAACTTTATTATTTATTGCGCTTTTTGTAAGCGGTTTGGCTTTCAGTCAAGTAACTTTTTTAACCTCTGATACCAATTGGTCAGGAGATATTACTTTAGACGGTAAAGTAGTTGTGAATGCGAACGTTACGTTAACGATCCAGCCAGGAACCGTTATCAAAGCAAAATTTAAATCAGACCCAGCTGACGCTTCTGCTTTAGTTATTGCCAAAGACGGAAATATTATTGCAAATGGTACTGCAAAGTTACCAATTATTTTCACTACAGAATCTGAAACTGTTTTAAATGCTGCAGCTGTCGCTGCTGGTACCTATGTTGGAAATTTCCCTTTAACTACAGGTCAACAGTGGGGTGGTCTTATTATACTAGGTAATAACATAATTGGTTCAGGTCCTACTGGTACTGCAAACATTGAAGGAATTGCTGCTGGTCAAACGTGGACTAACTATGGTGGAACTGCTACTAATGACAATTCTGGTATTCTAAACTATGTTTCAATCCGTCATGGTGGTGCTACTATCGCCAATGGTAGTGAAATCAATGGACTTACTATGGGTGGTGTTGGTAACGGAACAGTTGTAACTAATATTGAAATCATTTCAAATACCGATGATGGTCTAGAAATATTTGGTGGTAATGTAAATGTAAATAACATTTTGGTTTACAATCAAACTGATGATGCAATTGATTTAGATCAAGCTTATTCCGGTACTATTACCAATGCTTATGTTGCTATGGGTATAAATAGTGATACTGCATTCGAAATTGATGGTACTGAATCTACGGCTACTCCTGCGGTTACCGGTTCTTACACTGTTGATGGTGTAACAGTTATTGGTAATCTTAACGCGACAAAACTTACTACTTACGGTGACTGGAAAGCGAATGCAATTGGAACCAATAGAAATATAGTTTTCAAAGGCTTTAAAACTGGTAGCAAAGTTAAGGGAATTGTTGCTGCAACTTTTGGAAATGGTACACTTACCTTTTCAAACTTAGATTTTGTAACTACAGATGCGCTTTCAACAATATCTACTCAATTAACAAGCACACACGCTGAAGTACTTTCTGCTCAAACTTCGGGTACAGGTGCAAATCCTTGTGTTTTTAGTGCATGGACCGCTTACTCTTCCTTAGATGGAAACCTTTGTTCAACTACGAATGTTGGGACTGGTGATGTAACATTTATTACTGAAAACACCACTTGGGCTGGTAATATAAACATGGATGGAAAAGTGGTTGTGAATGCTAATGTAACGTTAACTATTCAACCAGGAACTGTTATTAAAGCTACATTCAAATCAGACCCAGCTGCTGCTTCTGCGCTAATAATAGCCAAAGATGGAAACATTATTGCAAATGGTACTGCAGCTTTACCAATTATATTCACTACTGCATCTGAAACTGTTTTAGATGCTGCAAAAGTTGCTGCTGGTACTTATGTTGGAAATTTCCCTTTAACTACAGGTCAGCAGTGGGGTGGTATTATTGTTTTAGGGAATAACGTAATTGGTTCTGGGCCTACCGGTACTGCAAACATTGAAGGAATTGCTGCTGGTCAAACATGGACTAACTATGGTGGAACTGCTACTAATGACAATTCTGGTATTTTAAACTACATTTCAATCCGTCATGGTGGAGCTACTATCGCCAATGGTAGTGAAATCAATGGACTTACTATGGGTGGTGTTGGTAACGGAACAGTTGTAACCAATATTGAAATCGTTTCAAATACTGATGATGGTCTTGAAATATTTGGTGGTAATGTAAACGTTGATAAAATATTAGTTTATAATCAAACTGATGATGCAATTGATTTAGATCAAGCTTATTCCGGTACTATTACAAATGCTTATGTAGCCATGGGTACGGCTAGTGATACTGCATTCGAAATTGACGGTACTGAATCTACGGCTACACCTCCGGTTACTGGCTCTTATACTGTCGATGGCGTAACTGTTATTGGTAATCTTAGTGCTACAAAACTCACTACTTATGGAGACTGGAAAGCTAATGCAACTGGAGCAAATAAAAATATAGTTTATAAAGGATTTAAAACCGGTAGTAAAGTTAAAGGAATTGTTGCTGCAACTTTTGGAAATGGTACACTTACCTTTTCGAACTTAGATTTTATAACTACAGATGCACTTACAACAATATCTACTCAATTAACAAGCGCACATGCTGAAGTACTTTCTGCTCCAGTATCTGGAAGTGGTTCAACAGAAGATCATTTCTACTCATGGACAGCATATTTTGCAAGTGGTACAGGTACTGTTTTAAGTATTGAAAAAAACAGTGTTAAGTCTACTTTCTCTGTGTATCCTAACCCATTTAATGACAACTTAAATGTTTCTGAACAAGTTAAAGTTGAAGATTTAAAATTATATAGCATTAGTGGTCAATTACTAAAACAAAATAAAAATTCAAACTCAATAAACGTTTCTGAATTAGCTGCTGGAACCTACCTTTTAGAGGTTAATGCAGATTCTTCAAGAGAAGTGAAAATTGTTATCAAAAAATAAATTTTGCAAGCTTAGTGCAATCTAAAATATAAAGAGCTTTAGTTAACTTAACTAAAGCTCTTTTTTGTTAACGTTAATTTAATGTTTAACGTTTGTATTAATAATACATTTGCGCTTTTTAAGTTACAATTAAAAATTTCAAAATTATGAAATATATTTTTTCTTTACTGTTCTTAGTTAGTATTAATGCTTTTTCTCAATCAATTACTGGTATTGTAATGGATGAGGGAATTAATGGGCCTTTACCTTTTGCAAATGTTTTAATTAAAGGCACAAAAGGTGGTACAACAACTGATATCGACGGTAAATTTGTTTTAAAAGTGCAACCAGGTACTTACACAGTTATTTTTTCTTTTACGGGATATTCAGATGTAGAAATGAGTGATATAGTTGTAAATCCAAACAAAGACACCTTTATTCAAGTTAATCTTAAATCTCAATCAAGTCAATTAGATGCTGTTGTTATTAAAACAACTTCAAAAAAGAATTCGGAGGTTTCAGTTTTAAATATGCAAAAGAAATCTTTCACTTTGGTTGATGGTTTATCAATACAGTCAATAAAAAAAGCAGGAGATGCCGATGTTGCTGCTGCCATTAAAAGAGTACCTGGTATCTCCGTTCAAGGAGGAAAATATGTGTATGTACGAGGATTAGGTGACCGTTATTCAAAAACTACGCTTAATGGGATGGAATTGCCTGGTTTAGACCCTGACAGAAATACCATTCCTTTGGATATCTTTCCAACAAACTTAATAGAAAATATAATCGTAAAAAAATCAGCATCTGCAGATATTGGAGCCGATTTTACTGGAGGTACTGTCGATATTAATTTAAAAGATTTTTCATTCAGTCCTGAATATAATGTAAATTTTAGTGCCGGATACAATCCTGATATGCACTTTAAGAATAATTTTTTAGCAGACACAAAAAGCGGTACTGACTGGAGAGGACAAGATGATGGCGCTAGAGATTTGTCAATTGATCCATCGATTGATTTTAAACCTGCTTTGCCCAAACCATTTGTGTCGGCAGATGATGCAGCCCTTTTAACTGCAAATACAAAAAAACTTTCGAAACAAATGAAACCTGTCGAAGAAACAAGTGGTTTAGATTATAATTTTGGATTTTCTGCGTCAAATGCTTATAAATTAAAAAAAGATGGTGAGTCATCCATTGGTTACATAGCAGCACTTGGCTATCGCTCCGAAACTACTTTTTATGAAGATTTTTATAGGGGTACGTATTTTATAGCACCAGGAGGAGGCACTGAGTTAGAACTTGCTCAAAATAGTATTCTTGGACAAAAAAACACTTTTGTAAGCACATTATTAGGCGTAACTTACAAAGATAACAAAAATAAAATTTCCTTGAATTTTATCGACTTGCAAAACGGAGAATCTACTGCCTCTAATATCGAACGTCAAGCATTTGTTGAAAATCCTCATTGGGGAGAAGGAAGCGTTATTACATATACGCAGCGAAATTTGAGAAGTATTCCTATTTCTGGAAGACACAATATTGGTGATAACTTATTTAGCATAAATTGGAAATTTGCTAAATCATCCTCAACTGTAAATGATAAAGATTTCAGTAGAACTATTTTTGAAACTGATGAAGACAACACTTTTTATCTATTAAGTCCCAATGTAACTTCAGCTCCACAAAAATTTTGGAGAGATTTAGATGAAAAAAGTACGGTTGCTAAATTAGATTTTGATATCCCAATCGAAACAAAAATCTTCGACGGTAAAATCAGTTTAGGTGCATCCCATATTTTTAAAGAACGGGATTTCAGTACTAAAAAATTTGATATACTATTTAATGGAGATAGTCAAGTTTTAGGCGGTGATCCTAACGCAGTTCTTGCAGATGAGAATATATGGGTACAATCGACTACACCTTTCGCAGGTACAGATGGTTCATATATCAGTGGTGGTTTCGAAGAAAAAAACACATATCATTCTGAATCTAATAATAATGCCTTCTATTTTTCGACTGAATTAAAATTCTCTGAGATGGTAAAAGCAGTTATTGGTATGCGCTATGAAGCGTTTGATTTAAAATATACTGGCGTAGGTATATTTGGGGACATATATGATAACGAATTGTTTTTAAATGATAAAGATTTGTTTTCAAATATTAATCTTATTTTTTCACCAACAGAAAAAAGCAACATTAGAGCTTCTTATTATCAAACCACTGCAAGACCCACTTTTAAAGAGGCTTCTGCAGCTTCACTTGTAGATCCTGTAACAGAAACTACTTTCACTGGAAACCCCAATATTAAATCTTCTTACATAGACAATTTTGACTTACGATATGAGATTTTTGGGGAAAAAAGTGAAATGTTTGCTTTTAGCTTATTCGCTAAAAACTTTAAAGACCCAATTGAAATTGCCGTTTTTGATGTGGATACACCTGATGATTTCACGGTTAAAAATCGAGAAAAAGCTACTGTACGAGGATTGGAATTTGAATTGAGAAAAAATTTATTAACACTTAATAATTTAACGTTCAATTTGAATGCCAATGCGTCTTACATAGTCGCAAAACAAACAATGGACGATGATGAGTATAATGCCAGAGTAATTCAAGCACCACCTGGAACAACCATTAGTAGAGAAAGAGAACTGCAAGGTCAATCACCATATATGATTAATATTGGTTTATTAGCAGTAGAGAGCGAAAAACAAATTGAAGCAGGAATTTTTTATAATGTGCAGGGACCAACTTTAGATTTTGTGGGTTTTGGTAGTGCTCCTGATATTTATTCTGAACCATTTCACAACTTTGACTTCACAGCTTCAAAAGTATTTAATGGAGATAAAATTACTAAAAAGATAATATTTAGAGCTCAAAACTTACTTCAAGAAAAGACTCAAAGTTATTACGTTTGGAACGAAGAAAAAGCTGGACTTTTTAGAAGTTTTTCACCAGGATTATCATTTTCTTTAGGAGTAAATTTAACTTTCAAATAAACAAAAAAATTAAAATATATAAAAAAAGCTCATCATCTTATGAAGAGCTTTTTTTGTTTCTAAATTAATTCATAAATCAGTTTTGTTTATGAATTTTTTAATCCCTATAAGCAATAGGTGATTTATTTATAGTTACAACCTGTACAATATTGTTGTTTTTATAATCAACTTCTTTTGTAATATTGGTGCTTTCAAAATATAGCCATTTACCATGTTTTTTCCCATTCTTGTAATGGGCAATTGCCAATACATTACCATCTTCTGAATAAGAAATCCACTTTCCGTTTAATTTTCCGTCTACAAAATTGCCAACTTGTTTGACTTTACCATTCTCATAGTGATAAGTTGCAATAAATTCATCATCTACACTTTCTAATTTAGGTTTATCTTGAGAAAAAATGACTGCAGAAACCATCATCATCGAAATTAATAACATCTTTTTCATAATACTTTATTTTTAATTAATAATTACATAACAAATATATAAATAAATTTACAATAAACAAACATTTACTTAACAATTTGGTAACACTGTTGTTTTTTTATTTATTTGCAGAATATAAATAGTGCAAATAGCTTTTTAACTTCAATTGCGAGCCTTTTTTTGCTTAATTTTAAACATTAATTTAATGTATTCTCAATTTTGAAAACCATAGAACTGACCACCTTCAACGAAATGTATGCTCAAATAGACATTATCCGTCATTTGTATCCCAGTATTTCCGATGAAAAGTACAAAGTCTATCTTGAAACTATGCTTCCGCACAATTATACCCAAGTGGTAATTTATGATGGCGAAGAATGTGTTGGACTCAGCGGTCTATGGTATGGAATTAAGCTATGGTGCGGGAAGTATATGGAAATCGACAATTTTATTGTGCATCCCAATCATCGCTCCAAAGGAATTGGCAAACTCCTAACCGATTATGTCAATCAAAAAGCAACCGATTTAGACTGCACCATGATTGTTCTCGACGCCTATACAGGAAATTTTACAGCGCACCGTTTTTATTACAATCAAGGGTATAATCCTAAAGGATTTCATTTTATAAAAATGTTAAATGAAGAAGGCTTGACATAATTTTCATAAAACAAATGACCTTATATTTAATTTTACATCGTAGTAGTTTAGTCAAATACCAACCGACACAAAAAATAAATCTGCGTAAATCTGTGAAATTTGTGTCTATTTTTTTAAATGCCGATGCTCCATCAGTTTTAAACCAAAGAATTGGTTATTTTTGTCTAAAATAAATTAACAGTCACTCTTTTGGGATTATATAAAAATCTTTTCAAACAAACTGCCATTTACGGGCTCGCAACGGTTTTGCCGCGGATGTTGAGTTTTTTGTTAGTACGTTTATACACCGGAATATTACCGACCGGCGAGTATGGTGAGGTTTCCATCTTATTGTCGTGGATGGTTTTTTTCAATGTGATTTTATCTTACGGAATGGAAACCGGCTTTTTCCGGTTTTACAACTCTGAAACTGACAAACAAAATGTTACCGCTACAGCAACCATTTCGATATTTTGGTCCACTATTTTCTTTCTTTTTGGAGCCTTAATTTTCAGAGATTCCTTAGCTTCTTATGCGAAAGTCGATGCACAATACATTACTTATGCTATTTGGATTTTAGCGTTAGATGCACTTGTAATTATCCCGTTTTCAAAACTAAGAGCTGCTCAACGTTCGATGCAATACGCGGCAATCAAGATTGGAAATGTAGTAGTAAATCTGGGTTTAAATATTTTCTTTTTGCTGTATTTGCCAAAATTAGCCGAAACAAATCCCAACTCTATTCTTGATAATTTATACTTCGAAAACTTCGAAATTGGGTACATTTTTGTCGCAAATTTGGTCGCCAGTTTAGCAACATTGCTGGTGCTTTCACCCAATTACATTTCCCTAAATCGTGCTTTCGATTCCGTACTTTGGAAAAAAATGATGCAATATGGTTTACCAATACTTGTCGCAGGAATTGCTTTTGCGGTCAACGAACATTTAGATAAAATACTATTAGGATGGTGGTTGCCAGAAAACATCGCTAAATCTGAAGTTGGCGCTTACTCCGCTTGTTACAAACTAGGATTGTTTATGGTTTTATTTGCAACAGCTTTTCGTTTGGGAATCGAGCCTTTCTTTTTCAGTCATTCTAAGAATGAAAACGCACCCCAGACTTACGCGACAATCACCAAGTATTTCGTGATTTTTGGTTCGTTAATACTGCTCAGCGTTATTGTTTTCGCCGATGTTTTAAAGCTCATTTTGCTTGACGACAAATCCTATTGGGAAGCGATGAAAGTAGTGCCGCTTATTATTTTGGCGAATTTCTGTTTGGGAATTTACAACAATCTTTCGGTTTGGTACAAACTCACCGATAATACTCAAATAGGTGCTTATATTTCAATCATCGGCGCGATTCTAACTTTGGTCTTAAATTATTTTTTAATACCAAAATACAGTTATTATGGCTCAGCAATAGCAACTATTGTTGCCTACGGGAGTATGATGATTATTTCCTATATCCTTGGAAATAAATATTACCCAATTCCGTATGATATGAAAAAAATCGGGCGTTATTTGGGACTATCGATTTTGTTTTCGATTATTTCTTTTTATTTTTTTAGGGAAAATTATTTTGTTGGAATCCCATTATTAATAAGCTTTATGTATTTTGTATTTTATAACGAGAAAGAGATCATACTAAGTATCGTAAAACGAAAAAAATAAAAATAGTTTTAATGCACTCAAAGTCAAAACTCAAAATTACGGAATGAAAATAAACATCATCAACAAATCACAACACGATTTGCCTAATTACGAAACCATCGCTTCGGCAGGAATGGATTTACGGGCAAATTTAATCGAATCAATCACCTTGAATCCATTAGAAAGAACTATCGTTAAAACAGGACTTTTCATTGAATTACCAATAGGGTACGAGGCTCAAGTTCGACCAAGAAGTGGCTTGGCAGCCAAAAAAGGAATTACGGTACTTAATTCGCCTGGAACTGTTGATGCAGATTATCGCGGAGAAATTGGAGTGATTTTAGTAAATTTATCCAATGAAGTTTTCGTTATCGAAAATGGCGAACGTATTGCGCAACTCATCATTGCTAGGCACGAAAGAGCGGACTGGATTGAAGTTCAAGAATTATCCGAAACCTCCAGAGGTGAAGGCGGTTTTGGAAGTACGGGAGTGAAGTAAAGCCCCCACACGAGCGCAAGCGAACTGGCACAGCAAACCCCCAAAGGGGGAATGAAAGGAAAATAAAACAATAAAATATAATAACTTAATTCCTACCAACCTCTAGTAGTAGTTTCCCCTTTGGGGGTTAGGGGGCTGACATGAAAATAATAGTACCAATGGCTGGGCGAGGATCCAGATTAAGACCACACACATTAACCATTCCGAAACCCTTAATTCCTATTGCTGGAAAACCAATCGTACACCGTTTGGTTGAAGATATTGCAGGAGTTTTAAATCAAGATATTGAAGAAATTGCCTTTATCATTCACGAAAGTTTTGGCAAAAAAGTAGAAGAAGATTTAATCGCCATTGCCGAAAAGCTAGGGTCAAAAGGAACTATTTATTATCAAAATGAAGCGCTTGGAACTGGTCACGCTATTATGTGTGCCAAAGATTCCTTAAGCGGACCAGCGGTAATTGCGTATGCCGATACTTTGATTCGGGCTGATTTTGACTTGGATCAGAATGCCGACAGTGTAATTTGGGTAAAACAAGTAGATCAACCGGAAGCTTTTGGTGTAGTCAACTTAAACGCAGCGAATCAAATTATTGAATTGGTTGAAAAACCAAAAGAATTCGTTTCTGATCTTGCCGTTATCGGGATTTATTATTTTAAAGATGTAGCGGTTTTAAAAAATGAATTGCAATTTGTGTTGGATAACAACATTATTCACGGAGGAGAGTATCAAATTAACGACGGAATAAAGCAAATGATGGCAAAAGGTATGGTTTTTGTACCCGGAGAAGTCGCTGAATGGATGGATTGTGGCAACAAAGAAGTTACCGTGGAAACCAATTCCAGAATGTTAGGATTTCTTCACAATGACGGAGAACATTTAGTAGATTCTGATGTAAAATTAGAAAATTCAACTATTATTGCGCCTTGTTATATTGGTGAAGATGTGGTTCTGATTAATGCAACAGTGGGTCCAAATGTGTCTTTAGGAAAAGGTTGTCACGTTAGTAATAGTATCATAAAAAATAGTTTGGTGCAAACCCATTCGCACATCAAAAACGCCGATCTGGACAATGCCATGATTGGAAGTCACGCTAGTTTTGACGGTAATTTCAAAAGTATTAGTATTGGGGATTATTCGGTTTTGGAATAGTTTTGTGTACTTCGTGCCTTCTTTGTGGGCTTTGTGTTTAGATTAAAACAAATGAAAAAAACGGTTTCTTTCTTTTTATTCTTGGTTTTGCTTTGCAAGGCAAATCTGCTTTTGGCGCAAGCCGAACCAGAGTCCATCGTGCCAGATGACGACAAGTTCCAAGAATATTTTTATGAATCCTTAAAGCAAAAAGGAATCGAAAATTATGACAAAGCGATTATTGAATTAGAAAATTGCTTGAGATTGAAACCGAACAACGCCGCAGTTTATGCTGAAATGGGCAAGAATTATTTTGCCTTAAAAAAATACGATCAAAGCTATTCCTCTTTTGAAAAAGCCGCGCAAATTGACCCCAAAAACAAATGGTATTGGGCAGGCATGTATGAGGTGAATTATAAAACCAAGAATTACAGCCAAGCCATAATTACAGTTTCTAAATTGGTTGATTTAGACCCAAAATACAAAGAGGATTTAATGGAGCTTTACATGAACACGCAACAATTTGAAAAAGCGCTCGTTCTTATCAATGACTTGAATGAAAATGTTGGAAAGTCCGAAAGACGGGATGCTTATAAAACCCAAATTTTGTTGCAAGGAAATTTTCAAAATACAGCGATAGACAATTTATTGGATCAAATTAGTAAGAATCCAAAAGAAGAATCGAACTATATCGCATTGATTAGTTTGTATTCAGATAAAAATGAAAGTCAAAAGGCAATCGAGATCACTAAAAAGCTGGAAATAGAAATACCAACTTCTGAATGGGCACAAGTGGGATTATTCAAGTATTATTTAGATAAAAATAATGGGCAAAAAGCGATTAATGCAATGAATATTATTTTGGCGAGCTCCAAAATAGATGCTAAAATTAAACACCAAGTCCTGAATGAATTTTTGCTTTTTATCAACAATAATCCCCAATATGCTCCAGATTTAGAGAAAGCAATATCGTATTTTGATAAAGATGCTGATGTGATTGTAGCAAAAGAAGTAGGGAAATACTACCAAAATAAAAAGCAATGGGACAAAGCTATTCGCTATTATGAACAAGTTGTAAAAAGTAGTCCAAACGAAGATATGGAGACCAATTTGCTCTTGTTGCAAGCCTATGTCGAAATGAAGCAATTTGAATTAGTAGCAAAAAAGGCGTCAACATTGATTGAAATGTACCCAAGTCAGCCTCAGTTTTATTATTTTTTCGGCTTGGCAAACAATCAAATGAAGCAGTTCAAAAAAGCCAAGGAAATGTTGGAAATGGGAATAGATTATGTGGTTGGCGACGTGCTTATGGAGATTAATTTTAATATTCAACTGGGGGAAGCACACAACGGATTGGGAGATTTCAAGAAAAAAGAACAGTATTTTGCTAAAGCAAATCAGTTAATAAAAGATAAAAAGTCAATTGTAAAATGAAGAAATTATTAAAAACAGCATTAGTTCTTTTTGCAGGTTGCTTTTTAATTATGTTGATGCTCGTGTCTTGCAAATCCAAAATAGCAGTGGTAGATGCATCTAAAAAAGAAAGCATTAAGAGCGTAAATAAAACTATAGAAAACTACTATAACAATAAAAACGAATTCTCCACTTTATATATTAAGTCGAGTGCGCGATACGCAACCGAAAAACAAACTCAGAATGTTACTGCTGAAATTAAAATCAAGAAAGACGAACAAATTTTAGTAAGCATCCGGTTTTTGGGAATCACGATGGCAAAAGCATCGATAACACCAACCAAAGTAAGCTATTATGAAAAATTGAACGGAACCTATTACGAAGGAGATTTCACAGGATTGAGCCAGTTTCTTGGTGCTGATTTAGATTTTGATAAAGTACAAAACATAGTTTTAGGAAGGGCTATGGACAACCTTAAACAAGGAAAATATGCAGAAACTTTTGCGGACCAAGTCTACCGATTAGATGAAGTTTCTGATAATAATACAAAGAAATCATTCTATTTTGACGGAAATAGTTTTTTGGTAAACAAACAAGAAATTACACAAACTAAAGAGGAGCGAAAAATCCAAGTTATTTATTCCAATAAAAAAGAATTCAAGGAAATGACATTACCCTTAACCATAAATATTGAAACCTATCAAAAGAAAGGGAACGCCCAAATTGATTTAGAATACAATACAGTAAACTTTAATGAAGAACTTTCTTTTCCTTACAGTGTTCCAAATGACTATAAAAGAATTATAATTAAGTAAATTTGCACAAACCTATTTATACTATGCCAAAATTTCTCCTAAGCCTGATTTTAATCGGTATGACTTCATTGATTTGGGGTCAAGAATCACAGCAAGAAAAATTAGAACAGCGAAAAGCCCAAATTCAAAAAGAAATTAAGGAAAATGAAGCCATGTTGCAATCGGTAAAGAAAAAAGAGAAATCGGCGGTAAACGTTATATTAATTCAAGGCAATAAAATAAAATTAAAGGAAAAACTAATCAACACCAACGAAAAACAAAAAAAATTACTGGGTAATGACATGTATATTAATCAAATGAAAATTAACAAACTCAATAGAGAACTGCTTGAGCTCAAGGAAGATTACGCCATGATGATTCAAAAATCATACAAAAGCCGTTCGGAACAAAGCAGAGCAATGTTTATTTTGTCGTCTGAGAATTTTCTGCAGGCTTATAAAAGAGCCCAATACATGAAGCAGTATACTAGTTTTAGAAAAATGCAGGGACAAGAAATAAAATCAAAAACGGATCAACTTATTGATTATAACGAAAAACTCGATGTTCAAAAAAAGGCCAAACAAAAACTGATTGTAGAAAACGAAGCAGAACGATTGTCTTTGTTAAAAGAAAAGCAGATTCAGCAAAAACTAGTAGATTCGATTAAAAAAGATAAGAAAAAAATCACAGCCGAAATCAAGAAAAAACAGCTGGAATCTCGAGCAATTGATAAACAGATAGATCGCTTAATTCGGGAAGCAATAGCCGAAGCGAACAGAAAAGCAGCTTTAGAAGCGGCCATGAAAAAAGCAGAAGCGAGTTCAAAGGCAGGAGAAACAAAAGAGGAAATAAAAAAACGAGCCAAAGCTATTGTTTCTGCTGCTCCGGCAGTATCTTCTGCAAAAATTGTGCTAACGCCAGAAGAAAGAATACTTGCCGATAATTTTAAATCAAACAAAGGGAAGCTGCCTTGGCCGGTAGAAAAAGGTTTTGTTTCATTGCGTTATGGCGATCAACCGCATCCACAATTCTCGTCCTTGATGATTCACAATAGTGGTGTTGAAATCACCACCGATCAAGGATCCACAGCGAGAGCGGTGTTTGGCGGCGAAGTTACCAGTGTAATTGTTTTGTCTCCCGTAAATAAAGCCGTGATGATTCAGCATGGAGATTATTTTACGGTTTACCAAAATTTAAGTTCCGTTTTTGTGAACAAAGGTGACAAAGTAAGCATAAAACAAAGTTTGGGGAAAATAAGAACCAGTGGTGAAACGGGTAAAACAGTATTGAAGTTCACCATTTCACAAAACACAACGTATAACAATCCAGCAAGTTGGATATTTAATATGTAAAAGCCAGATTTTTCATTGTAGCCCCGCCGAGAATCGAACTAGGATCAAATTTAGGAAACTCCCATTCTATCTGTTGGGCTAAAAGTCTGTTTCCAAAAAAGTTATCATTTTTAAATAAGCTTTCTGCTAAGGCTTGCTTTTATTAAATGAAGTGGCAAATATGAGGCCATCATTTCATTTATAAACGGTGCTAAAACTGTCTATTTTTATCTAATAATCTGTATCGATTAATCAGCGCTAGCCATTTTTTTTTGGAAAACAGAAAGAATAGACTAATTTTATAAAAGTTTTACCTATTTAATTTATCCGTCAATTGTCTAAAAATATTCTTTTCTTTTTTCTTTTTTTTTACGGTATTGTCTCTGTTTTTAGCCAAGTTAAAAAGGATACCATTGCATTACCAGAAATCATTTTGGATGCTTCCCCCATAAAAACTTTCCTTCAAAATGCGGCTTCTGCAATTTCAGTAATTAGTTCAGCTGCTATTAATAAAACAGATGGAATTATTCTTACTCCAGTTTTGAATACAATTCCAGGGGTTTATATGCAGCAAGGCGGTTTAAACACAAATAGAATTACAATTCGCGGCATTGGCGCTCGATCACAGTTTGGAACGAATAGAGTGAAGGCCTATTTTGACGGGATTCCGTTGAGTTCAGCAGAAGGAGAAACCGTTATCGAAGATATAGATGTAGGATCAATAGAAAAAATTGAAATCATAAAAGGCCCAAATTCTACTAGTTTTGGTTCTGGTTTGGGCGGCGTGATTCATTTATTTTCAAAAGAAACTCCTACGTTGGAATCTTTTGGAAAAGCCACCACGACTTTTGGTAGTTATGGGTTAGTCCAACAGCGACTTTCCGGAGGATACAGTGATGCTGAGTCAAATGTATATTCAAGTTATTCCGATTTGCAAACTGATGGCTATAGAGCAAATAGTTCCTATAAGCGACAAGCGTTTAACCTACACGGAAAACAAAAAATTGCTGAAAAAGGGAATTTGTCTTTTATAGGAATTTTTACCAGACTCAAAGCTTATATTCCGAGTTCGTTGAATGAAAAAGATTTTGTAAACAATCCAGAAAAGGCAGCGCCGACTTGGGCAGCAGCGCAAGGATATGAATCTTACGACAAATTCTTGATAGGTTTGGGATATGACCATCAATTTTCTAATAAATGGTCTTTGAAATCCAGTCTTTTTTCCAATTTTAAAGAGGGTTATGAAACAAGGCCATTTGATATTTTAGCGGATAAAATCAATTCTGTGGGTACACGATGGAATGTAAATTATAAAGACCATTTTTTTTCTTTGCCAGTTGAGTTGAGTTTCGGAACAGAAATAGCCGTGGAACAATACAAATATTCTCTTTATCGCAATTTATACTTGTCACAACCCGGACAAGGAAGTTTAGAAGGGGAGGAGTTCAGTGCAATAAAACAAAAACGAAACTATGGCAACTATTTTCTCCAAATGGAAGTTTGGCTATTGGAAAACCTTCATTTAGAAACCGGAATTGCATTAAATACTACAACATATTCATTGGAAGACGTATTTAAACCGAATTCCATAACCCAAAACAAAACCTATACTTTTGGTGGTATTTGGTCACCAAGGATTGGACTTTCTTATAAAGTAGGGAAAGGAAAAAACATTTACACCTCAGTCAGTAAAGGATTTTCTGTACCATCAGTTGCTGAAACGCTGACGCCTGAAGGACAAATTAATACCGATTTGAGACCAGAAACAGGTTGGAATTACGAGTTGGGCTTCAAGGGAAATTGGTTTGGAAACCAATTATATACTGCCTTAACGCTTTTTAGCACACAAATAGAAAATCTATTGGTAGCACAACGCACCGCTGACGATCAATATGTGGGAATCAATGCAGGCTCAAGTTCCCATCCTGGCATTGAGTTTTTGGTTAATTACATCTTTTTCGAAGCGAGTGAAATTAAATTAAAACCTTATTTTTCAGCAGCACTTAATAATTTTAAATTTAAGGACTTTGTAGATAAAGGAAATGATTATTCTGGCAATCAACTTACGGGTGTTCCTGACAAACAATTGAATTTTGGATTGGATGTAAACACAAAAAAAGGGTTTAGTATCAATATGTCTTATCGAATTATTGGAAAAATCCCAATGAATGATTCGAACACAAAATACAGTGATTCCTATTCCTTGCTCGATGTAAAAGCAAATTATATTTTTAAACTATTCAAAGTCCTGCGAACAGAATTAAATGCCGGAGTTAATAATGCATTAGACGAGAAGTATGCGGCAAGTATTTTGCCAAACGCAGTGGGTTTTGGGAGTGCTCAGCCCAGATATTTTTATCCTGGTAATCCTATAAATTATTACGGAGGCTTTTCAATTTCCTATAATTTTTAGGTAGTTTTTAAAACGAGTTATCTTATTTTTTAATATTTGCGACTTCCTCTTTAGTGACTTTTTTGCTTTGTTTGTTGCTCCAAGAATTCATAATATAATTCATTACATCAGCGACTTCTTCATTCGAAAGTCCCATAGCAGGCATTACATTATTGAACGTTTTTTTATTGACAACAATTGCGCCACTTTGTCCAAATTTAACAGCATGAATACTTTGGGTTCTTTTTTTTGTGAGCCAATCCGAGCCGTCGAGCGGTGGAAAATTTTTACCGTCTCCTTTACCATTTGCCCCATGACATTGGATGCAAAAATCCTCATAGATTTCTTTTCCGGCTTGCTGTATATTTTGTTCAGCAATTTCACCACTGTTTATTTTTGAAACAAGAGTGTAGTTATTTTCGGTTAGCGTAAATGGTGTCAAAACCAAGGTTTTATCGGGAAAGCATCCCAACAAAAAAAGTCCAAAAACCAATACAAAGTTATTTATAAACATAAATTAATTTGGTATTATTTTGAGAATTCCTTTTCCTTCAACAGCGATGTAAATATAGCCATCAGGGCCTTGCTTCACATTTCTTACGCGACCAATATCTGCCGCGATTTTTTGTCGCTCAATTACTGCTGCCCCTTTCAATTTTACCAATTCTAAATATTGAAATACTAAAGAGCCTACTAGTAAATGCCCTTTCCAATCCGGATACTTGTCGCTCGTTACAAAAGCCATTCCGCTAGGAGCAATAGAGGGCAACCAATAGTAAATAGGGTTTTCTATCCCTGGTTTTTGAGTTTCTGTAGTCATGATTGTGCCATCATAATTGATGCCGTAAGTAACTACTGCCCAACCGTAATTAGCTCCTTTTTTGATGATATTAATTTCATCACCACCTTTAGGACCGTGTTCATGTGCCCAAATTTCTCCTGTTTCAGGATGTTTTGCCATTCCTTGTGGATTTCGGTTACCAAAAGTATAAATCGCTTCTTTGACCCCTTCTTGACCTACAAAAGGATTGTCTTTAGGAACACTTCCATCATCGTTTAAGCGGTATATTTTGCCACAATCACGGGTAATATCTTGAGGGTTGTCCTTATTGTTGCCGCGTTCCCCTATAGAAAAATACAAATAACCCTCGTTGTCAAAAACAATTCGTGAACCAAAATGCTGTCCTTTAGTGGTGTTTGGACTAGCTTTATACAAAGATTCTATTTGTGTTAAACCACCATCTTGCAATTTAGCTCGAATGAGTTTGGTATTGCCACCTTCACCTTCACCTTCACCTTCTTCTGCGGCATAAGTGATATAAATCCAGCCATTTTTACCATAATTGGGGTGGAGGGCGATGTCTAACAAACCGCCTTGCCCTCTGGTATACACTTTGGGTACATTTTTTATTTCTGTTTTTATGCCATTTTTTATGTGAAATAAAACGCCACTTTTTTCGGTGACGAGCATACTTTGATCAGGCAACCAAGTCATGCCCCAGGGTATTGGAATATCAGAAACAACGGTCTCTAAAGTATAATTTTTGAGGTCTTCTTTAATAGAGACATCATTAGGTTTCACTTGCGCATTGCATTTAAGGAAAATGAAAGATAAAAACAGAATAGAAACCAGCGTGTTTTTTTTCATACTATTAATTTTTGGGACTGTAGAATGGTAAATCTTTTTTAAAGATAATAAAAGAGAAACTAAATAGACAAATAATTTTAAGATTTTCAGTTTCACACTTTAATTATAAGTGTTTTACGTATTTCAGCAAGTAAAAAAGCAGGTTTTTATAAATTGTAGCCCCGCCGAGAATCGAACTCGGATCAAAAGTTTAGGAAACTCCCATTCTATCCGTTGAACTACGGGGCTGAAAACACCAGTAAGGTACTAATTTAAGTGTATTTATGGAGTATTTCAAGCTAACTTTTTGCATCCATAATGGAAAAAGTGATTAATCGATGATAATTATATATTCCTGTAGAAGCGCCGTTATAAAAAGTTTTTTAACCAGATTACGCCAAAACCTCCTTAATTCCGAATTGAATTATTCTAATCACTTAGTCAACAGGTGCTATTTTTTTTCACAAAAATACGTTATTTACTAAAATAAAAAAGGGCTTTAGCAGATGCTAAAACCCTTTAAAAAAATAAAATAAAGAATTATTTTAACAACCCTAATTGTTTCATGAAATCCATATTGTCCATAAAGTCTCTTTCGTCAACGATTTTTCCATTTACCATTTTTGCAATAGTGCAACCTTGTATGTCAATAGTTTTTCCGGTTGCAGGAATTCCCATAAAATCTCCCGTATGAGTTCCTTTAAATTGCCAGTATTTTGTTACTTTATCACCACTAGCAAAAATATCTTTTACAATAAATTTTCTGTTGGAGAATCCAGTTACAAAAAAGGCATAATAGGCTTTTGAGTTAGCGATTCCGTTAATTTCTGGCACAGTATGCAAGACAATTTCAGGAGCATAGGCAGTGTCAAGCACATTTATTTTTCCTTCATTAATAACTAAATCCCATGTTTTGGAATAGGAATCGATGTTTGCCTGAGCAACTTTCTCTCTTTCGGCACTTTCATTTTTGCAAGCTACAAATAGTAGGCCTGCTAATGCAATAACTACAATAGATTTGTTCATTTTTACTGTTTTTGGTTAAAATTTTAGTAATAAAAATCAAATATAGTTAAAATATATATTTATATATAAGTTTATTAAGTTTTACTAAAATAATTACTGGTTCTTGGAATACAAGTTCAAACACAGAAAAGCCTTTACGTTCTTGTAAAGGCTTTGAAATGGGCACAATCTTAAAGAATGTTGCAACTTTGGTGCTTTGATTACTTCATCAATAATCAAAATGAATGGGTTAAGTGTTGAAGAAAATCTTAACTTGATTACGGCACTAATTCGAAATTGTCATGTGAGTTAAAGTAAAGAATTGCCCTATAATCACTTTTTACAATTTCTGCAATATTATACCCAGCGTTAAGTTTAACTCCAATTAATTGTGGCTCATCGTTAGAAAGGGTAATCACATTAGGAGTTCCGTTGAATGTATATTCAATAGTTATTGCTTTAAAAGCGCCCTTTCCAGTAGAAGTGGTCTTAATTAATAGCGCATAATTGGTAGTAGGATTAATACATTCGTTTGGTACTATTGGAGAACCGTCTTGATGAACAAAATTGATACTTGCAGGGGTTATTGTTTTAAAATCGTCGTCATTGGAACAACTTGCAAAAGTCGCCATAAGCGCAATCAAAAAACCAAATGCTATATTCTTCATAATGTTGGTTTTAAATTAATTTTAATTTCCTTTAGATTTCCGCCCACACTAATTTGATAGGTTCCCGCAGTTAAATTACTAAAAATAGCTTGTCCAGTAGTGATAATTTGAGTGGATAAAGTAACTCCTCCTTTTGTTAAAACAACGTTTTCCTTTTCAACAGGAAATATTACTTTAATAACTCCCCCTTCATAACAAACCACATCTTTCTTATAAAACACAGCTGGAATCAAGGTTGGTGTTACTTCAACAGTATAACTTATTAAAGTGGACTCATCTTCAGATAACACTTCGTAAGTAACAGGAGCAACAAAACTCATGCTTGTTGTTCCAGAACTTTGTAGTATTCTATTTTTATAAAGACGAGCCCCTGTACTTAATACATATACTGGTGTCAGGTTAGTCAAAGAATTACCTTGAGTTATGCCTACTTTCACAGATCCAGAGTTAATTAGAGAGGATACCTTGTTGATATTTAAAAAATCAAAAGATATAATTTCCGCTTTGTTGTTCAGCGCTGGCTCTGCAATACTATAAGATTGAAACAAATTCCCAAGATTTTGAGTAGCCACAAAATTGATTGTTTTAGTCACTTTTGTGATTTTGTTTTTTGAGCTATCGTATAAATTAAAAGTAATGACATCACCGGGGCTATTGGATAAAACGATGAGATAAGCAAAATAAGAATTTGCACTGGCCACATAGGTTAGTTTACTAACACCTCGACAAGTAGTCCCTACGAAAGCACCTACCATATCATTTGAATTTGTTAATGGAACGCCATCAACGTTAAGTTTAGCCACAAAAGTCATGGTGTATTGATAATCAGATTCATTTACTTTCCAGGTTGGGATTTGCGCAAATAATTGCCCAAACGAAACTAAAAAGAATAGTAAAATAATGGCTCTTTTTTTCATATCCATTTTAATTAATCTTTTAAAATTTTGTTCAACGTCACTTTTCCATCAACTTGTACGCTCATCACATAAGTACCAGTAGGAAGTTTAGGTTGTATCATTAATACATTTGTTCCTGCATTGACATCGAAATTTCTATCGAATAATGTCTGTCCTGTTATGCTATAAATGACGATATTAGTCTCTCCTTTTTCTTTGCTATCCAAAACAACTTTTAGTTCATCGTGGAATGGATTAGGGTAGATGCTAAATTCTTGTTTGTTCAATTCTATGAGGATTGGTTCAGCAATAGTTCCCAGCAACACGTCAGAAGCGAATTTAAACGTTTTGGTCGTTTGTTGGTTTCGATTATTCGAACCAATAAATGCCGTTAGAATTTCTGGTTTTTCTCCATAAATGGTGATAAACGCCAAATCTTGACCCGCTACATTGATTGTTTTGCAATTGCCTCGCAATTCATGTGCGTCATTGTAAAAATACAATTCGTCAAAACCTTCCGGTAATTTTACCACTGCATTCATGGTATTGGCAAATTTGGAGTAATCAGCAGAAAGGACAAAGGTTGGTTTAACCCCATCGTTTGAACCCTTAACTTTATTAGCATTGCTTCCGTTTATTACTATTTCTTTTTGCCCAATAATTTTTATTGGCGCAGCAGATCGGGCATTAATCTTATTGATATAAGATGGATAGGTTAAGGTCTGTGCATTGGCCACTTTGATCATGTATCCTTCTGATTGATTCAAATAAGTCAGCGTACCTTTCCATGCTCGGGCCTCACTACTGTATATAGCAAACAAGCTTTGAGATTTGATTAAATCACCATCTGCTGGATTCAAATTGGCTAAAGCATCTCCTATTGGGATATTTTTATTGGCAACATAAGGCAACCAATTCCAACCTGCTTGTAAACTGAAAGACCAAGTATTTAAATCTGCAGGGACTCCTTTCAGTCTAAATTCACCTCCTCTTGCAATTTTAATCTTATACATCTTGTTGGTTGAAACTCCTCCACCAGAGGTAATCCCTCCAGACCATCCATTGCTGGCAGAACCAGTTGCATAGAACTGATACGAGTCAAATAACGCAGGTGCATTTGATTGAATAAGATCTGAAGTACTTAAATCAACCCCGGCAGTCATGCTATTTAAACTTACAAATCTAGGATCATTCACATTAAATGAAACCCAAGTCCAACCTGGTTGTAAAGGAACCAATTGTCCAGACACATTGGTGTTTTCGCAAATGGCAGGGTTTGTAAAAGTACCAATTACGGAGTCTGCAATAAAAGGTACTTCAACAGAGGTGTTTAAAGTCGCTTCTACAAAATTTCCTTGCGAGGCATCCCAAATAAAGAAAGAGATATTTTCACCACTGGCTACATTGCTATAGACCGTTAGGAATACATTATAAGTATTCAGTTGAGCATCATAACCAAGAGCCGCTTTTCCTCTAACCTCTAAACCATTGACACCTGTGCCTACAGCATAGATTCTATCGTAAATATCATTGGAGATAATTCCATCCACTTTTATTTTAGCGATGATGTTCATCGATTGCGTATAATTAGCTGGATTGAAATTCAAGACGGGTTCTTTTACCAATACTCTTAAATTCAATTGAATTTTGTTATCGATGCCATAATTTGTAGTTAAGGATATGATATTGTTATAAGTACCAGGGGCTAAATTCATATCCACCGTAGCCATAACTGTTGTGGACTTATTAGGATCAAGAACTCCAGAGGTGGACGAAAGTTTCAACCAATTAGGTACAGTAAAGGAATACCGTTCTGCTTTACCACCTTGATTCACCATAGTGATTGGGAAGGTTAAAGGCAAATCAGTAGTTTTTACCAGATTTACAATATCACCTTGTCCTTCGACAAACATTTTAACTGGATTTTTATTGATAAAAGCAGTCCAAGTCGCAGGTGAAGCTTGAGGGTTGTCGTACATATCGTTCAATGCAGACACTGTGATATTGGCTACTTTTCCTTCAATACTAGCCCAATTATCAACAGCATCCCGCACTACTAGTATAATTTCATCGCCATTGATTATTGGATTCACCACAAAACTTTCTGTGGAACGAAACGGTTTTATGGCTGGTGATACAGCTGTAAAAGTGATACTACCTCCTAGAGTAGCAGAACTGGCTGGTTGCGGATAAAACCTTCCTTTTAGTGCATCATAATTGTTCTGAACCTCTGTTGCACTTAGTGCAGTGTTATACACATGAACGGCAGACATACTTCCTTCAAATAATCTTTGATTAACCCAATTTCCGATATATACGTTGGTTGCCTGACTTAAAGTGTTTGTATTGCCTGTTCCTGATGCAACCAATATACCATCTACATACATATTCAATGCGCCTGTAGCTTTTGTTCTGGTAGCAATTACATTATGCCAGTTGCCATCATTGTAGGTACCTGGAGAGGTAATGGTGACATTGGGGTTCCCTGTGCCAAACATTAATTTTCCCTGGCCCATTGTTAAACCAAAATCATTTTGAGTTGAATTCCAAGAAGCATCTAATAATCCTCGCCCTGATTTCCATTCACCTATACTTCCAGCATTCGACGTTGTTTTAAACCAGGTACTTAAGGTAAAATCATCCTGTATATTATTATTTCTAGGAACTGCAGTCCCTTGATTTGTACCATTAAATGTAAAAATACCTGAATTCACAGCATTAAATGTTGGGAAGCTTTGCCCGTCTGGTCGTGTAGGATTATACGTAGCTCCTCCGCTACCAATATTGGTCCATACATTTCCTGAACCAGCATAACTACTGCTTTGTCCTGGATCTAAATTTACGAGCAAGCCTGTTTGTGTTATGCTCGGCACAGAAGCAGGACCAGGAACATATGACAAGAAATAATCGCTAAACGGAGTAGTGGTACCATTAGGATAATAGTATTTCGGTCCGTTTGAATTTGCTAATTCTGGCTTATTAAAATTAGAATAAAATAGTAAGCCAGTGCTTTGTGGATTTTGTTCAAAATACATGTCTGCTTTAATCTGATCCGCAGTTCTGGCCAAGTTCCAAATACACAATTCGTCTAATTGACCCACGAAGTAGCGATCAACAGCATCGCTTGTGGCATTGGCCTGTCCTCGTGCCCCAATAAACAACTTGCTAGCCGCAAAACCACCAATAGCTGCTGCACTATAAGAGCCCACCTGATTGCCATCAATATAAAGACTCAAACCACCATTTCTAGTCAAGCTTAGTGCAACGTGATGCCAAGCATTGTCATTCACTGGCATAGTACCAAAAGCAAAACTGCTTCCTTCGGCTGCTAATTCAAGAGCTCCACTTGCAGTGGTGTTGAAAGCCCATTTGTTGCGAAACTGATCAGCTTCTAGAGGATCAGTACCATCTCCTTTTCCGTTAGATAATATGGTTGCATTGGTCTGCGCTGTTTTCATCCAGAATGTTACCGTAGCATTCATCTCTTTGGAGATCACTACTCTAGACAAAGTACCACTAGTGGTAGCTAAAAGCTTGGTACCATCAAAATCATAGGCATGTCCTTTCGGGAGAATATCCCAATTGGCATTCAAAATCACTAAATCTTTAAACCTAGCGATATCATTAGCAATAGAGCCATTTCCTTCGTTTATTGGCCAAAAACCTAAAATTCCATTTTCATTGCCATTCAATGCTATATTCATATTGGCAACTGATTGGTCTCTTGTTACTGCTGTACTCCACAATCTAAGATCATGTATATTGCCTTTAAACGTGTTGCCACCAATAACAATTGGATTTTCATTGGTGAAACTCAATGTAGTAATAGGATTCGGACTGGTAGTCGATGTCAAGGTCCTATCGTTTTCAATAATACTGAGACTTGGAGTGCTCGCATTATAAGAGAGCGTATAATGATTAAAATTACCGTCCTTCAAGATTGTTGCACTAATGGTTGCTGCACCAAGGGTATATTTCAATACACTATCTATTAATTCTATTTTAAGCCCTCCAGTTTGACTCAATAAAGTAGAAGTACCACTTGGACTTGTATTTTTCATCCAAAACTCAATACTAAAATTACCAGTAGTAATGTAAGGTTTATTGATTGTGGCTGTATTGCTAGCACCATTAAAAGCAAGTGATACTTGATGACTTACTGGCGGCTGATTTTTTTGTACCTGAAATAAAAACTGGCTTTCTGTACCATTGAGTTTAATAGGTTCATTAAAACGAATAGCAATATCATCTCCTAGTCCTAAAATACCGTTTTTAGGTGTTGGTGTTCCAAAAACAACAGGGGCAGTAAGGTCTACGATACCTTGTGTAATGGCCGACTCGAATACGGTACCGTTATAACAAGTACTTCTGGCACGAATTTCATAAGTGCCATTAGGCAATCCTAGTGCTTTAATATCCCACGCATAGATTAAATCATTTCCAACAATCATTTCCACATTAATATCCCCGCCAGTTATGGCTGCGTCATAATCAGCTTGATTTTTGAAGTAGGTTTTTAGCCCTGTCCAATTAGGTGATCCTTTTAAGCGATACTCTAAGTTTATTTGTTTGAAACTGGAGAATGTCGTATTGTAATTGCCTAATTTGATGTTGAGCGGACGAGTTAAAGTGCCATTAGAAGCAGTATTGATGTTCATCAACCAATTGTTTGCAGGCGAAATCACACTTACAGTAGAGCAGGCTGGGACAAAACTGGCAGATACCGTTACATCGTCCGAGGCACTGTCATCACAGGTGGATTGCAGCGACACTTTGATATTGTTGTAATTAAATTGATCTGCCTTCACTTTTTTAAGCGTCATGGTATAAGTTACCGTCTGGCCCGCAGGAATATTGATGATTGTTCCATTAGGCTCAATATTGATTAACGCATTATCCGGATTAGTAGTTTGATCTACTACTAACAAGAAGGTTGCGTCCTTATTCACATTGCTCAGGTTTCTTAATTTTAATACAAACTCTGCATTTCGGCCTTCAAAAACTCCGGTAACATTATTAGATGAAAAAACGGTGATTTCTGGTTTTTCTAGTGCCACTGTAGCCACTGACAAGGGAACTCTATCCGCTTCAGCAAGAGCTACAATTGTAGCGTTGGCAGCAGTATTAGAATGACCAGGTTTGTAATAAAGAGACAATTCTGCTCCTTCGTTAGGGCAAGAGGTTTCTCCACCTTTGGTAATAAATATAGGACCGTTTCCATCAAATGGATTAATCGCATCAACACTCAATAAGTTACCTGCATCGTTGTCCTTTAAAGTATAACTTACATTAGTAGTTGTGCTGTTTTGATCCTGACTTGAATTACCCTTTCCAAAGCCGTTAGTTGTTGTAGTTTCGTACCCAAATCCTGCATCATTGAGGGTAGAACCAATAGCTAATCCTACTGATTCATCTATTTGTAACTCATAGGAAAGCGAACTAGAACTTATTCTATCTACTTGATACGACTTCGTAATACCACCCACACCGGCATCTAGTGAAATATTTTCAAAAAATGTAGCATTCAATAAATCCTTTAATTTTTTTGCCGTAGGAGAGAACAGATTGGTTACCGGATTTTTCAATCCATCCACAATATCATTCAAAGACGCTTTAAGCTGATCCTTATCGCTATAAGCTTGGAATTTAGTAAGTTCATTGTTTAAAATAATTTTTTTCCAAAGATTGATAGAGCTCAAATAGGCATTTTTAGACAAGACACCATTTGTATTTGGAATCAATTCTCCACTATCTATCTGTTTAACGAACAGCTCATATTTTGGAATAAGATCATTGATGATACTTCGTTGAGAATAAACAAAGAAGGTTTTTTCAGGAGCTTCATTAAAATAGATTGCGGTATTAATTTTAGGATAGATCACATTGGCAGTGGTGTTTGCTAAAGGAACAACCCGAATAGGCGTTGCACTATTTTGGGTAGTTGTGGCAGTTAATTTATTATAAGTACCATAGATTTGATTTGCAGAATAGCCAACATACAAATCGGCATCACTACCCACCCAGTCTGGATCATCACTTGTAGAAATGGATTGATTAAAAGTATAGGTGTTTTCAATGCTTTTTCCATTAGACGAAGATTGTGCCATTGTTACTCCAGCAGTAATATCATTGGTGATCTCTGTCGATATAATTGGACCTGTAACGGACCCACCTACTTCTAGCGAAAAACCTAATGAAACAACACCTGAACTTTCGTCCCCACTTGTAGAAGTAAAAGAACTTTCTCTTGAAAAAGTAAAAGAGGACCCTTTATCAATAGTTGCTGAACTTCCAGAACCTGGCGGATCTCGCAATACAAAATCAGGCAATTCAGGCCCTGCTGTAACAAATGATTGTGTACCGTCTGAAACACCTCCTAAAAGAATACCTTCATTTCTGAAACCCGTTAATGGATAATCAGTCCCATTTAATCGATAGGATAAACTCATATTTCTTTTATATCCAGTTGCGGGATCGGTATTCGGGATACCTCCTCTAAAAGAATAGATCAAAATACTATCGTCAGTTGCTGAAGTTTCTGTTTTTTCAGAATCTTCTAAGGCTATATTGTTGGTTGCAATAATTTCGCCTCCAGTAACTGCTACTGTTGAAATCACCGGAGCAGTAACGCTATTATCGTGATTTTTATAAGTTTCTACACCCTTAATTCGAACTTCATAGCTGCCAAATTGACTATACACTGGCGTTTCTTGGTTAGACGCAATGGTATAGGTGTTACCGTCAGCCGTAATTTGAGCATCAGAAGTTTGACTCTGTACATTAAATTCAGGAGTTGCGGTATAGGTAAGCTTCACTATTTCTTGATAAGGTTCTCCGTTTATAGTGGTACTTCCTTGTGTGAAAGTCGGTGTTTTCGAAGAATTTATAGCCGTAAAATTGTATGTTTTGTCTTGGTCTAATAGGGGTCTATTGCCAGGATTTATTCCGTTTCTAAACACCACATCATTTTGAGAAAGGTTATAATTTAGCGGTAATAATTTCTTGCGGAATTCTCCCGTTTGAATGTTGGTTGTAATTGTAGTAGTATAACTAGGTGTTACGGTAGATGATCCAGCAGGCATATGCCCAAGCGTTAAAGTGGCCTGACCTATATTATTGACAGAAGTGTAGTTAATAGATCTACTCACTCTATTATCATCTAGATACGTATATGTTTTTGTGCCTGTATCACCAAAACCAATTACTTCATCGGCTTGAACTGCTCCACCCACTACGCGCCCAATAACCGTTACTTTAGTATTGTCGATAAATGTAACCTCCTCGGTTCGGTCTTCATAAAAATCTTGATAGGTATTCGTAACAACAGTATTTCCAGCAACTACTGAAGTTGTTTTAGCAGGAAACCTACCATCATATAAAAATTCATGTCCACTTTTTGAAATGGAAATGGCATGTTGACCGATAGGAACTTGGAGGGTAAATCGACCATCAATATCCGTCACAATAGCTACATTATTTTCATCAATTGCGGGTTCGTTATCAATGCTTACAGTAGCTCCAGGAACAGGAATAGGTGCATACCTGCGCAAACGAATAATTTGTCCAGCCGCATTCCTTTCGGCCCAATATTCCCCTTTCTGATATTTCAGATTGCCTATCACGTAAGCATTGTACGCCTCATCATCTTTGATATCTCCTGTAATTGGAGCATCAGCTGTGGTAGGAAAAACATCTCTACTATCATATAGCGCGCGACCATTAAAGGTAAACGAGGAAACATCCTTAAAATTTACATTATTAATTACCGTAGCACCCACACCCACATAGACCATTTGTTGGTTTGGATTAAACTCATGCACACCAAGAGAAGGAACAAGGGTATAGGAATTTCCATTTCCGGTATAAGGCACCGCAGAAATCACAAAATTACCATATTGATCCGTTACTCCTAAAATACCTAATTGGGTATTCGTCGGTACGATATTGCTAAAACTTGATAGAGGAGTTGGCTCTTGATGTCTTGCGTAGAAATAATTATAATTTGATTGAACCTGAGTCGCAGTTAAGGCATTGCTATAGATATTAATGGATGAAATATTTCCTTGGAAATACCTTCCATTATCACTCCTTCCAATTTTTAACACAGTTGGGCTAGTCAGCGAGTTGGTGCTACCTGTTCCTGTGACTACTTGAACGCCATCCACATACATCACCATAGCGCCTGTTAATTTGACTCTAGTACAAACTACATGGTGCCAATTATTATCATTATATACCCCAGGAGAAGTAATGGTAACCTCGGGATTACCCACTCCAAACATAAGTCTCCCTTGTGCCATGGTTAAGCCAAAGTCATTCACTATATTAGGAACTTCCCCATCTATAATCCCAATTCCCTGCCATGCTGAGCCCAAAATTCCTGCAGTTGAAGTCGTTTTAAACCAAGCACTCAAGGTGAAATCATCCTGTACTGGTCTAGAAATTTCAGTAGATTGATTGGTCCCATTGAATGAGAAGTTTCCTCCATAACTAGCACTATAGGCCGGTGCATTTTGTAATGTAGCATTATACGTAGAATCGCCGCTACCTATATTTGTCCATAAATTTCCTGAACGAGGATAACTGGTAGTTTGTCCTGGTTCTAAATTTACGACTAAACCTGTTTGAACAAGGCCTGTTGGAGAAGTTGAAATATTTGATGAGGAACTTCTGCTCACGTCTGCATGATTCCCGTGAAAATCAAAACCAGTAGAGGAAAGGTCATAGGCATAAGCCCCTATGCCTTCGTTTGCTGTAAGATAAGTATGCAAATAGGATTCATTTCCTTTAATATACCTTCTAAAATCGGTTTGAATTTGAGCCGCTGTCAAGGCGGTTTCCCATACCCTTAGTTCATCTAAAAAAGCTGTTTTACCCCCTCCGCAATCAAATGATCTCCAAGTTTGTGGAGTTCCAGCTATACTGGTATTTAAATAAGCATTAACAGCTGTAGCTGTATAAGTAACCGTTGGAGCAGTAGTTCCAGGGGTCTTGTTCTTATTTAAAATAGTATTTATTTTTGCGGCATAAGCGGCTGAAATCAATCGACCATTGATGTAAAATTCAGGATATTGATTGTTTCGCAACACAACGCTAAAATGCGTAAAAGACCCATTCACATCGGTAATGGGTGTTAGTACATCATCTCCTTTATTGTCCACATCTCCTGTTGGGATATAATCGCTTAAGGTGACAACCTGATCGCCTCTGCTGGGTTGTTCAAGCGTAAGTGTAAGGGTATTTCTAGAATTAATTACTCCTAATTTTACTTTAAATACTAAATTGTTATTTTGATTACTTACTAATGTGTATAACTTAATTTCATCATTATTGAAATTAGTTTCTGGTTTTACCCAGGCTTGTAAGGTAAATGCGTTTTGTAAATTTTTATGGAATGAAGGCACCGAAATAGTACCCGTTCCAAGAATTTTAAGCGAACTTCCAAAATTTAAAGTACTTCCTGTAGGACTAGCAGAAATTAAGACATTTTTTACTGGAGTGCCAGAGTCAAAACTAACATTACCCGTGATAACGCCCGTTGGATTTCGATATCCAATGCCATTAATATAGGAGGAATAAATAGCTTCAACAGATTCGACACCTCTAGCAACAATTTTATAACGGTATAATTTTCCGCCTTCAGTGTTCACATCATCATAACTTCTAGCGGATGAAGATACAGTTGCAATTGGATTGCCCCAGCTAGGATTTGAACTCGAAATTTCTGTAGAACGGTAAATAGCAAATTCAGTAATCAAACTTAAATTAGCTTTTACTTGCCAATTGATGACAATTTTATCAGTATAATATCCCTTTGATACCGTAAAGGCATCGTCAGAAAATGTTTTGTAACGGTACGCGATACCCCATGGAAAACCTAAATCCCGAACATAATTCTGACTGTGATTATTCGTTTGTGGCACGTCAGTAACTCCCATATAAGGCAAACCTACTTGTATCCCAACACTTTTGAGAGTAAAGCTGCCATTTACCCCATTTCGAGGTTGCGTGAATTGCAAATTAAGATTTTCTGTGCGCGAAGCGGCAGCTCCAATAACACTTTTAACGCCTATTCTTTCTTGTACTTGTGCGAATGACGCGCCAATACACAAAAGAAATAGAGCAAGTAGAACAACTTTTTTCATTGTAATTTGTATTAAAAAAGATGAATAGTTTTTAGTAGAATAGAGGAATGCCTCAATTAGATTTTAATGATATAATTCACACCATAAGAATAAGGGCGAGTTTCATTGGCTGTAGCATTACCAGCGTCAGCTGTATTCCCAATTACTTGGTGCTGGTGATCGCCTGTAGTATTTGTCGGTAAAGTTTGATTATTTTGAGTATTAGAATCCTTACCTGTACCATTAGTATACGAACCACCACTCAAATTATAATCATCATTACTAAAATAGGTCACGTGGGAATGGTTACCAGTGGTAGTGGTATTAAGGCTTATACCATGATTGTGCGGTCTGAATTCGTCGTATTGATAATCTTTCAATCCTAGTCCACCTCTTCCTTCACTTGTTCCAGTTCCTCTTAAATAACGAGCCGTCAAATTAGGGGTATTGAAACTTCCTAATAATTCTCTTAGTTTCGCATTGGCAATGTTATCAGCAAAAGAAGCGCCATTGCATAGCAGCCAACCTTCTGGAGCAGTGGCTCCAATATAAGCCATGATGGTACCAGTTGGCACACCATTTTGCGCCTGAATGGCATAAGGTACCGCTTGTAATTGTTCATTAGAAAAAACTGTACTTCCTGATGTTACTTTTAAATAGGCCCGAGTATTGCTAATGGTATTAAACAAGGTTTTGTCAATAGTCATTACATAAGAGAAAACACCAAAAAAATCGGTTGTTACTGTGGCAGTTTGATTGAGTATATCCACCTCAGCATTACTTGTATTTAGGTAGTAGATTTTAAATGCTAAAGGTAATGCGGACATACTAGATAGAGCCGAGTTGTTTTCATCTCGTGCAATACCTTGAATAGAGATACCGGTAGACTGAACATTAGCTTGAGCGAATGCATTGCTTACATATAAAAATGAAGCTAAAAGGAATAAAATTAAATTTGACTTTTTCATGGTTGTTGTTTTTAAATGATTTGGGATTTTAGTGATTTGTGATACTATGGATAATAAATTTTTTTACATTTTAGCGTAACTGGTATTATTTATAAAATCGTATAAAATGAATTAAAAAGTAGTAAATTTTATTTAGAATAACTGCTTGAATTAATTCAATTAATTGAATTAATTCAAGCAAATTTTGCCAAAAATATTAATAAATAAATACAAGAGACAATAAAAATCGTTGAACAGCAAGATTTACTTGTAATTTACAATAAATTACCCTAATTATTAATTGTTTAGCTTAGAAATGTAATCGCTAGGAGAGCAGCCTTTATACTTCATAAAAGAGAGGTAGAGTGCTTGTCGAGTAGAGAAACCGCATTGGTTTCCAAGGTATTCAATAGTGAGTTCTTTATGTTTTTCTTGATGTACAAGAAGTATAAAATGTTGAACACGGTGCGTATTTACTAAATCAATAAAATTTTGATGGTATTTTAAAATGATGAAATCATTGACACCATCTGTGGTAGATTTTGTAAGCGCTGCAAATTTAGATAATGATGCTGTGGGGTTTAGGTAATACTTTTCTTCAAAAAAATGAGTATGAATCATCTCGCTTAATCCTTTTTTCTGAGATAAATCCATAATCTCTGCTATAGAATACTTTAATTCATTGGCATCTAAAAAAGCAGGTCTAAAAAGAATAAAAACATATAAAAACTCCTGAATTAAAACACCAAATTGTAGTTGATTAGTGACAAAATTGTTAATGAGATAAAAGTTATCGAATAAACTTAAAAACATGAAAATTATGCAAATTGTCACTAATATTAAAAATAGATAAAGCCATTTTTTTAATAGCCTGTGATAATAAAATTCCTGGTTTATTTTTCTTATAATCAAAATACAATAGATGTAAATAACACATCCAAAAAAAATAAAAATAATTCCTTTTATGGTATTTCCCAAGGTATCTTCATTCGACATAAAAGGAGCGTAATCTTCTTCTTTTAACTCCTGATTGATGTATAACTTAAGCAATAAGAAAGCTAAGGCGATAATATATAATGTTAATACAAGATATAGTACCCGCTTATTGATTTTGTAGCTGTACAATAATGAAAAAATGTTTAATAGAAACGCGGCAATTCCCAGCGTAGCCGTTATATGTATCAAAAACGAAAACCAGTAATTATAGAATACTAAATAATATAAGTTTAAAGCAAGTAAAGAAGCAAGAAGACCAATAAATTGGATTCGAATTATAGAATTGTTCTTGTAATATTTTGAAATTTCAAAAATCAATACAAGCGATAAAGTACAATTTATAAGATGTAATTTTTCTAACATACGAATTTGGCACTGTTTGAATGTGGCATTATAAAGTACAATATTATAAAAAAATAAATGAGAATTGTCTTTTTTTAAGTTACTAAAATAAATAATTAATGAAATTGAAATTTGCAAGCTATTACAAACAAAAAAACCCGACACTTTCGTATCGGGTTTCAATTAGCTCCCCCTATTGGAGAAAGTTGCAGTTTTGATGCGATGATTGAGTATGTAACCATCAGGAAATTAAAGGGTCAAATTTAAAACTGATTAATTTTTAGAAACTACTAAATTCTTTCCCCAATGCTTTAAAGTCAAATCTATCGAAATTCCTAGCATTGCAAAATCTTTAGCTATTGAAAATGAAAAACCATTTATTAAAAAAGATATTGTTGTCAAAAATATTAAACAGGATAAAATAGCACCATACTTTTCCTTTACAATAAGAAGTATAAAAACGACTAATTCAAAATATCCCAAAAAATAATTTGGACCCATTGGGCCCAACTTAGTTAGCCAAGATGTCAATATATTAGTTTCTACCATTTTAAAAATTCCTTCAGGCACACCTTCCCAAACAAAAATTTTCTCCATCCACCCAAATCCTAAAATGATTAAAAGACCTAGTTTGCTGTAATTAATTTTATTTAAATATTGATTGATTATCATAATTGATTGTGTTACTTCTTTAAATTATTTTTTAAGTTCAATACCAAAGGTAAGGTTTCAATGAGTAATTATTGATGTTTTAGAAAAATGTTAGTGTGTTGTTGGATAATTAAAGTTATCTCCATCTTTTGGTTATTGTAAAACGATAAGAAGTGTCAATTGACACCTTAAAAAATTATAAAACCTTGCTTAAATCTTGCGCATAGAAAAAGGGTTCCAAGAAATGAATCTTGAAACCCTTATCATTGTTGCTCCCTCTCTTGGGCTCGAACCAAGGACCCTCTGATTAACAGTCAGATGCTCTAACCAACTGAGCTAAGAAGGAAACTGTATTGTATGATTCTTGTTTTAATGAACGTTTTTCTAGCTTTAACAGGCAACTTCTGTTTGTTTAAGCGGTTGCAAATATAGTGCTAAAATTATTTCGCACAAATAAAAAACTATAAAATTTTAATTTATTTTACCGTCCCACAATTGCCTTATAAATATCGTTCCCATTAGCAAACAGCAACAAGGTGATAAGTAGAAAGAAACCAACCATTTGAGCGTTCTCTAGGAACTTGTCACTTGGTTTTCTGCCGCTAATCATTTCGTATAACAAAAAAATAACGTGGCCACCATCAAGAGCTGGAATGGGTAATAAATTCATCACACCAAGCATGATAGATAACAATGCGGTAATACTCCAGAATACTTCCCAACTCCAAGTACTTGGAAAAATATCAAAAATAGCCTTAAAACCACCTACGCCTTTATAAGCACCAGTATCTGGATTAAAAATTGCTTTTAATTGCTTTCCGTAACCTAATAACTGGTTGCTTCCTTTATCGATTCCTACAGGAATGGATTCAAAGAAGCCGTATTCTTGAGTGCTAAATTTGTAATACCCCAACTTTTCAAGGCTTTTAATGCCTACTGAAGCGACACGAACTCCTAACTTTCCTTCTTTGTTGATTTGAACTTTAATAGGAACTTCTTTTTCATCTCTAAAAACAACAGCGTCAACTGTTTTGTTTTTATTGTTTTTTGAAATTTCAAAAACCTGATCATAATATTTTGTTGGCTCACCATTCAAAGATTGGATAATGTCTTTTGGCAAAAGCACCGTTTTATTTGCAGATGAATCTGCTATTTTACCCACCATAAATGGCTCTCGCAGTCCAATAAAAGGACGTTTTTCACCTTTTAATACCTTATCAATCAAATCTACTGGGAAATTAATAGTTTGTTCGGCGCCGTCACGAACAATCAATGCGGATTTGGAGAACAAAAGTTTCATAGGAATCTCATCAAAATGAGCTATTTTTTCGCCATCGACAGCAATTATTTTATCCCCTGTTTTTAATCCTAATTCTTCCCCAACGGTACTTGTAACCGCGATTCCATCTTTCAATTCAGAATTGTTAAGATACATTTCACCATAAGCAAATGCCATTCCGATATAAATAATAAACGCCAAAATAAAGTTTACAGTAACACCACCCAACATAATAATTAATCGTTGCCAAGCTGGTTTTGAACGAAATTCCCAAGGCTGTGGCGGCAAAGCCATTTGTTCCTTGTCCATACTTTCGTCAATCATTCCAGAAATTTTGACGTAGCCACCAAGCGGCAACCAACCAATTCCGTATTCGGTTTCGCCAATTTTTTTCTTAAATAAAGAATATTTTACGTCAAAAAATAAATAAAATTTTTCTACTCGGGTTTTAAATATTTTGGCAGGAATAAAATGTCCTAATTCGTGTAGTATAATCAGTAATGATAAGCTCAATAAAAATTGAGAAAACTTGATAACTATTTCCATTTCTTTGTCATTGCGAGGAATGAAGAAACCCGAGCGCAGCGGACTGAGCGCAAGCTAATCTTATCCTCTTATTAATTTAATGCTGTACAGCGCACAAAAGTAAGGTTTTCTGTCATAGATGCAAAGATTTACTTTAAGCTATGACGATAATTATTTGTTAATTAATACTCCTTTCCTTTTTTGCAACACTATATGTGTCTTAACTTTACCTTTTGTTACAAAGTCAGCGCTTTGTTAGGTAATTTTACTTCTAAAAATAAAAACTATGTCTTCTAAATTATTTTCACCTCTTTCGATAAAAAGCCTCACATTTAAAAACAGAATCGCCATTTCGCCCATGTGCCAATATTCAGCAATTGATGGCTTTGCCAATGATTGGCATTTGATGCAT